>ENA-OQLC01000275-OQLC01000275.1-human-gut-metagenome-genome-assembly--contig:-NODE-275-length-37373-cov-16.209352_pt1 | contig 37373 bp, 30 predicted proteins | sample MGYA00242653_ERZ504807 | MGnify/ENA primary metagenome ERZ504807 (study PRJEB26092, sample SAMD00036381) | human gut metagenome | host: Homo sapiens | study: EMG produced TPA metagenomics assembly of... | reverse complement strand
GCTGGTATTCGTAGCTGTAGCCTCTCCTCTGACCGTCTGCTCCTGTGGTATTATAGGTTCCTTCATACCAGCCTACTCTGACTGTCCGAGTTTTTGCTTCCTCTGCTGATACAGTAAAGGGAAGCACAGTAATATATAAAACAAGGCATAATAAAATGCAGATATATCTCTGTACATTTAACTTAGACTTTTTCATATAACTTTCTCCAAATGATTTTGTGGCTGCCCGGTGAAGATATCCCAACAGATTATTGCCTTTTTCATTTACTTCACCCGGGTTATGGAAACGTATAACATGTTCCTGCAGATATCATACCTTATTTTCCATCATTGCAACAGCCCTATATTTATTTTTTATACTCATTTTTCAGTTTTCAGATAATCTTTCCCTGCCAAAATTCACACACACTCCAAAAGATAGTCAAATGAATAGTTTGATATCAGAAATCCATTGCAAATTGTCCAGAGATACCATAGCGATTGAGCTCCTAAAAATATATATAAAAATTTTATATATGTATTGACATTGTGGTAGCATCGAAGTATAGTATATATAAAATTTATATATATAAATATTTTATATATACTAGGAGGTGATTCAATGTATTTTCCGGTATCAGCATTATTGATTGAATATATGATACTGTCAGTGGTAGAAAGCAGGGATTCTTATGGCTATGAGATCAGTCAGACAGTGAAGAAGGCTGCTGACATTAAAGAATCTACGCTCTATCCCATATTGAAGAAGTTACAAAGTGCAGGATATCTGACTACCTATTCGCAGGAGTATCAGGGAAGAAAGAGAAAATACTATTCCCTTACAGAAGAAGGCAAGGCACAGATTGCATATCTGAGCAATGAATGGCAAATCTACAAAGACACTGTAGATGGGATTATTGAAGGGAGGATAAGAGGTTGAGCAGAGAGGAATATTTAAACCAGCTGCATAAATATCTGCGGAAGCTTCCGAGACAGGACTATGAAGATGCAATGGAATATTTTACCGAGTATTTTCAGGAGACAGATGAGGAAGGAGCAGAAGAACTGATGAAAGAACTTGGTACGCCGAAGGAGGCTGCCAGAGAACTGATGGCGAATCTTCTGAATAAGAAAATAGAAGATCATCAGAATTATGAAACAGATGGACAGACCAGAGCAGAACAGAAAGGTTCCGGAAAACATGTGGTATGGATAGCGCTATTGGTATTATTTGCAGCACCGGTAGGAGCTCCGCTTCTGGCAGCATTTGCTGCAGTCGTTCTTGCATTAGTTGTGTGTGTATTTGCAATTTTGTTATGTGTAGTTTTATGTCTGATGCTTATTGGCGGGAAAATCCTTGTCCGCGGTATACTGGCAGTCCCGTTTTCTATGAGCGGTTTTGCAATGCTTACAGGAAGTGGGCTGTTGGCTGTGGGCGCTGGCATCCTTGGTGTACTGTTGTGCGTATATCTATGTAAATGGAGCAGCATGCTGATTGCGAAGCTGGTACGCCGGATCACAGGCAGAAAGAGAGAGAGGTTAGAACGATGAAAAGATGGGCAAAGGCATGGCTTGCAGTAGGAGTCGGATGCTGTGTATGTGGTGCAGCTTTGACGGGCATCGGTGTTGCGAGCGGTGGAAGTAAATATGTGAAATCAGCAGATTTAAACAAAATGGATGGAGCTGCAAAAAAAGCGATAATGAGATGGTTCTTGAGAAAACAAAGCTTGATGATTTCGACTCAGCAGACATCTCCATGACAGATATGAATTTGCAAGTAGTCAGTTCAGATGATCAGTACTGTTATATTTCTTATCGGGCATCCGATCAGAAAAAGGATCCGATCAGTTATCAGGTAAAGGATGGTAAATTAAGGATTCAGGAAAATAACAATGATGGGAAGACTTATTATCATGTTGATATCGGATTTTTGTCGGGTCTTTTGGGTGAAGGAACACTTACTACAGATGAAAATGTGGTAACCATTTACGTGCCGGAAGGTCAGAAATGGAAGCTTGCAGATATTAAATCGGATATGGGCAATATATTGCTGAATGGATGCGAAATCGAAAATGGAGCCGTTCAGACGGATTCAGGAGATGTATTTTTTAAAAATTGTGATTTCAATAATCTGAAAGTGAAAACGGATATGGGTGATCTTTGTTTTATTGGTAAAGAAGACGTGATGCGCACATGGAACATACAGGTGAATACTGATATGGGAGATATCAATGTAGATGATACGCTGACCGGTAAGATGGTGGAAGACCAGGATGACTGTGATATTTCTTACACACAGAAAGGAACGGGCGGAAATCTGGCGATCCAGACTGACAGTGGAAATATAAGGCTGAAGTGCAGATAACATTACTGTTTACTTCATTCTCAACAACAGAGCCTTTCCCTGAAATTTTCCGATTGACATTCAAAAAGGAATGCTGAATGATTTTTCAAACACGCTCTAATACGCTCATTCTTTTTGACTGAAAATTTCTATCTAATCATAAAATATAAATAAACATATCAGGGTCAGAAGTTTCCAAAATCTCATCGTATAAACACGAATAATCTAAGAATCTTCTGACCCTGATATTTATTTTATTTGCGTTCTACAATATGATAGTAAGAACGCGCCGTCATAAGATAAATCAACCCATACACAACAGCAAAGATCAATACTGTTCCCGCCGTACATCCAATAAACAGCTTCGTATTTGTCATTCCAAAGAGCAGGAGCATTCTTCGGATCATTGGAAATGCCATGGTAATATGAAGCATTGCCATTAACAGCGGGAGGAAAAATACCATCAGAATCTGTCTGCGGACAGAACTTCTGACCTCCCGGCGGCTTAATCCAACCTTCTGCATGATCTCAAATCGTTTCTGATCTTCATATCCTTCAGAAATCTGTTTATAATAAATAATCATAGCTGTTCCCATAAGGAAAAGAGAACCGAGAAAGATTCCGATAAACAAAAGAGAACCATTATCCGCATAATAGGACTCATATTCCTGCTGGCGGATTCCGGAAGTTATCCATGAGTTTTCTGACAAGCCTCCGTTTTTCTTCAAGTCTTTAACAACCTCCATTACCGGGGTTCCAAAATCAATCTTATCTGTCTCCGAACCGGTAATATCCAGACCAAGATGAAGTGTCAGATCCTCTCCCGCAGGAGCAGAAGAAACGCCTTTATACATTTCTGTACGCATCTCATCAAATTTCTTAAAATCTTCATCTGTAACAACCAGCACTGCATTATCACTGACTGCATCTTCGCCACAGGTCAGGGGATTCTTATCCAGCCATTTTTTCACTGTAAATTCTGTCTCATCAACAGTAACTGAATCTTTCTGCACAGTTGAAGGATACCATGCAAAAATTTCACCATCATTAAGATTTGCAGAAATTCCTGTAAGTCTTTCATATTCTGCCTGATTTAAAAGAGAAAGTACCAGTACCGAATCAGAATTTCGAATAGTATTTGCTGGTTTTATCAGAATCTGATCACCGTTTTTGCTGCATACGATATCCAGATAGATTTCCTCCACAGACTTTTCTACCGGAACTTTATTATCCGCAATAGCTTTTTCAAAAGCCTCTATTGCGGTCTGACATTCATCTTCGCTTATGCTGGTAACAGACATATCAACATCATACGGATAGCGATTCAGCATAATATCATTCATTCCGAAATAAATGGAAACTGTCATGGAAATCATAAGCAGAACACCTGTACTTAGTATACAGATACTTGCCAGACCGATTGCGTTCTGCTTCATTCGATAAAGCATTCCCGATATGCTGATAAAATTTCCAGTCCTGTAATAAAAACTCTTTCTGCGTCGGAGAAACTTCAGAATCACAATACTTCCTGCGGTAAAAAGCAGATAAGTCCCTGCCATAACAAGAATAACAGCAAGAAGAAATATCGTAATTGCCTTGATTGGAGATTCAGTCGTAACCGCAAGGTAATAACCTGCGCCAAGGCAGATAAAACCAATCAATGCCATAAGCCATTTTGCTGCCGGTTCTTTTTCTCCGGTATTATTACCGCGAAGTAATTCTACCGGACGGCTTAAATGAATTTTCGCAAGGTTCAGAAACAGAATCATCAAAAATACGATGCCAAACATGAACAGACAGGTAAAAATCCCCTTTACTGAAATATAAAATCCAAGCACTGAAGGGATATGAAGCAGCTTTAACAGCAAAAGAAGTGCCAGCTTACTTCCAATAATTCCGACTGCAATACCGCCGGCAAGTGAACCTATTGAGGTAATGATTGTTTCAAGAAACATTACGATTCCAATGTGATTTCTTTCCAGTCCAAGAATATTATAAAGACCTATCTCTTTCTGCCTTCTCTTCATCAGAAAACTATTACTGTAGATCAGAAAAATAATACAGAAAATCTCTACGACTATCTCTCCTGTAAACACGATCATACGCACTTCATCCGCCTGACGCACTGCCTGATCCAGTGTCGGGCAGTCACGCAGAAATTCCATCATATAAATCATTGCAATACAGAAAATACAGGTGATTATGTATGGAATATATGTGCTTTTGTTGTTTCGGATATTCTGTTTTGCAAGTCTGGAAAAAATTCCCTTATGCATGCTGCTCACCACCTGTCGTAAGTATCGTAAGCGTATCCGCGATCATCTGATACATTTCCTGACGCGATTTACTGCCTTTGTATATCTGATGAAAAACTTCTCCGTCTTTGATGAAAAGGACTCTGGACGCATGGCTGGCTGCCTGTGCACTGTGTGTGACCATGAGGATTGTCTGTCCCTCTGCATTGATTTCACCAAATACGGAAAGAAGTGCTGATGCCGCCTTTGAATCAAGTGCGCCCGTCGGTTCATCCGCAAGAATCAGTTTGGGATTCGTGATCAACGCCCTTGCAACAGCAGCACGTTGTTTCTGACCACCGGAAACTTCATATGGAAATTTATCCAGAATTTCTGTGATCTTAAGAGCCTGCACAATCGGGCGGATTTTCTGTTCCATCTCACGATAATCTTCTCCTGTAAGAACAAGTGGAAGATAAATATTATCTCTCAGGCTGAAGGTATCCAGCAGATTAAAATCCTGAAAAACAAATCCAAGATTTTTCCTTCTGAATGCTGATATTTCTTTTTCTGTAAGGTGTACGATATTTTTTCCTTCCAGAAGAACCTCTCCGGATGTCGGACGATCCAGAGACGCAAGAATATTCAGCAAGGTCGTCTTACCGGAACCAGATTCCCCCATAATCGCGACAAACTCACCTTCCTCTACAGAAAATGTAACATTTGAAAGCGCCTGTACCTTGTTTCCCCCGAAACGTGTACTGTATATTTTTTTGATATTTGTAACTTCAAGCAAAGCCATAAATGGGGCTCCTTTCTTTTAATTGATACCGTAAGTATAAGGATTTTTTACGGCTTCTGCCATCGAAACAGGTTACATTATATGAAAAAACCTTACATTTCTGTAAGGTTTCGTGTCACTTAAATATTAGCAGGTTTCCTCTAAAACGTATAAAAAAACTCTAGAGCGTGTCTGAAAAAGGCTTTCTGCAAGATGTGCGTCACAATTTGTGGGATATTTTGCCCGGATGAGGGCGCCGTAGTGGGCTACGGCAACTGAATTCGGGTGAAATATCTCGCAAAGTGGGGCGTGCAGATTGCGGGAATGATTTTTCAGACACGCTCTAATACATACTCAAATCTTCAACTGAAAATTCAAGAGATACTTTCGTTCCTTTTCCTTCCGTAGAAATTATATAAAGACGATGTCCCAGTTTGCGCATAATCTTGTTGCTAAGATACAGTCCGATACCTGTTGCGCGGTTATCATCCCGTCCGTTTACTCCGGTGTAGCCTTTTTCGAAAATTCGCGGAATATCTTCTGCACGAATACCAATTCCGGTATCTTCAATGACCAGTGTAAGGTTTTCTACTTTATTGCAGTCATCATTTCCTATCGAAATGCTTACATCATCTGTATCCAGAGATAATTTTTTCTCCAGATAAATTCGGATTCCTCCGGTTCGGGTATATTTCAGGGCATTGGATAAAATTTGTCCGATCACAAATCCCAGCCATTTTTCATCCGTCAGAACATCCTGCGAAATACTTTCATAAGTAAGTGTGAGTTTCTTTGAGACAAAAATTCCTGCATATTTATGAATCTGATCACGTATGATCCGGTCAAGAGAACAACGGGAAAGTTTGAGATCCGAAGACATATCCTCTGTCCTTAGATAACCAAGAACCATCTCCACATACTGCTCAATTTTAAAAAGTTCCGAAAGTTTCTCTTTATTTTCCTCAGGACTCTCCTGAAGCAAAAGTCGCAGTGCAAAAATCGGCGTTTTGATCTGATGTGCCCACATCGTATAATAATCTGTCATGTCTTCAGACGACTTCTGGCTGGCATTCTCCACATCGATACGCATCTGATTTAACTGCTGCATAATTTCCTGTTGGAATCTTTCATCCTGACCGACAGGAGAATCCATCTGTGAAAGATTGATATCCGGTGCAGCTGCAATCAATTCCAACTGTTCTACCTTTTTCCTGTATCTGTAAAATCCGTTCAGACACGCACAAATACCAGTTATTAACCAGAAAACAGTAGCATACACCATCGGTTCAATCGGCAGCTGATAAAGAAAGAAAATTATTTCTGCAAGCATTACAGGAAACAACTGCAGAATGATATAGAATTTAATTTTGCTTATATAATCCAGAAAAAGTTTCATAAAAAATCCTTTTATTTATACTGTCGTCTTATACCATATATCCAAGGCCTTTTTTGGTAATGATAAATTCTTTCAGTCCTTCTTTTTCCAGTTTCCTGCGCAGGCGGGTAATATTCACAGTCAGCGTATTGTCATCAATAAAACTGTCACTCTCCCATAGCTTCGTCATAATCGCATCTCTGGAAACAACCTTTCCGGCATGCTCCATCAATATTTCCAGAATGCGAAGCTCATTTTTCGTAAGATCAATATCGTTTCCATTCCACGTCAGAGTACAGCGGGAAGGACTCAGAACAACCCCTTTATATTCCAAAACATTTCCCGGAGTTCCAAAGGAATATGTGCGGCGCAGAATCGCCTGAATTTTTGCAGTCAGTACATCCATATCAAACGGTTTTGCAATAAAATCATCTGCGCCACGACTCATTGCCATAACCATATTCATATTATCTGCCGCCGAAGAAATAAAGATAACCGGAACCTGAGAAATTCTGCGTATTTCTTCACACCAGTGAAAGCCATTATAGAAAGGCAGCTTCAGATCCAGCAGAACAAGCTGGGGATCTCTGCGTACAAATTCCTGTATAATATTGGAAAAATCCTCCGCACAGGATACATCATATCCCCAGGACGAAAGATTCTTTTTCAGTACTTCTGAGATGATCTCGTCATCCTCTACAATAAAAATACGATACATATTTATCCCTTCCCTCTGTTCCATCACTGCTTGTATCAGGAGGGGTACAAGCCCCTCCTGATAAACTGCGGAGCAGTTATTCGGTGTAGAGCCACGCAGCGAAAGCGGATTGCGAATATCTGATTGACAAAACACTCAGGAATCTCTATCTGATAAAATGAGTAAATGCACGTTCTTCCTTCTCCGGAAGTCCAAACTGCTTTTTACCAAGTTCGATACTCTTCATCAGAAAAGTCATATTTCTGGCGAGTACACGCATGGTCTGCTTTCCTTCTTCATCCCTGTCAGCTTCTCCCAGTTCGCGTCCATGTATGCAATTCCAGTACTGGCTGGCCGCAATCGGCATGTTTGATATGGTAAAATACTTGTTCAGCTCATCAAAAGTGGCCGAACAGCCCCCACGTCTTGCACAGACCACGCTTGCTCCTACTTTCATTGTTTTATCAAAAGATGTGCTGAAAAACAGTCTGTCAAGAGTGGCAATCAATGTAGCATTTGCTGAAGCAAAATATACCGGACTGGCAACCACAATTCCATCCGCTTCTTCAAATTTCGGTGCCAGTTCATTTACCACATCATCAAAAACACATTTGCCAAGTTCCACACAGCGTCTACAGGCAATGCATCCACGTACATCTTTATTGCCTACCTGTACAATTTCCGCTTCTACACCTTCTGTCTCGAATACTTTTTTCATTTCTTCTAATGCAATAAATGTATTTCCTTTTGTTCTCGGGCTGCCGTTGAGCATTAATACTTTCATCATGTACCTTCCTCTTTTCGTTATTTTTTTGCTCATTCAGTAAACAATTACTATTATATACCAAACCCTATATCAATGCCATATTATCATCTATCTCATAAACATTTACAGTTGGCGTTTTTCTATAAATTCTGGCTACTCTTATTGCCATCTTTTGTGCCTGTTCTTCAATATCTGTCAAATAGAATCCCTGTCCAAAATCCTTGTATAGTCTGCACTATAAAATAGCTTTTCACATATCCGCCCTTGGCCCTCCTGATAGAGCAACTGATCATGCAATGTTTATAGTAAAATGCTATCTCCTTCTTCTGATAATTTTTACAATTCCAAAGATCAGCAGCAGAATCACCCCAACAGCCACAATACAGATTCCGACAATCGCTATGGCAAATTTATTCGGATGTTTTACCAGATTTATGATGTTTTTGCTGTTGTCTGCAACTTTTCTTTCGTGTGTTGTATTATAATATTCCGGCACATTTGCAATTCCGTCTTTGTCTGTGTCTTCAAAGGATTGCATGTATTCTGCAATTGCAGCCCAGGCTTTCAGTTCTTTTTTTCCGTCCATGACTGCATAATCTTCCAGATTCTCTATAGGATTGCCGTTTTTATCCTTAGGGACGATGGATATCAGCCCATAGGATTTGTCCAGAACAGAGCCAAGCATACGACCAGTGTACAGGTCGGTGACAACATGATATAATTTATCGTCCTGTATTTCTTCCCTTTCCCCGTTCTTGCCTGTCAGATAACAGTCTGTTACTTTATTTAAGATCATGCGGTGGGGATTATAGGTGAAATTCATTCCACTGCAATATAATCTGGCTATTGTCATAAAATCTGAAATCGAGGCATCTACCTCTGCCACTGTTTTCAGTTCTTTTCCCGTTAAATATGCACTGATCAGAGGATAACCTGCCAGTCCGTCTTTTCCTGTTCCCAGCGAGAAGGAATTATATACCTGCTCCACGGTTATATTGCCTTTTGTATAAGTATCCCTTACAGTTCCGGCAGGTACGATTGCAACATCTACTTTTTCTCCGTCAGAGTCTCCTGCATTCTCTACTGCATATATATAAGCATCTGATATGATATCTCCCAGATTCAACTCCTCATGCTTTGTTTCCATCTCACTGAGGCTGTTAAATTCAATATCATTTTCTGCCAGAATTTCCTCTCTGGTATAGCCAAAATTGGAGAGATAATTGGTATCAACAGTATCTGACAATTCATCTATTTTCTTCTGTGTGGCTTCATCTGCCTTGATTTTATCCGTAACCGGAACAAGTTCATAGGTATCCGGTTCCCACCGTCCATTCTCTTTCTGAGTCATGGAAAGTGTCCCCAGGTTTTTCCCATATTCTCCACAGGATACGATGCAGGTATCTCCCTGCAGGATCGGTTCTGCCAGCTGTGTGTGGGTATGTCCGCTGACGATCAGATCAATGTCCGGCACATTTTTCGCAAGGATTTCGTCCTCTGATACTTTTTCGTCCTCCCATGTTCCGCTATGTGATACACAGGCGATCATGTCTACATCTTCGTTCTTTTTTATTTCCTCTACTGTTTTTTTTGCTGCTTCTGACGGATCTTTGAAAAGAAGCTCGCAGGTAGGAGCGCAATCCAGAGAATCTTTGCCAAAAACACCCAGTACTGCAATCTTTACATCGCCTTTTTGAATTATCGTATAGTCTTTTACTCCATATGTCTGAAATGCTTCATAAATCTGTTTCTGCCCTTCACTGAATCCGGCTTTTTTCATTGCATCCCAGTCCACATTACACACAACCATCCTGGGAAGGTTTTCGCCTGAACTGACTGCGGCGTTCAGCATATCTGCCAGACCATCGGAGCCGTAATCAAATTCATGATTTCCCAGAGTTGTCACATCACAGCCCAGATATCCAAGCATCCGCAGTTCGGCGGCCTCTGTGTCATATACAGTCTGTATCAGAGTTCCCATGGAGAAGTCTCCGCCATCCAGTATAAGTGTATCTGTATTCTCTTTCTCGTACTCATTGATCAATGTTTTCAGCCGGGCAAATCCGCCGGTCTCCTGCTGTGTCCCGTCTACAATCGTTTGAAAGCTGTTCAAATGAGAATGCAGATCATGGGTGAACAGGATATCCAGATGTTTGGGCTCCTCTGAGGCGTTTACCTGATATCCTGTCAGACCTGAAACGCTCAGCATAAATATAAATATGAATGCGAATGCTTTTTTTAATAATTTCATAAAATTCTCCTGTAATATCAAAAATGGTTTCGCAGTATCATTTATTTTCCCGCAGGATAATGATACCATGAAACCATTTTACAAAAAACTATAGCAATTTCATAAAATAATGCAATCAAGACAGTTCAGCAGAGTGCGAAGGACAAGGAAGATATCTGCAGGCGTGCTGACGCACGACAAAGATATCTGACGCAGGACTTCACACTATGATGGACTGGATTGTTTGCAGTAATTTATGGAATCGCTACAATTTATCTTTCATCTCCCACAAAGAACAAAGCCATTGTTCCCGGACCTGAGTGAGCGCCGATGGTGGCTCCTACCTGATTCATGATAATCGTGTTGATCTGGTATTTTTCTTTTACTTTCTCTGCCACATAATTTGCATCGTCTTCACAGTCTCCATGACTGATAAAGATGGTATGGCAGGTGTCATGATAGCTGCCGATTTTCTCATCCATAAGCTTTACCAGCTCCTGAAGGGATTTTTTACGGCCGCGGACTTTGCCGATGGCAGTGAGTTTTCCGTCGTTGTCTACATGAAGGACCGGTTTAATATTCAGCATGCTTCCTACTACTGCAGTAGTTCTGGAAATGCGGCCTCCGCGGTATAGGTGGTTTAAATCATTGACTGTAAAAAGGTGTACCATATGAAGCCTGTTCTCTTCTGCCCATTTCGCAACTGTCTCCAGATCTTCTCCCTGCTCTTTCTTCTCCTGTGCAAGGTAAACCAGAAGCCCCTGACCAAGGGAAGCGCCAAGAGAATCTACCACGATAATCTTACGGTCCGGATAGTCCTCCATCAGTTCCTCCGCTGCGATACGACTACTATTGTATGTACCGCTTAAAGCAGAGGAAAATGCAATATGAAGAATATCTTTTCCTTCTTTCAGGTAAGGCTCCAGCAGTGCTTTTGCATTTTCAGGATTTACCTGTGCTGTGGTTGGCATGGAACCGTTTCTCATTGCCTCATAAAATTCATGCTCCGGAAGGAAATTTCCATGCGTATAATTTTTTCCATCCATGGAATAACTGAGATACATGCAGCCTACTCCATGGTCTTTGAGATATTTCTCCGGAAGATCTGAATTGTTGTCGGTGGTGATCACATATTCGCTCATGTTGTCGCCCTCTTTTTTCTGATATTTTTCACTTTCTGCCCATTAACTGTTTAACCGAATCAAGTAAGTCACCTGCTTCAATTGCGAATATCCGCTTGACTATTTTTTCAGTTACGAAGCAAAATCCGCTGCCTGCTCAGTAATGGGCTTTTCATCTATAATAAAAATGCTTCTATTATAAATACAGATATATACAGTATAACATCAAACTATCAGCCAAACAACTACTTTTCCTTCTCAACTGCCTTAATCGCTTCCTGTAGCTGATTATCCTCATCATGGGTGATCTCGTCTTTATTCTTATTCAGCAGGCTGGTATCCAGAGAAACCTCTATATCAGGTTTGATTCCTGTTTTATTGATGTTGTTTCCTTTTGGAGTGTAGTAGTTGGCAACAGTCAGTTTAATGGCACTTCCGTCTGAGAGCTGGCGGATAGACTGTACCACGCCTTTTCCGTAAGTGGTTGTTCCGACAATCGTTCCAATACCATAATCCTGCACTGCACCGGCAAAAATCTCTGATGCACTGGCACTGCTTTCATTTACCAGGACTGCAAGCGGAATCCGGAGTTCGTTTTTGCCATCACATTTTTCCTCTTCTCTGTTTCCGTCCTTATCTTCGGTGTAAACAATCAGTCCTTCCGGAAGGATTTTCCGCAGGACATCACAGACAGAATCAAGAAGTCCACCCGGATTATCGCGGAGATCCACGATCATTTTCTCCATTCCCTGTTTTTGCAGGTCATCAAAAGCTTCCTGATACTGTTCGCCGGTAACGCCTGTAAACTGTGTAATGCGGATGTAACCGATTTTAGAATCCAGCATTTCATGGAAAACAGACGGTAATTCCACATCTGTGACAGGGACTGTGATTTCCATGGCATCTTCTGCACCTTCTCTGTGAACAGTAAGCACCACACTGTCTTTATCTGAATTGCGGACAATGTCTGCAACATCAGATACTTCATCCTCTGTGATATCTTCCCCGTCAATGGCACTGATGATGTCCCCTTCCTCCAGTCCTGCTTTTTCTCCGGGACCGCCCTCATAGCATTCAACAATCTTTACTCCGCCTTCTTTGTTCTTCTCCATAAGAATGCCGATCCCCACATAGCTTCCCTCATTGGAAGAATTCTCAGAATCGTATTCCTCTGCTGTATAATATCTGGAATAAGGATCATCCAGCCCATAGAGAAGACCTGCATAAAGCCCTTCCTGAAGCTTTTCTTCATCCTTATCTCCCAGATAGTATCTGTCGATCAGCTCTTCAAGATATGCCAGCTTTGATGTACACTTGCGATCACCAAGAGCTGTTCCTTTTGCTGCAAGACCTGTTCCTGCAAAAACACCTGTACCGATGCACGTCACAACCAGTGCTCCTGCTACTGCACCTTTCCAAAATTCTTTATTTTTCATGTCTACACTCCTGTAAAAAAAGCCGCCGGTTTATGATATGATATCATTGTTCCGGCAGCTTCATGCTTATCTGCTTTTTATTATACTCTTAAATGCTTTCTTGTTGTAAAGAAACTTCCGATCAGTCCGATTCCGATTCCAAGTGCCAGTCCTATAGGAAGCAATGTCTGGTAAATCTGCCATACCGGGATAAAATCAACCACACCGGTCAGCACATTAAATTTGTTCAGAATATAGGATACCGCTGCATTATAGCAGAAATAAAGTCCGACCAACGGTATAGCAGCACCGATAACTCCCAGCACAATGCCTTCCAGAAGGAATGGAGCTCTTACAAATGCATCGGTCGCTCCTATGTACTTCATGATTCCGATTTCTTCCTTACGAACTGCAATACCGACAGATACTGTATTGCTGATCAGGAAAATAGAAATGATAAGTAATAATGCTATGATTGCAATGGAAACATAGGAAACCAGTTTATTGACATTTCCCAGTGTCTTTGCTGCTTCCTCGGACTGATTTACCAGACGTACATGTTTCAGCCCTTCTATATAAGAAACCAGCTCTGACTGTTTCGTGATATCGTTCATGTATACACTGTAGTTTGCCTGGTTTGCAAGCGGATTGTCATCTTTAAATCCGTCTGCCGCTTCAGATCCCTGGAAATATGTCTCTTTAAATTCTTCCCATGCCTCATCAGCGGATGTGAATTCAATTTTCTCTACTTCCGGGCGTTCCTTAATTTTCTTACCGATTGCCTTGATCTGTTTGTTCGTTGTTCCTTTATCAAAGAATACTGTGATCGGGACTTCCTGCTCTACTTTATGAGCAACATTGTTTACGTTATTCACGATAGAGAAGAAAATGCCAAACAAAAAAATACAGGCAGCCATGGTAATGATAGATGCCAGGGAAAACATCCAGTTTCTCTTAATGTTCTTGATACCCTGTTTCAGGGTATACCATATTGTGCTAGGCCTCATGATATTCTCCCTCTTTCTCGTCACTTATTATGGAACCTTCATGCATGGTAACTACACGTTTCTTCATTGCATTTACGATCTCTTTGTTGTGTGTTACAACAAGGACTGTGGTTCCTCTGTCATTGATCTGCTCCAGAAGCTTCATGATTTCCTCGGATGTCTTAGGATCGAGGTTACCTGTTGGCTCGTCTGCCAGAAGAATATCAGGACGGTTTACCAGAGCTCTGGCCAGTGCTACTCTCTGCTGTTCTCCACCGGAAAGTTCATCCGGGAAAGATTTGTATTTGCCGGCAAGTCCAACTTCCTGAAGTACCTCAGGGACACGTTTGCGGATTACTCGTGTCGGGCGGTTGACTACTCGCTGTGCAAATGCTACATTCTCATACACGTTTCTGTCTTTCAGGAGACGGAAATCCTGGAATACTACACCTAATTTTCGACGGTATTTGGCCACTCGTCTGTGTTTCATTCCTTCCAGACGTTCACCGCTTACGATGATCTGGCCGGATGTGGAATCCAGCTCTTTCATAAGAAGTTTGATCAGGGTTGTTTTTCCTGAACCACTGTTTCCTACTACAAAGACGAATTCACCTTTATCTATATGTAAGTTCGCATGGTTCACTGCCGGAAGGCCGGGACCATAGGACTTGCTTACATCTATAAGATCTATCATAGATTTTTCCTCCAATGGGTTAATGAATTTGTAACATTATTGTAATGTATGTTTTTGGGGATTGCAAGAGATTTTTGAGGATTCATAGAATGTTCACAGTAACGCAGCCAACATTCATTCCAAATTGCCTGCAGCAATGGAATTTGGGCTTGCATGTCTCAGGATATTGCATACCTTATCAATTGCAATCTCGATTTCTAACTATACACTGCAAGGCTGGATTTGTAAAGGTCAAAAATGCCTGCGGCAGCAATTAAAGCTGTGGCAGGCATTGAAAATTTTCCTTCTATTATAATATATCAGTATTCCAGTGTTTCCATATATTTCATATAACGTACTACCATGAGTGCAATCTTGAATGTAATGGCATCTTCAAAAACACGGAGATCAAGACCTGTACTCTTCTGGAGTTTATCGAGGCGATAGACCAGAGTGTTTCTATGGATGTAAAGCTGTCTGGATGTCTCTGAAACATTGAGGCTGTTCTCGAAGAACTTATCAATTGTGACCAGAGTCTCTTCGTCAAAGTCATCCGGGGATTTGCCGCCGAAGATTTCTTTGATAAACATCTTACAGAGTGGGATCGGGAGCTGGTAGATCAGTCGTCCGATTCCCAGAGAGCTGTATGCGATCACTTCTTTATCTCCGAAGAAAATCTTACCTACATCAAGAGCCATGCGGGCTTCTTTATAGGAACGTGATACTTCTTTCAGTTCATTGACGATAGTACCGTATGCCATATGTGTCTTACCGTCATTTCCCATTCCAAGAGTATCAAGGATAGTATGTGCGAGCTGATCCATCTCAGGATAATTCTCACCATCTTCAAGTTCCTTGACTACGATAATACTCTTCTCATCTACTGCTGTGATAAAGTCTTTACTTTTACCGCCGAAAAGGCTCTTCACGCTTTCCATGGAGCTGTGGTCTTTCTCCTGTGGCATTTCAAGGATCATGACTACGCGGCGGACATCTGCCTCAATGTGCAGTTTCTTCGCACGATTATAAATGTCAACAAGAAGCAGGTTGTCAAGAAGCAGGTTCTTGATAAAGCTGTCTTTGTCAAAGCGTTCTTTATACGCTACGATCAGATTCTGGATCTGAAAAGCGGCGAGCTTGCCAACCATATAAGTATCTTCATCGTCGCCATGGGCAACCAGTATATATTCCAGCTGATAGTCATCACAGACTTTAAAATACTGGAACCCCTTTACAAGCTGGCTGTCGGCCTGTGATTCTACGAAAGCCTGTACATCCTGTGTTGCAATGGAAAAATCTGCAAAAGTACTTGCAAGCACTTTGCCTTCTGTGTCGAGTACACAAAATTCTGTTCTGGAAATTTCTTTTAACCCTTCAAGAGTATTCTGAAGCACCTGATTCGATATCATCTGATTTCAATCCCTTCTCATCCTATAGTGTTTATTTTCCGTTTTAACTATAAAACCTTATACCTGTATTGTATTTTAATATATATTTACCAAAAATGAAAGAGGAAAGAGAAAAAAATTTACAATTTTTTATATATTTTTTTGTATTACTTTTTTTCAATAAAACCTTCTCCATGAACTTCCCTGGCATCTGTCACTATCACAAAAGCTTCCGGATCAATTTCATCTACTTTTTCTTTAAGCATTACGATCTCTTTTTTATTTACCACGCAGAAAAGCATCAGTTTATCCTGTCCTGAGTACATTCCTCTGGCACTGATGCCTGTTACACCTCTGTCCAGATCTTTCATGATCATATCTGCTATTTCCTTTGGCTTTGCTGTAATGATATAGGCAGCTTTTGAGAATTTCAGACCTTCAATCAAACCGTCAGATACTTTTGTCACCAGATATACCGCAATAATCGCATAGAGTGCCTTGTGGATACCAAACACATACATACCCACCAGTACAACGCCTGCATCTATAACCTGCATGATCTGCGCGATTGAATAGTGCTGCAGATATTTCTGGATGATAGCTGCCATCATATCGGTTCCTCCGGTTGTTCCACCGCCCAGAAAGACAAGACCAATTCCCACACCCTGGATCACACCACCGTAAAGTGCGGCAAGAAGAAGATCATTGCCAGCAAGATTCCATACAGGTTCTATGGCAAGCCAGGTGGACAGAGCAATTTCTCCTATCAAAGCTTTTTTTACAAAGGAGAATCCATTAATCTTCCATCCGATCAGAAACAGTGGAATGTTCAAACCCATATTTGTTACCCAGAGAGGGATACCACCGTCAATGATTCCCTGACTCCCTGCTTTTATAATGATTGCGATACCTGAAAAGCCTCCGGTTACCATACCTGATGCATCAAATACGGAATTGATCGCCAGTGCCATTAATCCGGTTCCTGCTATGATCATCAGATATTCCAGAAGCTGTGATCTTTTTCCATTTACTAACTTCATTCATTTGCCTCCTTGTATTCTGTAAAAATGATATTTGTTTTATGCTTTCATGAATATCAGCCAGAAATACCGCTTTATCACTGTGCCGTAATTATTCTTCCATAAACTACAAGAACGGCAGCAATCCATGAAGGACTGCTCCCGCTCTTATTCTTACCTTATTTTTCAGGCTTATTGATAAAATTTACAAAATGATAACTCTCCATTATCTGGAAGTATTTAACGATCCTTGGATATAAAGGCTCTGCCTTCTCCCCAAATTCGTCTTTTACCAGTGCAGCAATATCTTCCACTGTCTTCCTGCCATCTATGAGTGGCCAGATAAATGTGCCATTGTCATCCAGATGTATCTTCGTATATCTGGGTTTTCCAAACAGCTTCTGGGCAATCGTGTTAAACGCGCCCTTATTCTCTATTTCCAGCACCATTCTCCCCCTGATATCCGTATGCCAGCGAAGCTGTGCACTGCGCTCAGGAATGAGATCCAGATAATTGATCTGTAATTCTTTTTTCTTTTTACTCATTTAAATATTATCATCTCCGCCTGATCAGGCTTTCTTCTTGTTCCAGATACTGAATTTCAGAAGGCTTAAGATCATAAGTAACATCAGGATCACGCCGCCTGCATTACCAAGGTTAATGCTTCCGGAGAGATCAAATACACTGCTTACGTTTACTACTGCAAGGATTGCAAGAAGGATACCTACAAGACCTTCACCTGCGATCATACCTGCACAGTAAAGTGTACCGTCTGTTGCCTGTTCTTCTTTTTTCTTATCATCAACATTCTTTCTTCCGTCAACGAACATACGAACAACACCACCGATCATGATAGCAGCGTTGAGGTAGATTGGAAGGTAAAGACCGATAGCAAATGGCATAACCGGAATTCTTAAGATTTCCAGACCAATTGCAAGGAATACACCGATAAATACCAGTGTCCATGGAAGCTTGCCGCCCATGATACCTTCTACGATCATCTTCATCAGAGTTGCCTGAGGAGCAGGTACTTCTGCACTTCCGTATCCCCATGCAGTGTTCAGAAGATAAAGAACTCCACCGATAGCAAGACCGGCAGCAACAACACCGATAAGCTCACCGATCTGCTGCTTCTTAGGAGTTGCACCAAGAAGATAACCTGTCTTTAAGTCCTGTGAAGTATCACCTGCGATTGCTGCTACGATACAGATTACGGAACCAATAGCAATTGCTGCTTTCATTCCGTCGATACCGGTATTGCCGGATGCTTTGATAACCATTGTTGCGATCAGAAGAGTAGCGATAGCCATACCTGATACAGGGTTGTTGGAGCTTCCTACAAGACCAACCATACGGGAAGATACAGTTGCAAAGAAGAAGCCGAAGATTACGATGATCAGCGCACCGATCGGGTTAACCGGGATAGCCGGAACAAGCCAAATGATCGCAACCATTGCCACAATACCGATCAGGATAACGTTCATTGGAAGATCCTGTGCAGTTCTTTCTGTACTTGTATTCTTACCGCCCTTCATGCTCTTCATGGAATCACGGAAGGTTGCAATGATCAGAGGCAGGGATTTGATCAGAGAAATAATACCACCTGTTGCGATAGCTCCTGCTCCGATATATTTTACATAAGTACTCCAGATTTTAGATGCTCCGCCTGCTGCATAAAGAGCAGAAATTGTTTCTGTTCCGGGATACATAACTGTATCAGCTCCGAACAGACAGATTACCGGAATCAGCACCATCCAGCCAATAAGAGAACCAACAAACATAAAGGATGCGATTCTTGGTCCTACGATATATCCAACACCGAGAAGTGCAGGATAGCATTCCATACCAATTTCACCTTTGAATCCTTTAAATGCTGCTGCAACGTCTGCAGGGATTACCTTTAAACCGTCAACGACAAATTTAAAGATCGCTGCGATTCCCATACCTGAGAATACTGTCGCAGCGTTTGCACCACCCTCTTCACCTGCAAGAAGAACATCTGCGCAGGCAGTTCCTTCAGGATAAAGAAGTGTTGCATGCTCTTTTACGATCAGTGCGTTACGAAGTGGTACCATAAAAAGTACACCAAGAACACCACCGCAAAGTGCGATTAATGTGATTTCCACGATACCCGGCATTTCACAAAGTCCTTCTTCTGCCCAAAGGAACAGAGCAGGCATTGTGAAAATTGCACCGGCTGCCAGTGATTCACCGGCTGAACCGATTGTCTGGACCATGTTGCTCTCCAGAATGGAGTTCTTTTTCATGATCTTGCGAATTACGCCCATGGAAATAACTGCTGCCGGAATGGAAGCAGATACAGTCATACCTACACGCAGACCAAGATAAGCATTGGCTGCACCGAAGATAACTGCAAGGATAACACCCATGATGATGGATGTCACCGTAAATTCAGGTGTGATCTTGTCAGCCGGAATATACGGTTTGAACTCTTTGTTTTCGTTCATGATTTCCTCTCCCTTTTGTATTGATTTATAAACATAGAACATTATAGCGAAATTTATACAAAAAGGCAAGGTGAAAAAACTGGTTTTTTATGCACTTTAACATATTAACGTGCTAACTCGATAATCTCTTAACATATCAACACGCTCAAACAGCATATTTTTGCCCTATTTTATCAGTCTATTCATCTGAATCCAACTGTTTAATCAGGTATCTCCCGACAATTCTGGAAAAATTCGAAATATCCCGGATATATGCGAAATCTTTGCCAAATATCTTTTTTTCTGTGGAAAGGTCTTTTTCTTCCCCTGCAAAGACTCCCAGAACACTTACTCCAAGGTTTCGCAGGTGCCGCACTTCTGTGGCAGTATCATTGATCGCATATTTTCCCATATAAGGTTCCGGGTTCTTTGCGTGAGGTCTGTTTACGATGACATCATATGGTTTTCCATCACTTAATACAATGAGGATTTTTTTCTCCTCAGATCTCTGAAGCAGACCGTATCCTGCGGTTTTGATAGCAAGTCCATCCCTGTTATTGGAAGAAGTTACATAATTAAAAATATTTTCATTAGCTGACTGTGGATCATCGTACTCACGGAATCTGTGAAGGATCGTATAGTCCCAGAATGTGCAGAAGCTCATGACACGGTGAGGCAGGTTTACATTGCTTAATGCTTCACTGATGATGTAAGCCTGTAATGCCACATCTCCCTGCCTGGACATCTGGGAACCGCTGGCATCGATCAGCACATCTACTACGAAATCAGATGCATCAGATTTCAACTCTCTTTTAAACAGATTTGCTTCACTGCTTCTGCCCACACGCCAGAGTCTGGACGGAATGATCGTTCCTCTGTCTGACAGTACTTCCTGCGTCTCGCTTTTCAGCACCAGCGTCTTTCGCAAAAGATCTGTGAGGGATGCGATGTTCTGCTTTACGATTCTGTGTTTATCATGGTAGAGCCAGATATTCTTATTCTTTAATCGCACTGCATATTCGTACTGATAGTTTCGTTTGACCGGATTCTTAAGAATTCCTTCTGTAAAATAAAGGCTGCAGTCCCTGTGAAGTTCCCTGCACATCAGATAATTCATTCGCTTCTCTTCTGCAGGAGTCAGATAAGTTTTTCCGAAATTCAACTCAACATAGGTGTATGCTTTCTCAAGTTCTTCCTCTGTGAGAATTGTAATTTTGTGTTTGGTCTGGCGCTGTTTTTCCATTTCTTCAGTGACAGCAGTGTCTTCCATGTCCGTAATCTTATTTGTCATCTGTTCGATGTAACTCTCCAGAGCTTCCTCATAAAGTTCTTCTGTAAGAAAATCTTCCCAGTCGTATTCTGTCAGTTCTTCCAGGGTGACTGCCATAACCTGTTCCAGTGTTCCATGATCTTTCTCAAAATTCGGATCAATGATAGTGTTGTAAAGACTGTCAATAATACGGATCAGTTCTATAGTGTCTGCAGCTGTTCTGGCTTTGTAAACCATGTCGCGGATTTCCCGAAGACGCTCTTCTACATAATGGTTTCCATTCTGTAAACGGTCACGCAGGATGGCAATCTTCAATCGGCCAAGAATATCTCCGTATGCGGGCATCCGTTCAAACTCCTGATCCAGGATATCCTCGAATGCTTCCTTCTGCATCTCCCGGACTCCCGGACGTTCCTGACAGATTTTGTCCCCGATTGCTTCTTCTACACATAGCTGTGCTACTGCAGTCAGTTCTCCCTCTCCTGCCTGGCAGAAAACTTTTTTTACCAGATATAAACCCAGCAGATTTCTGTCATAATATTTTGCCAGAGCGCCCTGCTTGATGCCGTCATACAGAGCGATTGCTTTTGAGCGCAGATACAGGGAAACGTCTACTTTCATATTTAACGTGTAATCCCCGCTGATAGTCCAGAGGAGATTGCGAATCCTGTTTTCCAGTTCCAGACGATAATCGTCGATTTCTACGATTTTCTCATCTTTCATATACATCATCCCTTGTCCAGTCTGCCGGAATTCTGGTTTTCACAATATCCTCTACGATTTCTTTCTCGAAAATATCGAAGGTCTTGTTCACCACCCCCATAGTAACTGCTTTTCTCGGAGAAAGTCCGGTTTCTACAATCTTCATGGCTGCAAGGAGACCTCGCAGATCCAGAGGTTTGGTGGAAATTTCACTGTTTGTGGCTTTGAGCTGAAGATCCAGGAATACTCCGATGAACTGTGTTCTGGCGTTTTCTTTTATATTCGGGAACATCCGGCGGAAAATAAATTCCAGGGATTCTTCAGTCTGAGCCGGCATGTCTATGACCAGAAATCTGGATACCAGCGCTTCATTGAGTTCTTTGGTTCCTGCATAACCGTAATTCATGGTTCCGATAAAACGGGCAGCCGGATGAAGATCAATTTTGTCATAGCCCGGGACATCGATGGAACGGCGATAATCCAGGGTTGCATGGAGAACGGAAACTGCATCGTTCTTTGCCATATTAATCTCGTCGAGGATTCCGAAACCACCGTATTCTGCACACTGATAGATAGTTCCTTTGCGAAGCTTAACTTCGTTGTCCACGAAAGTGTCTGTGCCGATCAGATCTCCGCTGTTAGTATTTACATGAAAAGAAACATTGTACGCGGGACGGTTGAAAATATATGCCAGGTTCTCTGCAAGGATATTTTTTCCTGTTGCCTTCGGACCGGTGAGTAATAGATTCTCCCCTTTGAGCAGTCCGGCAATGGCCATTTCCAGAATGTTTTTTCCGTAAAATGGAATAGATGGTTTCACAATCCTGCCTGCTGTCTCCGGTACCACCTCATACTGGCTGCGGAATTCTTCTACTCTCTTTATCAGTTCAGGGGCTACCTGCTGCTCCTCCAGAAATTTCAGTTCTTCCATTTAGTTCTCCTTTATATAACTATTATAGTCCAGTTTGTGTTATAGAAAAAGGCCGCTTATCTTTTACAGATTCACGACCCTTTCATTATAGCATTCTTCTTTATATTTTTACAACATTATACTTCAAATACAAGATCTCCATAAGAAGGCATCGGCCACATTTCCTTATCTACGATCATTTCCAGTTCATCCACAGGCTCACGTAAAGCTTCCATTGCAGGAACCACCTTTTCTCTGCAGAATACAGCTCTGTCCTGTCCCTCTGCATATTCCGGGGTCTTCTCAACCAGTTTGCTCAGCTTACTCATGGCACTGTTTGCAGCCTTTAAGAGTTTTGACGCTTTCTTGAGCAGGTCAAGCTGTACACTTACATCGATCAGTCCTTCGCCCGCTGTCTTCACTGTATTGATCGATTCGCCAAGAACAGTGGTATATCTGATAACTGCCGGAATAATCTGCTTGGTTGCCATGTCGATCATTGTCTTTGCTTCAATATTGATTGCTTTAGAATAAATCTCATATTTAATCTCTGCACGTGATTCAAGCTCAGCTCTTGAGAATACATCAAAAGATTCAAAGAGTTTCACTGCCTTCTCTGTAGTAAGTGCAGGGATTGCATCTACCATGCTCGGAAGGATCGGAAGTCCGCGGCGTTTTGCTTCTTTCTCCCATTCCGGTGCATAGCCATTTCCGTTAAATACGATTTTCTGATGATCTGTGGCATATTCTTTGATCAGGTCATGTACCGCCAGTTCGAAATCAGGAGCTTTTTCCAGACGGTCACATGCTTCCTTAAATACTTCTGCTGTGATCGTGTTCAGGACTACGTTACATGCAGAAATAGAATCCCTTGAGCCTACCATACGGAATTCAAATTTATTTCCTGTAAAAGCAAAAGGTGACGTACGGTTACGGTCTGTGGCATCCTTCATGAAATCAGGCAGAGTCTTAACACCTGTTTCCAGCTTACTTCCCTTTTTACTGTGAGTTGCTGTTCCTGTGCTGACCAGCTGTTCCAGAACATCCTCCAGCTGCTCTCCAAGAAATACAGAAATCACTGCCGGCGGTGCTTCATGGCCGCCAAGTCTCTGGTCATTTCCCACATCTGCCGCAGATTCACGCAGAAGATCTGCATGTTCATCTACTGCTTTCAGGATACAGGTGAGGACCAGAAGGAACTGAATATTTTCATGAGGTGTTTTGCCCGGATCCAGAAGATTGATTCCGTCATCTGTGGTAAGAGACCAGTTGTTATGCTTACCGGAGCCATTCACACCTGCAAATGGTTTCTCATGAAGGACACAGCGCATTCCATGGCGGCTGGCAACCTTTTTAAGAATACGCATCATCATCTGGTTCTGGTCTGCTGCGATATTGACCGGTGCATAAATCGGTGCAAGCTCATGCTGTGCAGGGGCAACCTCATTATGCTGTGTCTTTGCAGGAATTCCAAGCTTCCAACATTCTTCATTTACCTCTTTCATGTATGCGGAAATTCTCTGACGGATACTTCCAAAGTAATGGTCATCCATTTCCTGTCCCTTCGGAGGCATAGCTCCAAAAAGAGTTCTGCCTGTATAGATCAGGTCTTTTCTCTGAAGCCATTTCTCTTTATCGATCAGGAAATATTCCTGCTCTGCTCCTACTGACGGAGTTACTTTCTTAGAAGTTGTATTTCCGAAAAGTCTCAACAGACGGAGTGCCTGGGTGTTGATTGCTTCCATAGAACGAAGAAGTGGTGTCTTCTGGTCAAGTGCTTCTCCCGTATAGGAACAGAATGCAGTAGGAATACAGAGTGTTCCGCCTGCTGCATCATGACGGACAAAAGCCGGTGATGTACAGTCCCATGCTGTATATCCTCTCGCCTCAAAAGTTGCTCTTAATCCACCGGACGGGAAAGAAGATGCATCCGGTTCACCTTTGATCAGTTCTTTTCCGGAGAAAGACATCAGGACCTTGCCGTTATCCATCGGAGCAGTGATAAAAGCATCGTGTTTCTCTGCTGTCACACCTGTAAGGGGCTGGAACCAGTGGCTGTAATGTGTGGCACCTTTCTCGATGGCCCATTCTTTCATCTCGTGTGCTACTACATCCGCAATTTCCATAGACAGTTCTTTGCCCTCTTCTATGGTTTTTTTCAATTCTTTGTAGATCTTCTTCGGAAGTCGTGCCTGCATGACGGAATCATTAAACACGTCACATCCAAAAGTCTCTACTACATTGATATACTCACCCATTTTATTTCTCCTTTTTATTTATTAACGGGGAAATTCCAATTGATCTGGTTTCCTCATTTTTTGTACTTTTCAGATACAGATTCAGTGCTTCGTGGCAGTTTTCAATCTCTATCTGTGTATGACTGCCGCCGTATTCACCGTCCAAAGTCCATGGTACCGGTTCTTCTGAGGTAATGGTCACCCTGGCTGATTTAAAAGAATGGATCAGATCTGTATTGTCCTCTGCTGTCAGCATTGCAGTCATGATCTCCTGCAATTCCAGCGGATTCTTCGGTCTTGTGATCATGGTAACTTCAAAAAGTCCGTCATTCATATCCACGTTCTTGCCTGTAAGGTTCTTGAACCCTCCCACTGAACGGGAATTGGTGATCATTCCAAAGATAAAGTCATCCTCCACAGTTAATTCTTCAGATTCAATTCTCATATGGTATGATTTGATATCAAAAAGGCGTTTCACTCCCTCAAGAAGATAGGCTACATGGCCAAGGATATTCTTGAGATCCTGATCTGTCTGATAGGCTACATCTGTGAAAAGACCGAAAGCTGCTATATATGTAAAGCTCTGGTTATTGAATCTGCCGATGTCACAGTGATAAAGTTTCTCTTCCATGATCATGGAAGCGGCATCTGTCATGCTTTTCGGCATAAAGAGACTGTTTGCAAAGTCGTTGGTGCTTCCTGCCGGAATGTATCCGATGGGAATGGAACTCTTCTTTTCCATTACTCCGGTAACCACCTCATCAAGAGTCCCGTCTCCGCCGCTGCATACGATAAGGTCCACTTTGGATTCGTATTCTTTGGCTTTCTCGTAAGCATCTTTTGGTTTCTGTGTGGAATAGATAATGACTTCATAACCGCCTTTGTTGAAAATATCTACTATATCAAGCAGGTTTGTTTTGATCTTGCCTTTGCCTGCCTTGGGATTGAAAACAAAGAGCATTTTTTTGTTCATTTCGAGCAACTCTCCTTTTTTCAGGGTTTAAATGCGTAGTTTTCAGAGTACGCAGATTTCTATTTATATAATATAAGAAAAAAGGGTGGAAAAGTCAATGGGGTTTGGCGGGCAAAAAAATTGGGGACGACAGGAAATATTTTTGGTTTCAGGTGCGGTTTCGCGGGCTAATAACTCTAGGTGTGAGGAAATCTGCTAAAAACATTCAAAAATTACTCAAACTCGCTTCGCTCAGACAGTGAGCAATTTTTGAATAACGCAGATTCCCACGCACCAAGAGTTACTACGCCCACTGCAAATGCACCTGAAACCAAAAATATTTCCTGCCTGTTGGCTGGCTGCGGGACTGCCGGGCTGTTACTGCTCACTTCGTTCACAGTAATGCGCCTTGCAACGACAGGCTATGCAGATGAGATTTCCTCACAGAACATTTTGCAGGATGGTAACGCATGAACCGGGACTGGTGAATAGTTGCAATTTTTCTAAATTTTTTATGGCAAGTTATATTTTGGCGTGATAAAATGGGGATTATATTTATTAGGTAATTGTAAAACGAAAAACCAGTATTTTCAATAGGTTCAGAGTTTCGCAAATGCCTATTGTATTTATTATAGAAAGGATTTCTTATTCATATGATTAAATTGATTGCTTCAGATATAGATGGGACTCTGGTGAAGGATGGGACTCTGGCGATTGACAGGGAGTATATGGAAGTTATCGGAAGACTGATTGATAAGGGGATTGTGTTTGTGGCATGCTCAGGGCGGCAATATCGAAGTGAGAGGAAGCTGTTTGCCCCTGTCGCAGACAGACTGCTTTATATCTCTGACGGAGGAACTGTTGTACGGACTCCGAAGGAGATTCTGAAAGTGGATACTCTGCCGGACGAAATCTGGAAAGGAATGTGTTCTATGGTAAGAGAGAATATGCCTTCCTGTGATTATTTTATTTCCACACCTGAACGCTGTTTCGCAGAAGACGGAGGCAGCCAGATGTTTCACTGGCTGAGAGATTCTTACGGATATGATATCCATGAAGTTCCGGAAATGTTAAAACTTGAGGGACAGAAAGTAAACAAATTTGCTGTCTACCACCCCAATGCCTGTGAGGAAATGTGCGCCCCTTTATTCACTCCCACCTGGAAAGACAAAACAGTTATGGCTGCTGCCGGCAAGGAATGGATGGACTGTACTGCCCCGGGTTCCGGCAAAGGTCCTTCCGTCGCTTTCCTGCAGGAATATCTGGGAATTTCACCTGACGAAACCTGTACTTTCGGAGATAACCTCAACGATATTGAAATGCTTCAGAATGCCGGTCTCAGCTACGCAGTCTCCAACTCCCGCCCCGAAGTCCGGGCTGCTGCCAAAAATACTTGCCCGCCCTACTGGGAAAACGGAGTTCTGCAGATTCTGAGGTCTTTCTTATAAAGGATACGGATTGCTTGCAGTATTATATGGAACTGCTATAATAACTTCTCCGCAATTTATTCAGGAGGATTTTCAGTTCATACCAATACACAGCGCAGAAACATATTTCATTTCGTGTGCATTTGCAGGAGTCTTAGAACTTCTTAGCTGATAAAAATATGCGTTATAAGAAAAATGACCCACTGTCTGAGCCGCAGCATGCGGCGAGTTTGGGTCATTTTTCTTATGTTTTTAGCATATTTTTAGCAACTTAGAAGTTCTTAGGCTCCGAAACCGCACACGAAATGAAATATGTTTCTGCGCGTCCCTTTTTTTATTCCTAAGCTTCCATTACAGCATCTTTCATAGATTTCACATACTCTTTCACATAGGGCACACAATCCCTGCCATACTGTGCACACAACTTCACAATTGCAGATCCTACAATCGCTCCATCAGACTGTGCTGCCATCTTCTTTGCCTGCTCAGGTGTGGAGATTCCAAAACCTACTGCACAAGGAATATCTTTCGCAACTTTTACCAATTTCACCATTGCACCGATATCTGTAGTAATATTAGTTCTTGTTCCTGTAACACCAAGAGAAGAAACACAATACACAAACCCTTCCGCATCCTTCGCAATCTGTGCGACCCTCTCATGAGAAGTCGGCGCGATCAGAGAGATCAGATCAATACCGTATTTCTTACATACACTGTCAAACTCTTCTTTTTCCTCAAATGGCACATCCGGCAGAATCAAACCATCCATTCCGATTTCTGCAGCTGTTTTAATAAACCGCTCCGTTCCGTAAGAAAATACCACGTTTGCATAAGTCATAAACACCATAGGAACAGAACTGTTCTTTCTGATCTTTACCACCATGTCAAATACCTTATCTGTAGTCACACCACCGGAAAGTGCTCTCACATTTGCTCTCTGGATCACCGGTCCCTCTGCTGTAGGATCAGAAAACGGAATCCCAAGCTCGATCAGATCTGCACCAGCTTCCTCCATTGCATAGACAAGCTGCTCTGTCACTTCCAGAGACGGATCTCCACAGGTAATAAACGGGATAAATGCCTTTCCTTTTTCAAATGCTTCTGTAATTCTCTTATTCATGAAGATCCTCCCCTCTGTAACGCGCGATTGCTGCGCAGTCCTTATCTCCACGTCCGGAAATTGTAATGACCACGATCTGGTCTTTTCTCATCTGCGGAACAATTTTCTTTGCGTAGGCTACTGCATGAGCACTCTCAATAGCAGGAATGATTCCCTCTGTTCTGGAGAGATATTCAAATGCCTCTACTGCTTCTTCGTCTGTGACAGGTACATATTCTGCACGTCCTGTATCATAGAGATGTGCATGTTCCGGTCCGATTCCCGGATAATCCAGACCCGCGGAAATGGAATATACAGGTGCGATCTGACCATATTTATCCTGGCAGAAATAAGATTTCATTCCATGGAAGATTCCCAGTTTGCCGGTTGCAATGGTAGCTGCTGTCTCTGCCGTATTTACGCCACGTCCTGCTGCCTCACATCCGATCAGACGGACATCTTTGTCATTGATAAAATTGTAGAATGTTCCGATTGCATTGGAACCACCGCCCACACATGCCAGCACTGCATCCGGAAGTCTACCCTCTTTTTCAAGGATCTGCTCTTTGATTTCTTTGGAGATCACTGCCTGAAAATCGCGAACAATTGTCGGAAACGGATGAGGTCCCATTACAGAACCAAGTACATAATGTGTATCGGAAATACGGTTTGTCCACTCTCGCATTGTCTCGGAAACAGCATCCTTCAGTGTGGCTGTACCGGAAGTAACTGCGTTTACTTTTGCTCCGAGAAGACGCATTCTGTATACATTTAATGCCTGACGTTCTGTGTCTTCTTTTCCCATGAAGATTTCACATTCCATACCCATAAGAGCTGCTGCTGTTGCTGTTGCCACACCGTGCTGGCCTGCGCCTGTTTCTGCGATCACACGAGTCTTGCCCATTTTTTTTGCAAGAAGTACCTGGCCAAGTACATTGTTGATCTTGTGAGCACCTGTATGGTTTAAGTCTTCTCTCTTCAAATATACTTTTGCACCGCCCAGATCTTCTGTCATGTGGGATGCAAAGTAGAGACGGGATGGTCTTCCTGCATATTCGTTCAGAAGTTCTGTAAGCTCTGCGTTAAACTCCGGATCATCTTTATAATGGTTGTAGGCTTCCTCCAGTTCGATGACAGCATTCATCAGTGTTTCCGGAATGTACTGTCCTCCATGGATGCCGAATCTTCCTTTTGACATCTGTATATGTCCTCCTTTTATGTATGTAATCCCTGGCCTGTCAGATGGTCGGTCAGAGTATTCTATGTTCTTTCTGAATTATTATCTTATTTTATATGCACCAGTTGAACTGCCTTCAAAATCTTATCTCTGTCTTTCATTCCATCCGTCTCCACACTGCTGCTCAGATCTACTGCATAGGGATGAATAGTCCGGACGGCTGTTTCCAGATTTTCCACACCCAGTCCTCCTGCCAGGAAAAACGGTCTGTCTATCTCCGGGATCAGTGACCAGTCAAAGGTCTGTCCGGTTCCACCGCCACCCTGATCAAGCAGTATATAATCTGCCGGACTTTTCAGGGCATTTTCAATATCCTGAGCTGTTTTTACGGAAAAGGCCTTTATAACCTGATGCCCTGTATTCTTTTGGATTCTCCGTATATATGCCTCATCTTCCTGTCCATGAAGCTGTGCAATATGGATAGTTCCGTCAAGAAGCAGTTCCTCCACACGCTCAGGTGCTGCATTTACAAAAACACCTACAGGGATAATGTCAGGATTAAGTTTTGCAGTAAGTTCTCTCACCAATGCACCTGTAACATTTCTGCTGCTCTTCGGAAATTCTATGATAAATCCACAGTAATCAGGTTTTGCTTCATTTACATAGGTAATGTCTTCCGGGCGTTTCAGACCACAGATTTTGATTTTGGTTCTTTGCTGTTGTTCTCTGGTCATATTATATCCTCTCAGATAATATTCGATCTTTCAGCGTAACGGGCTGCCATTCAGGCTTTCCAGCGCTGCTTTCTTGTCCGGGCTTCGCATCAGTGTTTCCCCGATCAGTACCGCATCCACTTTATTCTCATAAAGAAGCCGTATATCCTCCGGGGTGCGGATTCCGCTCTCGGAAACAAAAACCACATTGTCCGGTGCCATTTTTCTCAGGCGGATGCTGTTGTTCATATCTACCTGAAAGGTTCTCAGATCCCGGTTATTGACTCCCACGATCTCTGCCCCGAGATTTAAGGCCCTGTCCACTTCGTACTCATCGTGTGCTTCTACCAGCGCATCCAGTCCCAGCTCTTTTGCAAGCTGTCTGTATGCTCTTAATTCTCCGTCATCCAGGATGGCGCAGATAAGCAATACCACGGAAGCACCAAGGGATTTCGCCTGATAGATCATATATTCATCTACTGTAAAATCCTTGCGGAGTACAGGTATCTGTACAGCGGCTGCGATTTCTCTCAGATACCGGTCTGCTCCCTGAAAATAAAAAGGTTCTGTGAGACAGGAGATTGCACTTGCACCTGCCTGTTCATATTCCTTTGCAATTGCCAGATATGGAAAATCCGGTGCGATCAGTCCCTTTGAGGGGGAGGCTTTCTTTACCTCGCAGATATAGGACATACCATCTTTTTGTAATGCCTGGAGAAATGTGATTTTCTGCCCTGCATTTTTATTTACTTCCTGAATCCGGTTCTCCAGCTCCGAAACAGAAATATCTGACTTTTCTTTTGCAATTCTTTCTCTTGTTCTGGCTGCTATTTCTTCTAATATATTCTTCATAATCTCTATGATTTTTCTGTAACTGTTCTGTATATCCACAGTCAGCAGATTACCGGACAGTTACAGATTTCCTTTACATTAGTAGTTTTTCCTTGTTTTCTATTTATTTGTCTCTTCCACAAATTCTTCAAGTTTCTTCAGTGCTGCACCACTGTCGATGAGGAATTCTGCCAGCTTCACTCCTTCTTCTATGGAAGCGGCTTTTCCTGCAATATAGAGTGCTGCACCTGCATTTAAACATACTGCCTGACGCTTCGGACCTTTTTCCTCACCTTTCAGGATTGCTTTTGTGATCTCTGCGTTTTCTGCAGGTGTACCACCTGTCAGGGCACCCTTCTCACATCTCTCATATCCAAACTGTTCCGGTGTGATCTCATAGGAAGTAAATTTGCCATCCCTGATCTCACATACAGAAGTAGGTGCACACATGGAAATTTCATCCAGGCTGTCCTGTCCGTAAACAACCATTCCTCTGTCAACACCCAGATTTGCCATAACCTGAGCCAGTGGCTCCACCAGTGACTGATCGTAAACTCCCATCAGTTCCATGTTTGCCCCTGCCGGATTACTTAACGGTCCAAGAATGTTAAATACAGTACGGATTCCAAGCTCTTTACGGATCGGTGCCACATATTTCATTGCAATGTGATAATTCTGCGCAAACAGGAAGCAGATGTTGATCTTTTTCAGGATCTCTGCACTGCGTTCCGGCGTCAGTGTAATCTTCACTCCCAGTGCTTCCAGAACATCTGCTGCACCGGATTTAGAAGATGCTGCTCTGTTTCCATGTTTTGCAACCGGAACACCGCCTGCTGCGATCACCAGAGAAGAAGTGGTGGAAATATTAAAGGAGTTGGAACCGTCTCCGCCGGTACCCACGATTTCAAGCACATCCAGGTTGTGGAGAAGTTTGATACAGTGGGCTCTCATTCCTGCTGCGGAAGCTGTGATCTCGTCAATGGTTTCACCTTTTAAAGATAACGCTGTAAGATAAGAAGACATCTGTACAGGTGTTGCCTGACCGCTCATAATCTCGTCCATTACAGCTTCCGCTTCCGCATAAGCTAAATCCTGTTTCTTTGATAATTTAATAATGGCTTCCTTAATCATTTCTCACTACCTCCATAAAGTTCTCTATCATCACTCTGCCGTCCGGTGTCATTACAGATTCAGGATGAAACTGTACTCCGAACACAGGATATTTCGTATGTTCCACTGCCATGACCTCTCCGTCCTCTGACTCTGCTGTTATCCTAATTTCTGCAGGCAGGGTATCCTTTAATGCTGCCAGGGAATGATATCTGGCTGCTGCAAAGGTATCCGGCAGGTTCTTGAAAAGCCGGCTTTCTCCTGTTTTATACATCCGCTTTTTCTTTCCATGCATCAGTTCTTTTGCATAGGAAACTGTTCCTCCAAAAGCTTCGCAGATGGACTGATGTCCCAGGCACACACCCAGGATGGGGATTTTTCCTGCAAATTCTTTAATCACCGGGATACAGATACCTGCATCCTCCGGACGCCCCGGACCAGGAGATAAAATGATGGCTTCCGGCTTCATCTCCGCGATTTCTTCCAGTGTACACTCATCGTTTCTCACTACTTTAATGTCCGGTTCCACTGCACCGATGAACTGATATAAGTTATAGGAAAAGCTGTCATAATTATCGATCAGTAATATCATTCTAATCCCTCCTGTGCCTGTTCAATTGCCTGTACCACTGCTCTTGCCTTGTTGCAGCATTCCTGGAATTCCTTTTCCGGTACACTGTCCGCCACGATTCCGGCACCTGAACGGATACAGATTTCTCCGTTTTTCTTGTAAACCAGGCGGATGGCAATACAGGTATCCAGATTTCCTGCAAAATCCAGATATCCGATGGCGCCTCCGTAAATACCTCTCTTGCTCTGTTCCAGTTCCTCGATGATCTGGCAGGCTCTGAATTTGGGTGCTCCGGAAAGGGTTCCTGCCGGAAGGATTGCGTCTACTGCATCCACAGCGTCTTTATCATTCCGGATGATTCCTGTTACTGTGGAGCCCAGATGCATTACATGGGAAAAACGTTCTACGCAGAGGTACTTTTCTACTTTTACAGTTCCGATCTTGCTGATCTTTCCGATATCGTTTCTTCCCAGGTCTACCAGCATATTGTGTTCTGCCAGCTCTTTTTCATCTTTCAGAAGTCCCTCTTCAAGTTCTTTATCCTCTTCTCTTGTCTTTCCTCTTGGTCTGGTTCCTGCCAGAGGGAAGGTACTTAAGGTGCCATTTTCCAGCTTCGCAAGTGTTTCAGGGGAAGCACCTGCCAGCTCAATATCATCGCTGGAAAAGTAGAACATATAAGGAGAAGGATTAGATGCCCGAAGAACCCGGTAAGTATCAAACAGGCTTCCCGTTGCTTTCGCACGCATGGGATTGGAAAGTACTACCTGGAAAATATCGCCTTCTCTGATGTAATGTTTGGCTTTCTCCACCATCTCTGCATATTTTTCTTTCGGAAATTTCGGCTGTATTTCTGACTGAAGTCTCAGCGGTTCAAATTCCATATGCTCCCCGTTTCGAATCATCTGCGCCATTTCCTCCAACTTCTTTACTGCTTTCTCGTAGGAAGCTTCCAGATCATCTGTCATCACACCTGTGATCAGAAGTACTTTCTGTCTGAAATGGTCAAATACGATCACCTGATCAAAAAGCATTAAATCCATGTCCCTGAAATCCTGCTGTTCCCTGTCCTCCAGTTTCAGCTTTGGTTCACTGTATTTGATATAATCGTAGGAAAAATATCCTACCAGACCGCCTGTAAAAGGAGGCATCTTTTCCATTACCGGAGTTTTATATTTCCGGATGATTTCTCTGAGAGTATCACCGGGATGTGTGACCTGCCTTACGGTTTCCTCTGTTTTTCCCTCAGCATCGGTTGTCCGGATCTTCAATGTTCCGTCTGTACAGGTAATCTCCATGGACGGTTCATACCCCAGAAAAGAATACCTGCCCCACACTTCTGTCTGGCTGGCACTTTCCAGCAGGTAACAATGGCGGCTGGCTTTTCGCAAAATGCGCATTACCTCTACCGGTGTATATCTGTCTGCATAAAGTTCTCTGCACAGAGGAATACGACGATATTCTTTTGTCTGTGCAAGCAGCCTGATGGTTTCTAATGTTGGATACATGGAAACACCTCCTGTGATTAATTCAGTTTCTGCCAGGAACATAAAAAAGCCCGCCCTTGACAGAATTATCTTTTCTGTCAAGGACGAGCGTATATACTTCACCCGCGGTGCCACCTTGATTTACGGTTTGAACCGTACTCTTTGCGAAATACCTTCATATTTCCGGCAACTGACGTATGCCTCACGTCACAGGATACTTAGTCTGCTCTGTAATCTTCAACCTTTCACTGTGCCCTCAGCGGCCCATTTGGCAGACTGCATTTCCACCCGGCTCTCACCTTCCCGGATTCTCTGTGCGCGCATGACTGCTTTGACTTCCGCTTCATCGGTTTAATCTGTTAAATTTATACTTAATTTACCACCGTAAACTATATTTGTCAACCCTGAGTTTCATTCAATAACATATTTTTATCATTATCAGTTACTGTTCACACGCCACTATCCCGAGATATACCGTGCGAATTTATGCGAATAGCATAAAATTAAGTTTGCAAAGCAAACGATACTCCTTGGGCTTTGCACAAGGAGGTTCATATTTCCTGCATCGCGAAGCGTGTTACTGGGCACGGAGTGAACAGTAACCATTACCAGGAAATTCATTACAGATATCTGCAGTCTGTTTTCGCCACATACATCTGCACCAGATAATCATTCACTATAATCTGAATAAAAGCGCAAAACCAGATATTCCCAGTTTCGCGCTTTTTATTGTTTTACTTATTCACTTTCGAACAATCCCAGTGTGCCAACAAGTTGATTCTGCTGCTATTTCTTCTGTGCCTCTTTTTTCTTCATGTCAAGAATCTCTTCTGCAATCTCAACTTCGGATTTCTCATCCGGTGGAAGCACGATATTCAGAATGATAGCAAACAGTGCTGCAGGTACGATTCCTGAACCGCCGAAGATCAATGTGATCGCCTGCGGCATATGTGCAAGAACTGCTGAGTTTGCCCCAAGTCCATAGCCAAGACCAAGTGCAACGGAGACAATTGTTACGTTTCTCGGAGTTACCGGCCATTTTGTGATAAGCTGGATACCGCTGACAACAATAGATGAGAACATCATAACTGCCGCACCGCCCAGTACACTCTGAGGCATGATGGAGATCAGTGCTGCAAGCTTAGGAAACAGACCACATGCGATAAGGAAAATACCGCCTGTTGCAATTGAGAAACGATTTACAACCTTATTCATTGCAACCAGACCTACGTTCTGGCTAAAAGAAGTATTCGGAAGTACGCCAAATACTGCTGCCAGTGAAGATCCAAGGCCATCACACATAACGCCGCCGGAAAGCTCTTTGTCTGTAGCTTCTCTTCCAAGACCGCCCTCTGTGATACCGGAAATATCACCGACAGTTTCTACAGCTGTTACAATAAACATGATGCCGATCGGAACGATTGCCCTTGCATCAAATACCCATTTGACAGGCATGATCTTCGGCACTGCAAACCAGGATGCGCTTGCTACTTTATCCCAGTTAAGAACCCAGGATTTGGTAGCTTCTACTGTTGCACCTGCATCATCCACATAGGTAAATGTGGTAGGAAGAACTGCTGCCATAATACTTACCAGCACATATCCTACGATAATACCGATCAGAATTGATGCAAAGCTTGTAAATCCTTTTGTTCCATGTTTTAATACGACAATTACAACCAGAACTACAAAGCCTACAAACAGATTCTCCAGAGAACCGTAGTCCTTAGCGGAACTTCCGCCGCCAAAAGAACTGATACCAACAGCAATCAGTGAAAGACCGATTGATAATACAACGGTTCCTGTTACAACTGACGGGAAAAATTTTCTCAGTGGTTTCAGGAAGCTTCCCAGTACAGTTTCAAAAAGACCGCCGATAAAGGATGCCGCCATAATTGCACCATACGCAACCACTCCATTACCCATGACTCCTGCAACACTCTGGCATACGCCAATGAAACCGGAACTGGTTCCCATAACGATGGGGAGTTTACCACCCACAGGTCCTATTGTAAATACCTGAACCAATGTTACAATACCTGCGATCAGCATGGCATTCTGCAGAAGTGCTACCTGCAGTTCTCCGCCGGCTTCAATCCCACAGGCTGCTGTGATGATCAGAAGCGGTGTAAGGTTACCTACGAACATAGCCAGCACATGCTGCAAACCAAGAGGAATCGCCAGCTTCAGTGGCGGCCTTCCGTCAAGGTCGTAGGGTGTTACTGTGTTTTTCTCTTGTTTCTCCATTCCTTTCCCTCTCTTTCGTGGATGTTAACGTGTAATGGCAAGGCAGTCTGTTTATCAATAGTCAGAATTTATTTGTTTCAACTCACAGTCGGTAATTTCACAGAGTGTGACATGTCAGCAACATGCTGACCGTGATTTGTCTCATGTCAGTGGAGGATACCGATTTCTCTCCGCCCGCCACTGCCATTCATTTTCTTGTTTGCAATTCATCTCGCCGCCTATAGAGGTGGAAGAATTCTTGTTATATCTTGTTAAAAAAGGCAGCTATCCCCTGAGAATAACTACCTTGTTATCATTTCATCATACTGTTGATATATCTCCTTGCTTTTACCCGTTGATATTATAAAGGATTTAAGAAATTATGGCAATAGATATGCAAAAATTTATGTATTAATGTATTAATATATCAAAACCTCAATAGGCTTCACATCCAGACTTATTGTTCCTGCGCATTACAATGCCATATTTTTTTCTACTGCCTGCATTCTGTTCTCAAGATTTGCAACATGTTCTATCAGGTAACTGGTCTGTACTGTATTCACATGATTATTATGCGCCGCTTCTACGGCTTCATTGAATTTTTTCACCAGATAGCCATGATTTTCCGCTAAAATTGAAATATTTCTGTCAGTTACATTTTCAAGATGAAGTTTAACACCGTTTACTTCTTCTTTTAAATCGCAAATATCCTGCTGTAACGGTTCAATAGCTTTCTGAACGGTAGCTTCTACTGTTTCTTTTACCGTAGCTTCCATCATTTCCCTTAACATTTTCATATCGTTTTTGTCCAGCATGTTTCTCACCTCCTGATCTGTTTACTTATCATTTCGTTCTTTTTCTGCTGATTATAACAAGTTCCGGATGTGAAGTCTATCCAATTTTCAATATTCCATGTATAACCATTTTCCATATTTACGTTTCTATAGTACATTTCATAATTCTTCTGTATCATAATCGTTTTCAGGGTAAATATCATAAAGAAACAATTTGTCAATCGGATATTCGCAACCTCCGCAGGGGACTTACTTGATTCGGTTAAATTGATTTATTCAGAAATGAAAAAAAGCCCACAAACCCCTTATCAAGGTTTATAGACTTATCTTTCGTAAATAGTAGCGAGAGGGGGATTCGAACCCTCGACACCACGGGTATGAACCGTGTGCTCTAGCCAACTGAGCTATCTCGCCA
>ENA-OQLC01000272-OQLC01000272.1-human-gut-metagenome-genome-assembly--contig:-NODE-272-length-37420-cov-4.437994_pt1 | contig 37420 bp, 29 predicted proteins | sample MGYA00242653_ERZ504807 | MGnify/ENA primary metagenome ERZ504807 (study PRJEB26092, sample SAMD00036381) | human gut metagenome | host: Homo sapiens | study: EMG produced TPA metagenomics assembly of... | reverse complement strand
TATTATCTGCGCTTTTGGCTTAGCAGCTGCCGCACCTCGCTCGCCGTATCGGCACTTAGAATTATGCGGTATTGCCTACAGTATAAGAATAACATTCTGCAAAAGGCTTGTCAAACGGCGGGTGGAATGTTTATAATGTGTTTACACACTAGCCCCGCATGGTTGGCTGGAAAAGCCTTGTTTCCGCCCGAAGCATTTCGGATTACCGCAGGGCTCTCTCCCCCACCGACTGCGGGCGGAGCCCCCACGCAGAGGGGGCCAAGAAGGAAAACGGGAGGTTTGTCCCTTTGTTTGGTTTTGCAAATGGGCTGCTGGCGTTTCTGGCGCTGGCGGCTGTGCTTGATTTTCTGCCCGTGCTGCGGCACAGGCGCGCCCCTGCTGTCTGGTGGGGCGAGGAACGGCTGCTGTTCACCACGCGCTATGCGTCGGTGCGCCAAAAATACGGTGCATGGTCGTTTTTGCTTGGCGTGATGGTGTATGAGTTCATCGTCGTGTTCAACAACAGCATGGCGCGGGAAAACTGGCCCTGGCTGCAGACGCGGGTCTCCCCCGTGCTGGACTGGGTCATGTATCTCTGCTTCGGCTTTAAGATCCTGCTGGGCACAAAGTACAATGGCCGCAGCATGGTCTGCGCCGGGCTGCTGTACTTTGTGGCGCGGTGGGTCTACTTCAACGGGCAGAACATCTGGTGGCTGGGGCTTTGCGTGGCCCTGCTGGCCGCCAAGGACGTGCCGCTGCGCCGTGTGATGAAGGCATTTCTGGCCTGCGGCGTGCCGACCCTGGCGTTGGTGGAGCTGCTGCACTTTGCGGGCATCATCGCGCCCGACGCGGCCAGTGAGCGCAACGGCAGCTACCGCCTGATGTTCGGCTACGGCCATCCCAACACCTTCGGCGGGGTGATGTTCGGCCTGCTGCTGGCGTGGGTGCTGCTGCGCCGCACCAGGCTGACCTGGCCGTAACTGGCGGGCGTGGCCGCCGTGGGCGTGTTCCTGATGGTCGGCCCCAAGTCCCGGTCCGCGGCGCTCTGCACGTTTTTGCTCGTTTTGCTGCTGGCACTGGCAAAGCTGCGCACCCGCAGGGGGCTGCACCCGGGCAGCAGACCGCTGGCAGCGCTCTGCGCGGCCACGGTGCCGGTGCTGGCCGCGGTCAGTTATATTTTACCGCTGTTCGTCGTAAAAATCGGGCCGTGGGCCAACGACATCGGCCCCGGCTGGCTGAAGAAGCTCGACGACCTGCTGACCTGCCGCATTTCGCTGGCATGGGCGGCATACCGGGTGTTCGACATAAAAATTGCGGGCCAGATGCTCCCGGACTGGCCCGCGCTGGACAATATTTTTGTGTATCTGCTCTACCTGACCGGCCCCGTGATGGTCGTGCTGGTCTGCGCGCTGATGATGACGGCGCTGTACGGCTATGCCCGACGCGGGCAGTGGCAGGCCGTGGCCTGCCTTCTGGTCATGCTGGCCTATGGCTACATGGAGAGCCAGGTCACCCACCTGACCAGCGACCCCGCTCTGCTGCTGCTCTGCGGCGCGGTGTTTGCGCTGCCGCGGGAACGGTGGTTGGATGAATAAAAGGCAGCTGGCGTAAAGCTTCGCGGGCGGATATGGAATCCGCCCCTACGGCGTGTGCGCGGACGAGCAATGCCCGCCCGCGCAGCGTCCACAGCGTTTACTCCTCCGGGTAGGCGTCGGCGGAAATTTCCACGGTTTCCTCCTTCGAGGCGGCGTCGGCGCCGGCTTTGGCGGCAGTGATAAGCCCTGTCACCTCGCCGGACGGCTTTTGCAGTAAATATGCCCCCACTGCCTTAGCCTTGTAGACCAGCAGCACACAGTAGGTGTCATGGTCGCCCGTAGAGAGCTGCGGGCAGAGCACAGTCCACTTTTCCACGGTCTTGCCCTTGTAATCGGCCAGGTCAAGGCCGCTTTCCTGCACGATCTGGTTGAAGGCGGCAAAGCTGTCGTCCCACTTTTTGGGGATCTTCACTTTGTCCACCGCCGCACTGGCCAGGTCGGTGTCAAAGCCGTAGCCGGTAAAATAGGTCCCGATGTCTTGCGTGGTCTCGATGCCCGGCACCGCCGCGGCGGACGCCGTGACTGCCCCACCGGAAAAATGCACCGCCGCGGCCACCGTGCCGCACAGGCAGACGGCGCACAGAGCCAGCGCGCCCGCCTGCCGCAGACCGGGTTTTGTAACGGTAAATAAAAACATAAGCGCAGCCCCCTCACACATTGTCAATGCAATGTATGCGGGGGCTGCGCGTTTTATGTGTTCAGTGCGCGGCGGGTGGCGGGCGCATATTGAATGCGCCCCTACGACGGAACGCGGCACCCTGTCCGCAGGGGCGGATTTCATATCCGCCCGCAATGGCAACGGCCATACGCATTACTTATACTGCTGTTTCGGCGCGTACCACTGGAAAATGACCGCGTCGTTCTCGGCCTCGAGCTTCCGGGTGTCATGCTCGGGCAGGGCGGTCCACATAACCATCATGGCACCCAGGCGCGCGCAGAGACGCACGGCCCAGTTGCGCTTTTCGGGGCACCAGGCGATAAAATCAGGCCGCCCCAAAAAGTTGCCCAGGCAGTGGGAGAACACGAACGCGGGCACGGGATGCGCACCGGTCTTGCGGTAGCTCCGGTAGCTGTCGGCCAGCTGACCGCGCAGCAGACCGGGGGCCTGCCGCCGCACGATGCCCACGACGCGGGGGTCGAAGCTCTCGATGCAGTAGGGGCCGGGGTAGGTTTTCAGCTCGGCAATCGTTGCGCGGCAAAGCTCCTCCAGATAGGTATGCTTGTACTCGCTGCGGCTCTTGATCTCGACGATCAGCGGCGTGTCGGGGTTGGCCTCGGCGACGGTGCGCAGCATATCGGCAAACAGAGGCGGGTGCTCGTCGCTGCCGGCCAGCGGCTGGGCCGAGAACTCCGCCCACGGCATATCATGGACAAAGCCCTTGGCCGGGGTCATACGATCCAGCGTATCATCGTGGAAAACCACAAGCCGCCGGTCCGCGGTAAACTGTACATCCAGCTCAATGCCGTAGCCGTTTTTGGCTGCCGCGGCAAAGGCGGGCAGGCTGTTCTCCGGCGGGCGCTGATCCTTGCCGAAGAACCCGCGGTGTGCGCAGTTGCGGCCCAGAAACGGTGCACGCAGGGCGTCCCGCCGCTTGCCCGGCCAGACGGCGAACAGCGTCAGAACCACCAGAAGTAAGACAATGCAAAGCAGAATTTTCATAAATCGCTCACGCTCCTGCCGTCATTGTACCGCGTACAGCGGCAAAATGCAACAGGTTTTGCAAAAAGGATGCACTTCCGTAAAGGTATATGGCAGGACCCGGACATAAGCAAACATTTTTATAAAAATTTTATTTTTTTTCACAATTCTTCCACTCTTGCATTGTATTGTGCTATTATAGACATATCATATAAGGAGGGCATTCCTATGGCTAAAATTCTGATCGTGGATGATGAGCCGCGCATCCGGGACCTCATCCGCGAGCATCTGCAATATGCGGGCTTTACCTGTGAGGAGGCCGGCGACGGCACCGCCGCGCTGAGCGTGCTGAGCCAGGGCGGCATTGATCTGGTAATTCTGGACATTATGATGCCGTTTATGGACGGCATGACCTGCCTGCGGGAGATGCGCACCCGCAAGATCATGACCCCCGTGATCATGCTGACCGCCCGCAGTGAGGAATACGACAAGCTGACCGGGCTGGAGAGCGGCGCCGATGACTATGTCGTCAAGCCGTTCTCCCCGCGGGAGCTGGTCGCCCGTGTCAAGGCCGTGCTGGCCCGCACGATGCCAAAGCCCGCCGAGGCCACCGGGAGCTATACCTTCGGCGATTTGTCCATCGACACGGCCAGCCACAGCGTAAAGGTGGCCGGGCAGGAGGCGTCGTTGACCCCGAAGGAGTTTGACCTGCTGGTTTTTCTGGTCAGCAACAAGGGCATTGCGCTGAGCCGCGAAAAGATCCTGCAAAAGGTCTGGAACTATGACTATTACGGCGAGGACCGCACCGTCGATACCCACGTCAAGATGCTGCGCGGCCATCTGGGTGCCTGCCGTAAGATGATCGTGACCGTGTGGGGCATCGGGTACAAGTTTGACCCGGACGCTGTATGAAAAAGGACGAAATAAAGCAAAAGCGCCCCTTTGCGCCCGGCATCCAATGGCAGCTGATGCTCTTTATCGGCGGCATCACGCTCTTTACGCTGCTGCTGGTGTGGGGGATCATCACCTACGCGCTGGAGCCGCAGTACAACCGCAACATTCGCGCCAAACTGGACAGCAAGGCCGCCGCCATCACGGCGCTGATCGACCAGTCTGACGCGGAAATTTCAAGCCGCACCTATCAGGGACTCTATCTGAACGATGAATTCTGGAGCGGCGTGAGCCAGACGTTCCGGGACAAAAAAATCAACGTTGACGGCAACTGCGTGGATTTCTCCGATTCAACGCTGCGCTGCCTGAAAGCCTACGAGAGCATGTACCCCTGCCTGCTGCATGAGAGCACCGGCGCGTTCGGCGGGGAGTTCGGCTACAATCTGGACACCCGCATTGCCATTCAGCTGCGGCAAAAGCTGTTTCAGGACGGCTCGCTGTATCAGATCGTAAAGATCGGCTCCTCGATGCAGATGTGCGTCGGGCGGCTCTCCGCCGACGGGCAGTACGGGGTTATTGTCTCGGCAAGTCTGGCGCAGATCACGACGGCTGCCGAGGTGCTGCGCGCGATCCTTGGGCCTGTCGCGTTGATTCTGCTGGTGCTGGACCTGCTGCTGGCGATACTTTTCAGCCGCTGGTTCACGAACCCGATCCGCAAGCTGTCCAACGGCGCGCAGGAGATTGCCTCCGGCAACTACGATGTGCAGATCAAGGTTGAACGCCACGATGAGATCGGACGTCTGGCTGAGGATTTCAACCACATGGCCGCCGAGGTCAAGCGCAGCGCCCAGCTCGAAAAGGACATTCTGGCGAATGTCAGCCACGACCTGCGCACCCCGCTGACCCTGATAAAGGGCTACGCCGAGACCGTGCGCGACCTGACCGGCAGCGACGACGCCAAGCGTACCGAGCAGTGCAGCATCATTGTCGATGAGACGAACCGGCTTTCCACGCTCGTCAACAGCGTGATGGAGCTGAGTAAAGTGCAGAGCGGTGCGGAAAGGCCGAATCTTGTTGACTTTGACATGAGCGACCTCTGCTTTGAGGTCGCGGGCCGCTACGACGCGCTGTGCGACAAAAATCACTGGCAGCTTGATTTGCAGGCCAACGAGCCCTGCCCGGTCAGCGCCGACCCGGCCATGATGGAGCGGGTCATGCACAACCTGCTGGGCAATGCGTTCCACCACATCGGTGCGGACGGTATCGTTGTGCTGCGGGCCATCCCGCAGGAGAAGGGCTGCCGCATTGAAATCGAGGATCACGGCCCCGGCATCCCGCCGGAGGATCTGCCTTACATTTTTGACCGCTACTATCGTGCGCGGCAGGACAGCGGGCGCACCGGCACCGGCCTGGGCCTGTCCATCACGAAGGCAATTTTACAGCAGCACGGCTTCGCCTTCGGCGTTGACAGCGCCGTTGGCCGCGGCTCGACCTTCTGGTTCGAGATGAAGGATACGCGGAAATAGCAGCCCTGCTGCCGCGTAGGGGCCGGGCATGCCCGGCCCGCAGCCTTCCCGCAAGTGCCCGTTTACCGTACACGTCAGGGCCGGACATGTCCGGCCCCTACAAACCTACCCAAAGGGAGTACGCTATGGAAAATCTGAACACACAAATGGACGATCAGCTGAAAAACCGCGTTGCGGATCTGAACCGCGCCAACGACGAAAACCGCGACGGCAGGCTGGACGCCGCCGACCTGAAGGCGCAGCTCAACCGCATTGAGGCCCAGCTGGAATTACAGGATCAGCAGAACCGCGGCATCATTGCCAACCAGCGCAAGCGCATGGTGCTGAGCGTCGTGCTCTGCGTGATCATTCTGGCGGCGCTGGCGTTCTTCAGCTGGCGGATGAACGAGGCCTACGTCAACGTTATGGACGCCTGCAACCGCGTGAACGATCTGGCCGACACCGTCCAGACCAGTCTGGACACACTGGATCAGGCCCAGCTGGACAGCATGATGCAGGATCTGCCGGAAATCACCGCACAGCTGAAAAAGGTCGATGTTGACGCCCTGAACAAGGTCCTGACCGAGCTTCCCGCCCTGATGGACACCGTCAACAGCCTGCAGACCCAGGTACAGAACATCTCGAACTGGTTCAGCAGCTTAGGATCGGTGTTTGGACGGTAAGTTAAAATAGGAAAGCCTTCCCCCTTGGGGGAAGGTGCCCGAGGCTCTGACCGAGGGCGGATGAGGGGCAGCCTTCCGGCTGCGGCCCGGTTACGGGTTGCAGCGGAAGGCTGCCCCTCATCCGTCCGCTGCGCGGACAACATCCCCCGCGGGGGAAGCCTTTTGGGTTGCGGCCTTATGGTAATACGCCCACCGCGGCGAGCCATCCTCAGTGTAGATCCTCCCGCACCTCACAAACCCGCTCTTTTCCAGCGTGCGCTGCATGTAGACGTTATCGGCGTGGGTGTCGGCACGCACAGGCAGGCCCTGCGTACAGTCAGCTTCATAACCATCCTCTCCCTTTGGTAAAAAAGTATACCACAACCGCCGCGGGCGGGCAATACGCCCTTGCATCTCCACCGATGTTGTGGTACACTATAGCTGCAAAAAGTTAGACAAGTCAAACTTTCAAAGTGAAAGAGGATTGTAGATATGACACTGGCGGATTTGAAAATCGGGCAGGATGCTGTACTGCGCACCATCGGCGGCCAGGGCGAGCTGCGCCACCACCTGCTGGACATGGGCCTGACCCCCGGCACCGAGGTCACCCTGCGCAAGGTCGCGCCGATGGGCGACCCCATCGAGGTCGAGCTGCGCGGCTATGAGCTGACGCTGCGGCTGGACGACGCGGCGAAAATCGAAGTGGAGAACGTCCACGAGACGGACCGCGCCGCCCGCAGTGAGGAGCGCCACACCGCGGTGCCCCACCCCGGCGTGGGCGAGCTGCGCAAGGCCCCCAGCTACCATGACCGCAAGAGCGGGGCCGAAATTCCCAAAGGCCAGCCGCTCCGGTTCGCGCTGGCCGGCAACCAGAACTGCGGCAAGACGACGCTTTTTAACCAGCTGACCGGTTCCAACCAGCACGTCGGCAACTTCCCGGGTGTGACGGTGGACCGCAAGGACGGCGTCATCCGCGGCCATGCCGAGGCTACCGTCACCGACCTGCCGGGCATCTACAGCCTGTCCCCCTATTCCAGTGAGGAGATCGTCACCCGCGATTTTCTGCTCAACACGCACCCGGACGGCATCATCAACATTGTGGATGCGTCCAACATCGAGCGCAATCTGTACTTAACGATGCAGCTCATGGAGCTGAACATTCCGCTGGTTCTGGCGCTGAACATGATGGATGAGGTCCGCGCCAACGGCGGCACCATCATGGTCAACGAGCTGGAGGAGTTGCTCGGCGTGCCGGTTGTGCCAATTTCCGCCGCCAAGAATGAGGGCATCGACGAGCTGGTCGAGCACGCCCTGCACGTGGCCCGCCACCGCGAGACACCGGGCCGCATTGACTTCTGCGACGCCGGGGACGGCGCGGGCGGTGCGGGGCACCGCTGTGTACACGCCGTAAGCCATCTGATCGAGGATCACGCTGCCCGCACCGGGCTGCCGCTGCGTTTTGCCGCAACAAAGCTGGTCGAGGGCGATACGCTGATCGAATCCGCGCTGGACCTCGATGCGAACGAGACCGAGCTGCTCGGTCATACGATTGCCGAGTTGGAAAGTGAGACAGGTCTGGACCGCGAGGCAGCGCTGGCGGATATGCGGTTCAACTTTATTGAACGTCTCTGCGACAAAACCGTTGTGCGGCCCGGTGAAAGCCGCGAGCACAAGCGCAGTGTGGCCATTGACCGCATCCTGACCGGCAAATACACCGCCCTGCCCTGCTTTATCGGCATTATGGCGCTGGTATTCTGGCTGACGTTCGGCGTCATCGGCGCGGGCCTGTCCGATCTGCTGACACTGGGCATTGACGCGCTCACCAACCTGACCGACCACGCACTGACGGTCTACGGCATCAACCCTGTTGTGCACAGCCTTGTTATTGACGGCATCTTTGCGGGCGTGGGCAGCGTGCTGAGCTTCCTGCCGACCATCGTCACGCTGTTCTTCTTCCTGTCGATTCTGGAGGACACCGGCTATATGGCGCGTGTGGCCTTCGTCATGGATCAGCTGCTGCGCCGCATCGGACTTTCGGGCCGCAGCTTTGTGCCCATGCTCATCGGCTTCGGCTGCTCGGTGCCCGCCATCATGGCCACCCGCACGTTGTCCAGTGACCGTGACCGCAAAATGACGATCCTGCTCACCCCGTTCATGAGCTGCTCGGCCAAGCTGCCGATCTACGCCCTGTTCACGACGGCGTTCTTCCCCCGGCAGTGGCGTGCCGTCGTGATGATTGGGTTGTACATCACGGGCATCCTGTGCGGCATCCTGTACGCGATCCTGCTGAAATTCACCAAGTACAAGGGCGAACCTGTCCCCTTCGTCATGGAGCTGCCCAACTACCGTTTTCCCTCGGCGCGCAGTGTCTGCCAGCTGATTTGGGAGAAAGCCCGCGACTTTTTGCAGAAGGCCTTCACCATTATCTTTGTGGCAACGGTGCTGATCTGGTTCCTGCAGACCTTTGACATGCGTCTGAACGTGGCCGCTTCGGCGGACAAGAGCCTGCTGGCGGCCATCGGCAGTTTTATTGCTCCCCTGTTCAGGCCGCTGGGCTTTGGCGACTGGCGCGTTTCAACCGCGCTGATCACCGGCTTTACGGCCAAGGAGAGCGTTGTCTCTACGCTGACGGTCCTTCTGGGCGGGGACACCGCCGCACTGACCACGCTGTTTACCCCGTTCACGGCCATCGTGTTTCTGGTGTTTACCCTGCTGTACACGCCCTGCGTGGCCGCGATTGCTGCCGTCAAGCGTGAGCTGGGCGGTGCCCGCGCCGCAGCAGGCGTCGTTTTGATGCAATGCGGTATTGCATGGATCGTGGCATTTGTGGTACACTGTGTAGGAACGGTGTTCGGCCTGGTGTGAACCGCGCCGGAAAGCCCCCCTACAGATACGTATGAGGTAGTATACGATATGGCAAGTGTTATCGTTGTTATGATTATTTTTGTGCTGCTGGCGCTGGCGATCCTGTTCATCTGCCAGAACGGCGGCTGGCAGGGCGGCTGCGGCGGCAACTGTGCCAGCTGCCACAGAAAATGCGCCGAAGCGGAAAAGAAGCCGAAGAAATAACTCTTGCCTCCCTCTGCGAGGGAGGCGGCCAGGCATTTCGCTCCCCTTTTGCAAGGGGAGCTTTTTTCTTGTCCTGCTGTTGCACAAATGCACAAAAACGGGTATACTTATAAATAAGTATAATTTCAGGGAGGCATTGCCCATGAAAGCTGATAAATACCGCTTCGACGGCGTCCGCACCTGTGACCTGCGGGCGCTCTCCTGCGACGACAAAGCGGATGCAACGGACAAAGACGAAATTCTGGCCAAAACTGCCGAGAAGCTGCAAAAGATGGCCGCATTGGAGGCTGAACGCTGATGCCGCCCATCCGTGTTTTACAGGTCATGCCCGCCATGGACGCCGGCGGCATGGAGACCTTTGTCATGAACGTCTACCGCACGATCGACCGGGAGAAGGTCCAGTTCGATTTTCTCTATCATTACGATAAGCCGTGTTTTTTTGACGATGAAATTCGTGCGCTGGGCGGGCGCATCTTCAAGCTGACCGTCCGGCAGGACAACAACCTGCCCCGCTATCTGCGTGATTTGCGGACGCTGTTTGCCGCCCACCCCGAGTGGCGCATCATCCACGGTCATTACAGCGGGTTTGGCATGTTCTACAACCCCGCGGCGCGGCGCGCGGGTATCCCCGTGCGGTGCGGCCACAGCCACAATACCGCGTATGAACGCAATTTCGTGGGGCGGCTCGATCATTTTATGAGCAGCTTTTTCAATATCGGCCTGACGGACCGCTTTGCGTGCAGTGAGAAGGCCGGGCAGATGCTTTTTGGCAAGCATCCGTTCACCGTCGTGCCCAACGGCATCGACACGGCGCGGTTTGCCGCCCGCGACCCGCAGCGCCGTGCGCTTTTGCGCGGTGAGCTGGGTGTGACCGATCAGGAAATCTTGTTCGGCCATGTGGGGCGGTTCTCCGACCAGAAGAACCACCCGGGACTGCTCAAAATTTTTGCCGCCGTGCGCACCCGCCTGCCCAAGGCACGACTGGTGCTGCTGGGCGGCGGCGACCCCGCCTACGTGGAAAAAATGCAGGCGCTGGCCGCCGAGCTCGGCCTTGGCGACAGTGTGATCTTTGCGGGCGTGCGCAGCAACATCCAGAGCTTTTACGACGCGATGGACGCCTTTTTGCTGCCCAGCCTTTTCGAGGGTCTGCCCGTCGTGCTGGTGGAGGCGCAGACCGCGGGTCTGCCCTGCTTTGTGGCCGACACGGTGGACCGCGGCGCGGCGTTCACCGACAGGGTAAAATTTCTGCCGCTGAACGACACCGCCGCGTGGGCAAACACAATTGCGGCGGCCTCCTTCCGCCGCGACCCGCAGGCGCGGGAGAAGGCCATTAAGGCCGGATATGACATCCACACGAGCGCCGAGGTCCTGCAAGCCTTTTACCTGCGCCGTTATGCCGAGGTGACGCCATGAAGCCCTGTGAGATCGCAGTCATCGTACCTGTACATAATGCGGCGGCGTTCCTGACCGCCTGCACCGACGCGATTGCTGCCCAGAAATTTGACGGTTTCCGGTGCATTCTGGTGGAAGACGGCTCCACCGACGACTCCCCCGCGCTCTGCGATGCCATCGCGGCGGGCGACCAGCGCTTTGTGGCACTGCACCAGACCAACAGCGGTGTCTGCGCGGCCCGCACGGCGGGTGTGCGCGAGGGGCGGGCACTGGGGGCCAAATGGTTTGCGTTCTGCGACGCGGACGATTTGTACCACCCTGAGTTTCTGGACGTGCTGTATGCGGCGGTGACGAACAGCGGTCTGCCGCTGGCCTGCTGCCGGTACGATACCTTTACCGACACCGTGCCCGCCGACGCGCCCGCGCCCTGCAACAGTAAGATCCTGCGAAGCCCCGCCCATCTGGACGCGCTGCTGCATGACCACGCCGTGGATTACGGCCTGTGGAACAAGCTGTTCTCCGCCGACCTGCTGACCGAGGAGATGCTCGACAACGGGCTGGCCTATAACGAGGATCTATTGGCGAACTGGCGTGCATTTTTAGCCGCTCCGGGGTGTGCGTTCTGCGATTTTGCAGGCTATCACTACCGCCAGCACGCGGACAGCGCCAGCCACCGCGCCCTGCCGCCGCAGAGCATCGACGACCAGCGCCGCGCCGCTGCGGAGATCCGCGCCACGGCCCCCGCCGAAATGCAGCAGAGCGTGAACGCCTTTTACTATGAAAAGCTCGTCTATCTGGCCAGCATGATCCTGCGCCGTGCCAACGCCGCAGACTACCGCGTCCAGCTGAACGAGCTGAAGATTGGCATTGCCGCGGGGGCCGACGACCCGCAGCTGGGGCGCAATCCGCTGCTGCCCCGGAGCATCCGGCTTTCGGCCTGGCTGACGCTGCACATGCCGCGGCTCTGGCAGTGGGCGTGCCGAAATTTTTTGAAGGACCGACAATAATGCGCATTTTACTTGTACTGGACCGGGTGGAAAACCCCGCCAGCGCCAACGCCCTGATGGGCTTTCGGCTGGCGGAGCAGCTGCTCCGCCGCGACCATACCGTACATATTTTGACCCTCTGGGACGGCCTGCACACCCCGCCCGCCCCGCCGGAGGGGGCCATGCAGCACCTGCTGGCCTTTGCCGACGAGCGCCAGATGAACGAGGCGCTGGAAAACGGCCAAAAGGGCGGCACGCCGGTGCCGCTGCGGCTGGCCCGGCTGGCCGCACACCCCGCGGCAGCGGTGGCAGCGTTCCGCCAGCTGGTGCTGAAGCAGCCCCGCCGCACCGTGGACAGTCGGCGGGAAATCGAGCGGTTGGACGCGGAATTTCACTTTGACGCAGTCTGTGCCGTCTGTGCGCCCTACCGCACGGCGTTTGCGCTGGAAGCTGCCGCCATTCGCGGGAAGAAATTTTTGTGGCAGCTGGACCCCTATGCCTCCAACCGGGACTACACAGCCCCAGGCGGCTTTGCGCGGGAGGGACAGCTGCTGGACGCGCTGGACGGGACCTTCGTCACGCCGCAGGCCCTGCCCGACTACGCCGACGGCGCCCCGCTGGCCCCGTGGCGGGAAAAGGTACACGTTCTGGGCTTTCCAACGCTGCTGCCGCGGGTCATAGAGCCGGTGGAACACGACGATATACAGTGTGTTTTCTGCGGCAGCCTGCACCCCGGTATGCGGGAGCCCGGCTTTGCACTGGCGCTGTTCCGCGCACTGCACGACGACACTGTAACATTAACGATGGCGGGCGGTGGCTGGGAGCGCTTTGCCGCCGACGCCGACGAGACAGCCCGTGTTCTGGGCACAAAATTTGTGCGTCCCGGCCTGCTGCCGCCCGACGAGGCCGCCGCGCTGGAAAACCGCGCCGACGTGCTCGTCAGTCTGGGCAACACCTATGACAACCAGATGCCCAGCAAGCTGTTTGGCTTTTTTGCCACCGGCAAGCCGGTACTGCATCTGGCTGTGAGCGAGAACGACCCCACCCTGCCCTATCTGGCGCGCTACCCGCTGGCGCTGGTTCTGTACCGGAAGGACGGTGTCACGCCGGGCACCGTGGCAAAGCTGCACAGCTGGCTGCACAATGTACAGGGTCATGCCCTGCCCTTTGCCCAGACGGCAAGGCTCTACCCCGAGTTCACCCCGGAGAAGGTCGCGGAGGAGTTTTTAAAGTGGTTGTGAGCGGTCAGCTGCGGCCATTCAAGAGAAAATAAAGGAGTCCCTATGCACATTCTTTGGCTTGTCAGAACCACCCTGCCGCAGGCGGCGGCTGCCTGCGGGCTGGCCGGAGCCAGCGATGTCAGCGGCAGCTGGCTGACCGGGCAGCTGGCCGCGCTGCGCGCCTGCCCCGATCTGCAGCTGACCGTGCTCTGCGTGGGCAAAGCGGATGCCGACGGCACCGCGGACGGCGTGCATTACCGCGTCGTGCGCGACACTGCCGCCTTTGCGCCGCTTTTGCAAGCCGAGCGCCCCGACCTTGTGCATATATGGGGCACCGAGTTTGACCCCGCCGCCGTCATGGCCGACGCTGCCCGCGCATCAGGCTTGCCCGTGCTGTTCAGCGTACAGGGCGTTATGCGGGACTGCGCCGCGCACCTCTGCGACGGCGTACCCGAAAAATACTGCCGTTCCGGTGCGTTGTGGCACGCCATTGATAAAATCATTCCCGGCGAGCTGCTCGACAATATGCAGGCGAGCTTTGACGCACTGGCCGCAAAGGAGGCCGCAGCGCTGGCCGACGCCCGCTATGTGACGGGCCGCACGGCGTTTGACCGCGCCGCCTGCGCCGTGCTGGCCCCCCACGCCCGCTACTACCCCTGCAACGAGACACTGCGTCCGCTGTTTTATACGGGTACGCCGTGGCATGCGCGGGACTTTGCCGCCGCGCCGGTGCTGCTGCTGCCCCAGGGCAACTACCCGCTGAAAAACCTGCACACCGTCATCAAGGCGCTGCCTGCCGTGCTGGCCGAGTACGGTGACGCCGAGCTGCGCATTGCGGGCTGGCCGCCGCTGGACAAGGGCCCGCTGCTGCGCCCGGTCATTGACCGAATGTTCCCCTACAAGCTCTACTGCAAGCGGCTGGCCGCACAGCTGGGCGTGACGGAGCACATCCGCTACACCGGGCCGCTGGATGCCGCGGCTATGCGGCAGGCGTATCTGGAGGCAGACGCCTTTTTGCTGCCGTCCGGCTGCGAGAACAGCCCCAACAGCTTAGGCGAGGCCATGCTGCTGGGCCTGCCCTGCGTCGCCAGCGCCGTGGGCGGTATTCCTTCGATGCTGACGAACGGCACCGAGGGTCTTTTGTACGGCGATGCGCTGGACGCCGATGCGCTGGCCCGCGCCGTTTTGCAGGTGCTGCACAGCCCCGACGGCGGTACGGCCATGGGCCGGGCAGCCCGTGCCCGCGCACTGCAGACCCATGATGCGGTCCGCAACGCCGCTGATTTGCTACACATCTACGAAAGCATTTTGCAGGAGGAGCACCCGTGAGCATTTCCGTCATCATCCCCTGCTACAGGGCCGCGGCCACGCTGCGCCGCGCGGTGGACAGTGCCCTGACCGGTGCGCCCGCCGATTTGGAGGTCCTGCTCGTCGACGACGGCAGCCCCGACGACACGGGCGCGCTCTGTGACGAATTGGCAGCCGCCGATCCGCGCGTCAGGGCGCTGCATCGTGCAAACGGCGGCGCGGGTGCGGCCCGCAATACCGGGCTGGACGCCGCGCACGGGGACTGGGTGCTGTTTTTGGATGCCGACGATGCGCTTTTACCCGGTCTGTGGGCCGCGCTGGACGCCCTGACCACCGACGCCGACATGATTTTGTTCGGCCTTACGCGGGAAAGCAGCGGTGCGGTCAAGCCCACCGACTACCTGCCCGCGGGGTTCTGCCCGAACTTACAGGCTCTCGGCAGTGCGCTCTCCCCCCTGCTGTTTGACACGGGGCTGCTGGCCGCGCCCTACCCCAAGCTGTTCCGCCGCGCGGCCATCGGGGCGGTGCGGTTTGATGCGCGCCTTGCCATCAACGAGGACGTGCTGTTTAACATACAATTTTTACAGAATACCTCTGCCATTTATTGTCTGGATGGTGTATACTATAAGCAGTATGATACCGAGGCCGGCAGTCTGTCCCGCCGCCTGCGGGGGGACTTGCTGGACGCCGAGCGCGTGACCCGCCCGGCGCTGGCCGATTTGCTGCGGCAAAACGGCATCGACCCGGCCCCTTATGAGGCCGCGAGCCGTCTGCGGGCCTGCCTGAACCAGTACGGTCTGCTGACCGGCTGTAAGGGCACGCTGTCCTATGCAGAGCGCCGCGCGCTGTTTGCTGAAATTTTAGCCGACCCCGCCGCCCGCAAAGCCCTGCGGGAACGCCTGCGGAATGACCCGAACAGGCTTCTGGCCGTGCCGTACCGCATTGGCGTGGCGTGCAATTGGCCGGGTCTGCTGGCGGGGTATACGATGGCGAAGCAAAATTTATTGTGACACCGCCTCTTGCCTCCCCTAGCAGGGGAGGTGGCCCGCAGGGCCGGAGGGGTTGAACCTTGCCACAGCCCGAAATGCTTCGGATTTCCGCAAGGCTCTCTCCCCCACCCGCCGCGGCGGGAGCCCCCTCGCAGAGGGGGCCGAGAAATTTCTTCATTTATATAAGGAAAAGCCTATGTCCGACCATCCCAAAATCAGCATAATCTCCACAGTCTACAACACGGGGCCGTACCTGCGCCCGGCTGTGGAGAGCATTCTGGCCCAGACGTTCACCGACTTTGAGCTGCTGCTTGTCGATGACGGCAGCCACGACGGCTCCGCTGCGGTCTGCGACGCGCTGGCACAGGAGGATGCCCGTATCCGGGTGTTCCACCAGCCGAACGGCGGCCCGGCCCACGCCCGCAACACCGGGCTGGACAATGCCCGCGGCGACTACATCGGCATGGTCGATTCCGACGATTTGATAGAACCAACCATGTTTGCAACGCTGTACAGCGCCGTGCAGGTCGATGGCGTGCGGCTGGCCGCCTGCGCGGGCGACTGCATCGACGCCGACGGCAAAAAAATCGAAGGCCGCATGGTCACGATCCGTCAGGGCGGCGTGCGCGATGCGCAGGAGCTTTTGCTCGAGGCGTTCCAGACCGGCAGCTTTTACGGACCTTTGAGCTGGAACAAGCTGTTCGACGCGCGGTTGTTTAAGGAAAAGGGCATTCATTACGATGAGACGATGCTTTTCGGTGACGATGCCAGCGTGCTGCACCGTGTATTTGAGGGTGAGCGCTGCAACTGCCTGACCGATGTGCTTTACCATTACCGCACCCGCGCCGGGCAGATCACAACGGCAGGCTTTCCGCCGCGCAAGACCGACGACCTGCGGATGTACTGGGAGTGGCTGCAATACTTCTCGGCCCGTCCCGGGCGCGAGGAGTATTACGACTGGGCCGTTGTGCGGTACTGGAAGATCTTTTACCAGTTCTGGTGCCAGTCCGATGCGGCGGGCAACCTGCCCGAGGTCAGGCCAAAGTTTATGGCGCACAAAAAGCATTTGGATGCCATTTTGCCCGACATACTGGCAAGCAAATACCTGCCGCTGGGCGAGAAGCTGCGGGCTGCCGCGTTCTGCGCCAGCCCCACGCTGACCTACGGCGCGGCGGCTGCCTGGGGACGCCTGCATACGAGGAAGGGGAAATAAATTATGGAACATATCGCGATCAGTGTAATCGTGCCGATCTACAACACGAAGCCCTACCTGGCCGAGTGCATCGAGAGCATTCTGGCCCAGAAGATCAATGTGCCCATCGAGGTGCTTCTCATCGACGACGGCTCCACCGACGGCTGCGGAGAGGTCTGCGACAAGTACGCCGCCCGTGATGAGCGCGTGCGGGTCATCCATCAGGAGAACCAGGGCCTGTCCGCCGCGCGCAACGCCGGCATCGACGCCGCCAAGGGCCGCTATTATTCCTTTATTGACTCCGATGATGTCGTTTTGCCGCGCTTTTTGCAGACGCTGTACGACGCCTGCGAGGAGCACGATGCCTATATGTCCCTCTGCTCTGTCGAGGACGTGCAGGAGGACGGCAAGAGCTGCGACCCGGCCTACTTCACACGCCCCACGCAGGAGGGTGTTTTCTGCGGCAAGGACCTGCTGAACGAGTTTTACACCCCCTACGGCACGGTCTACACCGTCGCGTGGAACAAGATGTACCGCGCCGAGGTCTGGAAACTGCTGCATTACCCCGAAGGCCGCCTGCATGAGGATGACTTCGTTGCACACCGCCTGTTCTGGCGCTGCGACAAGGTCGTCTGCATCGACAAGCCGCTCTATCACTACCGCCTGCGCAACGGCAGCATCTGCCGCACGAACATACGCCCGGAGGCGTTCGACGCCGTGGACGGTCTGGCGGATCGCTATCGCTTTTATGTTGAGAACCACGCGGACCGCGCGGTCATCGACGCGGCCTATGCGGCCTGCTGGCGGCGGTATCCGTTCCTCTCCGCGAAGGTGCGCCAGTTCCCGACGCCCGAGCTGGTCAAGGCCATCAGCAAGGAGCAGTTTTTGATGCAGGGGCTCATCAGCTACCTGCCCAACTGCCGCAACATGAAGATGACCGAGAAACTGAGCGCCGCCCGCTGGTCGATGATGAGCGCACAGAGTTTGTGCCCAATCAAATAATCGTCCCTTCTTGCCTCCCCTAGCAGGGGAGGTGGCCCCGCAGGGCCGGAAGGGTTGAACCTTGCCCTAATCCGAAATACCCCGGGTTGTTGGGAAGCTCTCTCCCCCACCGCCTGCGGGCGGAGCCCCCTCCCAGAGGGGGCCAAGAAGCCAAAAATCCACATTCTAAGGAGCCCACATTGGCGTTATTGAAGCTAGACAAGGAAAGACGTCCCCGCGTGCTGCTGGTGCCGCCGCCGGATCTGCCGGTCCCCGCGGTGCAGGGCGGCGCGGTGGAGACGCTGCTGACCCACCTGATCCGCGAGAACGAGAAGCAGGGGCAGCTTGATTTGCTGTGCGCCAGTGTCACCGACGATGCCGCCCGCCGCGCCGCCGAGGGCTGGCAGCATACGAAGATGCTCTACATCAACCGCCCGGGCGGCCACCGCCGCTACTGGCCGATGGTCTTTCTGGAGCGGTGCGCCGGGATCGCCGCGCCCTATGACCCGTGGTACCAGAAGGTCCAGCTCTCGCTGGCACTGGAGCTTCCGCCGCCCGACCTGATCGTGGCCGAGGGCGGAAACCTGACCCAGTGCAGCGCCATCAGCCGCATGTTTGGCCGCAAACGCTGTCTGGCGCACCTGCACGGCCAAACGACCTGTACCCCCGTGATGGACGACATCTACGGCGGCGTGCTGGCGCTGAGCGATTTTATCCGCGAGGATTACCTGCAATCCAGCACCCTTGACCCGCAGCGGGCCTACATTCTGCACAACTGCATTGACACGGCCCGCTTCTGCCCCGGCCCGGCATCCAAAACGCTGCGCGCGCAGCTCGGCTTTACCGACGAGGATTTCGTCGTGCTCTACTGTGGGCGGCTCGACCCGGACAAGGGCATCCATAAGCTGATGGAGGCCATTGCCGCGCTGCATGAGCCGCACATCAAGCTGCTGATCGTGGGCAGCCCCTTCTTCGCCCGCACCCAGCAAAGCACGTTCCAGCGCAAATTGGAGCAGCAGGCCAAGAGTCTGGGCAACCGCGTACAGTTCACGGGCTACATCCCCAATGAGGACCTGCCCGACTACTACCGCCTGGCCGACCTGTGCTGCGTGCCCACGCTGGTGGAGGAGGCCGCGGGCCTTGTGGCCGTGGAGGCGATGGCCTGCGGACGCCCCGTGCTGGCGACCCGCAGCGGCGGTATGCCGGAGTATCTGGCCGGCAGCCAGGCCGTGCTGGTGGAGCGCGGCGACACTGTGACCGACCAGCTTGCGTGGAGCATCCGTATGCTGTATGAGCACCCAGCCCTCTGCACTGAGATGGGCGCGGCGGGCGCGGCGCGCGGCAGGGAGTTTTCCACCGCGCATTACTATGAGGAATTTGTGCGCATCGTGCGCGATGTGACGGAAAACGGAGGTGCCCAGTGAGCAAGCCGACCCTCTGCGTGATCGTGCCGGTCTACAAGGCCGCTGCGACACTGGACCGCTGTGTGGCCAGCGTTCTGGCCCAGCAGGTCGCAGGCGGGCTGCACTGCATTCTCGTGGACGACGGCAGCCCCGACGAAAGCGGCGGTCTATGCGACGCCTGGGCCGCCAGAGACCCCCGCGTGACGGTTTTGCATCAGGAGAACCGCGGCGTGTCCGCCGCGCGCAACGCCGGACTGGCTGCAGCGGACAGCGAGTACCTTGTCTTTCTCGACGCAGATGACGCGCTGCGCCCTGGCGCTTTGCAGGCGGCGCTTGACGCCCAGAACACTGCGCCGCAGAGCTTTGTGCTCTGGCACTACACCACTGACGAGCAGGACGCTGCAGCGGTAACTTCGGATACTGCCACCCGCCCGCAGAATATGCTGGCGCGGCTTTGGCTTGACTGTCTGCTGGCTATGCCGTGGAATAAGCTCTACCGCACCGCGCCGGCACAGCAGCTTGCATTTGACAGACAGTATACTCTAGGCGAAGATTTACAATTTGTATTGGATTATATCGACCTGCTGGGCAGGACTGCCCCCGATTTTGCCTACACTATCCTGACCGCACCGCTGACGTTTTACGATTGCAGCCGCGAGGGAACACTCTCGACGAAATACCACGCCGACTACTGCAAGATCTGGCCCGAGCATTTTGCCCGGCTGAACAAGGCGTGCTATGTGGCGCACTGCCCGCAGGAGGATATGCGCCCCCTGCACCGCGCCGAGCTGACCGTTTACGCCGAGGGCGTGGCGGACATCCTGCGCCGCGACCCCGCCAAGCGCAGGGCCGTGCGCCGGGACAAGGCTTATGCCGCCCTGCGCAGCCCGTGGCTGCACACCCTTTTGGAGCGGATGCGCATTGAAGGCTGCTACAGCGCCTACTACCTGCCCTGCCGCTGGCGCAGCATCCGCCTTGTCTGGGTCATGGCCGAGGCCAGGCGGACCGGCTCTCCCCTGTTCGGCAAGCTGGACTGGACCGGATATTATCTGCTGGGCAGGAGGCTGCGCAGGGATTGATGTGCCGTACCTATCGGAAACAGCTTGCAGGTGCGACGTAATCACTGCCCCCTGCAATCTCTACACCTCATAACTTCAAGCGCGGCCTTTTTAATGGGCCGCGCTTTTCTTTGCGCACCAATCGTGCAGACTGTGCACAAATGTCCATGCGTTTTGCTCTGCTTTCCACTGTAAACCGCGCACTTCTTCGTACAGAACGGGTATTCTGTCCTTTTTGCGGATTGGTTCGTTGACTATGTTAAATTATTGTCGTATAATACAATCATACGCAAAGCGTGTAATGCTTAACAAAGAGAAGGGTTCCTCATGGAGAAAAAACTCATCCTTGTCACCTCCCCGCCCGCCTGCGGCAAGACCTACGTGGCAAAGGCGCTGGCTAAAAATTTAAAGCACGTTGTCTACCTCGACAAGGACACGCTCATCGTCCTCTCCAAGCAGATCTTCAAGGTTGCCGGGCAGCCGTATGACCGCAGCAGCGCGTTTTTCCAGCAGAACATCCGCGATTATGAGTATGACTGCGTTCTGGCCCTGGCCATGGAGGCACTGGACTACGACGATATTGTCCTGATCAATGCGCCGTTCACCCAGGAGGTGCGCGACAACGCCTTTATCGCAGACCTGAAGGCCAAGCTGGCCGCCAAGGGCGCGACGCTGGCCGTCATCTGGGTCGAAACCTCACCCGAGGTCGTCCACCAGCGAATGATCGAGCGCAACTCGGACCGCGACACTTGGAAGCTGGCTCACTGGGATGAGTATCTGCGCCGGTGCAACTTTGCCATCCCGGAGAACCTCGCCGACCCGCAGCACAAGGACAATCTGATTTTGTTCCAGAATAATAACGACGACGAATTTGACGCTTCGATGAAGCGCTGTGTTGCCATCTTAGAGGAATCCCTCGAGGATTGACTTCCCTGCCCGGCTTCCGCCTGCTGCGGATGCCGGGTCTTTTTTGTGCCGTCCGCTGCCAGCTCATGCAGCAGCGGCGCGTAGGCTGTGCACTCAACCTTGCCGCTCGGGTAGAAGATCAGACCGGCATGGGCAGGTGTGATCTGCGGGGCAAAAAGCCAGGCGCCGGCATAGCCCTAACGATGGGCATAGGCTTCAGAGCGAAGCGCTGCTTTTTCAAAATGGTATGTCCCCGGCAGATTAGAATGTAGATTAGAATATGACACGAGATTTTTCAAGAAAACATTTGCATTTTGCTCCCGGATTTGGTATACTATAAAGGCATTCGGGGCCTTGGCTCTGTTTGACAGTAATTCATAAACCTGCGTCCGTAGCTCAGCTGGATAGAGCGTTCGGCTCCGACAACTGCGACATCGCAGGTTTTAGGCTTGTTTTTATTCGATACAGCGTTATTTGTGCTCGCAAAAATGCGGTAGTCAACGGTAGTCAGACCACGAATTGACCACTATTGAAAATTGACTACTTTACAAGATTGAAATACGCTGTAACGGCGTTTTTCATACATAAGCGATCGTAGCTCAGCTGGATAGAGCGTTCGGCTCCGACCCGGAAGGCCAGAGGTTCGAATCCTCCCGGTCGCACCAAAAAACCTCATTGCAATGTGTTTTTTGCAATGAGGTTTTTTGTTTTTGTTAGTGTTTGATTTTCAGAATAATTTTAGCAGCATATCGTCTGCCGCATCGGTGTACTGCCCTTTTCCTAGACGCTCGTTCCTCAGCCTGTTTATAGTGATTCGCATGAGGCGGATTTCTTCTGTAGAAAAAGTAGCTTTTTTATCGGCTGGGACAGAATCAATTTTCAGTATCAGTCGCCCCGGGTTTTCCGTGTTATGGCCAAGTGCCTTTTCTTGATAGTAATAGGGTGCCAGTGCTTTCAGTAAGATACTTTTGTTTGCGCGTGTCAGCTTGATTTTTCTCGTCATAATCCAATCGCCTTTCCAAGTTTTTCTTGCGCATTGCGCTTGTTCTTGTCGAATGCGTGGGCGTAAATATCCAGCGTTGTACTTGCCTGTGCATGACCAAGCAGGCTGGCAACCGTTCGTACATCCACGCCCTGTGAAATCAGCAAGCTGGCGTTTGTGTGCCGCAAGCTATGCACATTCAAATCCAGCGGCAAGTTGTTTGCTTTCAAAATCAGCTTGAATCTGTAAGTGAATGTGCAAGGGTTCATCGGCTTACCGTTAGGCTGGCGGAATAAGTAGTCATCCTCATCCACAGTTTCATTTGCTGTCTGCTGCCTATCCCACTCGCACTCTTTCCGCCACGCCTTGAGTAGCTGGCACATTTCTTTGCTCAAGTAGACCATACGATCACCGCTGCTGGTCTTGGGATCCTTAGTGATTGATTCTTGGTGGCTAAGTTTGATCACACCCCGCTGTACATGGATTGTACGCTTGCGCCAGTTGATGTCACTCCATTTTAATCCACAGGCTTCCCCACGCCGCAACCCGGTTGCCAGTACCAGCTTGAAATAGGTTTCGTACTTCATACTCTGACCTTCAAACGCTGTAATCAGTTTCTTTACGGTTTCCTCGTCAGCCACCGGGCGCTCTTTCTTCTGTCCTTTCGGTTTGTAACATCTCCATGCGGGATTGTGGGTCAAATAACCCTCGTCCACAGCCGCCGATAGGATGCCGCACAGCGTGTTGTGTAAGCCTTCGACCGACTTCTCGGATAGATTTCCTCTGCCGTCCAAACGCGGGCTGTGCCGCATTTCTTCGTAAAAATCGCGGATAACCTCTTTACGCAAATCGGTCAACTTGTAGTTGCCCAGTGCTGGCAAGATTCTGCGAATATCCTGTTCGTCGCGTCGGAATGTAGAATCTGCCAGCTTCTTCGGTCCTATGTCAGCCGCCCAATGCTCAATGTACTTTGCCAGTGTAATGCTTCGATTAATAGGCTCTGGGGTGTGCTGAACCTCGCGCTCAAATAGGATTGCCTGCTCCTTTACCCACTTTTCGGCTTGTTTGGGTGTGTACTCCTTGGGCGGCTTGACCGTTTTCTGTACGGATTTCAGCCTGTTTCCCTCGTAATCGTACCCACGGGATACCACAATCAAATAGCTGTTACTGCCGCGCTTTCTGATAGATGCCATTGTTTTTAACGCTCCTTTGTATGTTTTGTTGACCTGCGGTACTACAAAGCATACCGACAACTGCGACAGAAAGCTATCACCACACCCAACAATCTTTCACCCAAAATTCTACCTATTACTGACAAAAACGGCACCGCTATTTCTGACGGTGCCGCTGGTTATTTATCCTGCTTTCTTGGTTTTTCTATTCTTATTTTTCATAAATGCAACATAGCACGGATTTTGGTTGTTCAGCAGATCTTGCATCAGGTTTGCGGCCTGCTGTTTCGCCACGTCCTGCGGGTGGCAGTAGGTGCGCTCCAAGAATGCCGTATCCGCATGACCCAGCAGGGATGCCGCCACCTGTTTGCTGGTGCCTTCCTGCAGCAGATAGGTTGCGTAGAAATGCCGTAGGGTATGCAGGTGGTAATCCTCAGATAATCCGCATTGCTTATACAGCTTACGCAGATGTCGGGTAAAGGTATCCGGGTGCGGTACATGACCATCGGGATCTGTAAAAATCGGCTGCTCTCTACCCGGAACGCCGCTATGTAGCACTTTCTGCTGTCGCAGCGCCATCAGAAGTTCCCATATCCCCAGCGGAATGGTTACAATCCTTTCCCGATGGTTCTTGGTGTCGCTCTCAACAATCTGCCCGGATGCGCAGCTGCGTGAACGGCGGACGGTCAATTCACAAGCACCGGTTATGTCCCGCCATTGCAGGGCGCACAGTTCCCCACGCCGCAACCCTGTCGTGATTGCCAGTGTGTAGTACGCCCGATACAGAATCGCTTCGTTCTGAATTGCCCGCATCAGTTTACTCATTTCATATTTCTGCGGAATATGCTGCACCTCCTTTTCAAAATGCTTTTTCCGAACGCGGTGTGCCGGATTAAACGGAATGATGTCATTTTTCTTGGCATCTTCCAGCACAGAAGAAATCGTCTCCAAATATTTCTGCACAGTCGTTTCCTTGATGCATTTCCCGCCCCTGCCGGGTCGCTTACGGAGTTCTTCGCACATTTCTTCCAGCGTCATGGGCAACAGTTTTGCAAGCGGAATACCGCCAATCAGCGGGTAAACAATATCCAGATTGCGTTTGTACCCCGCGTAGGTGGTAGCTTTGAAAAACGGTTCTTGCCGCTTGAGCCAGTTTTCGGCGTACTGCTCAAAGTGGGTCTGGTCGCTTTCTTCTACGCCATACTTGAACTTCTTCTCGATGCGCTCGGCCTCCGCCATGACATACTGCTGAATGCCGCGTTTTGGCACGGATGATGGCACAGCGATGGTCTGCGCCTTCATCCGTTTCTGCCCGTTGACCTTATAGCCGTTGCAGACGGTGATTTTGAATTTTCGTTCGGACTTTTTCTTGATGTAAGCCATTGTACCTCCTTATCAGCGCTGCCGAGAACGGTTTCGGCGGCGGTTCTTGTTGTTCGTATATTGATTTTCTTGATCTATGCGGTTGGATTCGCGTGTTCTTTGGATGCGCTTAATTGCCCCATCTGCAATTCTGTCCTCTTTGCGGAGTTCCGAAATCTTGCAGGTCAACGCCATGCGTTGCTCAGCCAACTCCGGCGGTGCATCCTTTCGGCGCATCTGCTTGACGACCTCGGCACGCTGCGCGGCAAGGGTTTCCATCTGCCGGGACAAGCCCTTGCGGTAGTCCACGATTGCCTGCAAAGAGGGAAACTTGTGGTCGTGAACAAAGGCGTGTTCTGCAAGGATTTTCTCGGTATCTTTCCAGATGCGCTCCAGTTCCGGGCGGTTGATGTGCGGTTGCTGTTTCTTGGGCAGGATACCCAGCTGATAACAGTAGTACAGATACAAGCGGTGCATCTGAGACTCACCAAAGAACACACCAAGGAAAATTTCTAGAACACCTTTTCCCGCATAGCTATCCTTGGGGCGATACCGTTTCGGCGTATACTGCCGGGGTGGATGTTTCAGCTCATACAGCCTTGACCCATACAGCAGGTAATTTCCGCGCAGTCGGTCATCGATGGCTGCAAGATCGTATTCTTCTCCCAGCCTATAAAGTCGCACTACACGGCCGCCATCCCGCGCCCGGATGGTTGCGTACTTTCGGTTAGGGTCACTGCCGAAAATATACCCTTGCCGATACAGCGCTCTGTGAAAATCCTCGGCGGTGCTGGCATCCTCACAGGCTTGGTCGATGGCTTCGCGCATCCGGGCGTACCGTGCCGGTTCCTTTGCCTTGGGCTGCTCCACTACCGACAAGCCGTACTCCCGGCACAGCTTGTCGGATGCTGCCCGGTACTCGGCATACTGGCTGCGGCGCTGCTCATATTTCTTGCCGTCCACATAAGACACAGAATTGATAACGAAGTGGTTGTGCAGGTTGTCCGTATTCATGTGGGTGGCGACCAGCACTTGGAAACGCTTGCCCCAGACCTTGCGGGCCAGTGCCACGCCGATCTCATGACATTGCTCCGGGGTGACTTCCCCCTCGCGGAAGCTTTGGTAGGCGTGGAGCGCCACCACGCCGTCTGTTTTACCAAAGCGTTCCTGTACCGCCCGCATATCTTCCCACGCACGGTCCGTCCTGCAATGGATGCCGGTGACGAGCTGGGCACTTTCGTTCAGCTTGGTCTTGGCATCGTTCTCTGCATAGTGCAGCGTTTGGGCAAGAGCATCGTATTCGGTCTTGTCCGGGTTGGCCGCATAGTCAAGGACGCGCTGTAAGCTGTCCTTGATCGTCCAAATCTTAGTTACCGCCAATGAGCAGGTCCCTCATGCGGTCGGTCTGGGTGTTGATGGCTGCCCCTTCCCGTGCAGAACAGTTCTCTGCAATTTCATCCAGTTTGTCCAATACATCAAATACCTCCTTGGGCGGGTGTCCACCCGGTTCATATCCCAGCGCCCGCTGGCGTAAATACGCTGAGAGTGACAAGCCACACTTCTTAGCCAACATCGTCACCTTTTTCTTTTCGGTGACGGTGACGCGGACATTGATTCCAACCGTTCTGTTTCTCATGCGCCAGCAGCCTCACAGGGGTTCGGGGCCGGCCCCGTAGGCTTTTCGGCGGGTTGCCCTGTGGCAACACTTCGCCCATGCTTGCTTCCCTCAAGCGCTCCGAGTGACGATGGTGACGATGGTGACGGTCTTTCTGGGATACCCCACCCCGATAATTGAGTTATGTCAATATCATCGTCACCACCGTCACCATCGTCACCATAGAAGTTCAAAAGGCGAACCTTGTTTTTTCGATGAGTTTTATAGCGAATGCCTTTCGGCTCGAACACTTTATCGAAATACTTCGCCATGTTGTAGGTGAACTGATTTGGCTTGGCATCTTCAATACCCACTGCTGCAAGCAACTCAGATGCCGTTCCCTGCCAGTTTCCGACACTTTCGATGTACTTTGCCGCTTTCCACAAGTAGTCCGGCACAGCCTTGATCTCTCGTTCCTCTGCGGTTTCTTCATCTTCCAAAGTCCAGATGCAATTTCCTTCCCGCAAATGCAGCGTTCTATCGTCCATATCGCGTCCGGTAAGCAAAATATCAGCAGTTTGGCTCATTCGCTTGCGCTGCATAACCCAGCTTGTATCTGCCACACCCATAAGCCCCGTGGAGCCTGAAATCTGGTCAAACGGATCAGCCGCACTCTGCTTACGCAAGTGGTGAATCAGCAAAATGCAGATGCCATACTTGTCAGCAAGCTTTTTCAATGCACCGGCCTCCTTATAGTCGTTCGCATACATTCCACCGTTTCCATCGCTTACACGCACTTTTTGAAGTGTATCTATGACAATCAAGCCAACATCGCGGTATGTATGAATCAAAGATTCTACCTGTTCTTCTAAGCCCTGTCCGATGCTGGGGCATTCTGTTTGGAGAATCAGACGCTCTGGGGCATCTCCGCCGTCGATAAGCTGAAAAATGCGGTTTTGCAAACGATTAAATGTATCTTCCAGCGAAAAATAAATCACGGTGCGTGGCTCTATTTCTCGATTCCAGACAGGATTACCCTGCGCGATCTGCAAACACAGCCACAAGGTCAGCCAGCTTTTGCCCGCCTTGCTGGGGCCTGCGAACAGCGCCAGTCCTGCCGGGAGCAGACCGGGAACAATCCACTTTACGGGCGGCAGCGGCGTTGAGAGGAGTTCTTCTGCGGTAATAGATTTCGGAAGTTTCGTAAAAGTCATTTGCATCATCCCTTCTTGTTTGATATATATCTATTATCTCATAGTATCGTAATTTTGTGTGTAGTAAGTTTTACTCTCTAGTGTTAAGTTGTACGGCTCATGCCGTCCCACAGCCCCACATACGCGCCAAACGGCGGGTTTGCGGGTGATGTCGCGTCCGTGTGCGATACGGAGCATCCGCCCCACACAGGGCGCGTTTGGACGAAATGTGAGAGTGAATCAGATTTGATTCACTTTTTCGGTTTTACCTCCCCAGAGTGAATCAGTTCTGATTCACTTTGGCGGTCCTCGTGCGTATTTCACACAATCTCTCAGAATTGGTCTAATCATAAGTTCACTACCTTTCCGTGTTGTATCGTTATTCTGTGTAACCCTCTTGAATACACTTTACGGAGGAGAAAAAAGAGCCCGGAGGACCTTACCGATTTGGTAAGGTCCTCCGGGCTCTTTATATATTTTCTCTGTTCTATCCGGGCGTGAGGGTACACTTTCCCCGCAAATCTTGATGTGAATTCAATAAAAATCAAATAATACGCATAGTAGCGTCAATTGCACAGTTATATAGATAATAAAAGAAACCGTGTACATCAAAATAAATGCTGAAGAAAAATGTCTAATTTGCCGCTCGCCCCCAGACTTGGGAACACAACAGGCAAGCCGCTGGCAACGACCGTACACTGACTCTGCAAGGGTCTTACTTCTTACAACCCAAGCGCGGTCACCCTATCTGAAGCTGTAGGGCATCTGGAGTATCATTATGTCCTCTCCCTGCCGTGAGTTAGGGTCTGCCTTGACCTTGCTGTGCGCCCCACCGAGAGAGTAAAGTACCTGTTATGCTGTGTATTCAGTTGTAAAGGTGCTGGTACAGAATAAATCTGTAAGTCTAGTATACGCCACAGATTAGCAGTCGGTCAACAGTAAGTGCTAATTGTTTACACGACATTCACAATTCAAGGCGACAATCCACCTATGATGGATTTCATTAGAGAGTTTGCTCACCGTCTAATGTATTGTACATAGTCATCAGCAGGGTTCGCTGATGCATCTTTCGGTTATGGATGTCAATCAAGCATTAAGATATCCTTGCCGCAAAAGTCACCGCAAATTTTGCCCCGCCGCCAGGGGTGTCGGTCACGGTCAAGTCTGCATGATGCAGCCGGGCCAGTTCCTTGGCTACGCTTAGACCAAGGCCAAAATTGTGCTTGTCGGTGCGGCTGGGATCAGCGCTGTAAAAACGGTCAAAGACCCGAGCTTTTTCGGCATCCGGTATGCCGGGGCCGTGGTCTTGCACGGCCAGGGTGATTTTTTCCCCACAGTATGTCAAGCACAGTTCCACGGGGGTGCCCGCGGGGGTGTGGTCAAACGCATTGTTGAGCAGGATTGCCAGCAGCTGCTTTACACGGTCCGGGTCCGCCTCTATGGAAGGAACGCTGTCCTCCGGCAGGGTCAGACTTAACGGGTGTTGGCGCTGCTGCGCCAACGGGAAAAACGCATCGTATACTTCTAGGCAGAGGTTATCCGGTGCGATGGGGTGCAGATGGGCCGGCAAGGCATCCAAGTCGCCGTTGGCCAGCACCAGCAGATCCTCCACCAGCCGCGCCATACGGTCCGTCTCCTGCTCGGCATTCCGCAAAAGGGTGGCGCGTTCAGTCACAGGAGTGCGGCACGCAGCGTCCAGGCTTGCTTTTACTACGGCCAGCGGGCTGCGCAGTTCGTGCCCGGCTGCGGCGATGAACTCCTTCTGCCGCCGCATGGCCAATGCCGTCGGAGCCAGCGCTTTGCCGGTCAGCCGCCAGCTGATGATCGCCAGCAGCAGTGTGCCAGTGAACCAGATCGCACCATACTGCACAACTGTCTGGACCGCATGACGGTGTACAAAGCCCATATCCTGTAAAGCGGCCACAAGCAGATAACTGCCTGCTGTGCCGCGCGGCAGCAAGGCTGCGTGGCAGCGGTATTCGTTCAGCGTGAACACCGCGCTTTGCCGCTGCACGGCACCGCTGCTGTCATGCAGACTTGTGTCCAGCAGGGGGGAAAAACCTTCTTCTAACAGAGGTTCAACCGCATTGCGGGCATCGGCGCTGCCCGTGGTGCCCGCAAAATGCAGCGCGGCACCGTTGTCCCACAAAAACAAAAGGCAGCCGCTGTTGTGCTCCTGGTCAGCCAGCCAAGCGTCACTTACGCTGTCGGCGCTGTCCAGCCGGTCAACGATGGCAGAAAAGTTCTGCGTGAGCAGCGTCTCCGCGGCGGTCCTGTACTGGGCGGCGGCATAATTCCATGTCACGACCAGCGCACCTGCCAGCACCAACGAGGTCAGCGCCGTCATCAGCAGGGTCAAACGGCGGCGCAGTGCAGTCAGCATGGCGGTGGTACCTCCGCCTTATAGCCGCTACCGCGCACGGTGGTGATCGTTACCGCACTGCCTACGGCTTTCAGCCGCCGCCGCACAAAATGGATGTAACAGTCCAGATTAGCGTCCTCAACTTCGGCCAGTGGTCCCCAAACCCGCGCCAAAAGCACCGCACGGGTCTGCAGCTGCCCCGGTGTGCGCAGCAGTACCTCTAAAAGATCGGCCTCCCTCTTGGTCAGGGCCGCAGCGGCCTTTGGCCCGCTCAGGGTCAGTTGGGCGGCATCCAGCGTCACGTCACCGCAGCGTATGGCAGATTCGGCAGTGGTGCCGGGGCGGCGGGTTAGTGCCCGCAGCCGGGCCAGAAGCTCCCGCGTGTCAAAGGGCTTGCCCAGGTAATCGTCTGCACCGGCATCCAGGCCGTCCACCCGGTCATTGATGCCGGACAGGGCCGTCAGCATTAACACCGGGGTGGTACATCCCTTGGCGCGGGCGGCCCGCAGCAGGCTAAGACCGTCCAGCCCGGGCAGCATCCGGTCCAGTACACAGACATCGTATGCGCCGCCGCACAAAAGGGTTTTGCCGTCTGCGCCGTCGTGGCAGGTATCTACAGTATAGCCCGCAGCTTGCAGGGCAGGCAGCAGCGCCGTGCAAAGGGCGCGGTCATCTTCGATCAATAAAATCCGCATGGCATAATTCTCCTTTTCCCTTTCTAGTATACACCCCAAACCTTGAAACAGTCTTGAAAAGCCGCAGCTTTTTTCAAGGACAATTCAAGATTCGGGCGGTATACTGGTGCTACACCCGATGAAGGAGGGCACATACTTATGAAACGAATCATCAGTGCCGGATTATGCACGGCATTTATTTTGAGTCTGGCAGGCTGCGCCAGGCAGGACACCACTCCCAGCCTGACCGCTGCAGACACCACCGATACCCAGATGGGCCGCTGGGTCGAGAGCCGCGTTGACCTTGGCGGTGAGCAGCTCATCTCTTACCCGACGCAGCTGGCGGACGGAACGATTGTTCTGTACACCGGCAAGGTGGGGGAGGACAGCATCGAAGACTACACCCGCCGCACCAGCACTGACGGAACCAACTGGACATCGGAACCTGCAGCGTTTGACGTGGGCGATGCGATGGTCACGTGGATCCTCGTTGCGCCGGACGGTGAGCAGGCGCTTATCACCTATGACGGGGAGAATGCCGGGCTGGTTCTGCAGGCACCTGACGGAACCAAAACCGTTGTAGAGGATGACACGGTAAAGCAGGGCATCAACCCCAACACAGCTGTATTTCAGGGGGATAAGCTGGATTTTGTCTCCAACGGCGACACCGTGGATTTTGTGCAGGTCAGCCTGACTGACGGCAGTGTTACGACCGCCGCACTGCCGCAGGATCTGGCGTACAGCCTCAACTCCCTCACGACAGTCGGCAACCAGCTTGTTTACCTGAGCTTTGACAATAATACCGGCGATATTATCCTGAACGCCCTGGACCCCGCCACCGGCGCAAGCACCGAACTGCTGAACCCGGTCCCCAATGCGACCAGTTCTCAAGCGCTGACCGGCGACGCAGACGGCGCGGCTTATTACGCCTGCACGGACGGCATCTACCGCCTGGCCCCCGGCGGCACCCTGCCGGAGCAGGTCGTCCCTGCCGAGGGCACAGCGATGAGCATTTCCAGCAACTATCCGCTCTCTCTGCTGCGCACGGCGGCGGAGGACTTTATGGTCCTGCTCTTTGGCGACAGCGGCGGAAACGGCGATCTCTATTTCTATCACTATGACGAAACGCTGCCCACCCATGCCGACACAACGCTGACCGTCTGGTCATTGGCGGATTCCGCCACGGCGCGGCTGGCCGTGAACGCCTACAAAAAAGCCAATCCCGAGGTGGACGTTACCTTTGAAACCGCCGTGCAGACCGACACCGATGATGTCAGCGCCGCCATCAACGATGCGCTGACCCAGCTGAACACCGAACTGCTGGCCGGGGAAGGGCCTGATGTGCTGCTTCTGGATCGTGTCGACTACACGACCTATATCAATAAGGGAATGCTGGCTGACATGAGTGACACCGTGCCGCTGGATGCGCTGCAGAGCAATATCATCGATCCGTTTATGACCGATGGCAGGGCCTATGTGCTGCCTGCGCGGTTCATCGTCCCGGCACTCTGTGGTGACGCGGGCACGCTGGACGGCCTGACCGACCTGAACGACCTGCAGGACGCCGTGCTGGCCGCTGCACCCCGCCCCGACACCGAGCAGTACAGCGATGAATATTACACGGCTCTGCCCGATGACCAGAAGTATGCTCTGGCGCTGGCCAGCGGCGTTGACTTCGCGAATCTGCTCCTGCCTTCCAGTGCCAATGCCCTGCTGCACGACGGCGCACTGGATGCAGACGCCCTGACCAAGATATTTACCTTTGTGAAAACAACTGCCGACTACTATGGCATGGCTGACTATATCAACACCGAGATGAACGGTGCATCTTCCCAGAGCTACGACAACGCGGACATTGTCATCATCGATGCACAGCAGGACGAGTACAGCACCTGCAGCCGCGCCAAATTCGGCTGGATGGATGTTGCCACCCCCTACGCCGTCATTGCAATGGCGCGCACCAACGATATTTTTGATGCGGATGCCGAGGCCGTTCCCGTGGATATGATCCCGATGCCCGGCCTGACGCAGGGTGCCTATAACCCGCAGGTACTGGTGGGCGTGAATGCCAACAGCAAAAATCCGGATGCCGCAAAGGGGCTGGCCGCTGCGTTCTTCGGCACCGATGTGCAAAGCCAGTATTGCTCCGATGGTACAACGGTGCGGGCGGACTGCCTGCGGGAAAAACTCGATGCCGTCAAAGCGACGGTAAGCGGCGCAAAAACGGGTAAAGTGACCGGCGCGTATGTCGGCGACCTGGATGCCTTCTACGCCAACTGCACCACACCTGTATTGTTCCCGGTGATGCTGCAGCAGAGCTTTATAAACCATGCCAAGGCCATCATTGACGGCAGCGAGGACGTGGCCGCCGCTGTGGCGGGTGTGCAGAGTGATCTGGCGCTGTATCTGGCAGAACAAAAGTAACATCGGTGCGCGGAGCGGCCATGCTGCCCCGCGCATCGCTTTGCAGGAAAAAATTGTATGCAGAAAAGACAAAACAAACACCCGGACCCTACGCCCTGGCTGTTTCTGGGCCCCAGCCTGTGCGGTGTCACCCTGTTTGTGCTGGCCCCCTTTGTGGAGACGGTGCGCCGCAGCGTGACCGACACGATGGGGCGACACTTTGTGGGCCTTGCCAACTATACGGCGGTACTGGGCAACGATGCGTTCCGACTGGCGGTGGAAAATACGGTGCGGTTTATCGGAGTATGCGTTCCGCTGCTGCTGGCGCTCAGTCTGGCACTGGCTTTGGCGCTACGGGCGAAAGGCTTAAAAAATACCTCCTGGGCCGAGGTCTGCCGCACGACCTTTTTGCTGCCCATGGCTTTGCCGGTGGCAAGCCTTGCACTGCTCTGGAAAGTATTGTTTGCCCAAAACGGCCTTGTGAACGGAACTTTTGGCACCCATTGTGACTTTATGGGCACGGATGCTGCGTTCTGGGTGCTGATCGGTACTTATCTGTGGAAAAACATCGGCTATGACAGCATCCTTTGGTCCAGCGGGCTGGACAGCATCTCCACAGACTTGTACGAGGCCGCTGCCGTGGATGGTGCCAGTGGGTGGCGGCAGTTTACAGCCATTACCCTGCCCAACCTGCTGCCCACACTGGCCGTCACGCTGGTGCTGAGTCTGCTGAACACCTTTAAAGTTTTCCGCGAAGCCTATCTGGTGGCCGGGGCCTACCCGGAAAAAAGCATCTATTTATTGCAGCATTTGTTCAACAACTGGTTCCTGGCACTGGATCTGCCAAGGCTGAGCGCCGCAGCAATCCTGATGGCAGGGGCGCTGGGGGCGGTGATCGCGGTATGCATAAAACGGCTCTAAAAAAAATTCTGCTTTTCCCATTCGTCCTGCTCGTATGGTTCCCGCTATGGTTCCTTTTGATGGGCACGCTGACCGGCTCGGAGGAGCTGGCAGCGACCATCGGCCCGGCGCTTTCCGGCAGCGGGCAGGCTGCGTGGACCCTGCTGCCCAGCTACCCTACGCTGGAACCTGCTGTCAAGCTGCTGCTGGACACACCGGAATACTTTACCACCTATTGGAACACCTGCCTGCAGACATTTCCGCAGTTGGCTGGTCAATTGGTCGTGGGTGCTCCCGCCGCATGGGCACTCTCCCGCTTGAAATTTCGCGGGCGCGGGGCCGTGCGGGGGCTGTACCTTATTTTAATGTTGCTGCCGTTCCAGGTCACTATGGTGCCTGCCTATCTGACGATAAACCACCTGGGACTGATGGATACTGTCTGGGCGGTCATTCTGCCGGGGGCATTCAGCACATTTCCCGTATTTGTGATGCAGCGCGGGTTTGACGCTGTTCCTCTGCCGCTGCTGGAAGCTGCCGCTATAGATGGCGCGACCCCGTGGCAGCAGTTTGCGCGAATCGGCCTGCCAGTGGGGCTGCCCGGTATCCTGGCTGCGCTGACCATGAGCTTTCTGGATGCCTGGAATGCGCTGGAACAGCCTATGACCTTTTTAAAAACACAGTCGCTTTGGTCGCTGTCACTCTATCTGACCGATACTACCCGCGACCTGGCACTGACCATGGCGGCCAGCCTGTTTGCATTGCTGCCCGCCGTACTGATTTTTGCTTTCGGCCAAAAGTATCTGGAACAGGGGATCCTGGCCGGAGCCGTGAAAGGATGAGGACCTATCGAACTGCTTACCGGGATGGACCCACGCCAGCGCCAGCGGCTTGGGTGGATTGTCCGCTTTTTTGCACTGCTGCTGGTGCTGACACTGCTGGCCCGCGGTACAGCAGGGGCAGCCATGGCCAGCGTGACGGTGAAGAGGCCGTCCTCCGGCAATGTGACAAAAAGCGTGCGCACTACGGCCACGGTCAGCTTTGCGGGCGGCACACCTTTTACAGTGCCCGCGGGTCTGCTGGTCATGGCAGTACCCGTGCAGGCGGGGCAGACCGTCAAGGCCGGGGACACGCTGGCCGTGTTTGATGCCGCTGAAGTGGACCGCGCCGTAAACGCCAAGCGGGCCGCGTTGCAGCAGGCCCGGACCCAGGCCGCACAACAGACGGCGGGAGACACCGCCGACCCCTACGCCGCCCAGCTCGCCCAGCAGCAATTAGAACGTGCCTACGAGGAAACACACAGAATCTACGCCGATGGTGAAGAGAGCGTTTCCCGTGCCCAGACCAAGCGGGACGAAGCTGCTGCCGCTCTGGAAAAAGCCCGCAATGCCAGCTATGCGGACGACGCTGAAAAACAGGCCGCCGTAGAAAACGCCGCCGCTGCCCTGGAAGCTGCGGAGGATGCCCTGTACAGCGCCCAAAAAGCCGCCGAAGATGCCAACAATGCGGCACTTTCCGCCGCCCAAAGTGCCGAGGATAACCGCAACACCGCACTGCACACGCTGGAGAAAGAGCAGGAAACCACGGAAAAACAGAACGCACTGGACCGCGCCGCTGCTGCTGTAACGGCCTCTGATGCCGAAACCCTGCAGGCCGAACTGGATGCCTTGCTTGCCGTGCAGCAGGCGGGCGGCACACTGACTGCCCCCAGTGATGGCACCCTTGTGTCGCTGGATCTCGTGGTTGGGCAGCCCTCCCCTGCCGTGGGCGGCCAGCTGGCTGCAGATGCCGATTTTACCGCCGAAATTCCTTTGGAAGAATCTCAAGCCAACCTTGTTTCAGTTGGCACTGTACTGCACCTGAGCCAGAGCCGCGCAAGCTGTGATGCCGCCGTGCAGAGCCTTTCGGCCCCGGATGAAAACGGCACCGTTACAGCAAAATGCACCTTGTCCAAAGGGGCATGGTGTGCCGGTGCTGCCAACGCATCGGCCACGGTGCAGGGTGAAAAGCGGCCCTGTGTGCTGCCGGCCAGCGCGGTACATAAAGATAATACCGGCTGCTATGTGCTGGCTATCGAACAAAAAGCCACAATCTTGGGTCAGCAGAATATCGTAGTATCGCTGCCTGTCACGGTGGTGGAAACGGGCGATACCACCGCCGCCGTCAGTGGTGCGCTGGACGCCGATACACAGGTCATTGTCAGCAGTACACGGGCCGTGCAGGCCGGGGACCGGGTGAAGATCCATGATGCATCGTAAAAGAGGTTGGGCGGTTGCGGCAGTATTGCTGGTAGTTTTGCAGCTGCTTTTGCAGACCCGCGCAGCGCATATTGTACAGCAGAACCCAACCGTGACGGTGACCCTGTCTTCCCCGCTTACAGCCGGGCAGCTTGCCGCTGCACGGGAATGGGAAAAAAGTAATGCCAACACTCAAGCCGTTACTGCCAGCTTTTGGAGCGAGAAAGCAGCAGCGGTCTCGGCAGATTCTGACCGCACAGCGGAAGATGTGACCTGTATCGGCTTTGACGGTACAGCGCAGGACTGTCTGCCTGTGGAATATCTTCAGGGCACAGCACCCGGTGTCGTAGGACAGCAGTGCGCGATTTCTTCGACGCTGGCGTGGACACTGTTTGGCAGCTATGATATTATGGGCTTGACTGTTGCACTGGACCGTACCGAGTATTTCATTTCCGGCGTGTTTAAAAGTAAAAGCAAAACGCTTCTTTATCCGGCGCAAAGCGGCTTTACCCACGCGGCGCTGCGGGGTCTTTCGCCCGACACCCCCAAAACGGACGCCGAACAGTGGGCCGCAGCAACCGGTGCCGGAAAGATCACCGCCATCACTTACGGCCCCCAAAAGGCATGGCTGGCTCAAGCAGCGTGTGCCCTGCCTGCCCTGATTGTCGGACTGGCTTTGGTCGTGCTGTTGCTGCGCTTTATTTGTGCCCTGCCCGGTGTCTTGCACGGGGCAGCCCTGTTTGCTTTAGCACTGGCATTTGCGTGGGCGGTACCCCATTTTCTGCAAACCCTGCCCGGCTGGCTTATCCCCGGCCGCTGGAGTGATTTCAGCTTTTGGCCCACTTTATGGACGAAAATTATGGATACTTGCAATGGAAATATGAAGTAATTTAAAATTTGCAAGCAGAATAAGCCACAGATTGATGATGAAGAAACTTGCTTTCGATATATATTTCGCTGAGGATGTCTATAGAAATCGTTGGGAAAGTTGGACAAACTCTTTGGGATATTTTTGCATGAACATGACAATTAAATGCACAAGCATTTTTGGAATTGAACATAATGAACGGGTTTATATAGGAAAACAGCAAGATGCTAAAGCAAGGGTCATATACCGGGAATAGTGGTACTCTATTGCGTTTTATTTTACATTCTTTGACCACCATTTGACTACTACTGTGCAGACGCACCGTAAAACACCGAAAAGCCCGTTGTGACAACCACCAACAGGCGTTTTCTTGCTTTGGACGCAACTGTGCAGAACCAACAAAATTCACGCTTCAACGTTGGTCTGTACGGGCTTGTCGTAGTTCTCCGACAACTGCGACATGGCAGGCTTTTGGCTTGCTTTTGTTCGATACAGCGCGATTTGTGCTCGCAAAACCGCGGTGGTCAACGGTAGTCAGACCACGAATTGACCACTATTGGAAATTGACCGATTTTTCCCTATGATTTCATATGTTGAGAACCGCTGAAAAGCGATTTTTCATACATCTGCGTCTGTAGCTCAGCTGGATAGAGCCACTGGCCTCCGACGCCAGGTGCCGGGGGTTCGAATCCCTTCAGGCGCACCATGACGAATGTTCTTACAGCATTTAGCTGTCAAAGAACATTCGTCATTTTTTTATTTGCTAAATAGCGACATCACAGGGGGCGTAGTTCACAACTACGCCTTTTCTTGTATTCACCGACACATCGGGTGTCGGCAAAGGAAGTGCGCTTGGAATCTCGATGGTGCCCACGCAGTTGTAGTGAATGCGGAGCCGCTG
>ENA-OQLC01000197-OQLC01000197.1-human-gut-metagenome-genome-assembly--contig:-NODE-197-length-46639-cov-7.655878_pt1 | contig 46639 bp, 30 predicted proteins | sample MGYA00242653_ERZ504807 | MGnify/ENA primary metagenome ERZ504807 (study PRJEB26092, sample SAMD00036381) | human gut metagenome | host: Homo sapiens | study: EMG produced TPA metagenomics assembly of... | reverse complement strand
CTTCCCTCCTTCACAGAATGATATCATCGGTACTCGAAAGTAATAAAACTCCCGTTGTGTCACAAAGAGCTGACCTTACATAAACTGTTGCCCTCCGCACGTTTCTGCGGACTTGTTATTTATATAATGGAAAGCCGTTTATGGCGGTTCGTTCCTCAATTACTTCTTTGCAGCACCGGCCTTAGGACGCTTTGCGCCGTACTTGGAGCGGGCCTGGTTACGGCCTGCAACACCCTGGGTATCCAGAGTACCACGGATGATGTGGTAACGCACACCGGGGAGGTCCTTAACACGACCGCCACGGATCAGCACGACGGAGTGCTCCTGCAGGTTATGGCCGATACCGGGAATGTAAGAGGTGACCTCGATACCATTCGTGAGGCGGACACGGGCGACCTTACGCAGAGCAGAGTTAGGCTTCTTGGGGGTCATGGTACGGACTGCAGTGCAGACACCGCGCTTCTGGGGGCTGTTCAGATCAGAATACTGTTTCTTCTGAGAGTTGTAAGTCTTCAGCAGTGCGGGAGCAGTGCTCTTCGTAGCCAGGACCTGACGGCCTTTGCGTACAAGCTGGTTAAAAGTAGGCATTGGTTTTCTCCTTTCTTAATGATGAACATCGGATGTTTTCCGACTTTTTTGCCGCACTATCCCTGTGTGGGACGCGCAACAGTTATATAATACCCGTTTTCATCAGGAATGTCAACAGTTTTTCCAATATTTTTTTGTTTTATTCGCCGAAAGGTTTTTTGCTGTCTTTTAGGGCAAAGCAGTCGGTTATAACCTCTCAGTCTGCTTCGCAGACAGCTCCCCTACCGAGGGGAGCCTCTGGCGAAGAGGGAAAGCTTTCCGATATGCCAAAGCCTCCCCTCGATAGGGGAGGTGGCACGGCGTCAGCCGTGACGGAGAGGTTCATCCAAAAAGAGCCGCCTTCGCGGATACTCTCCACAAAAGCGGCTCTCATATTTACTTTAAGAGAACTGTGACGGGAAGCTTACTGCCGTGCGGCAGCTGCCAGCTCAGCGGCGACCTCGGCGTCGCGCTCTTCCTCACGGCGCTTCAGATCCTCACGCACCTCCGGGAGACCGGTACCTGCGGGGATGAGCTTACCGATGATGACGTTCTCCTTCAGACCGGCCAGCGGATCGACCTTGCCCTTGATGGCGGCCTCGGTCAGCACGCGGGTGGTCTCCTGGAAGGAGGCGGCAGACAGGAAGGACTCGTTTGCCAGAGCAGCCTTGGTGATGCCCAGCAGCACCTGCTGATACTCGACCAGCTTGATGCCCTGCTCACCGGCGTCGATGCGCTTCTGCAGCTCGGCGTTGATGTTCTCGACTTCCAGACGGTTTGCCAGAGCACCGCCGATGAGGTCGGAAGAACCGGAGTCGGTCACGCGGACCTTGCGGCACATCTGACGGACGATGACCTCGATATGCTTATCGTTGATCTCAACGCCCTGCAGACGGTAGACCTTCTGGACCTCGCTGATGAGGTAGTTCTGAACATCGCTCAGACCCTTGATGGCCAGGATGTCCTGAGGATACAGGACGCCTTCACGGGTGATGATGTCGCCCTTCTCCACGCGGTCGCCCGGCATCACACGTGCGTGCTGGGTGAACGGGATGGAGTAGCTCTTGACGACCTCAGCGCCGTTCTCGTCCTTGCCGGTGACCTTGACGACGACGTTCTTCTTGGTATCGTCGTGAGAGACGACACCGGAGATCTCGCTCATGATAGCCATGCTCTTGGGACGGCGGCTCTCGAACAGCTCCTCGACACGGGGAAGACCCTGAGTAATATCTTCAGCAGATGCGATACCGCCGGTATGGAAGGTACGCATGGTCAGCTGAGTACCGGGCTCGCCGATGGACTCTGCAGCGATGACGCCGATGGACTCGCCCAGCTGGACGGGCTCACCGTTTGCCATATCGCTGCCGTAGCAGTGTGCGCAGACGCCGATCTTGGCGCGGCAGGTCAGCAGGCTGCGGATCTTCAGCTTGGTGATGCCTGCGGCCTCGATGTCGTTTGCATCGTAGAGGTCGATCATCTTGCCTTCGGGAACGATGACCTTGCCGGTGACGGGGTCGAGGACATCGCCCACGGCATAACGGCCGATGATACGCTCACGGAAGCTCTCGATCTTCTCCTTGCCCTCGTGGATCTCGGAGACCCACAGGCCGTCGGTGGTGCCGCAGTCGATCTCGCGGACGATGACTTCCTGAGAGACATCGACCATTCGACGGGTCAGGTAGCCGGAGTCAGCGGTACGCAGAGCGGTATCGGCCAGACCCTTACGAGCGCCACGAGCGGAAACGAAGTATTCCAGAATATTCAGACCTTCGCGGTAGTTCGCACGAATGGGCATCTCGATGGTCTTACCGGCGGTGTTTGCCAGCAGGCCGCGCATGCCGGCCAGCTGCTTGATCTGGTTCATAGAACCACGCGCACCGGAGTCTGCCATCATGAAGATCTCGTTGTCCTCGGGCAGGTTTGCAGCCAGAGCCTTGGAGACCTTATCGGTGGTAGCCTGCCAGATGTTGATGGTCTGGGAGTAGCGCTCGTTCTCGGAGATCAGGCCGCGGTTGAACAGCTTGCTGACCTGAGAGACCTGCTTGTCGGCGTCGGCGATCAGCTCGTCCTTCTGGGGCGGGATGACAGCGTCACAGACAGCGACAGAGATCGCAGACAGCGTAGAGTACTTGTAGCCCTGTGCCTTGATGGCGTCCAGCATCTTTGCACACTTGCGGCTACCGTTGCGGGTCATGCAGCGGGAGATGATGTCGGGCAGGGTCTTCTTGGTCACGCGGAAGCTGACCTCGTACTCCAGCCAGTGCTCAGGGTCGGTGCGGTCGATATAGCCCAGATTCTGAGGCACGGGGTTGTTGAAGATGATGCGGCCGACGGTGGCGTCCACCAGACCGGTGCGCTCCACGCCGTCGATGACCATGGTGCGGCGCACCTTGATGGGTGCGTGCAGGGTGACGACGTGCTCAGCGTAAGCCATCAGAGCCTCGTTCTCATCGCGGAACACCTTGCCTGCGCCCTCTTCGTTCTCACGAACAGTGGTCAGGTAGTAGCTGCCCAGGATCATATCCTGCGTAGGAACGGTGACAGGTGCGCCGTCAGAGGGCTTCAGCAGGTTGCCGGAAGCCAGCATCAGCATCTTGGCCTCGCGGCAGGCATCCTCGCCCAGGGGCAGATGGACTGCCATCTGGTCGCCGTCGAAGTCGGCGTTGAATGCGGTACAGGCCAGGGGGTGCAGCTTGATGGCACGGCCCTCGACCAGCACGGGGTTGAAGGCCTGGATGCCCAGACGGTGCAGGGTAGGTGCGCGGTTCAGCAGGACGGGGTGGCCCTTGATGACAGTCTCAAGGCTGTCCCAGACCTCGGGCTTTGCGCGCTCGACCATCTTGCGGGCAGACTTGATGTTGTTGGCAACACCCTTCTCGACCAGGTCCTTCATGACGAAGGGCTTGAACAGCTCCAGAGCCATCTCTTTGGGCAGGCCGCACTGGTCCATCTTCAGTTCAGGGCCGACGACGATAACGGAACGGCCAGAGTAGTCAACACGCTTGCCCAGCAGGTTCTGACGGAAGCGGCCCTGCTTGCCCTTCAGCAGATCGGAAAGGCTCTTCAGTGCGCGGTTGTTGGGGCCGGTGACGGGACGGCCGCGGCGGCCGTTGTCGATGAGGCTGTCAACTGCTTCCTGCAGCATACGCTTCTCGTTGCGCACGATGATGTCAGGAGCGCCCAGCTCCAGCAGGCGGCGCAGACGGTTGTTGCGGTTGATGACGCGGCGGTACAGGTCATTCAGGTCGGAGGTGGCGAAGCGGCCGCCGTCCAGCTGGACCATGGGGCGCAGGTCAGGCGGCAGCACGGGCAGCACGTCCATGACCATCCACTCGGGGCGGTTGCCGGAAACGCGGAAAGCCTCGACGACTTCCAGACGCTTCAGGATACGCACCTTCTTCTGGCCGGAGGACTTCTCCACCTCGGCAGTCAGCTCAGCGCTGAGCTGGTCGAGGTCGATCTCCTTCAGCAGGTCCTGAACGGCCTCAGCACCCATCGCAGCCTCGAACTCGTCGCCGTAGCGCTCGCGCATCTCGCGGTACTCTTTCTCGGTCAGCAGCTGCTTCTTTTCCAGCGGGGTCAGACCGGGGTCGGTGACGATATAGCTTGCAAAGTAGAGGACCTTCTCCAGCAGGCGGGGGCTGATGTCCAGCATCAGGCCGATGCGGCTGGGGATGCCCTTGAAGTACCAGATGTGGCTCACAGGAGCGGCCAGCTCGATGTGGCCCATACGCTCACGGCGGACCTTGGCCTTGGTCACCTCGACGCCGCAGCGGTCGCAGATCTTGCCCTTATAACGGATGCGCTTATACTTGCCGCAGTGGCACTCCCAGTCCTTGGTAGGTCCAAAAATGCGCTCGCAGTACAGACCGTCGCGCTCCGGCTTCAGGGTGCGGTAGTTGATGGTCTCAGGCTTCTTCACCTCGCCATAGCTCCAGTTGCGGATCTGGTCAGGAGAGGCAAGGCCGATTTTGATCGAATCGAAGACGTTGTTTTCCATGAAACGAACCCTTTCTTAATCTTTATAGTCTCGATGATAACAGTTGACGTTGGAAGACCCGCTGCCCTCCCCTGCCCTGCGGCGGCAGCACGCGCACCGCGCAGGGGAACACAGCTTTCTCAAAGGGGCCTTATTATTCGTCGATGTTCACTTCGTCAGAAGCGGACTCTGCAGCGGCAGAGTTGTCATCCTCCAGCACGGAGGGATCATCGAAACCAGCATCGGCGTCCTTGATGGTGTAATCGTTCAGCAGCTCGTTCTCGTTGGCGACAGTCTCGGTGCCGGCAACATCACGCATATCGAAGCCGGTCTCTTCGTCGTCGAAGTTCTGGCGCATATCGATCTCGTTGCCTTCCTTGTCCTGGACCACGACGTCCAGACCCAGAGACTGCAGTTCCTTGAGCATGACGCGGAAGGACTCGGGGATGCCCGGCTGCGGGATGGGCTCGCCCTTGACGATGGCCTCGTAGGTCTTGACACGGCCCTCGACGTCATCGGACTTGACGGTCAGGATCTCCTGCAGGGTGTAAGCAGCACCGTAAGCTTCCAGAGCCCAGACCTCCATCTCGCCGAAGCGCTGGCCGCCGAACTGGGCCTTGCCGCCCAGAGGCTGCTGGGTGACCAGAGAGTAGGGGCCGGTGGAACGGGCATGGATCTTATCATCAACGAGGTGATGCAGCTTGAGGTAGTACATATAACCGACGGTAACGCGGTTATCGAACTTCTCACCGGTACGGCCATCGTAAACGGTGGTCTTGCCGTCGCGGTCCAGCTCGATCTTGGAGAAGTCGATGATGTGGCCCTTCTCGCCCATCAGCTTGGGGAGCTTGGTGGGATATGCAGGAGCATTCTCGCCGTGCCACATCTCGCGGGCAGTATCGAAGGTATCGCCGATGTCAGCCTCGCGGGCGGAGTCGAAGACGGGGGTCATGACCTTGATGCCGCAGGCCTTGGCAGCGTAGCCCAGGTTGACTTCCAGCACCTGACCGATGTTCATACGGGAAGGAACGCCCAGGGGGTTCAGCACGATGTCCAGCGGGGTGCCGTCGGGCAGGTAGGGCATATCCTCCTGCGGCAGGATGCGGGAAACGACACCCTTGTTGCCGTGACGGCCTGCCATCTTATCGCCGACGCTGATCTTGCGCTTCTGAGCGATGTAGCAGCGGACGACCTCGCGCACACCGGGCTGCAGCTCGTCGCTGTTCTCCGGGGTAAAGACCTTGACGTCCACGATGATGCCGTACTCGCCGTGAGGCACACGCAGAGAGGTATCACGCACCTCGCGGGCCTTCTCGCCGAAGATGGCACGGAGCAGGCGCTCCTCAGCGGTCAGCTCGGTCTCACCCTTCGGGGTGACCTTGCCGACCAGAATATCACCGCTCTTGACCTCGGCGCCGATGCGGATGATGCCGCGCTCGTCCAGGTCCTTCAGAGCATCCTCAGAGACGTTGGGGATGTCGCGGGTGATCTCTTCGGGTCCCAGCTTGGTGTCGCGGGACTCGGTCTCATATTCCTCAATGTGGATAGAGGTGTAAACGTCCTCACGGACGATCTTCTCGTTCAGCAGGACGGCGTCCTCGTAGTTGTAGCCCTCCCAGGTCATGAAGCCGATGAGGGCGTTCTTGCCCAGAGAGATCTCGCCGTTGCGCATTGCGGGGCCGTCGGCCAGCACCTGACCGGCCTTGACGTTCTCGCCCACCTCGACGATGGGGCGCTGGTTGATGCAGGTTCCTGCGTTGGAGCGGGCAAACTTGACCAGAGAATAGTTGTCCACGGTGCCCTGAGCGTTGCGCACCTCGACATGGTCAGCGTCCACCTTCTCAACGATACCGTCGTTCTTTGCCAGAACAGCGGTGCCGGAGTCGGTAGCAGCCTTGTACTCCATACCGGTAGCAACGATGGGCTGCTGGGTGACCATCAGAGGCACTGCCTGACGCTGCATGTTGGAGCCCATCAGAGCACGGTTACAGTCATCGTTCTCCAGGAAGGGGATGCAGGCGGTAGCGACAGAGACCATCATTCGGGGCGAGACGTCCATATAATCGACCTTCTCGGCGTCGATCTCCAGAATATCGTCGCGGCGGCGGGCAGAAACGCGGGCGCGCTTGAAGTGCTTGGTCTCGTCCAGAGGCTCGTTGGCCTGAGCAACGACGTACTCGTCCTCGACGTCAGCGGTCATATACTCGACCTCGTCGGTGACGACCTGGTCGATGAGGCGGCCCTTCTCGTCGTAGGTCTTCTTGACCTTGCGGTAAGGAGCCTCAACGAAGCCGTACTCATTGATCTTGGCGTAGGATGCCAGATAGGAGATCAGACCGATGTTGGGGCCTTCAGGAGTCTCGATGGGGCACATACGGCCATAGTGGCTGTAGTGGACGTCGCGGACTTCGAAGCCTGCGCGGTCACGGCTCAGACCGCCGGGGCCCAGAGCAGACAGACGGCGCTTGTGGGTCAGCTCAGCCAAGGGGTTATTCTGGTCCATGAACTGGGACAGCGGAGAAGAACCGAAGAACTCCTTGATGGCGGCGACCACAGGACGGATATTGATGAGGGCCTGCGGAGTGATGACGCTCTGGTCCTGGCTCTGCAGGGTCATCCGCTCACGGATGACGCGCTCCATGCGGGAGAAGCCGATGCGGAACTGGTTCTGCAGCAGCTCACCGACGCTGCGGATGCGGCGGTTGCCCAGATGGTCGATGTCATCGGTGGTGCCGATGCCGTGGCCCAGGCCGTTCAGATAGTTGATGGAAGACAGGATGTCGGTCACGGTAACGGTGCGGCCGATGAGCTGGTCGTGGTTGCGGCGCAGCAGCTCCTTCTGCTCTTCCACATCCGAAGTGGTGTCGAGGATCTTCCTGATCTCCTCAAAGGAGCAGCGCTCGTTGATGCCGCACTCCTTGACATCGAAGGAGAAGAAGCCCTGAGCGTCAACACAGCCATTGGTGATGACCTTGACCTTCTTGCCCTCGATGTTCAGCACGACGATGTTGACGCCGGCGTTGTCAGCGGCCTCAGCCAGCTGACGGGTGATCTTGGCATCCTTCTCGATGAGCAGTTCGCCGGTCAGGGGGGCCACGACGTTCTCGGCGGCGATGTGGTTCATGATGCGGCGTGCCAGAGACAGCTTCTTGTTCATCTTATAACGACCGAACCGGGACAGATCGTAGCGGCGGGGGTCGAAGAAGAGCATATTGAGCTGGCTGGTAGCGGACTCCACCGTGGGAGGCTCACCGGGACGCAGCTTGCGGTAGACTTCCAGCAGGCCTTCCTCGGTGTTCTTGGTGGTATCCTTTTCCAGCGTAGCAAGGATGCGCTCATCCTCGCCGAAGTAGTTCAGGATGTCCTCGTTGGAAGACAGGCCCAGTGCGCGGCAGAGCACGGTGACGGGCAGCTTGCGGTTCTTATCGATACGGACATAGAACACGTTGGAAGCGTCGGTCTCGTACTCCAGCCAGGCGCCGCGGTTGGGGTTCATGGTGGCGCTGTACAGGTCGTTGCCCACCTTATCGTGATCATGGCCGTAGAATACGCCGGGAGAACGGACCAGCTGGCTGACGATGGCGCGCTCTGCACCGTTGATGACAAAGGTGCCGGCGTCGGTCATCAGGGGGAAGTCGCCCATGAAGATCTCCTGGTCCTTCACCTCGCCGGTCTCCTTGTTCAGCAGACGGGCGGTGACGCGCAGGGGTGCCGCATAGGTCACGTCGCGCTCTTTGCACTCTTTGATGCTGTACTTGGGCTCTTTATCGAGACGGAAGTCCACGAAGCTCAGTGCCAGATTGCCGGTGTAGTCCTCAATGGTGCCGATGTCGTGGAAGACCTCTTTCAGGCCCTCGTCCAGGAACCACTGATAAGAGTTCTTCTGGACCTCGATGAGGTTCGGCATACTGATGACTTCGTCGATGTGGGAGAAGCTCATGCGCTCGGTCTTGCCGAGCTTGACGGGCTTGACTTTCATCATAAAATCAACCACTCCTTACTTTTATACTCTACGGATGTTGCAAAATGCAGGTCGAATTTGAGCAGACACACATAATTCGGCCTGCACCGCGCGCAGAAGTCCGGCGTTTTGCACAAACTTTTCGGTAGGACCCGTTCCGCTCATGCTGCGCAAACTCCCTTTTTGGCGCACTAGGCCATTATGTGATACTAGTGCAGTATACACCCTGAAACCCCTGTTGTCAAGCCATTTTTCCGTTTTGAGGCAAAAAAATTCCCGGACGCCCTCTTTTATCGGACACCCGGGAACGTGTATGCTTTGCGTGATTTTGGGGTTGATTTTTTTGTTTTTTACGTTCCAGACAAAAACACCCTTGTGCATTTTGTCACCATTTACTCTTGCAATCCGGTTTATTCATCCAGATAATCCCGCAGGCGCTTGGCACGGCTGGGGTGGCGGAGCTTGCGCAGGGCTTTGGCCTCGATCTGGCGCACCCGCTCCCGGGTGACGTTGAACTCCCGGCCCAGCTCTTCCAGCGTCCGGGCGCGGCCATCCTCCAGACCGAAGCGGAGGGCGATGACCCGCTCTTCCCGGGGCGTCAGGCTCTTGAGCACATTCATCAGCTCCCGGCGGAGCAGCTGCCGCCCGGCCTCGTCGGCGGGGACGCCTGCCTCATCGTCCTGAATGAAGTCCTCGAGGTGGGCGTCCTCTTCCTCCCCCACCGGCGTCTCGAGGCTGATGGGGTCCTGAGCCAGCTGTATCAGCTCCCGCACCCGGGCGGGCTCCATGTCCAGCTGGGCGGCGATCTCCTCGGCGGTGGGCTCCCGGCCTGTGCGGCGCAGCAGCTCTCCTGCCGTCTTCTTCACCCGGTTGATGCTCTCCACCAGATGCACCGGGATGCGGATGGTGCGGCCCTGGTCGGCGATGGCCCGGGTGATGGACTGGCGTATCCACCAGGTGGCGTAGGTCGAGAACTTGAAGCCCCGGTCCGGCTCGAACTTCTCCGCCGCCTTCATCAGGCCGAGGTTGCCCTCCTGGATCAGATCGAGGAAGGGCAGGCCCCGCCCGGCATACCGCTTTGCCACCGAGACGACGAGGCGGAGGTTCGCTTCGCTGAGACGGCGGCGGGCGTCCTCGTCCCCTGCCTGTGCGGCATGGGCAAGGGCGGCTTCCTCTTCCGCCGAGAGCAGCGGCACCCGGCCGATCTCTTTCAGATAGGTCTTTACCGGGTCGTCCAGCGCCACGCCTTCGGCAGACAGCTCATGCTCGAGCTTTCCGATCTGCTCTTCGTCCAGAAGCGGCAGCTCTGTCTCTTCCTCGGCCACCTGCACGCCCCGCGTTTCCAGTGCGGCATACAGCTCATCCAGCCCCGCCGGGTCGAAGTCCCGCTCTTCCATGGCACGGCTCACCTGCTCGGGCGTCAGGACATGGCGGCGGGCGCGTCCCGCCAGCATCTTCGCCATTTCTTCCGTCTGTGACATTTTCTGCATCTGTGCTTCTCCTTCCGGCCCCAGCCGGTGGAGAGATCAGACCGAATCTTCTGCGTCAGCAGTTCCCTGCTTTTGTTCCCGCATCGACTGGAGATACTGTTCAATATCGTTGGTTGACATACTGGCGGCGCGGCTGGCCACGGGAGTCCCCCGGGCGATGCGTTCCAGATAGAGCTTGATGTCCTCCGGCGTACAGTTCACATCGCTGTATTGTGCCGCAAGACGGCTCAATTCATTCAGAGCTTCCTCGCTGACGAAGGCCCGCAGGGTGGCGAGGCTCACCTCCACCCCCTGCTCCTTGCAGCGGAGCATGGCTTCGTACAGCTCCTTCTGCTGGGGCTGCAAGAACTGTTCCGGCCTGAGCTGGGCGCTCACCTTATCGATATAGCCCGGCTCCCGCAGCATGGCGGCCAGAAGCCGCTGCTCTGCGCTGGCCATGCCCAGTGCGCCCCGGCCTGCGCTGTAGGGGACTTTGATCTGGTTCATCTCACCCTCCTGCAGGCGGGCGCGGTCCTGCTCCCGGCGGCGCTTGCTGCCCGCTTTCTTCACGGCGTCGGCCAGCTGGGCCATGATGGCAGTCTTGGAGATGTTCGTCTCCTCAGCCAGACGCCCGGCGTAGACCTCCTGCTCGGTGGGGTTGGAGCACTGCGCCAGCATCTCCACCGCTTCCTTGACGTACTCGAGGCGCTGAGCGTCCTGTTTGAGGTCGTACTGACTGCGCAGACGGCCCAGCCGGAAGTCCAGCGCATTGCCCACGCCGTCCAGCAGGGCTTTGAAGCGGTCGGCACCGTATTTCTTGATGTACTCGTCCGGGTCTTTCGCGCCCGGGATCTGCAGCACGCCCACCCGCACCGGGCTGTTGCGGAACAGCTCCAGCGAGCGGAGGGTGGCCTTCTGGCCCGCCTCGTCGGAGTCGTAGCTGAGGATGACCTCATCGGCATACTGGCTGATGAGCTTGATCTGGTCGGGCGTCAGGGCCGTGCCGCAGGCGCAGACAGCGGTGTCGATGCCCGCCTGATGCATGGAGATGACATCCATGTAGCCCTCGCAGAGGACGTACCGATGGGAGGCGCTCCGCTTTGCGATCTGGAGCGCGAACACCGTGTCCGACTTGTGGTAGACCAGCGTTTCGGGGCTGTTGACGTACTTGGGCTTGGAGTCGTCCAGCACACGGCCGCCGAAGGCGATGATGTTGCCCCGCAGGTCAAAGATGGGGGTCATGACCCGCCGCCAGAACAGGCAGTAGATGCGGCCCGACTGGCTCCGCTTGAACAGGCCGCTGGCGTCCAGCTCCTGTTGGTTGTAGCCCTTGTCCCGGAGATGCTGGTAGAGCGCCTGCCCGTCGTCGGGGGCGTAGCCCAGCCCGAAGCGGTTGATGGTCTTGTCGTCGAGGCCTCGCCGCCGCCAGTAGGCACGGGCCTGCCGGGCCTCCTCCACCGTGGAGTTGAGGCAGGCGTGGAAGAAGCGGGCCGCGTCCTTGTTCATGGTGAGGATGCGGCTGCGCAGACGGCCCGTCTTGTCGTCCTCGGTGGGCTCGGGCATACCGGCCCGCTGGGCCAGCAGCTTGACGGCCTCCACGTAGTCGATGCTGTTTATCTTTTTGGTAAAGGTCACCGCATCGCCGCCTGCACCGCAGCCAAAGCAATAGAAGCTCTGGGTGTCCGGATAGACGTAGAACGAGGGGGTCTTCTCGCTGTGGAAGGGACACAGACCGCCGTAGAGCCGGCCCTTCCGCTTGAGCTGGACATAGCCGCCCACCAGCTCCACGATGTCGGTGCGGCGGGTCAGCTCTTCAATATATTCGTGTGGGATCATAAAGATGTTCGGCGCTCCTTTTTACAAAACGTGCCACTTGCGAGGCACAAAGACGTCCTCAAAGGTCCGGATGGCAAATTCGTCGCTCATGCCGCTGATATAGTCGGTGACGGCCCGCTCGGGGTCGTCCTGATAGGCAAGCTGGACGTAGAAGTTAGACATCTGGTCCACATGGGCCAGATAATACTCGTACAGCTCCCCGATGACCTTGTCCACCTTCTGCTCCTCAGCCTTGGCGGTCTTGTCCACATACACGGTAGCATACATGAAGTCCCGCAGGGCGAGGAAGGCTTCATTCTCCTCCGCGCCGACTGCCACATCCCCGTCGCTGTGGGCGAGGATGCTGTTTATCATGGTGGTGATGCGGGCGGACTTCGTCTGGCCCAGCACGGCGGTGCAGTCCTTCGGCAGGGTGGCCGGGTCCAGCACACCGGCCCGGACGGCGTCCTCGATGTCGTGGTTGACGTAGGCGATCTGGTCGGCCATCCGCACGATGCGGCCCTCGGGCGTCGCGGCCCATCTGCCTTTTGTGTGGGTGACGATGCCGTTGCGCACCTCCCAGGTCAGGTTGAGGCCCTGCCCGTCCTTCTCGAGCTTGTCCACCACCCGCAGGCTCTGCATATAATGCTTGAAGCCGCCGGGCGTGAGCTTATCCAGCGCCCGCTCTCCGGCGTGGCCGAAGGGGGTGTGGCCAAGGTCGTGGGCGAGGCTGATGGCCTCGGTCAGGTCCTCGTTGAGCCGCAGCGCCCGGGCGATGGTGCGGGCGATCTGGGAGACTTCCAGCGTGTGGGTCAGGCGGGTGCGGTAGAGGTCGCCCTCCGGCGAGAGGAAGACCTGCGTTTTCTGCTTGAGCCGCCGGAACGCCTTGCAGTGGAGCACCCGGTCGCGGTCCCGCTGGAACACAGGGCGGATGGGGTCCTGTTCCTCCGGTCTCTGCCTGCCCCGGCTTGCATCGCTGAACGTCGCCCACGGGGCCAGCGTCAGCCGCTCGATCTCTTCGGTGCGTGTGCGCACATCCATCCTGTGTCCCTCCTTTTTCTCTCGTTTTCCCTCCTCTCCGCGCGCGGCCGATCCCAATGCCGCGTCTGCGGCTATTGTAACCGATTCGCCCTGTCGAAGGGGGAAAATCCGTGTATCTTCGTCAGAAAATGTTTCGACTTGTCATATGGTAATTTTTGGTATTTATCGTTTTTCTGTCTGGTTTCGACGCTGCCGTGGGCGAAACCTCTCCGTCTGCGCCTCTGGCGCAGCCACCTCCCCTATCGAGGGGAGGCTTTGGCATGTCGGTCAGGTTCATGCTGGACGAGCAAAGCACGATGTCTCGGGAACAGGAGTGCTCCGCTGTCCAGGGCAGCGGCAGCTTGACAAGGTGCGTTGTCCAGAAGCTGCTGCCCTCTGTAGCAAGGCCCGCCCTTTTGCGCCATATCGGACCTCGGGCGTCCAGCGCAGAGCTGCCCGGCCTGCCAATGGCTCCCCCTTTGGGGGAGCTGGCACGCCGCAGGCGTGACGGAGAGGGCAAGCCAGTTACGGCAAAGCCGCCGCACAGCGATGCGCAGACTCTTTTGCCAGAGCGATACTATCGCTGTGCTTTCGCTTCTCCGTCAGCGTCCTTGCCCTCTCAGGCGCTTCGCGCCAGCTCTCCCAAAGGGAGAGCCTTTCAGAACGCCGCATAGAACGGCTCGCTCACTGCCACCTTCGCCATGCCGCGGGTCAGCTCCTGTAACTGCGTCAGCAGCGGCCCTTCGGTATGCTCCGGCATCTGCCAGCGGAGGGTGACTTTATCGGTGAACTCCGGTTCAGCCAGCTTGCCGCCCGCCGCCTTGATGAGCAGGTCTGCCCGCTCATAGAGGCCGTAGTCCACCGTCACATCCAGCGCCACCACGCTGCGCACCGTCACCACCTCGGCGGCGTCCAGTGCGCGGGACGTGGCTGTCGTATAAGCCCGGACGAGGCCGCCGGTCCCCAGCAGCACGCCGCCGAAGTATCGTGTGATGACCACGATGAGGTCGGTCAGTCCGCTGTGCTGCAAGACCTCCAGGGCAGGCGTACCCGCTGTCTTGGCCGGTTCGCCGTCGTCGGAGTAGCGCTCCCGGCTCCCCTCCCGCAGGCGGTAGGCATAGACATTGTGGCGGGCGGTACGGTTGGCCGCGCGCACCTGCTCGAGAAAGGCCACGGCCTTCTCCTCGCTGTCTGCAAAGGAGAGCTGCGCAATGAAGCGGCTCTTCTTCTCTTCGTATTCTCCGATGGCTGTCCCCCGGATGGTGCGGTAATCCTCCACGCTGAATCCTCCTGCTGTGTTTCTATATAAGATAAGTATAGCATAAATCGGCATAAAGAAAAAGAAGCTGCTGCACAAAACACCGTGCAGCAGCTTCTCAGTCTTCATTTCCGGACGGGTGAAACAGTTTTAGCGGATCTCGATGCCCAGCTTGAACTTCAGGTTGCCCAGCACCTTCTTGACGGTGCGCTCCACCTGCTCGTTGGAGACTTCGGCAGCGGGGTCAGAGAGGGTCAGGGAGAAGGCCATGCTCTTCTTGCCCTCGCCGAGGTTTGCGCCGCGATAAATATCGAACAGCTTGACCTCCGTGATGAGGGAGCTTGCCTTCTTGATGGTCTCTTCGATGTCGCCGCAGGCCACAGCCTCGTCGCAGACCAGAGCCAGGTCGCGCTTGACTGCGGCGTAGGGGCTGAGGGGCTTATAGCGCAGCTCACCCTCGACGCAGGACATCAGAGCCTCATAGTCCAGCTCGCCCAGATAGATGTTCTGGCTGTCCTTCTGCTCCTTGGCGATCTCCAGCTCCGCGTTGATCTCGTTGGCCAGCTTGCCGAAGACGCCCAGACGCTTGCCGTTGCAGTAGACGGCGGCGCTGATGCCGGGGTGGAGCCAGCTGGTGGTCTCACGCTGATAGGTGAAGGTCAGGTCAAAGCCCTCCGCCAGTCCTTCCAGAGCGCCCTTGACGGTGAAGAAGTCCTCTTCGGGGCCGAAGGCACCGATGCAGAGGGTCTGGCGCTCGTGGGGATGCTCGTTGATGGGCAGCTCCTTGGCGAGGTAGACAGGAGCCATCTCGAACAGACGGCCCTCAGCGTTGCCCTTCTTGAGGTTGTCCACAATGACGTTCAGCATGGAGGGTGCCAGCAGGGTGCGCATGACGGACAGGTTCTCGCTGATGGGGTTCAGGATGCGGATGGCCTTGCGGGCCTCATCCTCCGCCGGGATATGGAGCATATCGAACTCGGCATTGGAATAGAAGGCCAGCGTGGAAGCCTCATAGAAGCCCTGTGCGGCCAGCAGACGCTTGGTCTTGAGCTGCTGCTTCTGCTCGTAGTTCAGACCGCCGTTGGTGACAGCGGCAGTGTTCAGGAAGGTGGGTACGATGTGGTCATAGCCGTACTCACGGATGACTTCCTCGGCCAGGTCGGGGAAGCTCTCCACATCCTCGCGGTACAGAGGTGCGGAGACGTCCCAGCTGCCGTCGGCCTGCACGTCCACGGTAAACTCGAGGCGCTTGAGGATGTCGATCATGGTCTGGTCCGGCACGGTGATGCCCAGCACGCCGCAGATCTTGGCCGGGGTGGTGACGATGTGCTTGCGCTCGAGAGGACGGCCATCGGTCAGATCGTATTCCAGCGTGGTGATGTCGCCGCAGTCCAGCTCCTGGATGAGGTGCAGGGCGCGGGCAAGGCCCAGCTCGGGAGAGTGGCGGTCAACGCCCTTCTCGTAGCGGGCGGAAGAGTCGCTGTTCTGGCCCAGAGCGCGGCTGGTCTTACGGACGGAGTCGCGGGCGAAGGTAGCGCACTCGAAGAGCAGGCTGGTGGTGTTGTCGTCCATGCCGGAGTTTGCACCGCCCATGATGCCGGCCAGAGCCACCGGCTTCTCTGCGTCGCAGATGACCAGATTGTTGGGGTTCAGGGTGAACTCCTTCTCATCGAGGGTGGTGATCTTCTCGCCTTCCACGGCGCGGCGGACGGTGATGCTGCGGCCGGCGACCTTGTTCAAATCGAAAGCGTGCATGGGCTGGCCCATCTCCAGCAGGGTGTGGTTGGTAATATCGACCACATTGCTGATGGAGCGCAGGCCGCACAGGGCCAGATGGCGCTTCATCCAGCGGGGAGACTCGCTCATCCGGATGTTGCGGACGTAGTGTGCCATGTAGCGGGGGCAGAGGTCCGGAGCCTCCACCTTCACGCTGATCGGCTCGTCGGCGTCGCAGACGGTGTTGTAGTCCATGGCGGGCATGTGCAGAGGCTTGCCGAGGATAGCGGCCACCTCGCGGGCGATGCCCAGCACCGACTGGCAGTCGGGACGGTTTGCGGTGATGGAGATGTCGAAGATGTAGTCATCCAGACCCACCACAGGGGCGATGTCGGTGCCGGGGACGGAGTCCTCGGGCAGGATGAGCAGGCCGTAGACCTCAGAGCCCGGGAACAGGTCATCGTTCAGGCCCAGCTCCTCGCCGGAGCAGAGCATGCCGTTGGACTCGACGCCCTGCATCTTGCGGGCCTTGATCTTGATGCCGCCGGGCAGGGTGGAGCCGTCCAGAGCGGCAGGCACGCAGTCGCCCAGCTTCATGTTCGCCGCACCGGTGCTGATGCGGATGTCGTGGCCATACTCGCCGCAGTCCACGACGCACTTGGTCAGATGGGTGCCTTCCTGAGGCTCCATCTCCACGATCTTGCCCACGACGACCTTGCTGATGCCGGCGTCCAGCGGGATGAGTTCCTCGACTTCAAAGCCGCAGGAGAAAAGCTTTTCTTCAAGCTCCTGTGCGGTAACATCAATATCGACGAGTTCTTTTAACCAACTGAAAGGTACTTTCATTGTTTGCTCTCTCCCCTCTTATTCGTGGAACTGCTTGAGGAACTGCAGGTTGTTCTCAAACATCAGGCCGATGTTGTTGATGCCGTACTTCAGCATGGCGATGCGCTCGATGCCGATGCCGAAGGCGAAGCCGGAGTACTCGTCCGGGTCGATGCTGCAGTTCTCGAGGACTTTGCGGTTGACGACGCCGCCGCCCAGCACCTCGATCCAGCCGGTGTGCTTGCACAGGGGGCAGCCCTTGCCGTGGCACTCGAAGCAGCTCACGTCCACCTCGACGCTGGGCTCCGTGAAGGGGAAGTAGGAGGGGCGCAGGCGGGTGCGGGTGTCGGCACCGAACAGCTTCTGCACGAAGGTGTTCAGAGCGCCCTGCAGATCGCCCAGCGTGATGCCCTTATCCACGACCAGACCTTCCATCTGGTGGAACATGGGGCTGTGGGTAGCGTCGGAGTCAGAGCGGAAGACGCGGCCCGGGATGAGCACCTTGATGGGAGGCTTCTGGCTGTCCATGGTGCGGATCTGGCCGCCGGAAGTCTGAGTGCGGAGCAGGAACTCATCGGACAGATAGAAGGTGTCCTGCATATCGCGGGCGGGATGGTCCTTCGGGACGTTCAGGCGGGTGAAGTTGTGGTCGTCGTCCTCGATCTCGGGGGACTCTGCCACAGCAAAGCCCATGCCCGAGAAGACGTCGATGATCTGGTTGGTGACGAGGGTCAGGGGGTGCAGACCGCCCACGGCGCGGGTCTTGGCGGGCAGGGTGATGTCCACCGTCTCGGCGGCGTTGCGGGCAGCAAGCTCAGCCTGCTTCACCTTATCGGCAGCGGCGTCATACTCGGCCTGGACCTTGGCCTTCAGTTCGTTGATGATCTTGCCCATGGCCGGCCGCTCCTCGGGGGCGACCGAGCGCAGATCCTTCATCAGGGCGGGGATCTTGCCGTTCTTGCTCAGATATTCCTGCCAGAAAGTTGCCAGCGTTTCTTTGGAAGAGACCTGGCCCAGGCTCTCTTCGGCCTGCTTTGCCAGCTCGTCGATCATTGCTTGCATGGATGTTCTCTCCTTCTCATTCGTGTTGTTCAGCGGACAGCAAAAAAGCTCCGTCCCCTGCCCCGGCCTCCTGAAAGGCCCGGCAAAAGGGACGAAGCTCTAAACGTTCACAGCTCCGCGGTACCACCCGGTTTCCGCCCGGCTCTTTCGCAAGCCGCGCGGCGCTCAAAACGCCGTAACGGGGCGCACCGTCCGGCCCTACTGTCGTTCAGGCCGGCCGCTCGGGAGCGAACTTCAGCCTGCGCCCGCGCGGAAGCCCTCTCAGCCGGTGAAGCTTCTCTCTTTGCTGCGGTGCGCCTGCCTACTCTCTCCGTCGTTGCGTTTGGAGTATTCAGGTCGTGGTCATTTTGATAACCGAGAATCATCTTATCACATTTTGGGGCGGTTTGCAAGCACAGCGGGCAGATTTTAAGGAATATCCGCATTTTTCTTGCTTTTCAGTCGTTATTATGGTATGCTGAGCTCAACGCTTTACGGAAAGGAGGGTACACCTGCAATGGGTTGGAACGGCTGCGTTTTCTTCAAAAAAGGAAACCCCTAAGCTTTTCCGGCTCGAAGTGTACCCTTTTATACCTTTCAGCAGAGCGTGGAGCATGATCTATGCGCCCCGCAGCTTTGCTATGGGGCGCTTTTGTTTTGCCCTGAAAATTTATAAAAGGGTGCGCCATTCATCGACAGCTTTCTGCTACCAGAATAGGCTGTCCTTCGTACAACCTCTCAGTCTCGCATGCGCTCGACAGCTCCCCTTGTAGGGGAGCCTCTGGCGAAGAGATGAAGTTTCCCGTCATGCCAAAGCCTCCCCTCGGTAGGAGCAACAACGACGACCGCCGCCAGCGGCGGAAACAGGGAGTCGCTGTTGGGGCCGCGGCCAGCAGGATGCGAGGCCCGCACCAAGGGCCGAAGCAGATGCTGGGAGCCGCAACTCGGGCAGTGGCATCGCGCAGCGATGACGGAGAGGTTTACTCATGAAAGGGTGTTCCCCATGAACCTGAAAAAGCAGCTTGCCTGCATCTATACCAACAACTTCTTCTCCGGCCTGCGCATCACCGACGCCGTGTGGGTGGCGCTGCTGGCTGCGCGGGGCTTCTCGCTGTGGGAGATCGGCGTTGCCGAGAGCGTGTTCCACATGGTCAGCCTCACCTTCGAGGTGCCGAGCGGCATGGCGGCTGACCTGCTGGGCCGCAAAAAGACCCTCGTGGCCGGCGGGGTCTGCATGGTGCTCTCCAACCTCCCGATGGCCTTTGCGCCGGACCTCTTTTTCATCTGCCTGGCGATGGCGCTGAGCGCACTGGCCAACGCCATGTTCTCCGGCACCGCCTCGGCCCTGACTTACGACAGCCTCAAGCAGTGCGGACGGACAGACGACTACCTCCGGGTCTCCGCCAACTGCTCCCGGCTCTCCATGCTGGCCACGGCTGTGGGGTCCCTCGCCAGCACGCTGGAACGGTTTCTCCGCTTTTCCGGTTTCTACCTGCTGAGCGCCGCCTTTGAAGGCACTGCCGCTGCCGCCACCGCCCTGATGACCGAGCCCATCGTCACCGAAGCGCAGGCCCGCCGGGAGAAGCAGACCTTCCGCGACCTGCCCGGCCAGCTCGCGCGGCTGGTGCGGGACAGCATCACCGCTCTTCGCGCCACCCCGCTGGCGGCAAAGCTCATCGTCTCCGCCGCTGTCCTCTGCATCCCCAGCTACCTGACCAAGATGTTCGTCCAGCAGCGGCTCGTCGAGCTGGGCTGGCCCACAGCGCTGCTGTTCGTGCCGATGCTGCTGAGCGGGCTTGCCTCCATGCTGGGCGTTGAAGCGGCCCGGCGGCTCCATCCGAAAAGCCTGCGGCGGTTTTACGCCGTCTGCGCCCTGCTCTGCGGCGGGGGCTGCGCGCTGGTGGGTGCCGCCCCGGCGCTGGGCTGCATCTTCGGCTGCATGCTGGTGCAGGGCGTCATCGACGCCTACCTCCTGCACGAGGACCAGAAGCTCAACGATGTCATCCCCAGCGACCAGCGTGCCACCCTCATCAGCGTGGACGGCATGGTCTACAGCCTGCTCATGATACCCGCCAGCCCCCTCGTGGGCGCGGTGGGCGACGCCTTCGGGCAGGCCGGTGCGGGCCTTGCCGTGCTGGGCGTCCTCGTGGCCCTGACCGGCGCGGCGGCGCTGGGCAGAAGGGCGCACGCTTCTTAATCAAAAAACGCACTGCCGGGTTTCTTGACAGATGTCCGGCAATGCGCTATAATAACGATAGAAAAGGCACTGTGACAAGCGGTTCGGCCTCTTCAATGGTTTAGATTTCTTTTTCCGAAACCGTCACCTTGGCAGAGGTGGCGGTTTTACTTTTTGATTCGCAGTGTGAACGTGAGTCCAAACAAGTGAAACGTCAAAGTAATCGGCATCTTCTCACCTCCTTTCGGAAGTGAGAGACCAAACCGCCTGCCGTATGTACAGTGCCTTACCGCCTTGCGGCGGCAGTATCAGTGTATCATAAACGCTGACAGAAAACAAGAAAATCCCCCACGAAAGTGGGGGATTTTCTGTTTCTACTCGTTTTTACTTACTCAGCAGCTCATCCACCATCGCGTCCATCTGCGCCTCAGCGGCGGCGTTGGAAGCAGAGCGGAGGGTGACGACGGTGTCGCAGACGGTGATGTTCTTCATGCCGTCCAGCTCGGCGCGCATGAGCTTTGCGGCCATGGGCGCCCAGGTGCCGTTCTCCATCAGGGCGATGGTGCGGCTCTGGAAGGCCTTGGTCTTGAGGTGGGTCAGCAGATTCTCCATCGGCGGGAAGAGGAAGCCGTCATAGGTGGCGCAGGCCAGAACGGTCTTGCCGCAGCGGAAGGCTTCGGTGACGGCGTAGGAGACGTCGGTGCGGGTCAGGTCCATCTCCACCACCTTCGCACCCTTGGCGCGGAGCTTTTCGGCCAGAATGTGGGCGGCGGCGCGGGTGTGGCCGTGGATGGAGGCACTGGCGACCAGCACCTTCTCCGGCTCTTCGGCCTTGTAGCTGGACCACAGATCGTAGTAGTTCAGGTACTTGCCAAGGTCGCCGGTGAGGACGGGGCCGTGGAGGGGGCAGATGGTCTTGATGTCCAGCGCAGCGGCCTTTTTCAGCAGAGCCTGCACCTGCGGGCCGTACTTGCCCACGATGTTCAGGTAGTAGCGGCGGGCCTCGCTGGCCCAGTCGGCCTTCTCGTCGAACTTTGCCACCGCGCCGAAGCGGCCAAAGCCGTCGGCAGAGAAGAGGACTTTTTCGGTGGACTCATAGCTCACCATGACCTCGGGCCAGTGGACCATGGGCGCGAACACGAAGGTCAGGGTGTGAGCGCCCAGCGAAAGGCTCTCGCCGTCCTTCACGACGACACGGCGCTCCTTGGCGATGGCCTCTGCGCCGAAGAACTGCTCCATATACTGGAAGGTCTTGGCGTTGCCCACCACCTGCATCTCGGGGTAGAGGGCGGCGAGGCGGGCCATATTCGCGCTGTGGTCCGGCTCCATATGGTGGACGACGAGGTAGGCGGGCTTCTCCCCTGCCAGCGCCTCGGTGACGTTGGCCAGCCACTCGTCGGTAGCGCGGTCGTCCACGGTGTCGAGGATGGCGATCTTCTCGTCCCGGATGACGTAGGAGTTGTAGCTGACGCCGGTGGGGACCGGGTACTGGCTCTCAAACAAATCGATGGTGGTATCGTCCACGCCCACGCCCAGAATGGCGCTGCTGATGTTCTTTACGCTCATAAACACATTTCCTCTCTGTTATCTTGTGTATGGTCTGCCATGGCTGGCAATTATTTCAGGAAACGTTCTCAGTATAGCACAGTCTGCCGCCTTCGTCAACTATTTATCAGGCCGGATGGCCGAATGACGTTCTACTGCGGTAGATTATGTGGCAAAGTGACAAAATAATAATATAGATACGTTATATTTTCCCACTTTGCCAACTTGGCAAAGTGCTCATATCTGGCAAAGTGGTCAGTTTGCCAGCTCAGGCCAGTTTGCCACCCTGGCAAAGTGCATTTTTAGCCGTCACTACGTCAATATTCTCCCACTTTGCCAGATGTCTCGCTGGTCTCAGAGAGTGCCTTCGGCAGCTCGTTCATGTCGTCTATCTCCAAGAGGGCGCTGGCGCTGGCCTCGTCGAGGCTCTGGACGCTGCGCAGCTTCCGACTGATGGCCCGGCTGCGGACGCCGATGAGCTGGTCCAGCTCTTCGTCGGTCTGGCGCAGACGCTGCTGCATCTTGGCGAGGCCCTGCCCGAACTTGTCGAACTCCGTCTTCACCGCGCCCAGCAGCTGCCAGACCTCGCCGGAGCGCTTCTGGATGGCGAGGGTCTTGAAGCCCATCTGCAGGCTGTTCAGCAGGGCCGCCATGGTGCTTGGGCCTGCCACGTTGACCTGATAGTCCCGCTGCAGGACCTCCAGCAGCCCCGCGTTCACCACCTCGGCATACAGGCCCTCAAAGGGCAGGAACAGGATGCCGAACGCCGTGGTATAGGGCGGCTCGACGTACTTTTCCCGGATGTCTCTGGCCTCGCTGCGGAGCACCAGCTCGAGGGCGTGGCGGGCATCCTCCACGGCCTGCGCGTCGCCGGAAGCGTAGGCGTCCTGTAAGTGGGCGTAGGTGTCGCCGGGGAACTTGGAGTCGATGGGGAGCCAGACGCTGCCGCCGTCGGCACCCGGCATCCGGATGGCGTATTCCACCCGCTGGGTGCTGCCCGGGATGGTGGCGACGTTGGTGTCATACTGCTCCGGGGCGAGGATCTCTTCCAGGATCGCGCCCAGCTGGATCTCGCCGAGGATGCCCCGGGTCTTGACGCCCGAGAGCACCTGCTTCAGTCCGCCCACGTCGGCGGCGAGGGACTGCATCTCGCCAAGGCCCTTGTACACCTGCTCGAGCTGCTGGTTGACGGCCTTGAAGCTTTCCGTCACCCGCTTCTGCAAAGCGTCCTGAAGCTGCTCGTCCACCGTGTGGCGTATCTCGTCCAGCTTGCGGGTGTTCTCAGCCTGCAACGCCGTCATGCTCTCGACCATGGCGCGGCGCAGCTGCTCCATCTGCTGGTTGTTGGCCTGCTCGAGGCTCTGCAGACGCCGCTCCAGGATGCGCTGCTGGCTGTCCTGCCCCTGGCCGAGGGTGGTGCTCATGCCCTGCACAGCCGTCTGCAGCGTCTCACTGACGCTGCGGATGGCGGCGTAGTTCTGCTGGGCGATGGCGTCCTGACGGGCGTTGAACTCTCTGGCCTGAGCGGCCAGCTGCTCTTCGAGCCAGTCTTTCAGCTCTTCGCAGTCGGCTTCGTCCAGCCCGCCGGCGGGGCGTCCGCTGCGGAAGAGCAGCAGCGCCATCATCAGGCAGATGGCCACCAGCAGGACGGTATACAGCATTGCGAGAAATTCCATTTATTCTACTTCCTCAAACTTCAAAACTTCTTTGGTGGTCACAGTATCGTCACCGTACAGGCCCACGCCGTCGGCCTCCATCTCGCCGCTCTGGTTGTCGTAGGGGTCACTGCGGAAGCCCAGCATCGGCGGGTCGAAGGGCGCTTCAAAGGCGCTGTTTGCCACCATGCGGCCCGTATCCAGACTGCCGAAATAGTGGCGGCGGAGCACTTCATCGCCCCGGCGGGCCATGGAGGCACCGTAGGAGCAGTCGGCATACATCCAGCCCCTGGGGGCGACGTAGAACCGCGCCCAGTCGTGACAGCCCGCGTCCCCCGGGGCCACTGCAAAGCCGCTCTCCCACCGGGCCGGGATGCCCGCGATGCGGCAGAGGGTGATGAAGGTCAGCGCCATGATGCCGCAGTCTCCCCGGCGGCTGCGGGCGCAGTTCTCGGCGATGGACTCGTGGACGAAATAGGAGGGCTGGAAGTGATACCGGACGTTCAGGGTGACATAGTCGTAGATGCGCTTCGCCTTCTCCGCCGGGCTGGTGATGCCCTCGGTGAGCTGAGCCGCCAGCGCCCGCAGATAGGGCGTAAAGACGATGTGGGGCGCTTCCTCGCCGGTGTAGAAGTCCGGCTGCTCCGGGTCGGGCGTGAAGGAAAGCGGGTCGGCATAGACCGCCGTCTCCCGGTAGCTGTACTCCGCCCCGAAGGTGCGGTTCTCGGTCAAGTCGGCCTCCCAGCAGACGGTGCGCTGGGGCGCGTCCTCGGCGGCGATATGGCCGGGCGTCTCGGTGAAGCGGTCCAGCGTGATATGGCTCTGGGACGGGCAGGCGGCAGGCAGGGCCAGCCATGCCCGGACGTGGACGGCGTCTCTGCCCTCGGCTTTCGCCTTTTCCAGCGCGGCGGCGAAGGCTTCGTCGGACATCCGGATGCTGGTGCGGAGGGTGATGTCGGCGCTGGCGCTCCCCTCCCGCTCCATCTTCTCGTGGAGGCGGTGGCGCTCTTCGTTCTTGTTGTTGGGGGCGTCCGGCGTCAGCTTCCGGGCGGCGAGGTCGGCGTGGGTGGCCAGCAGCGTCTCGGCGAACCGGGCCTGATACCGCTTCTCCCCTTCCACGAACCGCCAGTCCATCCGGCCCTCCCAGTCGAGCTTCTTAAATTCCTCTGCCGTGAAGTCCCTGACCCGCTCCTGCATCCGGGCGACGGCCTCGGCTTCCGTCCAGCAGTATTCCCCGGGCAGCCGGCGCATGATCTCCTTCTGGACGGTCAGGGCCTCCCTCAGGGCGTCCACACCGTGGGGCGTGGGGTTCTCGGGCGGGACATACCCCTCCGGCGGGGCGATGCCGTTGGACGCCGGGCCGTTCTGGGTCTTTGTCCAGTCCTCGGCCAGCAGCCGGTCGATGCGGGCGATGGCCTCCTGATAATATCCGGCCGCTTTCAGCCGGGCGATGTCGTCGGGCAGGCCCACATTCAGGCTGCGGACAGCTTCATTCCAGTCGTACATATTCTTTCCCTCCTGTTATTCCGAAACGCTCTGCCAGAACTCGGCAGCACGTTCCACCCAGCCCTCGGCGTCCGTCCCCACGCCGATGCCGATGCCATGTTTGGCGTTGTCGTAAACTTCCACCCGGTTGGGGACGCCGCTGGCTTCCAGTGCCTTTGCAAGGGTCGGCCCCTGCAGGGGGTAGACGAAGGCTTTCAGCATGGTGTCATTCCTGCCGTACCACAGGAAGGTGGGCGGATAGTCCGGCGTCACCAGCTTCGAGACGGTGTAGGAATAGTAGCGTCTTTCCAGCCGGTCGGTATCCATCAGGAGATGGTAGGCAGGCTTTGCCCCAAGGAAGTTGTTGATGGGGTAGACCAGCAGCAATACGCCGGGCTTCGGCACACCATAGCGGCCCCAGCCCTTTTCCTCATTGCCAAAGACGCCTGCGATCTGTCCGCCGGAGGAGTAGCCCAGCAGGGCGTAGTCTTCCGTGGAGACGCCGAAGGTGTCGGCATTGTCCATCACAAAGCGGATGGCCCGGGCCAGGTCTTCCAGCGGAGCGTCGTCCCCGGCCTCCCATCCGATGCGGTAGCGCAGCGAGAAGACGGCATAGCCCCGCTCGTGCAGCTCCCACGCCGTGGACACGCCGCCCCGCAGCTCGCCGCTGTAGTAGAGCGCGTTGCCCGACAGCACGATGGCAAACTTAGCCCCCGGCTGCTGGGCCGGGCAGTAATACAGCTCCGCATGAGCGCGGGCAGGCACGGCAGCGATCTCCTCTTCCGAATAGAGCGGGTAAGTCACCTGCACCCCGTCGTGGTAGACCTGCGCCAGATAGTTGAGGCCCGCTGCGCAGGCTTCGGCGGAGGTCTTGCCGACCACCTCGGTCAGCGTCTCGTCGTCACGGCTGGTGGAGAGCCTTTCGCAGTCCCGCTCCCACACATAGGTGTATGTATAGAGGCCGCTGGCCTTGATGTCGGGGTCGTCGCGGATCTCCTTCATGGTGGTCTGGGGGGTGATGCTGGCTGCTGAGGCCGGGACGGCGAGGACACCGAGCATCAGCACAGAGGCAGCGATTCGTTTCCAATCCATCTTCATTTCTCCTTTTTCAGAGCAGCCTTCATTGCATTTTTCGGCAAAGAGGTCTATAATAGTCCCTGCCCCAAACGGGTATATATTCTATTGTATCACAACGGTGCTGATTGTCAAAAAATTTCTGCCCGGGAGGGAGCCCTGTCATGCTGACCAATTACCACACCCACACCACCCGCTGCGGCCACGCCGAAGGCACCGAGGAGGACTACATCCTCACGGCCCTGCGCTGCGGCTTCAAGGTGCTGGGGTTTTCTGACCACACCCCCTGGGCCTACGCAACGCCGGGCTTCGTCAGCCGCATCCGGATGCTGCCCTCCCAGCTGGACGATTACGTCCTGACCCTGCGCGGGCTGCAGGAGAAATATGCCGACAAGCTCCACATCCGCATCGGCCTCGAGGCGGAGTATTTTCCGGCCTATCTGGGCTGGCTCAGAGAAGAGACGGAGCGGCTGGACATCGAATATCTCATCCTCGGCTGTCACTACGACACCACCGACGAGCAGGACGCCAGGGCCAGCCGCTTCGGCGGCAGCACCTCCACCGCCCACGGCAGACGGTATGCCGAACAGGTGGTGGAAGCGCTGGAAACGGGGCTTTACCGGTATCTGGCTCACCCCGACCTCTTTTTGAACCGGGTGACGTCCTTCGACGCCGACGCCGAGAAGGCCTGCCGGGACATCTGTGCCGCAGCGGCGCGGCTGGACATCCCCCTCGAGTACAACATGGCCGGTCTGACCTTGCAGGACCGCCCCGACGGCTCTTTAGGCTACACCCGGGACGAGTTCTGGCGCATCGCGGCGGAGTATCCCGTCAAGGCCATCGTGGGCTGCGACGCCCACGCCCCCTCGGAGCTGGACGTCGTCCCTGCCATCGAGGAAAAGAAAGCTTTCCTGCACAGCTTGGGCATCCCGGTGCTGGACCCCCTGCCGGGGCTGGAATAAGCGGTCATTGCGCGGGCGGGCTGCATCTGCTATACTGAGACAAGAGGAATGATGCAGGGCGCATTGGGGCGCTCTGCCGGGAAAGAATATCATGAGCAATATCACCATCCGGCCCATGGAGCCGGAAGACTGGGACGCTGTGTCCGAGATCTATTCAGAGGGCATCGCCACAGAGCACGCCACCTTCCAGACCACCTGCCCGCCCTACACGGCGTGGGATGCCTTTCACATCAAAGAATGCCGCCTCGTCATTCTGGACAGCGGCGAGCTGGCCGGTTGGGCCGCACTGCGGCGGGTAGACCCCCGCTGGTGCTACCGGGGCGTGGCCGAGGTGAGCATCTACGTCGGCGAGAAGTTCCGGGGCCGGGGCCTCGGCTCCCGCCTGCTGACGGCCCTCTGCGACGAATCGGAAAAAGAGGGCTACTGGACCTTACACTCCACCGTTTTGCAGGACAACACCGCCAGCCTCGGCCTCCACACGAAGTGCGGCTTCCGGGTGGTGGGGCGGCGGGAGCGCATCGCCCGGGACTGTCATGGCCGCTGGCTGGACACCTACCTGATGGAGCGCCGTGCCAAAGCCGACGAGCCTGCGGGGTACAAGAAATTATAAAAAATGAGCTGCTGCACGTTACGTACAGCAGCTCATTTTCGTATCAGGCAAGGCCTTTACCACTCGTTCTCCCCGGCATCGGTATCGGCCACCCGGGTGCGCTGGAACATGCTTTCCAGCACGGCGCAGTATTTGTCGGCCAGGCAGACGATGACCGCCTCCCGGCAGGTGGGGACATGGCGGAAGGTCAGGGGCCACATATGGCTCGAGATGATGTTCTGCTCTTTTCTGGTGATGGCAAAGCAGCGCTCGGCATTGACGCAGGCAGAGCCGGGATGGGCAAAGCCGTGCATCTCGAACAGGCGGCGCAGGCCCCGGAAAGAGCTGCGCTTGTGCCAGTCGTAGAGATAGAAGTCATGGAGGAAGGCCCCCACGGCCAGCGACGTCTCATCTGCGCCCAGATGGAAGCGGCGGTTGAGCCAGAAGCTCACCAGCACCACATTCTTGCAGTGCTGGTAGGTGGTCACATCGCCGTGCTGGATAAATTCCCGCATCCGCTGCACTTCGGGGTGCTGGTCATATTGGGCCAGAATGGCGGTGAGGCACTGACGCTCCGTATCAGAAAGCTGCATTGAAAAGTTTCCTTTCATAAAGAGGTTGAACCGATCAAGATCTCAGCTGCACCGGGTTGGAATTGCCGAAATTCTCGGCCTCGGTGGGGTTCGTGCGCTTGAGGCTCAGGTCCACGAGGTACTGCTTGCCGTCGCCCAGCTCCTCGAGCTGTGCCAGTTTTGCCTTGGCGGATGCTTCGTCCGGGTACCACTGGATGAGGAAGAAATTCTCCGCCTCCACGCCGTAATACAGCCACTGGCCGTCGGCCCGGAGCAGGTCGTCCAGATGGTCTACCTCGTCGCCGTCGGTCAGGCCGAGGCCCTCTTCCGCGTAGACGTTTTCCGGCTCCACCTGCAGCACTTCGATGACCTGAATGGCGCTCTGCAGATATTCGTCCTGCGCGATGCTCTTGTCGGAGAGCTCCCAGCCCGTCAGGAATGCCTGCATCAGCAGGTCTTTGACCGAGATCTTCTTTTCCATGTATGTTTCCTTCTTCCTCGTTTGTTTCCGCTGACCAGTATACGCTCAAATCTTGGACAGGTCAACCATAAATTTATGAATTTTTTGTAGGAATGTCCAAATTCAACTCAATTTGAACCCAAACGTCTCCCCCAGCCACTCGAGGCAGAGAGCCACCCAATGGGCGCGGTGAGGGTCGGCGGCATCCACTTCGGCGGTACTGATGCTGGTGCCGTGAGCGCCCTTCTCGAACAGATGTGCCTCGCACGGCACGCCCGCCCTCCGCAGGGCGGCCAGCAGGAGAAGCGTGTTCTCCACCGGAACGGTCTTATCCTCCATGGTATGCCAGACGAAGACCGGCGGTGTGTCGGAGGTCACCTTATCCTCTAAGGTGAACGCCTGCTGTGCGGCAGCATCCTCGCTGCCCGCCAGCCGGACGAAGCTGCCCCGGTGGGCAAACTCCCCTGCCGTGACGACCGGGTAGCCCAAAATCACTGCATTGGGCCTCTGCTGGGCCGTCTCACCCGGAATGTCCAGCACCGCGCCGGACAGGGCCAGATGTCCGCCCGCCGAGAAGCCGCAGACGGCGATCTTATCCGGCAGGATGTGCCACTCTCCCGCATTCTGCCGCAGCAGAGCCAGCGCTTCGTTCAGCTGTCGAAGAGGCCGGTAGTTCTGCGCCCCCTCCCCCACGCTGTAGGTCAGCACGGCGGTGTGATAGCCCGCCGCCGCAAACTGCAGGGCCACCGGGTCGCCCTCCCGGGGGCTGACATGGTTGTAGCCGCCGCCCGGCACCACCAGCACCAAAGGCCGCTCCTTCACGGCGGGCATGGCGTCCAGCGACGCCCGCAGGGAAACCGTCAGCACACCGCCGCCTGCAAGTTCCAGCTCTATCTGCTGCATCCTTCATCCTCCTTATAAACAGGTCTGTCATTCCGGCCCATTATACGGCTTTGGCGCGGGAAAGTAAAGGCGGCTTTGGCCCCGAAAGGAAAGTTTTTTGAACTTTTTATGAAACCCCTTGATTTTTGTCTCTCAGCGGTGTATATTAGCACTCGAAAGTTATGAGTGCTAAGCTCCCGCAAGCAGTCATGCGCTCCGGGTGCTGGCATTGAATCTGATAAAAAGAGGTTTTGTATTATGGCGAAAAAAGAATTTCAGGCCGAGAGCAAAAAGCTGATGGACATGATGATCAACTCCATCTACACCAACAAGGAAATTTTCCTGCGCGAGCTGATCTCTAACGCTTCGGACGCCATCGACAAGCTGTATTATAAGAGCCTGACCGACACTTCTGTCGGCATGAACAAAGGCGATTTCCGCATCCTGCTCACCCGCGACAAGGACAGCCGCACCCTGACCATCTCCGATAACGGCATCGGCATGACCCGGGAAGAGCTGGAGCAGAACCTCGGCACCATCGCCCACTCCGGCTCCTTCGACTTCAAGAAGGACAACAAAGACGAGAACATCGACATCATCGGTCAGTTCGGTGTCGGCTTCTACTCCGCCTTTATGGTGGCCGACAAAGTGACCGTCATCTCCAAGGCTTACGGCTCCGACGAGGCCTGGCAGTGGGAGTCCAGCGGTGCTGACGGCTATGAGCTTGAGCCTGCTGAGAAGGAGACTGCCGGTACCGACATCATCCTCCACATCAAGCCCGACACGGAGACCGACAACTACGACAACTTCCTCGACGAGTACGGCATCGTGGCCATCGTCAAGAAGTACAGCGACTATGTGCGCTACCCCATCCAGATGGAACGGGAGAAGAGCCGTCAGAAGCCCGAACCCGACCCCAAGCCCGACGACTACAAGCCCGAGTGGGAGACCTACACCGAGCTGGAAACTCTGAACAGCATGGTGCCTATCTGGAAGAAGCAGAAGAGCGAAGTCACCGACGAGGAGTATGCAAACTTCTACAAGGATAAGTTCAGCGACTACGCCGACCCCGCCCGCGTCATCGTGAGCCGCACCGAGGGTACTGCAAACTATAACGCCCTGCTCTTCGTACCCAGCCACCGCCCCTATGACTTCTACACCAAGGACTACGAAAAGGGTCTGGCTCTGTACGCATCCGGCGTTCTCATCATGGAGAAGTGCGCCGACCTGCTGCCCGACTACTTCAGCTTCGTCAAGGGCATCGTGGACAGCCAGGACCTGAGCCTGAACATCAGCCGTGAGATGCTGCAGAAGGACAATCAGCTCAAGCTCATCCACAACGCTCTGGAAAAGAAGATCAAGAACGAGCTCCACGCCATGCTGGCCAACGACCGCGAGAAGTACGAGAGCTTCTGGAAGGAGTTTGGCCGTCAGCTGAAGTTCGGCGCTTACTCCGACTACGGGATGCACGCCGAGCTGCTGCGCGACCTGCTGCTGTTCTGGTCTGCCAAGGAGCAGAAGATGGTCACTCTGCAGGAATACGTGGACAAGATGCCCTCCGAGCAGAAGTACATCTACTTCGCCGCCGGTGACTCCACCGACCGTCTGGCAAAGCTGCCTGCCGCTGAGCTGGTCATGGACAAGGGCTATGACGTCCTGCTCCTGACCGAGGATGTGGATGAGTTCTGCCTGCAGATCATGCGCACCTATCCCCGCAAGGATGCCGAGGGCAAGGACGGCACCGTCGAGTTCAAGAACGTCAACAGCGGCGATCTGGGCCTCGAGACCGAGGACGAGAAGATGGCCGCTGAAGAGGCTACCACCGCCAACAAGGCTCTGTTTGACGCCATGAAGGACGCTCTGGACGGCAAGGTCAAGGAGGTCAAAGTCTCCACCCGCCTGAAGGACCACCCCGTCTGCCTGTCCGCCGACGGCCCGCTGTCCATCGAGATGGAGAAGGTGCTCTCCAAGCAGCCCGGCAGTGAGGGCGTCAAGAGCGACAAGGTGCTGGAGCTGAACGTCAACCACCCCGTCTTCGCTGTGCTGAAAGCCGCACAGGAGGCTGGCGATACCGAGAAGCTCAAGAAGTACAGCGCTCTGCTCTACGCACAGGCACAGCTCATCGAGGGCCTGCCCGTGGATGACCCCGCCGCTTACGCCGAGGCCGTCTGCAGCCTGATGCAGTGATTTTTCCCTGTGTTCCCGGGCCGGAGGGCGCTGCTCCCTCGCCTTCCGCCTGACATCATAATTTTCTTCCCTTAACAAGAAGGCCGCGCTCCGCTGGAAAAGTGGAACGCGGCCTTTTCTTTTGCACTGCCCGCCGCAGTAAGGTTTCTCCATATCGCGGCCCGCTCCCCCGCCGGGACGCGGCAGCGGGAAGTTTTGGCGCAGTTATACAATGCTTTTCCGGTTTTGAAAAAACTTTTGTCTCAGTTGTAATTTATCCGAGATTTTTATTCTGCATCCCCGCCGGACAGCCCCGGAGGGGATTTTTTGCAACTTTTCATTGAAATGCAACAATAACACATGGTTTTTTCCAGGCAAATCCTTTACTATAGGATTAGAAGCGGGTTCTGTTGAATGTATTAACCTCTCAGTCTCGCTCACGCTCGACAAGGCCGGGTTGCGGCACCCAGCATCCGTTGCGCATTGCGCGCGTCTTGCTGGCCGCTGCCCCAACAACGACTCCCTGTTTCCGTCACTGGCGGCGGTCGTCGTTGTTGCCCCTACCGAGGGGAGCCTCTGGCGAAGAGATAAAGCTTTACGAAATGCCAAAGCCTCCCCTCGTTAGGGGAGGTGGCACGCCGCAGGCGTGACGGAGAGGTTTTCCAGCACCACCCAACAAAATCAAAAGTATCTGTCTGTCAGGAGGAAGATTCCATGATGAAGTCCATTCCCGTATGGAAGCAGGAGCTGTCCGACGGCGTCCACGCCGCGCGCCTCGCCTCCCTGTATTGCTGTTCTCCCGCCGAGACGGCCTCCGAAGCCGCCCGTTACACCGCTGTGCTGGACGGGCTGGAAAAGACCTTCGGCTCCCACGCTGAGGCCGGCCTTTACAGCGCACCGGGCCGCACCGAGATTGGCGGCAACCACACCGACCATCAGCATGGCCGGGTGCTGGCCGGCAGCGTGAACATCGACATGATCGCCGCCGCAGCCCCCAACGATAAGAACCTGCTCCGCGTCCAGAGCGAGGGCTATGATCTGTGCGTCATTGATCTGAACGACCTCGAGGCCCGCAAGGAAGAGGAGAACACCACCGCCGCCCTGCTGCGCGGCGAGTGCGCCGCCTTCGCCCAGCGGGGCGCAAAGCTGGCCGGTCTGGACGTTTACATCTCTTCCAACGTGCCGAAGGGCAGCGGCGTCTCTTCTTCTGCCGCCTTTGAGGTGCTCATCGGCGTCATCCTGAACGACTGCTTCATGACCGAGAAGGTCTCCCCCATCGCCATCGCGCAGATCGGCCAGTGGGCTGAGAACGTCTACTTCGGCAAGCCCTGCGGCCTGATGGACCAGATGGCTTCCAGCGTGGGCAACATCATCACCATCGACTTCGCCAGCCCCGCAAAGCCCGTGGTAGAGCCTGTGGCTGTGGACTTCTCCAAAGCTGGTCTGGCCCTCTGCATCCTCGACTCCGGCGCAGACCACGCCGATCTGACCGACGAGTACGCCGCCATCCCGGCTGAGTGCCGCGCCGTAGCCGCTGTCTGCGGCGGCGAGGTGCTGCGGGATGTGCCGTTCGAGACCTTCCTTGCAAAGCTGCCCGAGTGCCGCAGGCAGTGCGGCGACCGCGCCGTCCTCCGCGCCTTCCACGTCTACGCCGACAACGACCGTGTGGCAAAGCAGGTGGCCGCACTCCACGATGGCGACTTCGACACCTTCCTCTGCCTCGTGAACGAGTCCGGCCGCAGCAGCTGGGAGTATCTGCAGAACGTCATCCCCGCAGGCTACAAGGAGCATCAGGAAGTGGGCGTGACCATCGCAGCCGCCAAGCATCTGCTGGGCGATAAGGGCGCTGTCCGCGTCCACGGCGGCGGTTTCGCCGGCACGGTGCAGGCTTTCGTGCCTGTGGAGATGCTGGACGAGTTCAAGGCCGGTATGGAAGCCATCCTCGGCGAGGGCCGCTGCCACGTCCTGTCCATCCGCCCGGAAGGAGGCGCTGTCCTGTGATCTCCACTGCCATCCAGCAGCTCGTCAACTACGGTCTGGACACCGGCCTCATCCTGCCTGACGACGAAATTTACATCCGCAACCAGCTGCTCATGACCATGCAGCTCGACAGCTTCACGGAGCCGGAGGGCGACGTCTGCTACGCCGACCTCGAGAGCATCCTGAAAACGCTGGTGGACGATGCCGTCGCCCGGGGCGTCTGCGACGACAGCCCCACGGCCCGCGACCTCTTCGACACCCGGCTCATGGGTGTGCTGACGCCCCGCCCCAGCATCGTCCGCGCCAACTTCGAAGAGCGGTACGAGACCGACGGCCCCCAGGCCGCCACCGACTGGTTCTACAAGTTCAGCCAGGACACCGATTACATCCGCCGCTACCGCATCAAGCGGGACGTCAAGTGGGTCACCAAGACCCCCTACGGCGACCTCGACATCACCATCAACCTGTCGAAGCCCGAAAAAGACCCCAAAGCCATCGCAGCCGCAAAGCTGGCTCCTCAGAGCGCCTACCCCAAGTGCCAGCTCTGCGTGGAGAACGAGGGCTATGCCGGCCGGCTGAACCATCCCGCCCGGGAGAATCACCGCATCATCCCGCTGACCATCAACGACAGTGCGTGGAATTTCCAGTACAGCCCCTATGTCTACTACAATGAGCACTGCATCGTCTTTAACAGCCAGCACACCCCCATGAAGATCGAGCGTGCCACCTTCCGCAAGCTGCTGGACTTCGTGTCCCTCTTCCCCCACTACTTCGTGGGCAGCAACGCCGACCTGCCCATCGTGGGCGGCAGCATCCTGAGCCACGACCACTTCCAGGGCGGCCATTACGAGTTCGCCATGGCCAAAGCGCCCATCGAGAAGAAGTGGGTCTTCCCCGGCTTTGAGGACGTGGACGCCGGCATCGTCCACTGGCCCATGAGCTGCATCCGCCTGATCTGCGCCGACGACGAACGCCTTGTGGAACTGGCCGATCAGATCTTGACCGCATGGCGGGGCTACACCGACGAGAGCTGCTTTGTCTACGCCGAGACCGACGGCGAACCCCACAACACCATCACCCCCATCGCCCGGATGCGGGACGGCAAGTTCCAGCTGGATCTGGTGCTGCGCAACAACCTCACCACGCCGGAGCATCCGCTGGGCGTCTATCACCCCCACGCAAAGCTCCACCACATCAAGAAGGAGAACATCGGCCTCATCGAGGTCATGGGTCTGGCCGTTCTGCCCAGCCGCCTGAAGCAGGAGCTCTTTGACCTGGCCGACCTGCTGGTGGCCCGGGCTCCCACCGCCGGGTACCCCGAGGCCCTGCAGAAGCACGCGGAGTGGGCTCAGGACATCCTGGACCGCCACCCCGAGCTGAACGCCGATAACGTCCATCTGATCCTGCAGGACGAGGTGGGCCATGTGTTTGCCGAAGTCCTCGCAGACGCCGGCGTCTACAAGATGGACACGGCTGGCCGTGCCGGTTTTGTCCGTTTCCTGGAAAGCGTAAAATAATTTGCTCTTCCGACCCGCCGGCCTCTGCCGGCGGGTCTTATTGATGATCCATGGAGGATACCACCATGCCCTACACTCTGGAAGTTTGCGTGGACAGCACCGCCAGCGCCCTTGCGGCCATGCAGGGCGGTGTCCACCGGCTGGAGCTCTGCGCCGATCTGGTCATTGGCGGCACCACCCCCAGCCTGGCCCTGCTGCAGCAGGTAAAAGCCGAGACCGGCCTGCCGGTGCGGGCTCTGCTGCGGCCCCGCTTTGGGGATTTCTGCTACGACCGCTGGGAGCTGGCCCAGATGGCCCAGTCTGCTGCCCGGCTGGTGGAGGCCGGGGCCGACGGCATCGTCACCGGGGTGCTGACCCCGGAGGGGGATGTGGATGTGGAGGCCCTGCAGCCCATCTATGCCGCCGCCCGGGCGGCGGCCCAAAGAGCAGGCCGCCCGGTGGCCTGCACCCTCCACCGGGCCTTTGACGTCTGCCGGGACCCCTTTGCCGCACTGGAGGCTGCCCGGGCTCTGGGCCTTTCCACCATCCTTACCAGCGGCCAGGCTCCCAGCGCCCCGGAGGGAGCAGCTCTGCTGAAGCGGCTGGTGAAGGCCGCCGGGCCGGAGCTGGAGATCCTTGTGGGGGCCGGTGTGACCCCCGAGAACCTGCCCGCCCTTGCCGCCGCCACCGGGGCCCGGGCCTTCCATCTCTCAGGCAAGCGGGTGCTGGACAGCCGGATGACCTTCCGCCGGGAGGGGGTGCCCATGGGCCTGCCGGGCTTTTCGGAGTTTGCGCTCTGGCAGACCGATGCCGGGGTCATCCGCCGGGCCCGCAGCGCTCTGGACAACCTGTAACGGGATATAACGCATAAGACCGGGCCGCTGCACAAAAAGCTGTGCAGCGGCCCGGTCTTGCTGTTTTGTTTTTACTGCCGGCCCAGCTGCCAGAACGCAACGGCGCTGGCGGCGGCGACATTCAGCGAATCCACGCCGTGGGACATAGGGATCTTGACCGTGTAGTCGCAGGAAGCGATGGTGCCGGCGGCGAGGCCGTCGCCCTCGGTGCCAAGCACGATGGCAAGCTTCGGCTCTTTTGCAAGCTGCTCGTCATCGATGCTCACTGAGCGGTCGCTGAGGGCCATCGCGGCGGTCTTGAAGCCGAGGGAGTGGAGGATGTCCATCCCCTTCTCCGGCCAGTCTGCCGGGGTCTCGCCCAACTGCCCCCAGGGTACCTGGAACACCGTACCCATGCTGACGCGGACGGCGCGGCGGCAGAGCGGGTCGCAGCAGGAAGGGTTGATGAGGACAGCGTCCATGTTCAGCGCCGCCGCCGAGCGGAAGATGGCGCCCACATTGGTGGAGTCCACGATGCCCTCCAGCACGGCCACCCGGCGGGCGTTTTTGCAGAGCTCTTCCACCGGGCAGGGTGCCGGGCGGCGGAAGGCGCAGAGCACGCCCCGGGTCAGCTCAAAGCCGGTGAGCTCTGCCAGCATCTCCCGATCTGCCGTGTACACCGGCGCGTCGCCGCAGCGGCTCAGGATGCCCGCTGCCGGGCCGGTGATCTGCTTGCGCTCCATCAGCAGGGACACGGGCTTGTAGCCTGCGTCCAGCGCCCGGTCGATGACCTTGGGGCTCTCGGCGATGAAGATGCCTTTCTCCGGCTCGAGGCGATTGCGCAGCTGGTTCTGGGTCAGCCGGGCATAAGGGTCCAGCTCCGGCGCGTGGAAATCCGTGATCTCGATGATATTGGGCATACAGAAAGCCCCTCCTTCTCCTGAAAAAAGCTGTTTTATGTATTCTACCACAGTCTGCGCCGCATTGCAAAACAAAGCGCATCCTGCGATACCCGCCCGGAATCGTCATTATCTATAAAAAATATGGTGCAGTTTTTGACAAAACGCCGGTTTTGCGCTATAGTATGGCATGGAATTATTTTCTGGATACAAGGAGGAGCTTTTATGCCATCTCTCAAACCTCACGGACAGATGTCCGAAGCTTTTATCACCGCTCTGTTTCTCTCCGTCTCGGGCGGCTTACAGGATGTTTATACCTATTTATACCGCGGCAAGGTCTTCGCCAACGCCCAGACCGGCAACATCGTGCTGATGGCCGTCAAGCTGTTTGCGGGCGAGTGGGGCGAGGCACTGCGCTACCTGATGCCCCTTTGCGCCTTTGCGCTGGGCATTTTTGTGGCTGAGTTCATCCGCCTCAAGCTCAAGCGGATGCAGTGGCTCCACTGGCGTCAGCTGGTGGTGCTGTTCGAGATCCTGCTGCTCTTCGTCGTGGGCTTTTTGCCGCAGGAGCTGAATCTGCTGGCCAACTCCCTCGTTTCCTTCTCCTGCGCCATGCAGGTGCAATCCTTCCGCAAGGTGAACGGCTATGCCTTCGCCAGCACCATGTGCATCGGCAATCTGCGCAGCGGCATGGATTCCCTCTGCGCATGGCTGGTGGGCGGCAGCACCAAAGCCTTCGGCAAGGCGCTTCACTACTTCGCCATCATCTTCCTGTTCGCGCTGGGTGCCGGCCTCGGCAGCCTTGCACTGGCCCCCATGGGCAGCCGGGCCATCTGGCTGTCCTGCCTGCTGCTCTTCATCAGCTTCTGCCTGATGTTCCTGAAAGAGGACATCGAGGAGCTGGAAGAATTTGAGCACCTGGAGCACGAGGAAGCCCTTAAAAAATAATTGCGCCGAAGCCTGTCGTATGCTATACTATAAGGTGTTTGTGTGATACTTCGGCCCGCCGCACCACCGACGTGCCGGAGATGAAGTTGTAAGATCAGGAAGAGGAGCATTCCATGAAAAAAGGCTTTGACAACGCGAAATATCTTCAGATGCAGTCCCAGCACATCCGGGAGCGCATCGCACAGTTCGACAACAAGCTCTACCTCGAGTTTGGCGGCAAGCTGTTCGACGACTACCACGCCTCCCGCGTGCTGCCGGGCTTTGAGCCGGACTCCAAGCTGCAGATGCTGCTGCAGCTCAAGGAGCAGGCCGAGATCGTCATCGTCATCAGCGCGCAGGACATCATCAGCAGCAAGGTGCGCGGCGACTACGGCATCACCTACGACCTCGACGTTCTCCGCCTCATCGACGCCTTCCAGGGCATGGGCCTGTTCGTGGGCAGCGTCTGCGTGACCATGTACACCGCCGCCCCCGAGGTCGAAGCCTTTGAGCACAAGCTGAACAGCGTGGGCGTGCGCACCTTCCGCCACTATAAGATCCCCGGCTACCCCAACGACGTGGCCCGCATCGTCAGCGACGAGGGCTACGGCAAGAACGACTACATCGAGACCCAGCGTCCCCTCGTCGTCATCACGGCCCCCGGCCCCGGCAGCGGCAAAATGGCCACCTGCCTGTCCCAGCTCTACCACGAGCACAAGCGGGGCGTCAAGGCCGGTTATGCCAAGTTTGAGACCTTCCCCATCTGGAACCTGCCCCTCAAGCACCCGGTCAACCTCGCCTACGAGGCCGCTACCGCCGACCTGAACGACGTGAACATGATCGACCCCTTCCATCTGGAGGCCTACGGCGTCACCACCGTCAACTACAACCGCGACATCGAGATCTTCCCGGTGGTCAACGCGATGTTCGAGCTCATCGCAGGCAAGAGCCCCTACAAGTCCCCCACGGATATGGGCGTGAACATGGCCGGCAACTGCATCGTGGACGACGAAGTCTGCCGCGAGGCCTCCCGCAACGAAATTATCCGCCGCTACTTCAAGGCCCTCTGCGACCACAAGACCGGCAAGAACGTGGACAGTGAGATCTTCAAGCTGGAGCTGCTGCTGAATCAGGCCGGTCTGGCTGTCGGCGACCGTGCCGTGGAAAAGCAGGCTCACGCCGTGTCCGAGCGCACCGGCGGCGCACCCGCTGCCGCCATCGAGCTGCCGGACGGCACCGTCGTCACCGGCAAGAACGGTCCCCTGCTGGGCGCAGCCTCTTCTGCCCTGCTCAATGCCCTCAAGAAGCTGGCCGGCATCGACCATGAGATCGACCTGGTCTCCGCCCGCGCCATCGAGCCCATCCAGACCCTCAAGACCAACTACCTCGGCAGCCGGAATCCCCGCCTGCACACCGATGAGATCCTGATCGCGCTGTCCAGCTCTGCCGCCGAGAATGAGACGGCTGCTGCCGCTCTGCAGCAGCTCTCCAAGCTCAAGGGCTGTGATATGCACTCCACGGTCATCCTGTCCAGCGTGGATACGGACACCATCAAGCGTCTGGGAATGTACCTCACCTGCGAGCCCGCCTATGAGCAGGAAGACCGCAAGTATCACAAGAAATAAGCGCTCCGGCGCATAAGAAAAGCCGCACAGTACAGCGAAAAACTGTACCGTGCGGCTTCTTTGTTTCTTCTGTAGTTTCTCAGACGTGGGAGAGGCTGGGCGCACCGCCCGCGATCTCCTCGGCGGTCAGGGGCTTCGCCTCGACAGGAGCGTTCAAACGCTCCTTTGCTACGGCCAGCATCAGTTTGATGCGGTTCTCCTGATTGACCCTGGTGGCGCTGGGGTCGTAGTCGATGGGGGTGATGTTGGCGCCGGGGTACATCGCGCGGATCTTGTTTACCATGCCCTTGCCCACGATGTGGTTCGGCAGGCAGCCAAAAGGCTGTGCGCAGACGATGTTGCCGTAACCGCCCTGTACCAGCTCGATCATCTCAGCCGTCAGCAGCCAGCCCTCGCCCATCTTGGCACCCAGCGAGATGATGCCCTCGGGCTTTTCCACCAGCTCCTTGAAGGGGCCGGGGGCGTAGAAACCGGCGTCGGCCTCGGCCTTGAGCATGGAGCGCTCCACGCTGTCCAGCCAGTTGAGCAGCTGGTCGGTACCCATCTTCATGGCCAGCTTGCCGCCGTAGAGGACATGGTCCTCGCCCATGTTGAAGATGCAGTACTGCACGAAGCCCATCAGACCCGGGAAGTTGACCTCGCAGTCCTGGCTCTCGAGGAACTTCTGCAGGTCGTTGTTGCCCAGCGGGCTGTACTTGACGTAAATTTCGCCCACGACGCCGACTTTGACCTTCGGCACACGGGTGACGGGAATGGATTTGAAGTCCCTTGCGATGAGAGGGAAGGTGTGCTTCATCTCGCGGGAGGTGAAGCCCTTGCCCGCCAGCAGCACACGACCCAGACGCTGGACCCAGAGGTCTACCATCTTATCGGCAGCGCCCTTCTCGTTCTCATACGGAGCGACCTGATTGCGCAGGGCGCAGAGCATATCGCCGTAGAACACGCTGGCGATAGCCCGGCGGGCCAGAGGCAGAGTCATCTGGAAGCCGCTGTCCTTCTCGAGGCCCGAGAAGTTCAGGCTGGCCACCGGGATGTTCGGATAGCCTGCCTTGACCAGCGCCTTGCGGAGCAGGTGAATGTAGTTGGAGGCACGGCAACCGCCGCCCGTCTGGGTGATGAGCAGGGCCGTGTGCTCGAGGTCGTACTTGCCGCTGTTCAGCGCGTCGAGGAACTGGCCAATGACCAGCAGTGCCGGATAGCAGGTGTCGTTGTGGACATATTTCAGGCCCAGCTGCGCTACAGCGCTGCCGCAGTTGCCAAGGATCTCGCACTTGTAGCCGTCGTAGCGCAGGGCGTATTCCAGCAGGCGGAACTGGGTGATGGCCATGTTGGGGATGAGGATGGTGTGAGTTTTCTTCATCTTCGGGGTGAATTTGGGGTAATTGTATTCCATAGGTTCCTCCTATGTTACTTCTTATCTTCGTCTCGCTCATCCAGCGCGGCGAACAGGCTGCGCAGGCGGATATTGACAGCGCCCAGGTTTGTGATCTCGTCAATTTTCAGCTGGGTGTAGAGCTTGCCGCCCTCCTGCAGGATCTCGCGGGTCTCGTCGGTGGTGATGGCGTCCACGCCGCAGCCGAAGGACACCAGCTGCACCAGGTCCATATCCTTCTGGGTGGTGCAGTACTTGGCGGCGGCATAGAGGCGGCTGTGGTAAGTCCACTGGTTCAGCACGCTGGTGGGGAACTTCTCCACGCGGTTGGAGATGCTGTCCTCGGTGACCACCGCCGCGCCGTGGCGGGTGATGAGGTGGTCGATGCCGTGGTTGATCTCCGGGTCCACGTGGTAGGGGCGTCCGGCCAGCACGATGATCCGCCTGCCCTGACGGCGGGCCTCATCTACGATCTCGCTGCCCTTGACCCGGATCTGTGCCATGTGGGCTTCATACTCAGCGTAGGCAGCGTTGGCAGCCTCCTGCACTTCCTTCTCGGAGATGCCGCCGAAATACTTGGGCAGCACGTCCTTCGCCATCTTGTGGACGAAATCCTTCGGACGGTGGATGCCGACGTAGTCGTAGATGAACTTCTGGCCTTCCAGCTCGGGGCAGTTGCCGGCGAGGACTTCGGGATAGTAGGCCACGACGGGGCAGTTGTAGTGGTTGTCGCCCAGACCCTCGTCGATGTTGTAGGTCAGGCAGGGGTAGAAGATGGCGTCCAGATGCATCTGGGTCAGGGCCTTGATGTGGCCATGGCTGAGCTTGGCCGGGAAGCAGGCGGTGTCGCTGGGGATGGTAGCCTGACCGGCCAGATAGAGACCGCGGCTGGACACCGGGCTGGTGTGGACGGCAAAGCCCAGCTTGGTCCAGAAGGCATGCCAGAACGGCAGCAGCTCGTACATATTCAGGCAGAGCGGGATGCCGATGGAGCCGCGCTTTCCGGCCACGGGCTTGTAGCCGGCCAGAAGCTGCTGCTTGTAGGCGTAGAGGTTGAGGCTGTTGTCCTCGCTCTTGCCGGTGACGGGCTTGTCGCAGCGGTTGCCGGAAATGAACTTGCGGCCATCGGCAAAGGTGTTGACGGTGAGCTGGCAGTGGTTGCCGCAGCCGCCGCACTTGACGCTGACGACTTTCTGGTCGAAGCTCTCCAGCTCTTCCTCGCTCATCATGGCGGAGGTGGTCTGGCCGTTCTTGCGGCACTGGCGCAGACCGAAGAGGGCCGCACCGTAAGCGCCCATCAGACCGGCGATGTCGGGGCGGATGACCTCGACGCCCATCTCCTTCTCGAAGGCGCGGAGGACGGCCTCATTGTAGAAGGTACCGCCCTGCACGACGATCTTCCGGCCCAGCTCTTCGGGGCTGGACGCACGGATGACCTTGTACAGCGCGTTCTTGACGACGCTGATGGACAGACCTGCCGAGATGTTCTCGATGGACGCGCCGTCCTTCTGGGCCTGCTTGACTGAGCTGTTCATAAAGACGGTGCAGCGGCTGCCCAGGTCCACGGGGCGGTCGGCGAAGAGGCCGAGGGCCGCGAACTCCTTGACGTCGTAGCCCAGCGCCTGCGCGAAGGTCTGCAAAAAGCTGCCGCAGCCGGAAGAGCAGGCTTCGTTCAGGAAGATGTTGCTGATGGCACCATCCTCGATCTTGAAGCACTTCATATCCTGACCGCCGATGTCGATGATGAAGTCCACGTCCGGCATGAAGTATTTTGCTGCCGTGAAGTGGGCCACGGTCTCCACGAGGCCGAAGTCGCAGCGGAAGGCGTTCTTGACCAGTTCTTCGCCGTAGCCGGTGGTGGTCACGCTGGCCACCTTGAGGCCGGGGTGCTCTTTATAGATTTTCAGCAGCTGCTGCCGGATAAGGGGCAGCGGGTTGCCGAGGTTCGGCTGATAGTTGGTGTAGAGGATCTGGCTCTGCTCGTCCACGACCACCAGCTTGACGGTGGTGGAGCCGGAGTCGATGCCGATATGCACCGGGCCGCACTGGGCGCCGAACGCCACCCGCGGCACGCTGTGGGACATATGGCGGGCATGGAATACCTCGTACTCTTCCTTGCTGGCGAAGAGGGGCGGCTCGCTGGCGTAGGTGGCCGTGGCGGCGTACTCATCCAGCGCAGCGGCCACGTCTGAGAGGACGAACTCCTTGTCGGCGTAGAGGGCAGCGCCCAGCGCGACGTAGAGCAGGCTGTTCTCGGGGCAGGTGCCGGTGACGCCCAGTGCCTCGTCGAAGCTCTTGCGCAGCACGGTGCTGAAGGTCAGTGGACCGCCCAGATAGAGGATATTGCCCTGGATGGGGCGTCCCTGTGCCAGACCGGCGATGGTCTGGTTGACCACGGCCTTGTAGATGCTGGCCGCGATGTCCTCGGTCTTTGCGCCCTGATTGATGAGGGGCTGCACGTCGCTCTTGGCGAAAACGCCGCAGCGGGATGCGATGGTGTATGTACGGGTGGCCTGTTCGGCAGCCTTGTTCATCTCATCGGCACCCATCTTGAGCAGCGTCGCCATCTGGTCGATGAAAGCGCCCGTGCCGCCGGCGCAGCTGCCGTTCATGCGGACTTCGGTGCCGTTGGTCAGGAACAGGATCTTTGCATCCTCACCGCCCAGCTCGATGACGCAGTCCGTCGCAGGGACGAACTTTTTGACTGCCACGCGGGTGGAGAACACCTCCTGCACGAAAGGCACGCCGCAGCTGTCGGCCAGGCCCATGCCGGCGGAGCCGGAGATGCTGAGCAGCGCTTTCCGGCCATGCAGCTGCTCTGCGTCGATGCGGCGCAGCAGCTCCTGCGCCTTTTCCAGAATGTGGCTGTAGTGGCGCTCATACGTCGAATATAAAAGGGTATCGTTTTCATCCAGCACCACGCATTTGATGGTAGTGCTGCCGATGTCAAGACCTACTCTCACAGTTGTTTTTCCTCCTGAAGGACAATGCACTCTCCCTCTGCACACAGGGCTCTCCGGCCCGGGCAGAAGTTGTTTGCTAACGAATCAAATTTCAGACTCGCATACATGGGTATTATAAACCAAATCCGGCTGACAATCAATCATTCGGGATTATTTTACACCTTAAAAACAGTAAAATCACCTTTCAAAGTTAAACATTTTGTTAATTTCGCAAACTTTTCTGTGAATTTCGGGCTGTTTCTACTAAGATTCTTTACCGTCTGTCAATTTTTCTGCTCTCTTCCCTGTCCCGCACACAAAGCAAAGGCATCTGCGCTGCGCCGTCCCGGCCGCATTGCAGATGCCTTTTTGTCTCGTTCAATATCTCCGCAGCAGAAGGATCTCCTGTGCCGCCCGGCTTGCGAACCGCGCTGCGCGGATGTCGTTCTCCTCGCCGGAGTGGAGTTCCATTTCCGGCGGGATGTCCTCGCAGGAGGCCAGCGGGAACACCACCTGCGCCCGGGTGCCGCCGCCCGGCCGGGCCGTCAGCGTCAGCTTCCAGCCTGCACGGCGGCAGATGAGCTTGCAGATGCGGAGGCCCAGCTTTGCGCCGCTGAGGAAGCGGCGGTTGTTCTCGATGGGGTCTTCCTCCATCAGGCCGCAGCCGTTGTCTTCTACTCGGAGCGCGACGCCTGTCTTTTTCTGTTTCAGGCTCACCCACACCCTGCCGCCTGCATCGCAGGCCCGCAGCGCGTTGGAGATGAGGTGGAGCAGCAGCTGTTCGGCCTCATCGGGGACGCCCATGACGGCGCAGTGCTCGATGCCCCCGCTCTCCGTCGTCAGCGTTATTTCCAGCGACCGCTGGATGTCCGGGGCCAGACGGCCCGCCTTTTCCAGCAGACCGCACAGGTCCAGAGGCTGCAGCTCGCTCAGCTCTTCATTTTCCAGCTGATAAAGTGTTATGGCATTGCGTACCGTGCGGTCCAGCCGGGCAGACTCTATCTGGATGTCCGAAAGTGCCTGCCGGGTGGGCAGGTCGGCCGACGCCAGCAGATGCATCTGCAGATACTCCCGGTTCTGGTCGATGATGCCAAGGGCATGGAAGCACACATCCCCAAACTCCTCCTGAGGGGAGGCTCCTGCTCCATCGTTTCGCCTGCGCATTCTGCTCTACCTCCGCGTCGTGTGGTCAGCACCTCACTGCTGACTCAGTCTACTTTCCAGCGCATAAAGCAGGCGGCCGATGGTCACCTTCCTGCGCTCTAAGCCATACTCTTTTCGAAAATCCCGCCATGTCTGGGTACCGGTCTCGTCCAGCGTCTCCAGCAGCCGCCGGAGAGCGCTGTCCACAGCCGCCACGGTGAGACCATATTCCTCCGCCACCGGCCCTAATATCTCCTTGCGGATGGCCAGACGGTGGTCGGAGCCCATCATCACCCGAAGCGCACCGGTCAGGTAGCGCTTGTTGGCGTCGCAGGTGCTCACGCCCCAGCTGAGATAGATGCGCTCGCAGCGCTTTTCCAGGCTCTCCGCCGGGCGGTGGGCCGGGGCGCGCAGCTCCTGCAGCATATCTTCCAGTGTGGCCTGACGGATGAGGTAGCATGCATCCTCCTGACTCAGGCTCTCCACTGCCGACTTCTCGTTGCGTCCGTCGTCCCGCAGAAGCACCAGAGGCTTGCGGGCAAGGCCGCGTATCCTGGGCAGGAACCGGATGCTGTCCATGTCCTCCAGCCTGCCGCCCAGCACCAGAACGTCCACATCGCCCTGCTCGAGCCGTTCCAGCAGCGGCCGGCTGCTGCGGTAGCCCGTGCAGCGGATAGCCGGGTTGCGCTCCTCGAGATAGCGTGTCCATACCCGCATCTCTCTGGGGTCATAGCTGGCCAGCGCTACGCGCCATATGACGTTCTGTTCCTCATAGCTCACACGACGCGCCTCCCTTCCTGCAGGTGTTCTGCCTGCTTCGCCTGCGGATACCAGCAGGAAATAACATCCTGCCACAGCTCCGGCTGGACCGAATTCTCATACAAAAACTGCAGCAGCCGTCCGCACTCCTCTTCCGGGGCCGGGACCCATGTACGGGCTGTGTCTGCCGGGTCGTCCGGAGCCTTTGTCCGGCTCACGGTCAGCCAGCAGCCCTGTCCCTCCGTCTCCAGAGAACAGGCAAGGGTATACGCCTCCTGATACGGTTCCAGCGTCGAAAATCTCCTCACCAACGGGACATCCTGTTTCATTCTGCATCCTCCTTGCCCCATCTGTCCGGCCCTTCCACTTATGCCGGACAAACTGCTTCATACTATCTTGTATAAAAGTGTATGGAGCGTCGAAAGGAGTTGCAACGACAAATTTGCGTCAGTTTTCGTCGAAATTTGGAACACTGAAAATATTAACATGGATACTGTCTCAAGAATACCATCAACCGCTCCAAAAATCAAGACACATCTGCCGCATTCTCCTGATTTGGGACGCTTTTCCGCGCAGGATGCAGCGCTTTTCCATCCTTCGGCAGAAAACACAGAACTTGGCACCCGTTACGACATAAATTGTTCATATTCTTCTGATAAAATCAAGCAGATACTATGTTTCCCTCTCCGTCCACAAATGCCGGGCGGAATAGGCCAGCAGACACTTCCCCGTTCTGCTGCCGGAAAGGCAGGCCAATGCTTCAGCTTATCAATATCGAAAAGAAATACACCACCGGCGATCTGACACAGGCAGCGCTCAACGGGGTCAGCCTCAACCTGCGCGACAGCGAATTTGTCGCCATCCTCGGCCCCAGCGGCTCGGGCAAGACCACGCTGCTCAACATCATCGGCGGCCTCGACCGCTACGACAGCGGCGAGCTCATCATCAACGGCATCTCCACCCGCCGCTACACCGACCGGGACTGGGACTCCTACCGCAACCACACCGTCGGCTTCGTGTTCCAGAGCTATAACCTCATCCCCCACCAGACCGTCCTCGCCAACGTCGAACTGGCCCTGACCATCTCGGGCGTGTCGGGCGCTGAGCGCCGCCGCCGTGCCGCCGAGGCGCTGCGGCAGGTGGGCCTCGGGGACCAGCTCCACAAGCGCCCCACCGAGATGTCGGGCGGCCAGATGCAGCGCGTGGCCATCGCCCGCGCCCTCGTCAACAACCCCGACATCCTGCTGGCCGACGAGCCCACCGGCGCACTGGACAGCGAGACGAGCATCCAGGTCATGGAGCTGCTGAAGGATGTGGCAAAAGACCGCCTCGTGGTCATGGTCACGCACAACCCCGAACTGGCGGAGCAGTATGCCAACCGCATCGTCCGTCTGCGGGACGGCGCCATCACCGACGATACCCGCCCCTTCGAGCCGGACGACACAA
>ENA-OQLC01000190-OQLC01000190.1-human-gut-metagenome-genome-assembly--contig:-NODE-190-length-47765-cov-9.711479_pt1 | contig 47765 bp, 31 predicted proteins | sample MGYA00242653_ERZ504807 | MGnify/ENA primary metagenome ERZ504807 (study PRJEB26092, sample SAMD00036381) | human gut metagenome | host: Homo sapiens | study: EMG produced TPA metagenomics assembly of... | reverse complement strand
GGCCGCGGGGGCGTTCGGCTAGGTGCGGGAACGGCCTATTTGCTCAATGTGTTCGGCTGAGATCGGAAATCAACCACCTAGTCATTGGGGACGTCCCCAATGACCACATGAAAGCGCCCCCAAGCGGATGTGCTTGAGGGCGCTTCTTGCTTGCGAGGTTATGACTCGATGTAGTCCTTCAGCTTGCTGCTGCGGCTCGGGTGGCGGAGCTTGGCCAAGGTCTTGGACTCGATCTGGCGGATACGCTCGCGCGTGACGCCAAACTCGCGGCCGACTTCCTCGAGCGTGCGGGGATGCCCGTCGACAAGGCCAAAGCGCAGCTCGATAACCTTGCGCTCACGATCGGCAAGCGAGTCGAGCACCTGAGTGAGTTGCTCCTGCAGCATGGAGAAGCTGGCGGCATCGGGCGGAACGATAGCCTGGGAGTCCTCGATAAAGTCGCCCAGCTGGGAATCCTCTTCCTCGCCGATGGGGGTCTCAAGCGACACGGGCTCCTGCGAGATCTTCTGGATCTCGCGGACGCGGTCGGCGCTCATGTCCATCTCGGCACCGATCTCCTCGGGGGTCGGGTCGCGACCCAGGTCCTGAAGGAGCTGGCGCTGCACGCGGACGAGCTTGTTGATAGTCTCGACCATATGCACGGGAATACGGATGGTACGGGCCTGGTCGGCGATAGCGCGCGTAATGGCCTGACGGATCCACCACGTGGCGTACGTGGAGAACTTGAAGCCCTTCTGGTAGTCGAACTTCTCGACGGCGCGAATCAGACCGAGGTTACCCTCCTGGATCAGGTCAAGGAACAGCATGCCGCGGCCGACATAGCGCTTGGCGATGGAGACGACCAGACGCAGGTTTGCGCTGATGAGTGCCTGCTTAGCTTCGAGGCCGACGTTCTCAATGCGCGTAAGACGACGCATCTCGGCACGCGTGAGCTCGAGCTCACCGGCATCGGCGGCCTCGAGCTTCTCGGTGGCCTCAAGACCGGCCTCGATCTTCATGGCCAGATCGACCTCTTCGGAGGCGGTCAGCAGGTCGACCTTGCCGATCTCCTTGAGGTACATACGGACCGGATCGCCGGTCAGCATCACCGTGGAGGCATCGATGCCACGCACGCGCGAGCGTGAACGGGACGTGCGCACGGTGCGCTTCTTCTTGCTCTTGGAAGAACCCATCTCGGCGTCGGCCTGACGGGCCATCTTGAGCTCGTGATCGTCGAGCGAGCCGGAATCGTGCTCGTCGTCGTCATCGAAATCGTCAGTATCGTTATCGTTATCGTCATCGTCGACGTCCATGGGGGCGTCGTCGTTACCGCTCGCGGAGATAATCTGGATGCCGCTGTTGCGCAGCGCGGAATACACCGCGGTGAGCTGCTCGTCAGAAACATCGATATCCTTCAGGGCGACCTGAATCTCGTCCTCGGTTACCGAAGTCCTGTTTGAGCCGTTGCCCATGAGCTTTGCAACGTAGGATTCCAGCCCAGTACCCGTGCTCTCAGTCTTTTTTGGCACAGATTCTCCCTTCATAGTCCACAGGACTCATTACTTTAGCACACACATTGACGTCTATACCCAAAAAGAGGACTGGATATAGGCGAGAATACGCTGCTTGACCACAACATCTAGGCCTGTTCGGTGCCCGCGGTCTCCAGACCAATCAAACGGAACGGGTCCGCCACGCCGCCGATAGACTTTTGCAGCTCGCGTTGACGCTGCGAATCCTGCGCGGCCTGCACGGTCAGCGCGCGACGGGCCTCATCATCGAGCGAACGGTCCTGGCGCAGCTTGGCCTGGGCGGCACGCATGCGGCGCTTGATGGTGTAGAGCTCGAGCGTATCAAGCATAAACACGATGTTCGTCTCGGTGGGGTGCTTGCTCGTCGCCGAGATGCGCCCGGCACTCACAAGCGTTGCCGCCTCGGGACACACCGAGCGCGCCGCATCCATGCAGGCTGCAGGATCGGTTCCCGGCGGCGTTGCCAGAACGGCCCATGCGATGGACTCGTGACGTGGGTCAACCCACTCGATAGAGCAGATGCGGTCGGCATACGTGCGGAACAGGTCGGGGTAGCTCGTGAGCATCGTCAACAGCTCGCGCTCCCCTGCCAAGGACTTGCGCTCCAAATCGGTCAGCACCATAGGGGCCGAGGCGTCTGCCGGGGCACCGGCGGGCGCAGAGCCCATACCATCAGGCACATCAATCGGCGGCAGGTCGTCGACGGCCTCCACGGGCGCGGCACCGTAGGCATCGAGCGGGACGTAGTCATACGGCTCTTCTTCGACCGGCGCGGACACCGGCGGCGTCGCGCCCGATGCCCAAGCACCGCGAGATGCCCCCTGCGAACCAGACGTCCGACCGCCCGCGCTACCAGAGCGCTCGGCTTGCGCCCGCTGGCGCTCATAGTTCTGCTCACGACGTCGTTCCGCATCCTCGCGCTTGGCGACATCGCGAAACACACGGCCCGAGCTCGCACGCACTGTCTCCAGATCCAAGCCAAGCAGATCGGCAATCTGGATAAAGTATGTATCGATCATGTAGCTATCGCGCAGCGGATAGATAAGCGTCAGCGCATCTTCCAGCGCCTTGGCACGACCGCCCGGCGTGGTGATGTCACTCGACTCCTGCAGCGAACGGTAGACAAAGTCCATAAGCGGCTCGGCAGCGTCGATGCGCGCCTGAAGCTCCTGTCCACCATGCGCTGTGATGAACTCCATGGGGTCGTTGCCGTCGGGCAGCACCACGCAGCGCAGATCCATCGAATCCCGCTCGATAAACTGAATCGCACGGCGGGCGGCCTTCTGGCCCGCCGCATCACCGTCAAACATATACACGATGCGCTTGGCAAAGCGAGTGAGCGTCTTGACGTGATGCTCCGTGAGCGCGGTGCCCAGCGTGGCGACAACGTTTTTGATCCCCGCCTCCCAGCAGGCGATGCAATCGGTATAACCCTCCACCACGATGGCCGTATCCTGCGCAACGATAAACTCCTTGGCCCAATTAAATCCATAGAGGTTTCGCTTTTTATGAAACACGCTCGTCTCAGCGGTATTGAGGTACTTAGGTTGGCCGTCACCCATGATGCGACCGCCAAAGGCTATGTTGTGACCCTGCTCGTCAAAGATGGGGAACATCACGCGGTCGTAGAAGCGGTCGGCAAGCTGCCCGCGCCCGCGACTCACGGCAACGTTGGCGTCGATCATCTCCTGCGGGGTAAAACCCGCCTGGGACAGGTGCGACACCAGCGCGTTGCGGCCCGGTGCAAAGCCCAGGCAGTAGCGGCGGCAGACGTCGCCACCCATGCCGCGGCTGGCAAAGTACTCACGTGGACGGCCATCCTTACCGCGCATAAGCATGGTGTGGTAGAACTGGGCGGTCTCGGCGCACAGATCGTAGATGCGGGCACGCTTGGTGCCGCGCTCGCGGCGATCTCCGGTGTCGTGCAGCTCAATACCCGCACGATCGGCCAAATAACGGATTGACTCGGGAAAGCTAAGGTTTTCACGCTTCATGATATAGGTGAAGACGTCGCCACCCTCGCCGCAGCCAAAGCAATGCCACACCTGCGTGGCGGGAATAATGTGGAAGGACGGAGTCTTTTCGCCATGAAACGGGCAGCAGCCCCAAAACTCATGGCCGCGGGGCTTGAGCTCAACCGTTTCCTGCACAATGGCAACCAGGTCGGACGCAGCGCGTACCTGATCTTTTTCCTCATCGCTAATCACGGATGCCCACCCCTTGCTCACCCAAGTTGTGACGAATGTCCTCGATATTCCCCTCGACGGTCGCAATCAACTCATCCAGCGATTCGAACACACGCGAGGGACGCAGCCAGCGCGTAAACGCCAGCGAAACGGAAGCATCGTACAGGTCGCCCGTATAACCAATTAAGTTAGCCTCGAGATGCGATGAAGCGGCATCGTCGGCATACGTCGGCGGCAGGCCGACGTTAACGGCAGCAGGCCATACGGTGTCATCGACGAGCACCAGGCCCTCATACACGCCATCGGCAGGCACCTGAATGCCGTCGGGAACCTGCAGGTTTGCCGTGGGAAAGCCCATGCCAGAACCCTCATGACGGCCGCGAACAACACCGCCACGCAGCATATACGGGCGGCCGAGCAACTCAGCAGCAAGCTCCACATGGCCCTGTCCCAGCTCATGACGAATGCGGGTGGCGCAAATGGCCTCACCGCCCTCGCAAAGCAGGTCGTGCCCGTATACGTCAACGCCGCGCTCGGCACCCCAGGTGCGCATCTCGGCAACACCAGAAGCACCGCCACGACCCAGCCTAAAATCGCTGCCAACGCGAATCGAACGAATGTCGACCACGCGTGACAGCAGTGCGAGAAAACCGACATGGTCGAGTGCCGCAACCTCAGGCGTAAAGGGAACGGCCACCACTGCATCGACCCCGGTCTGAGCCAAGGCATGTAGACGGTCGGCCGTCGTCATCAATTTTTGAGCGGGCGAAGGGCTCACCACAACGTCCGGGTCGGGATCGAAAGTGACCACGACCGCCTTGCAGCCATGGGCACGGGCATCACGGACAAGCGCCGCAATGAGCTCCTGATGTCCACGGTGCACACCATCGAACACGCCGATGGCAATCGATGCGGCACCCAAGTGCTCGCACTCATCAAACGCATCAGCAGTGACGATGCGAGCCTCGTCCGACTCGCCCGCGAAAAAGATACGCGCGAGCTCGCGAGCGGACAACATCATCGAACACCGCCGATTGCCTGCGGAAACACGTGCTCCATGACAAAGCGGCCACTCTCAATGCGGGCAAGCGCCTTGAGTCCCTCATCGAGCACCAACGCAAAAGGCGACTTCGAGGTATCGAAATCGGCAAGCGCACGCTCAACGGGAATGCGTCGGCCGCAGAGCAGATCGTCGGCAAGATTGCCAGGCAAGTCAACACGCGTGGCGCCCAGGGCTGCAATGGGATCCAGGGCAAAGCCAGCCGCGGACTCGGGAGAAAGCTCCTCGACCGCATGACAAGCGCCAATGGAAACAACACCGGAGGCCGTGCGGCGCAGCGCGGAAATGTGCGCGGCGCTCTCGCAGGCGCGGCCCAAGTCGCGAGCGAGCGCTCGGATATAGGTGCCCTTGCTCACCGAGAACGCCACGGTCCACACACACGAATCACCCTCGCCGCCCACGGCGATCAGGTCGGCGGCATAGACCTCGACGGGGCGCGGAGGTAGGTCCACCGCATTGCCCTCGCGAGCAGACTTGTAGGCGCGAACGCCATTGACCGAGATAGCCGAAAACGCCGGCGGCACCTGCATCTGCGGACCCAACATGGCGGACAAGTGCTCACGGGCATAGGCAGGATCGCGGAGCTCGTTGGCAACAGCCACCGTGCGGACCGCCTCGCCCTCCGCATCATCGGTATTGGTCTCGGCACCAAACGAGATGTCGGCGACGTAGCTTTTGGTATCGAGGGTTAGCATACCCAGCAGACGGGTGGCCTGGCCCACGCCCACCACCATGACACCCGATGCCATGGGGTCGAGCGTGCCGGCATGGCCGACGCGCCGCTCATGGAGGGCGCGCCGACATTGCGAGACCACATCGTGGGACGTGCAGCCCACCGGCTTATCGACAGCGAGCAGCATATTCAATTGAGAAGGCGTACGACGAGCCATGTACCATCCAAAAAGTTAATGCTCGACGGTCACCGAAGCGGGATCCTCCCCTACCAGCTCGGCCAGCATGGGAAGTGCCACGGTGAGCGTCTCGAGAATCGTTCCGTTGTTGGAGAAACCGGCGGCAGCGGAATGTCCACCTCCGCCAAAGGCAGCAGCGATCTCGGACACGTTGAGGTCGCCCTTAGAGCGCAGGTTGCCGCGCACCTTGGTATCGCCCTCAATGCCCTTCAGGAACAGGCAGACCTCGACGCCCATCACCGAGCGCACCACGTCAACAAGGCCGTCGCACTCATCCGAGGTGACACCGCAAGCCTCAAGGTCGCTCTGGTACGCGTAGCTATACGCAACGCGCCCGTGGGCCACCGTCTTGATGCGGCCCATAACGATGGACTTGAGGTGCAAAAACTCAACGCGCATGCTCTGGTATACCTCGAGTGCCACACGCGCCGGATCGGCACCGTGGGCAACCAGACGCGATGCCGCATGGAACGCGGCGGCATCGGCGTTTTGGTACTGAAAACGGCCGGTATCGGTAACCAAGCCACACAGCAGGCAGGTCGCAACGCCATCACGTGCGACAATGCCGCAATTGTCCAAGAAACGGTCAATGATCATGGCGCAGGCTGCAGCTTCAACGCGCCTCAGGCTGAGCTCGGCAAACTCCTCGCGCGCCGGATGGTGGTCGAAACACACCACATGCTTGGAGCGACGAAGCACCTCGGCGGAATTATTGAGACGCTCGACGACCGGTACGTCCACCGAAATGAACAGGTCCGGATTGCCGGTGTACGCAGATGCCGGCACCAGGCGATCGGCACCCTCCATAAAGCGGTAGATGCGCGGAACCGGGTCATCGTCTGCCAGCAGCAGGGCAATGTCCTTGTTGGGGAAAAACTTCATGAGCGAAAGGCCCAGACCCAACACGGAGCCCAAGGCATCGCCATCGGGAGAAGTATGTCCCGAAATCGCAATGGAGGACGCACCCTCGATGAGCTCGAGGATGCGTCGCTGAATATCTGCAGACTCACACGAGGCGAGGTCGGCGGAATTAGTCATCTAAAGCTGCCTCCTGGGCGGCATCCGCTATCGGATAGCCGTCCTCGTCCTTTTCGATCGCAAGCGTGGCGGGAACGTTTTCCAGCGCACGCGTGATGCGCTCGGCCTCATCGGTCGAGCGATCGATGCGAAAATCGAGTTCGGGCGTAACACGCCAATCGAGCGAGCGAGCCAACAGGCTGCGAATGCGGCCCTTAGCGCTTGCGAGCGCCTCCATGACCTCGTCGTAGCGGCTCGCATCGCACGACACGTACACGCGCGCGAACGAACGGTCCACCGCGACCTCGACCGCGGTCAAAGTAACCAGGTCGAGTCGCGGATCGGAAACCTCAAAGAGCAGGATATAACCGAGCTTCTCGCGAAGCTGCTCGCCCAGACGGCGGGTTGCCTGCGTTTGCTTCATAGCGCTACCCCCTACTCGGTACGGGCAACCTGGTCGATACGGTAACCCTCGATCTGGTCGCCGGGCTTGATGTCCTGGAAGTTCTCCAGGCCAATGCCGCCCTCGGAACCGCTCTTGAGGCTCTTGGCCTCGTCCTTGTAGTGGCGCATCGAGGCGATCTTGCCGTTAAAGACCACGATACCGTCGCGCACCAGGCGCACGGAATCGGTCGCGGCGATCTCGCCCTCTTCGACGCGGACACCGGCGGCGATACCGACTTTGGGCACCTTGAAGGTGTCCAGGACGGTCGCGGTACCCGTGGCGACCTCGACCTCGGTGGGCTTGAGCATGCCGATACGGGCGGCGTCGAGCTCCTCGAGGCACTTGTAGATGACGTCGTAGCAACGGATCTCGACGCCCTCGCGCTCGGCAGCGGAGCGGGCCTTACCGTCGGGACGGACGCCAAAGCCGATGATGATGGCGTTGGAGGCGTCGGCCAGGACGACGTCGGTCTCGTTGATGGCACCGACGGCGGAATGGATCGTGTTGATGCGAACCTCGGACTGATCCATCTTGTCGAGCGAGTCCTGAAGGGCCTCGATGGAGCCCTGGACATCGGCCTTGATGATCAGGTTGAGCTCCTTGACCTCGGCGTCAGCGATGGTCTCGAAGAGGTTCTCGAGCGTGACGTGCTTGACGCGGCTCTGCTCCTCGATACGGGCCTTGAGCGAACGCTCGTCGGCCAGGGCGCGAGCCTCGCGCTCGTCCTCGAACACGCGGAACTCGTCACCGGCGTTGGGCACGGACTGCAGGCCCAGGATCTCGACGGCGTCGGAGGGACCGGCCTCGGTGACGGCGCGACCCTTGGGGTCGAGCATGGCGCGGACGCGGCCGTAGGTAAGGCCGGCGACCAGCGTATCGCCCACGTGCAGGGTACCGCGGGTCACGAGCACGGTAGCGACCGAGCCGCGGCCCTTGTCGAGCTTGGCCTCGAGGACGTTGCCGGAGGCAAAGGTGTCCGGGTTGGCCTTGAGCTCGAGCACGTCGGCCTGGAGCAGCACGGTCTCCAGAAGGTCGTCGATACCGATCTTCTGCTTGGCAGAGATGTTGACGAACATGTTCTGTCCGCCCCACTCCTCGGGGATGACGCCGTACTCGGTGAGCTCCTGACGCACACGGTCGGGGTTGGCGCCCGGCTTATCGATCTTGTTGACGGCGACGACGATGGGTACGCCGGCGGCCTTGGCGTGGTTGATCGACTCGACCGTCTGGGGCATGACGCCGTCGTCGGCGGCGACGATCAGGATGACGATGTCGGTCACCTTGGCGCCACGGGCACGCATGGCCGTAAAGGTAGCGTGACCCGGGGTATCGATGAAGGTGATCTTGCGGTCGTTGATCATGACCTGCGAAGCGCCGATGGCCTGCGTAATGCCGCCCGCCTCGCCGGCAGCAACGCCGGTGTGACGGATGGCGTCGAGCAGCGACGTCTTGCCGTGGTCGACGTGACCCATGACGGTAACGACCGGGGCGCGCGGCTTAAGGTCGGCGGGATCGTCGTAGAACGAGAAGGTGTTCTCCTCCTCGGGGGTGATGATCTTGATCTGACGGCCCAGGTCGTCGGCAACGAGCTCGACGAGGTCGTCGGACATGGACTGCGTCATGGTGAGCGGCGTACCCAGCAGGAACAGGCGCTTAATGATGTCGTTGGCCGGAACGTCGAGCGCCTCGGCAAGCTCCTGGACGGTAACGCCCTGGGAGACCTTGATGGCGTCGAGGTCCTCGGGGTTCACGCCCTGGGCCAGCGCCTCCTCTATCTTGCGCTCCTCCTGAGCCTTGGCAGCCTCGCGCTCGCGCTTCTCCTTGCGCTTCTTGCGGCGACCGGTGGACTCACGAGAGGCCTCCTCGACGGCAGCACGAGCCTCCTCGAGCACCTTCTCGCGGCTGTACTCCTCGGCCTCGCGAGCCATGCGGCTGTAGTGGTCCTCTTCGTTGTTGTGACCGCCCTTGCGCTTCTTGCCCTTGCCCTGCTTATCGGGGTTGGGGAAGTCCATGCCGGCAGCGACGTTGTTGCTGGCGTTGGTGCGATGGCTGTGCGGACGGCTCTCGGAGGCGTTGCGCTCGGAGTTGTTGTCTGAGGCGTTGCGATCGTTACGACGGCCACCGCGGCGGTCGTTGTTGCCGCCACGACGGTTACCGCGCTCTGCGGCGCGCTCGGCCTTGGCCTTGTCCTCGGCGTCCTTCTTCTCCTTGAGCACGGTCTCCTGTGCGGCGATCTGGTCGAGCAGCGAACGGAAGCGCGAACCGGAGTCGGAAGCGGGAACGGCGCGGCGCTGGGCCTCGCGGGCAGCCTCCTCCTTCTCGCGAGCAAGGCGCTCCTGCTCGGCCTTCTTCTTGGCCTCGGCCTCGGCGCGGGCAGCCTCCTCGGCAGCCTGGGCTGCGGCAAACTGGCGGCGCTCCTCCTCGCGTGCCTTCTCGGCGGCGATGCGCTCGCGCTCGGCCTCGGCGGCGCGTGCGGCCTCCTCGGCAGCAGCTGCCTGCTCCTCGGCCTGCTTGGCGGCCTCGACTTCCTGAGCGCGGGCCTCGATCACCGAGGCGAGCTGCTTGCGGACCATGGCGACATAAGCGTCCTCCAAGGTGGAGGAAGCGGACTTAGCGGGAATCTTCATATCGGCGAGATGACCCATCAGTTCCTTGGAGGTCATGCCGAACTCTTTGGCCAGGGTGGACACACGGACTTTTGCCATATGACTTCACCTACCCTTTCTGGCACCTTGGGTGCCTAGAGACTGAACGAGCGTGGGAGACGCGCCGGGACCCGCCCGGCGCAACCGCGCGCTAGATCAGGTCCTCCGCATCATCGAAGGCGTCGGTGTCGTGGACACCGCAGAAACGGGAGCCGGGACGAGCCTGGTTGCGGCACTGGATGCCGTCCTCGGACACGTACTCGCAGCGGCGGACGTCCTCGTCCTCCTCGTCACCGATCAGGTCGGCGGCGGGCTCCTCGTGAACGGGAACGTTCTTGAGGATGTCGGCGGCAAGCGTCTCGGACTTGATGTCGATGTGCCAGCCGGTCAGGCGCGCGGCGAGGCGGGCGTTCTGGCCCTCCTTGCCGATGGCGAGGGACAGCTGGTCGTCGGGCACGATGACGCCGGCGTAGGCCTTCTCCTCGTCGATGAGGACGCGGGTGACCTTGGCGGGCGACAGGGCGTTGGCGACGTAGACGGCAGGATCGGCATCCCAAAGGATGACGTCGACGCGCTCGCCACGGAGCTCGCCCACGACAGCGCGAACACGGCTGCCCTTGGGGCCGACACAGGCGCCCACGGGATCCAGACGGTCGTCGAGCGAGTGGACGGCGACCTTGGAGCGCTGGCCGGGCTCGCGGGCGATCGACTTGATCTGGACGGTGCCCTCATAGATCTCGGGCACCTCCTGCTCAAACAGACGACGCATGAGCTCGGGGTGGGTACGGGAGATGACAATCGGCGGACGGCTGTGCTCGCCACGAACCGGCTGCAGGTTGGAGTTGGGGTCGCGAACGTCGATGATAACGGCCTTGATGTGCTGGTTGTGCAGGTAGCGCTCGCCCATCGGACGCTCGTTGCGCTCGTTCTCGTAACGGCGCTGGTCGAAGTGCGGCAGCTCGGCCTCGACGCCCTCGCGGATCTTGACGATCGTGAAGTCGGGCGTGGACTGCAGCACGGTACCGCTGATGAGGTCACCGATGCGGCCGGAGAACTCCTCGTAGATCTGCTCGCGGGCGGAGTTGCGCACGATGGCGTTGATCTCGGCCTTGGCGTGCTGGGCGGCGATGCGGCTCGTGTTCTTGGGGGTGACGTCGATCTCCTCGAACTCGGTGAAGTTGCCTTCCTCGTCCATGGAATCGTCAATCGGCTCCAGACGGTAGACGTAGATCTTGCCGGTGGTGCGGTCGATGGTCACCTTGGCGCCCCACTCAAGATGCAGGATCTCGGCATAGCTCTTGGCGAGCGACTGCTCCAGGCGGTCGATCAGGTAGAGCTGGTCGATGTGCTTCTCCTGGCAAAGCTCCATCAGGGCGGACATCATGTCGGATGCTGCCATCTTACTTTCCTTCCTTCGCGGGCTTGAAGTCGTAGGTGGGCTTCAACTTGCACTTTTTAACATCAGAGAAATCGAGGGTAACGGACTCGCCGTCCTCGAGCTCGAGGGTCACGTTGGTCTCGGTTGCGGCGGCAATCTTGCCGGCGTACTTGCGACGGCCCTCGGTGGCGGTGGAGGTGAGCTCACAGTTCTCGCCCACAAAGCGGGCAAAGTCGCACGGGCGGCGCAGCGGACGCGCCATACCCGGGCTCGACACCTCGAGCGTATAGCTCGAAGAGATAGGGTCGAGCTCCTCAATCACATCGCCGACCCACTTGGTGTTGGCCGTGACGTCGTTGAGCGACAGGCTCTGACCCTCGGCACCCTCGATACGCACGCGTACGCAGGGGGCCTTGGTGGCACCCACGAGCTCGACGTCGACGATGTCGACATCGTGCTGGGGAGCGACGGCCTCGAGCGCGTCGATGATCGCCTGCTCGGTCTTGGTCTTGACCATTGCGGCACCTCCATCCATACAAAAAAGAAGCGGGGCCGAAACCCCACTTCTTTCAATTACAACTTCATTTGCAAGCAAACTATACCAATAGCTGCGGAAACGTGCAAGCACAGTACGAACCTGCAGGTCAGCGTGCGCACAGCTTCTCCACAAGAATAGGACAATTGGACTAAAGACTCCATGAGGCAAGCGTCCGAGGGTCCCAAAACGGGCCATGCGTCCCAATCCACAGGCCCGTTCGGACCCCAAGGGCATTCCTCCCCGAGCCCCTATCGATCAGACTTACGCTAAGGGACATTCTGTAACAAGCCGGCCAGCAAGTCGCACAACGACAAACCTTTCCAAATCCCGTACGGCAAGGAGGCACCCATGAAACGCCTAGGCACCCTCTGCACGACCGCGCTCGCCATCGCAGTCTGCTCGTTCGCCCTGATGGGATGCAGCAATATCGATGGCAAAACCGGGCCATCTGAGCCGAATCCCGGAAGCACCGAAGCTGCCGAGGAAACGACGCCACAGGGTAGCTTCGATAAAATAAACGAAGACGAAATCGATCCCCAGGGTTTGGGCCCCGACCCCCAAGAACAGTTCCCCATCGACCTAGAGGCGGACGAGAACGTCCATGTTACCTGCGTGGGCAAGGACACCGACGGCTACGGGGACGCCGCGCTCGTCTTTACGGTGTCCAACAACTCCGGTGTCGACATGATGTTTGGCGATGTGGACTCCTATGCCTACGTCAACGGTGATGTCCGCGACGTACGCATGCGCCAACCGGTCGCGGCTGGAGAGGAAACGCGCGCCATGCTCACCTTTGTGGGCACCTTCGACGATCCGAACTTTGATGTGAACAACGACCTCAACGACATCTACCTCAACATTTGGATGTTCGAAGAGGCAACGGGCAACGTTTACTTTAGGGACCTGGTACACATCCCATAGAAAACGTTGCGACGCAATGACTAAGCAGGGCATACAACACAAAACGAGGGACGACCCAACCGGATCGCCCCTCGTCTTTTATGCGTCAGTTAAGCGCGCAGTGCTTACTTGACCACCAGGTTGACCAGCTTGCCGGGCACGCAGATGGCCTTGACGACTGTCTTGCCCTCGAGCCACTTGGCGACGGCGGCCTCGGCGGCAGCCTGCATATCCTCATTGGAGGCATCGCGGGCAACGTCGACGCGGCCGCGGACCTTGCCGAGCACCTGGACCACGATCTGCACCGTGTCCTCAACGGACTCGGCCAGGTCGAACTCGGGCCAGGCGGCGGTGTAGGCGTTGCCCTCGCAGCCGAGTGCCTCGTGCCACAGCTCGTCGGCCCAGAACGGGCAGATAGGGGCAAGGACGCTCACGATATCCTTAGCCACGCCGTAGCACAGAGCCTTGTCGCGGTCAGCACCCTCAGTGGCGTTGAGATAGGCGCTCGCCGCGTTGACGAGCTCCATGACGGCCGAGATCGCGGTGTTGAACTGGCCGCGGTCGAAGTCCTCAGTGCACTTGGCGATGGTGCGGTGACGCTCGCGATAGAGCTTCATCGCAACCTCGTCGAGCGCGGACTTGTCGAAGGCCACGTTGGCATCGCCGGACTGGACGAGCTGCCAAACGATACGCCAGGCGCGCTTGATAAAGCGGTTGGCGCCCTCGACGGCCTTGGGATCCCAGTCGAAGTCCTTCTCGGGCGGGGCGATAAACAGGATCGCCAAACGCATGGTGTCGGCACCGTAGGGCTCGATGACCGAGCTCGGGGGCACGACATTGCCCTTGGACTTGGACATGGTGTCGCCGTTCTCGTCCTTGACCATGCCCTGGCACAGCAGGTTGGTGAAGGGCTCGTCCACGCTCAGCAGGCCCAGGTCGCGCAGTGCCTTGGTAAAGAAGCGGCTGTAGAGCAGGTGCAAAATAGCGTGCTCGATGCCGCCGATGTAGTTATCGACGGGCATCCAACGGTCGGCAGCCTCACGGGAGAAGGGCAGCTCAGTGTTGTGCGGATCGGTATAGCGCAGGTAATACCAGCTGGAGCAGGTAAAGGTGTCCATGGTATCGGTCTCGCGCTTGGCCGGGCGGCCGCAGACCGGGCAGGTGGTCTCGTAGAACTCCTTGCACTCGGCAAGGGTTTCGCCAGCGCCCAGGTCCAGGTTCTCGGGCAGCGTCACCGGCAGCTGATCCTCGGGCACGGGCACGATGCCGCAGTGCTCGCAGTGGATGGCCGGGATGGGGTTGCCCCAATAGCGCTGACGGGAAATGAGCCAGTCGCGCAGACGGAACTCGACCTTGCGACGACCACAGCCCATGGCCTCGAGGTCGGCCACGATCGCAGCCTCGCCCTCGGAGTGCTTGCCGCCGCGCATGCCGGTGTACTTGCCGGACTGGACGAGCGTGCCCTCGGCAGCGTGGGCGCAATCCCAGTCGACGTTCTCGGCATGGAAGGTATCGATGGTCTCGCCGCTGGCCTCGACGGCAGCGCGATCGTCATCGTCCAGGATGATCGGCACGATCGGCAGGTCGTACTTACGGGCAAACTCAAAGTCGCGCTGGTCGCCACAGGGAACGGCCATGACGGCACCGGTACCGTAGTCGGCAACGACATAATCGGCAACCCACACGGGGACCTTCTCGCCGTTGACGGGGTTTACCACATAGCGGCCCGTGAAGGCACCGTGCTTCTCGAGGGTGCCTTGGGCACGCTCGACGGCAGAGATATGCTTGGAGTCCTCGACGATCTTGGTGACGGCCTCCTCGTACTCCGTACCCTCGACGAGCTCGTGCAGGCCGGCGTACTCGGGAGCCAGGACAAAGAAGGAGACGCCAAAAAGGGTATCGGCACGCGTGGTGAAGACGGTGATCTTGCCCTCATCGCCCTCGATGGGCTCGCCATCCTGGTCGCACAGGGTAAAGTCGACCTCGGCGCCCTCGGAGCGACCGATCCAGTTGGCCTGCATCTGCTTGACGCGCTCGGGCCAGCCGGGGAGCTTCTCCAGGTCGTCGAGCAGCTCCTGGGAGTACTCGGTGATCTTGAAGTACCACTGCTCAAGGTCGCGCTTCTCGGGCTCGGTGCCGCAGCGCCAGCACTTGCCCTCGGTAACCTGCTCGTTGGCCAGAACGGTCTTGCAGGTGGGGCACCAGTTGACCGGGTTCTTCTTACGGTAGACCAGGCCCTTTTCCCACATCTTCTCAAAGATCCACTGGCCCCAGCGGTAGTAGTCGGGGCTGCAGGTCTTGACCATGCGATCCAGATCGTAGGAGAAGCCCATGCGCTTCATCGTAGCGAGCGCCTGGTCCATGTTCTTATACGTCCAGGCAGCAGCCTGCGTGTTGTGCTTGATAGCGGCGTTCTCGGCAGGCAGGCCAAAGGCGTCAAAGCCGATGGGGTGCAGCACGTCGTAACCGCGCATGCGGGCCTGACGGGCCATGGCATCGCCGATGGTGTAGTTGCGCGCGTGGCCCATGTGCAGGTCGCCCGACGGATACGGGAACATCTCGAGCACGTACTTCTTGGGCTTGCTGTCGTCGGTGTCGACGGCAAAGAGGTTGGAGTCCTCCCAGGCCTTCATCCATCGGGACTCAATGGCCTGCGCGTCGTAGGCAGGGATCTCGTCCTTATGATCTGTGCAATCGCACATATCAGCTCCTTTAATCTTAGCTGGGGTCAGTCGGCTTGGCTTTATTCGCTACTGCGGACAGTCCTGCGCAAGACGAAGAGCACTTAATGTGCTCTTCTTTGCGTGCGGAACTTGTAGCGAACAAAGCTAAACTGCCCGACCCTAAGGTTGACTCGACTGATAATAGCAAATACGACAAGCGAGATGCCTGCGACTTGCAGGCATCTCGCTTTATCTAAATAACGTGGTTGATACTCAACCGCTATTTGTTAATAGTCCTAGCATGGACGGGTTTTCCAAGTGCCGCAGATTGCCGTGAAAGAGGAGCGACGCGTACTTTGGTACGCGAGCGACGGTTTGAACGGCAAGGTGCGGTGCTTGGGAAAGCCACTTATCGATAGGAAACGCTCTGCTGGGAGTCCTTGACGACTACGTCGTGGGCGCCGCCTTCGACGATTGAGGTCGAGCTCACCAGGGTCAGGCGTGCCTTTTCCTGGAGCTCGGGGATCGAGAGGGCACCGCAGTTGCACATCGTGGACTTGACCTTGTAAAGCGTACCGCCCACGCCGTCCTTGAGGGAGCCGGCGTAGGGAACGTAGGAGTCGACGCCCTCGACGAAGCTGAGCTTCGCGGCGCCACCCAGATCGTAGCGCTGCCAGTTGCGGGCACGCGCGGAACCCTCGCCCCAGTACTCCTTCATGTACTGACCGTTCACGTTGACGCGCTCGGTCGGGCTCTCGTCGAAGCGGGCGAAGTAGCGACCCAGCATCATAAAGTCAGCACCCATGGCCAGGGCGAGCGTCATGTGGTAATCGTAGACGATACCGCCGTCGGAGCACACGGGCACGTAGACGCCGGTCTCCTCGTAGTACTCGTCGCGAGCGCGGCAGACGTCGATCAACGCAGTGGCCTGGCCACGGCCGATACCCTTGGTCTCACGGGTGATGCAGATGGAACCGCCGCCGATACCGACCTTGATGAAATCGGCACCACAGTCAGCCAGGAAGCGGAAGCCCTCGGCGTCGACGACGTTACCGGCACCGACCTTGACGTCCTCGCCGTAGTTGGCGCGGATCCACTCGATGGTGCGCTTCTGCCACTCGCTGAAGCCCTCGGAAGAGTCGATGCACAGGACATCGGCACCAGCCTCGATGAGCAGCGGCACGCGCTCGGCATAGTCGCGGGTGTTGATACCGGCGCCGACCATGTAGCGCTTGTCGTTATCGAGCAGCTCGTTGGGGTTAGTCTTGTGGCTGTCGTAGTCCTTGCGGAACACAATGCCCATGAGGTGATCGTTATCGTCGACGATGGGCAGGGCGTTGAGCTTGTTGTCCCAGATGACGTCGTTGGCAACCTTGAGGCTGATGTTCTTGTCGCCCACGATGAGCTGCTCACGCGGGGTCATGAACTCGGAGACCTTCGTCTGGTGGTCATCGCGACTGGGGCGATAGTCACGGCTGGTGACGATGCCCAGGAGCTTACCCTTGGGAGTACCGTCATCAGTAACCGGCATGGTGGAGTGACCGGTCTTCTCCTTGAGCTCGATGACCTGCTCCATGGTCATGTCGGGGGTCAGCGTGGAATCAGACTGAACGAAACCGGCCTTGTGATCCTTGACGGCCTTGACCATGGCGGCCTCGGACTCGGCGCTCTGGGAACCGTAAATGAAGGACAGGCCACCCTCGGTAGCGAGCGCGACACCCATGTCGACGCCCGAGACGGACTGCATGATGGCGGAAACCATGGGGATGTTCAGGGTGATTGCCGGCTTCTCACCGCGCTTAAAGCGGGTCAGCGGCGTCTTAAGAGAGACGTTGTTGGGGATGCACTGCGAGGACGAGTAACCAGGGACCAGCAGATACTCCGAAAACGTGTGGGACTCACCGGGAAAGAACGTAGCCATGTTTCTCCTTTTTCCATGCGACCGGTCGGCTGCAGGCCTCGTAGGACCCAGCCCAACCTTGGGCGCCCAATACTGGGGAAGTATCTTAACGCACTTTGACTGCTACAATGCATGATTTAAGAAGAGCACACGAGGGTTTGACGCAGGCTTTGCGTTTGCCCAGCAAACACTTTAGCGGGAAGACGTGGAGCACATGGAGTACAAGACGACGGCAAAGTTGGTCATTCAAGCGTTCGACAAAGATCTGCCGGGCGTGTTTGGACACGGCTGTGTCTTGCTGCTGCAGGGTATCGCCCGCGAGCACTCGCTCAACCGCGCCGCCAAGAGCATGGGCATGGCGTATTCCAAGGCCTGGCGCATCGTAAACGAGGCCGAAGGCCAGCTGGGCTGCAAGCTCATCGAGCGCGACGGCGCCCGCGGATCCACCCTCACCCCCGCCGGCGAGCGAGCCATAGCGGTCTACGAGGAGCTGCAGGCCGACATCAACAACGTCATCGCCACCAAAGCAAACGACCTCATCGCCAGCATCAAAGAGTAACTAACTTGCGGAGGGCGTTGTCTAGGGTGGACGCTACTACCAGAGGATTGTCGGTACCGGCGAAGAGGCGGACGGTGCTCCCCTGCTTGCCGCGTGGAGCCGAAAGGCGCGTCGTTGCGCCGCCGGCGGGCGATGTGCGAAACTCCCCGGGCAAAGCATCGAACAGCTCGCCCGCACTACGCTCGATAAGATCAAATTCAACTGCCGGGCCAAAGCCGTGCTCGAGGATTCCCGTTGCAGCCGCATGGTCGGGATGCGGGCTCAGCCCGGGATAGCGCACGTTGCGCACCATCTCATTGGCGGCCAGATACTCGGCCAGCGCACGTGCGCGGTCGAAATGTGCCTGCAAGCGGACATCGAGCGAGTCCAACCCGCGCTCCAGCGCACCGGCCTCGTCAGCAGGCATATCAAGCTTGGCCAAGCCACAGCCCTCAAGCAGGGCATGCGCGCACTCAGCCGCGGCATCCACGCAATGGCGCTTGAGCTGCGAGCGCGCGACCGATACGGCAACCAACTTGCGCGGAGCATCACCGGCACATACACGATCGAGCGCCTCAAGCGACAGCACAGCACCCAGCCGCAGCGAAACGCAGCCAAAAGCCGACGCCACCGTGTTATCCACTACAAACAGCGCGTGGGCCTCACGAGCAGCGCGGCCCAGAGCGCGAAGGTCGGGCACACGCAGACCAAAGCCACCGATTGAGTTCACAAACCACCACAGGTGCGACCCCTCGGCATCAAACGAAGCATCAAAGCCCTCGGACGCGGCAGCAAACGCATCGGCGGACCCCGAGCCCACCAGCGCGACATCGCAGCCATCAAAGCCGCTCGCAAACCCATCGACAAAGTCATCGGCAAACGCAACCAGGCGGTCACCGGGGCGCACAATCCCCAACAGAGACAGCGCCGCCGGCACATGCGAGGCCGCAACAAGACGCGCCTCACGCGCGCCGGCCCTTAAAGCCCAGGCCTCTTCTAGCTGCTGTACATCCACAAGGCACCGCCCCTTCATAAACAAAAACCCACGATGCGGGTGTTTCCCGCATCGTGGGCAACGGCTGCAGTATAGCGCCGATATGCGACGAATCGCTTAGATGTTGAGCGTGTGATATGTCACGCTCGCACCCGGAGCGTCAACGGTCACGCCATAGGCCTCGGGATAGATGCGCGTCGATAACACGAGCGCGCCATCGTTCACAAACACCTCGACCGACGAGGCATCGCCGACAATACGCACGTTGCGAACCTCGTCGACGGGCTCCCAACGCACGGTGCGACCGCAGCCGGCAGAAGCGCGACCCTCATCGGTAAATCGCATCTCAAAGCGCGAGGGCAGTTCGCCCTCAGCGAGCACAAACGCCAGCTTCAGCTCGCCATCAACGGTCGCGGTAAATGCGCCGTCGACACCGTCGACAACAACGTCAAAGCAGGTATCGCCGGCAACCTCCAACGAGCTCTCCCCCACACGCACCGAGGCATAATGGCGCTCGATCTCTCGTGCCGGCTGCTGCAGCACCACGCCGCCGGCACCGGCTGTGAGCTCACGCGGCACCGTCATGCAGTGCTGCCAGCCGCACGCCACGGTGGGTGCGTTGCCATAGGTCGGCTCATCGGGCATGCCCATCCAGCCGATCAGAATGTGGCGACCGTCCTCGGCCGTGAACTCCTGCGGGGCATAGAAGTCAAAACCGGCGTCCCACAGGCGGAACTCGCCCAGCTCATACTCGCCATCGCCATCTGTAATGTCGCCCGTTACAGGCATGTAGCCGGCAGCGTATACGTTGCCGCGGTCCCAACGACCGCCCTCGAGCCCCTGGGGCGAGAAGGACAGCCACTTCGCCGGTACGCCGTCATCGGCCTCAAGCTCAAGGTATCCCGGGCACTCCCACATAAAGCCAAAACGCTCGGGCGTAGACACGCGGCTCTCGAGCTCCCAGCTCAGCATATCGGGCGAGCCATACACCAGGATCTCGCCCACATCGCGCCCGGCGCCCTCGCCGTGCATCGCGCAAAAACGACTCTCGACATGCGGCCCATCCACGCGACGACGCGCGCCCAGCACCATGTGGTAACGCCCATCATCATCGCGCCACACCTTGGGATCACGCACGTGGCAGGTCAGATCGTCGGGATAATCCTCGGACGCCAGCACCACGCGCTTTTGGCTGAACTCCCGACCGGCAAGGCCATCAACGCTCTCGACATAAACAGTATCGGCGCGGCGGCCGGTATTGATGTAGTCGTATGTGCCATCTGCATCGGAAAGCTTAACGTTGCCTGTGTACAGCACGCGAATGCGACCGTCCTCGACAAGCGCGGAGCCCGAATACACGCCATGGCAATCGAACGGCTCGTCGGGCAACAGCGGGGCGCCAACGTAGTCCCACGTCATAAGGTCGCGGCTCGTCGCATGACCCCAGGCCTTAACGCCGCCCTCGACATCAAACGGCGCATACTGAAAATAGGCATGGAACACGCCATCTGCCTGGCAAAGACCGTTGGGGTCATTGAGCCAACCCGCCGGCGGCATAATGTGGAAATGCTGGCCATACGCGCCATGACCGCACTCAGAGGCGGCAGCGTCAACAGCGGCAACCAGCTTTGCAAGGTCGCGACCAAGTGCATTAGACATATCAAAGTCCTAACGGATCGAAAGTAACAAGGCGCCAGAGAACGGCACAAGATACAGGAAACGCCCGTGAGCATACAACCCGCGGGCATCCCCTCAATCAAAAGCTCTTAGGCCTGCTCGGAAGCCTTGGGCTCGTCCTTGTACAGGAGAAACGAGACGGCAAAGGAAACCAGCGCGGCGACCGCAAACATGATCGCGTACTGCACGGGCTGGGCCAGGCACAGCAGGATACCGAAAATACCGGTAACACCCGTGCCGGAGGCAGCCAACGAGGTGAGCGCGCAGACCAAGGCACCGCAACCGCCGCCGATGCAACCGGCGATGAAGGGCTTAAAGAAGCGCAGGTTCACACCAAAGATGGCAGGCTCGGTAATACCCATGAAGGCGGACAGAGCCGAAGGAAGCGCCAGACCCTTGATCTTGGCATCGCGGGTCTTAAAGGCAACGGCGAGCGCGGCGCCACCCTGGGCAATGTTGGCGGCGCTGGCGATGGGCAGCCAGTAGGTCACACCGTACTGGGCGAGCTGGCCCAGGTCGATGGCGGTGTACATCTGGTGGATACCGGTAACGACCGTGGGGGCGTAGAACAGGCCGACGATAAAGGAACCGATACCGAAGGGCAGGGTCAGCAGGGCCTGAATCAGACCGAGAATGGCGTTCTCGGCCCAGACAAAGATGGGGCCGACGGCAACGAGCGTCACGAGCACGGTCACGAACACCGAGACGAGCGGGGTCACAAAGAGGTCGAACATCTCGGGAACGATCTTGTGCAGGCGCTTCTCGAGGAAGGCCAGAATGGCGCAGGCGATAACGATGGGAATCACATGGCCCTGATAGCCGACCCACTCAAAACTGTACACACCGGGAATAACGGTGACCATGGTCCGCACGCCCTCGGAGGCAACCGTATAGGCGCTCTGCAGCGAGGAGTTGATGAACGCACCGCCGACGACGGCACCCAGGTACGGGTTGGCGCCAAAGGCCTTAGCCGCGGAGTAGCCGATCAGGATCTGCAGAATGCCAAAGGACGTTCCCGAGACCAGGTCGGCGATCTTATAGATAAAGTTATTGGTGTCGAGCGCGATAAAGCCGTTGGAGGCCATAAAGTTAAGGGCACTCATAATGCCCAGCAGCAGACCCGAAGCCACGATGGCGGGGATGATGGGGACAAAGACATCGCCGAGCATCTTAATGGCGCGCATAAAGATGTTCTGCTGCTGCGCCGCGGCCTCCTTGACCTCGGCCTTGGTGGCAGCCTCGACGCCGCTGAGCGCGATGAACTCCTCGTAGACCTTGTTGACGGTGCCGGTGCCAAAAATAATCTGGAGCTGGCCCTGAGCCTCAAAGACGCCCTTGGCGCCGTCGACGTTCTCGATGGCCTCCTTGTTAACCTTGGCGTTATCGGCAATCACCAGGCACAGACGCGTGGCGCAGTGTGCGGCCGAAACAACGTTGTCGGCGCCACCGATGTTGTCAAGCACCTCTTGGGCTGATTTGCGGTAGTCCATGACTTCCCTTTCCTTCAACGGGCGCATGTGCACCCGGCCACCTTTGACACTTACACTGTAATCGTTTTCAGTTTCATATATCTGTAATCGTTTTCATAGTAGGGTGAACGGTAGGAAAAAGCCGGCGAAAGGTAGTTTTAAGGCAAAAACAGGCGACTCAGAGACAGGCAGACGTGCCCAAGACCTAGACATTCATAAGCTGATGGCCGAGCTTGAGCGTCTTGAGACCGCTCTCCCCCTCCACGCCATCAAGCGTGTTGAGTAACATATTGGTCGCCTCGACGCCACTGGTCAGGTAGCCATAGTGCACGGTGGGAATGCCACCCGTCAGCGCGCGCAAAAACGCGTTGTCGCCAAAACCGCTCACACGATGTATGCCCTCGCCCATACCTCGAACCTCATCGATGGCACGCAGCGCGCCCGCCGCCATGGTGTCGGTCGCGCAGGCGATAAACGAAACATCGGGAGCGACGGAAAGCAGTTCACGCGCCGCACCATAGCCCGAGTCGAGCGTAAACGAGCCCAGACGAATCAGACTCGGATCAAGCGCCACGCCCGCGGCGCGCAAGCCGGCCTCAAAACCGCGACGGCGGTCATAACCGGCCGCGCGGTCCTCCTCGGTAACTCCAATATAGGCAATCTTGCCGTCCACACGACCCGCAAGTGCCTGGCCCAATTCAAAGGCGGCCTCGTAATCGTCGTGATAGACGCACGCCGCACCCTCAACATTCTGGCCGATCAGCACGATGGGCACGCGACACGATTCAATCGCCCGACGGTGCTCGTCGGTAATCATAGTTGCCACCAGCACAATGCCATCGACCGGGTGGTTTTGGAATAAATCGAGGTATTCGAGCTCACGATCGGCCGCGTTGTCGGTGTTGGCAAGCAGCATCTGGTAGCCACGGCGACCGAGCACCTGGCCAATGCCGGCGGTAATGCGGCTCACGGACTCCGAGTTGATCTTGGGCACGATGACGCCGATGAGCTTGGTGGAACCGGTGCGCAGCGCGCGAGCTTGGCTGGACCGCACGTATCCGGTCAGCTCAATCGCCTGCTTAATGCGCTCGGCCTTGTCCGCCGAGATATATCCACCATTGAGGTAGCGCGAGACGGCGGCGCTCGAAACGCCGGCCAGCTCGGCCACATCCTTCATCTTAACCACAAGCACCCCTGTCGTTGAAATCGCTTTCACCATGATACCCAACCCATCCCAGCAAATTAAGCAAATGAGACGGACCGCACGGATCATTTCAACAGCCCAGGTCGAACAAACGTCAGCGAGCGGGCAGCTGCCGTGGCGAGGTGCCGCGAAAGAGGAGCGACGCGTACTTTATGTACGCGAGCGACGGTTAGAGCGGCAGATCGCCCGGCAGATGCCCGCGCAGCGTCGAGCGGTCCGGCGTTCGGCAGAACGCCGGAACATAATAGCCACGGCAGCTGCCCGCTCGCTGACGTACGCTCGACCAAGAGCGCCCATTTGCTCGCTAGGGTTCTAGCCGTGGTACTCGCCGTTGTATTGAATGAGCGTCAAGTCCTCCACGCCGTCGAGTACGCGGATGGCATCGGCATAGGGCATATCCACACCATCAGAGAACACTTCGACGGCCATCTCGACCTTGTCGCCGCGCATGGTCTTGGACTTGACGGTGAACTTGGTGCGCCCAAATGCACGCACGATATCGTCGCCGGTGGTCTGGCCCGTGTAGTGGATGACCATCATGTACACGCGCGCCTTGTCCTGGTGGCTTGCAAAGCCGGCGATCAGCACCACGATCACCACTGCCGTGAGCCCCACGAGCGCATACATGCCGGCGCCTGCCGTAATGCCCGTGGTAATGGCCCAAAACAGATACAGCAGGTCGAGCGGGTCCTTGACCGCCGTACGGTAGCGGACGATAGACAGAGCACCGACCATACCGAGCGAGATGACCACGTTGGTCGAGATCGCGAGCGTGACCATGCAGGTGAGCACGCACATGCCCACGAGCGTCACGGCAAAGCTGCGCGAATACACCACGCCGGTAAAAAAGCGCTTGTACACGTAATAGATCAGAATGCCCATGGCGAGCGCCACGAGCAGCGACAGGCCGATCTTGGCAGGGTCGACCTGACCAAACGCCTCCAAGACGGAGTTCTTAAAAAAATCCCTGGTGCTCATGGTCTAAATATCCCCTCGGTTCTCAAAATCCGATTCCCAGTAGTTAAAACCGCGAAGGTAGGCGGTCTTTTCGTAACACAGGCAGTACTTGGAGACCGCCGTAAGCTCGGCCGCGCCCGGCGGCACCATATCGCGCACCAGCTGCGGGCAAAACTCCGTAAACTTGACCTCCATCACCAGCTTGCCGGGCTCCAGGACTGGAAGCACGGGCAGCGTCGCGTCAAAGATGTCAAAGCTACCCACCGCGGCACGCACGTTCATGTCAAACGTGATGCGCACGGTGCCCTCATCCATCACCCACGGCTCGCGCTCATAGTCCACGATGGTCCGCGGGCGCATCACGTTGCAGATGCACTCGATGTAGAACTCGCGGCAGAGCGGATAGGGGCTCCTCAGCAAAAAGTCGTAGTCGCCAGCCAGAATCTGCTCAAACTCGCCACGCGTGAGCGGTGCGTCCTCCTTGTAGATCCAGCTACCGTACTTCTTTTTGCGCTCGAGCTTAATCACCTTGTCGCCGCCGTTATAGATGCGCACGCGATACTTTTTGCGCATGAGAATACCGGCGTCTTTTTCCTCGTAGGCCGAGTTGCAGTAGTCGTCAAAGTACAGGCTGCGAATGGTGTAACCGCCCGCCTGCGCATGCTTGTCCAGCTTAAACACCGGCGCCATGCGACAGGCAAGCGCAGTGTGCTCACCCTCGTTAATGAGAAATTTGAGCTCGTGGCGGTAACGCTCCTGCGTGGTACGCGCAGGAGGTGCCGCCAGGCGCTCAAGCAGCGCGCTAGCCCTCCTCATACGTATCCTCCACGACCTTACCGCCGTCCTGCACGTAAAAACACTTCATGCCGTACTGCTTGCCGTCGTCGGTAACGTAATAGTCAAACGCATCTTGCGTATAGCCGTCGGAGTTAGTGGCACGCACGCGCACAAAGTACTGGCCGGAATCGGGCGCATCGCAGGTCACCTCGGGAAGCAGCACGTCCTCTGCCTTAAAAAGCACGTCGCTTATGGCATAGTCGCGCGCAAGCTCGACGGTATAGCGAATGTCGCGCGCCTCAAAGTCGTACGCGGCATCCCAGTTCAAGCGCAGCTTACCGTTATCGATCTGCGGCACACCAATATAGAACGGCATGGGCTTTTTAAAGCTCTCGCAATAGCTCTTATAGTTCTCCTCGATCTCAGAAGGAATCGCCGTAGCGATTTGCTCGTATTGATCCTTGGTGACAGGCAGATTGTCGATATCGGGCGAAGCAAAGACCAGCGATTCAGTAACCTCGCGGTAGTGCTTGATCATCTTGCTCAGGCGCGCCTCGGTCAAATACGAGCGCAAGTCCTTGACGGCACGGTCGAGTTCGCTGCGGAACGACTTGCTGCGCAACGCGCGGTTGAACAGCACGTTGCCCCAGTAGTTGCTCACGCCGCGCTCCCAGCTCGCATAGTCCGAGAACCCCTTCAGGCTCAGCTCAAGCTTACGCAGCATGCCGTCGTTATCCCAATCCAAAAAGTACCAGGTATTTGAGTTGAGCGGGCTGTACAGATAGCAGTTACGGTTCTGCGTATCGCAGTTGCCCGTCAGGATCTGAAACGCCAACCAATAGACCAGATTCTCGGTATCAAAGTAGGTGTCGAGCACGTCATCGATCTTTTGCGATTCGTCGTTGAGCGCATCGAGCATCTCGATGAGCTTGATGTGGTCCGAGTCGCCCTTAATCTCGAGCATGCCCTCGAAGTTGGCCTGGTTGTAGTCGGGATCGTCGGCAAGCTTAATAGTTTCCTCGCAGCGATAGAAATCGAAGCTGTTCACCTTGTACAAATGCCCGTTCTTATCCAAGCCGTGCGCCTTAAGCGCCGTTTTATTGAGCTGCTCCACCTGCGTAAACAAGCCGTAGTCCTCAAAGGTATCGTTGGACTTTTCGGTCTGGTCGCACACCCACAAATGCACAAACTGCGTGCGCAGGCCCATCATCTGGGGAATCCCGCGAATAAGGTCGTAGGCCATCTTGTTGCGAAAACGCATGCCCTCGCCCATGTGCTTGTTAAGCGCAATCGCGCGCTGTTGGCGCCAGGTACCCTTGCCCTTTTTGAGCTCTACCTTGTAATTCTTCTGCGTATAACCGCTCGACGTCTGGCCGCGCACCTGCACGGTAGCATTGGGCGCTTCCTCGCCATAGCCAACCTCGCCGGCCACCGGGCCGTCTTCGTCGCCCGCCTGCAGCAGGCCCATAACCTGATAGCGTGCCACGCCCATGTCGGCGTAGTCGTAGACCGAGTACGTATTGATCTCGGCCCAGCTATGATCGGTGTTCTCGGAGCTGTTGCCGCGCGAGACCGTCAGGAACATGGTCACAATGCCCGAGTCATCATAGACCTCGTAGAGCTCGTCCTTGTCGCGGAGGTGCTTGGTACCGTCCGAGGACTCGGCCTTTTTAATCTTGTCCTGCTTCTTGGTCTTTTTGGTCGAGGTTTCGTCCTGCGAAGAGCAGCCCGAAAGAAGCAGCGCACCGGCAGCCGCCTCAAACAGGCGACGGCGAGACATCATCCTATCGGTCATCAGGACCTCCCCAACGATTGCGATACACGCGAACCACCATGCGCTCAAACGCACCATGCGGCTCGCCCTCTAAACGCAGCTCCTCGTAGCGCTGTTCGGCACGGTCGAGCAAGCGGCCCAGCTCTGTAAAGCGACCCGTCTTGTCGGTCGCCACAATGGGCTGTTGACTCAGGATACGATACGGCAAGTTGGCAGTATAGGTATCGAGCCGCAGCAGCGCCACGATAAAAAACACCGCCGCACCGAGCAAAAAGCCAAAGCCATAAAACTGCTGTGGAAAGAACAGCGAGACGATGGTCGCCAGCCCCGCCACGCCCGCGAACAGCCCGGAAGCAAGCACGGCGCCCTTGTAGTCGGTAAAGTACAGCAAGATGAGCATCACCGTATTGCCCACGGCATACAGGCCATAGCCCACACATAACGTGCGAAAATACCCGTGCATCAGGTTGTTGAAGCCCAGTGGCAGGGCCGAGAGCACCGTGGTCTCGAGCGAAATGACCGCCGCCGTCACAAACAGCTGTTTGAGCGCACAAAACCGCAGCTCCCGGTTGAGCGTGGCGAGCATTTCCTCCTCGGCCACCACGATGTCGCCCACCACGCCGCCGTCGTTAAACAGGCTGTAGTAGTCGCGGTAGCGCGGATAGAAGTTGACCTCGACCGACACCACAAAGTTGACGGTCGTGACCAGAATGGTCAAAAACGCAAGCAACGCCGGCACATCATGATAGGGCGCGCCGTAAAACAGGCCTTTGACCTGCACGCCAATGGGCCCTGCCCAAATAATCACCAGGTGCGCAAAGAGCCCCAGGTTGGTAAACAGGCCCGTGAGCGCCAGCGGCATAAATTGGTCGAGCCAGCGCAAAAAGAGCCAGGGGCTGCGATCGCTCTGAGGAAAATACCGGTACAGCAGCACCACGTCCCAGGCGAGCATCACACCATAGCCCAGGGCGATCGAGGCCAGCAGGCCCTCGACCGGCGGCAGCCCCAGCGCCAGCGCGGTCAGGGCGCACAGGCACGCCACGCCAATGGCCGCAGCAAAGCTGCACAGAATGCCGCGGTAATCCTTGATGGCCGTGAGATAGCTCATGCCGTTCCAGTTGACGATCATAATGTTGAACAGCCATAGGCACAGCAGCCCCTGCAGCAGCGTGGCGCCCGAGAACAGCAAAAAGATGCCGTAGAGCACCGTGCCCGCAACGAGCATGATGGCGTTGGAACCCCAAAACGAGGGCAGGACCTCTTCTTCGCGCTCGGCAAACAGCATGTCCGCCAAAAAGCGCGTGACCGGCATGGAGAAAAAGCTCGTGAGCGTGAGTGAGGCCAGCAGCGTATAGGTCACCATGCATACCAGCAAATCCTGGTTGGTGCGGCCGACGCCCCACAGACCGCACAGCACCAAGATACCCACCTGAAGCAGCACGCCCAACAGCATGGGGCCCGTGCACACAATGCCGGCGTAGCCATAGGCGCGCATCGTGGCAAACAGACCTTTGCGCCTAAACAGGCGTTTGAGCTCAAAACCGATTCCGGCCACCGGCTACTCCCCCTCTCTGGGCAGGTCAAACGCACACGCCGTCTCGTCGTACAGCGCACGATAGTTGGCGAGCATCTGCTCGTGCAAAAAGTATGTGGCAACGCGACGCTGGCCGCGCTCCCCCATCTCGATACGGCGGGCGCGGCTCGCGCACATGCGTTCCATGGCATCGGCCAAGCCCTTGCGATACATGGGCGGCGTCACAAAACCTGCCACGCCAAAGTCGTCACCGGGGGCGCCCTCGAGCAGCTCACGGCAGCAGCCGACCTCGGTCGTCACGCAGGGGCGACGTGCAGCAAGCGACTCCAGCACGCTGAGCGGCTGGCCCTCGGAGATGCTCGTCAAAATGGTAAAGTCGAGCTTTTCCATGTACTCGACCACGTTGACGCGGCCGGTAAAAATCAGGTCGCGCACGCCCAATGTCTCCACCAGCGCATGGCACTCGGCGCCATATTCCTCGTCGTCCACGCCGCCCATAATGTGCAGGCGCACCTTGGGCAGGCGCTCGTGCAGCTCAAAGAAGGCATAGATCATGGTCTTGACGTCCTTGATGGGCGCCAGGCGCACCACCGCGCCAATATCCACCCAGCCGTCATCGGGCTTTACGGGAATGTCCTTAAAGCGATCGAACTGGATACCGTTGGGGATAACCAGGCATTTTTCTGCATCGCATCCCATGTCGATTTGCGTCTTGCGGGCGTTATGGAACAGGCTCGTCACGCGGAAGGCGCGGCGGTAGATCTCCTCCGAAAGCAGGTAGAAAAAGCGGATCCAGCGGTCCTTAAACGACGGCACCACCCAATCAGCGCGAATGATCTCTTCCTCGCGCTCGCGCGTGTAGATGCCGTGCTCGGTCAGCAATGCCGGCGCGTTATGAACGCTCGAGCCAAGGCTCGCAAGCAGACCGCCGTAGCCGGTCGAAATGGCATGATACACGTCGGCAACCGGAACCTCGCTGCCCAGCAGATAGAGCACGGGCAGCAACATCGAACGCATGGTGTGGAAGGCGTCGGCGAAAGGCGTATACGGGTACTCGGCCAGGCACACGTCGCGGAAGATGTCCATAAAGGTGCGGCTCTGCAATAATGAGAGCGGATGCACGTGGCGGCGCTGGAAAATGTCGAACAGCACGTCCCAGTCCGGATTGGAGAGCGAAACCAAACGGCGCAACGCCTCGCGCTCGCGGTCATCGAAGTCGACTTCTTGCTGCTCGCCCGAAAGCCGCAGGGCATCGTCCAGGAACACCTCGTGCACCTCGACGACGTTGCCGGGCAGCTCGTAGACAAACTTGCCGCGGTCTTCGGCGTGAGCGCCAATCACCCACAGTACGAACTCATGCTCGGGCATCGCCGTGATGTAGCCGTGCATCCAGGTGGAAACGCCGCCGTGCACATAGGGGTAGCAACCCTCGAGTACCAAGCAGATTCTCATTTGTCGCCACCCTCCTTACGCTCAATCGTCACGGTCTTGTCCATCGCTTTGACTAGGTACAGGTCGCCCGTCAGGTGTTTAATCTCGCCACCGGACACCGCACCCGGCTCGCCGTTATTGGCGCGGAACATGAACCACGCTTCGTCGTGGAAATTGCCCAGACTGACCGTCCAGGCATCCGCACTGGTGTCCACGCTCACCGTCACGGACGAAAAACGCTGGATGGCACCCGAGCATTCCGAGCCGGTCTGGCGACGTAGGTCGGGAGCGGACGTAGCAAGCCAGTCCAGATAGTTGACCAGGCCGCCCTTATAGACTTCCCAGCCCTCCTTGGCGCCACGATCGGGATCCAGCAGGTCATCGGGATGCATAAAGTGCGTGCTCACGTAGTGCATGTTGAGCTCGGACACGGCAGCCAGGCGCATGTAGGAATCGCTGACCATGCCGCCCGAGACAATACGCGGCTGCTCCACAATGCCATCGCTCGCCACGCCAAACTCCTGCACGTACGGCAGGTCGGTGCCGTCCTCAAAATACGTACTGGCAATGGTCTTAATGCGCGGCACGTCGGTGCCGATAAGCTTGCGCGCGCGGGCCGAAAGGATATTCGACGGCGGCACGTAGACCGAGCCGTGCGCGTTGGGCAGCACCTCGTCCTGAAAGGCGATAAGCTCGTTGAGCGATGCAACGATCGTCTCCTTGTTCTTCCACGTCTTGTAGTCGTACAGCTTGCCAAAGTCGGTATCCCAGAGCGCCAGCGGCTGATGGTTGTAACCGTGAAAGCCCAGCTCTCCGCCCATCTGCAGCAGCATGCCGCCAAAGTAGCGGAACTGCGTAGTATCGGCCTGGCGCGCGGGCTCGGTCTGGTTGACCGCGTCCTCGTAGTTTTCAATCATCACGCCGGTATAGCGAATGTCGTATTTTTGCGCGAGCTTTTGCAGATCGGGCCACCAGACCTTGGCATAAAAGTCGGCGATGGAAAGCCCGTAGTCGCGCTTGATGTAGGTGCCGTCGCCCGAGGGCACGGGGCTGGGAAAGTCGTCCAAATAGAACACGGCGCTGTTGATGACCGGATAGGCCGTGGCATCGCCGAGTAGGCTGATCGCCGCGGCATAAAACCCGCGCATGACCTTGTCGTAGACACCGATATTGCACACCACGGTGCGTCCGCTACCGCAATCATTCGACCAAATGAGCGGGGCGCCCGCATCGCCGGTCTTAGCCCACTCACGCGCCGTCTCGCGCAGCGAAACCGAAAGCGACGAATCAAAGGGGTCCGAGAGCTCGTAGCGCTCTCCCCCGCCGAGCATAAAGTCCTCGCTCGGCACAATGCTTTCGGCTTTTACATAGTCATATCCGGCCGATTCAATGCCAAGCTTGGGGGCAATCACTTGCAGATAGCTCGAGTTGTCCGGCGGCATGGCGAGCATAAGCGAACCGCCGGCACTCACCCAACTCATAATGTCGGTCAGGTGCGTACCGAGCCTATCGAGCGACGGCATGAGCAAAATAACGCGATCGTAGGAGGCCAGCGAGGGAATGGCATCCGCGCCATCCAGGGCAAGGTCCACGTCGCGGTGCGCGATCTTCATGTCGAGCAGGATCTGGTCAAACTGCTCCTTTACGTCCTCGACGCCGGCTTGATCGGAATCGGTAATGACCAGGCATCTGGGCTTTTGGCCAAATATCGCCGAGGAGGCCGGCACCGCATCGTTGGCGGCAAGCATCCCCAGCTTATGTTGGCCCGCACTGTACTGCACGCCGGCGCGCTCCACCAGCAGCACGGCGGCCATGGCAATAAAGACCGCCCACACCACGAGCAGTCCCATCCAGCGAAAATGGCCCGCACGGTCGCGGATATGCTGCACCACGCTCATCGGGCCTCCTCTCCGTTGCGCCAAAAAGCCAGCTCCTCGCGGTTGGCGGCGCTCAAGTACACATGCTGTTTATCAATCGCATCGATCACACGCTGAACCTCGTCACCATCGCGGCGCATCACCGCCAGGCGCAGGCAAAGCATCCAAACCTCCTGCTCCTCGGGCGCGTCGAGCACCAGCTGGTCGGTCACGGCCTGCGCCTCATCGACCTGGTCGACATCAGCTAGCGCCGCGGCATACCGAATACGCAGCTCAACGGAGTTCTCGCGCTCGCAGCGGCGCGCAAGCAGGCGCGCGTACTGTTGGCGCTGGATCTGAGCCACGCGTCCCTCGGCCAAGCCCGAGTCCAAGTATTCACCAAGAAAATCGCAGTATTCATTGAGATTATGCGCGCTCGGGTCGGTCTTAAAGGCGTGCTCCAGCTGCTGTAGTTTAAGGTCGGACTCCTTAGAGATCTGCGCCACCGCCGTCGCGGCATAGTGCGCCACCTCAACGTCGTCGTTCAGCTTAGCCGCCTGCAGCTGCACCAGATACGCATCGGGCTCCTCGGTGAGCATGGAGAGCATTAAGCGGCGCCGGTCTGCCGGGTCGTTAACGATGAGCGCCTCCTCGAGCGGGATCACGCCTGCATCGGCTTCACGGTCGTGCACCAAGATGCTGCGATGCAGCTCGTCGTTAATGCGTAGCGATTCTAACGTGGCGTCCTTGGGGTCCGCACCAAACACGGCGCTGCGCGCGATAAGCAGCACCACCAGCAGCGGCCCCCACAACGGCACGAGTACCATCACGGCCAGCATATGCCCGCGCACCGGCAGCAGGCCCAACTTCATAAGCGTCCACAGCACCAGGCAAACCAGCGCATGAATCAGCAGCAAGACGGCAGCAACGACAAGCGAGATCAATCGACATCCCCCTCGCCGTTACCAGTGTCGGCAATGTGCTGCAGCAGCGCCACTATGTCCTCGCCGTCGACGGGCTCCACCGCAATCTGCTTCGCGCTTAGGCGCTCGCGGATAATGGGCAAGTCGCACGCCTTTGCCTGACGCATAAGCAGGTAGAGCACGTCACCATCGACCAGACCCGCCGCATCGCTCTCGCGGATTGCCGACCCAATCGCGCCCACCAGCTCGCCGACAGGTTCCATGCCCGGCACCACGCGCAGGAGCAAAAAGCTCCCCATCTTACCGTCTGCCAGCGCCTGCTCGGCCGCGAGCTCCTGGCCAAAGGCCGCCTGCTTGAGCACGCAAGTGCCATCGACGCAGCGTTTATCCTGCGCCACCGCCTCATAGTCAAAGGCACAGCCCAGCGCACTTTCGACCAAGCCGCACAAGATGCGGAACAGGTTTTGGTAATAGAGCGTCATTTGGTTCTCGGTCGCACGACGCACAAAGATCAACACGGCGGGTGCCCCGTCGCGCTCGATCGTGTATCCAAACATGGGAAGCCCCGGCGTCAGCTCGCGATTCACCCACAGGTTCGAACGACCCCCGCCGCCCAAAAGGGGCGCAAGCTGCTCAAGCGTGAGCGAGCGCGTGGCGTCTTCGGCAATCACGGGACTCGTCGCCACCAGACGTGCAAACGCCCCGCCCGAAACGTGGTAGATCGCAACCGAATCGTTTTCGAGAATCTCACCCATGAGCTCGCAGCACTTGCGGTAGATGTCGCGCGGGTTGAGCACGTCGAGCTCTTGCGTCACGGCAAAAATCTTGCCGAAGCTATCGTGACGTCCCACAATCTGGCGCTTGTACGTGCGCTTGTCCTCGATGGCATCGTGATAGAGCTGCGTGAGGAACGTATTGCGATTGCGCACGAGCTCGTTTTGGTCGCGCTCCACCTTAATGGCCTCGCTGTTGCGCAGCTGCACATAGCCGCACACGGCGCCCACCACAAAGTACGCGATAAACGGCAGCCAGTTAGACGGCTCGTAGAATAGGCCCTGGAAGGTATAGCCATACTGGGTAAAGTAGCTCACAGCCAAGCCCACCGATGCCAACAGCGCCGCAACTAGGCCAAAGTCCAGGCCATACAGTGTGCCGATGAGCACGACGTAGAGCAGGCGATAATCGAGCACGTTGAGCTGGGCCGACTGGGAGAACAGATGATCCAGCACCTCGAACAGGACCCAGGAAACGCCCGTCTCCAGGCATTTAATAGGCAGCGTGTGCATCTGGATGCGGTCGATGGCGGCGCGCAAGGGGTTGACCTTCCCTGCGCGGCCAGCATCCCAGCGAGCCTGAATGGTCGAAAGATCACGAAGCAGATCGTAGCGCTGAAACCAGCCATAGCGAACGCGAACGATGTCGCTGACGGGCAGGGCATAGCCGGCAGAATCGCCATAGGCAACTGAGAGCCCTGGAAACAGCGCCTTGAGGGCCTCGCCCACCTCACCTGAGGTGTGATGGAAGGTATCGGCAACGTCGAGCGTCTCAAAGGAGGCGTCCCAGCTGTCAAAGATGCGGCGCACCAGCACCGCGAGTTCCTCGGCACACAGCAGCGGAAACGGCGCGTCCTCCGCGCCCTGCAAAGCGACCGATCCGGTTAAGCACGCGTCGAACAGCGGCACCAAAAACGGATCATCCAGCGCGGAAGAGGAAGTATACAGGAAAGGCGCGCGCAGAATCTTTGCCTGAACGCCTTCGTGCGCAGCGTAATGGCGGCACAGGTCGTTGGCCGCGCGGGCAATAATCCCCTTGTCCGTTCGCCCCGCGGCGTCGGAGGCACCCTCGGCACCCGCGGGCGCCGCTACATACAGCAGCTGGACCCGGCGACCCATGCACGCACGAAAGACCGAGCGCAGCAGCTCGATATCGCCCATGATATCGGTATGCGGGGTAAGGAAATTAGACAGGTAGACCACGCGGTCGAACTCGTAGGCCTGCTCCAAGTGCTGGAGGAGCTCATTCCACGAGGCATGAGGCGACGACTCATCGCGGCGCGATTCCGTGGCAGCGACGACCTTAACGTGGTCCCCGGGGAACGCCTTGGCACAAAAGTCATCGTCAACATATGCGGTGTTGCCGACAACCAGCACTTCCATGGCGCACTCCTCCCCTTAATTCCACATTTGTCATAGTCAAACATGCGTATTGTACGCTGTCAACACAAGCCAGGGCGACTTTAAGGCTGTTTTAAGAACATTTTCAGAGGATGTGGGGGCGACGAAGGTGCTAAATGAGCGCCCAATCCGGAAGTGCGGTGAAAAACCGAAATCTACCGAACAGGCCCCTATTTTAGACTTCCGCAACCTGCGGTTTTATTACCGGAAATCGGGCTATGCTCGGCGAGTTTCGATTTTTCCCCGCACTTCCGAAAATAAAAGGCGGAGGGAGTTCTTTAGAGCAAACGAATACCCAAGCCCCTCTTAATCGCCTTGTTCCAAACGTCGTTAAGCCTCTTGGGCCAATTTGCGATAAAGAAAATGCAGGTGCAACAAGCACAAAATGAACCGTTCTGCAAACGACCAATCTCCTTGAGCAAAAGTTCAGAATGGTCGACGCCGGCCACAGCCGCAGCCAAGTCAGCCACAGACTCGTTTGCATTTTGCGTCGCCTGCTCACTAGTTAGCAAAAGCGACCTCAGGGCATGGACGGCAATAATGCAAGCAAATGTAAAACCATCAATACGCCCAATATCCGCAAGCGAATCTCCCCTCCTAGCAACCCAGTCCTTATAAGATCGCTGACCAAAAATCACATCTGAAGGAACAAGGGCGTCATCCAGAGAGTGATACTTCAGGGGATCAAAATCACGATATGCTTCAACCGATGGATAGCTTAGATATAGTTGACCCATATCAGTACTATCGCAGTAATAGTCTTGCATTAGCTCAAGCCGCTTAAAATCGTGCCGATTGTCCTGAGGATCTAAGTCAAATATGAGCAAGGTGTCAGTAAAACTGGATTCGAGAAGCTCTGTCGCATCATCTTTATCCGGAAGAAGCTCGGCAACAAAGGACCTAAGATCAACGGCCTCAAAATCGCAACCGTATTCTTGAAAGAGCTTGTCTAGAAAGTCATGAACATTAATCTCGACATGAACAATTTGATGATCATCTGCGAGACTAAAAGAATCAAACATGCGCTCCATCAGCTGAGGCTCGCGTTTAGCACCTTCGACAATGAGCAGGACGTTCTTTACGGACGCATTGTTCATGACTAGTCAAACTCTCCGGCACGGAGGAGCTTCTCAATGTTGTTGCCAAGCCTCAACTCGCGATCGGTGGAATCGGCCAAAGTTCGAATGCCCCCTTTTGCAGAGATTTGATAAACGCAGTCAGGCCTCATTACGCCATTCTTAACAAGCGAGGTATTGTGGGTCGAGCACAGTATCTGACACGATGCCTTTGAAGCAAAGAACTTCAAAAGGCTCTCTGCCATCTCAAAGTGACAAAAAGCGTCAAACTCATCTATGAACAAAAAACTGGCCGACTCGTTAAGCTCAAGCTCAGAGAACAACTTAACCAGGGTTCTTGTACCGCTAGAACATGCCTCGACAAACGGGATGCATCGAATAGGGTGATTGAAATACAGAACAGGCGAGCCGTCGGACTCTTTAATAACGATCAGAGACTCATCGACTCCAAAATTGCGGATAAATGACTCGAATTCCGCAACTTTGTTCTCGCGTATGATCTTGTCGATTACCCTTCTTGTTTCAAACCCTTTTAATCGAAAAAAGTCCATGCGAATCAGCCTCATGCGCGAGACAAATCGTCGCAACTCCGCCAAGACGCCTAAAACATTAGTTGGAAGACTGCTCGTTATATATGAAAGAAGGCTCAACGAAGTATCGGAGAATTCAAAATTGATCCCAGCAGCACCGATTCGTTCAAGATGGTTCTCTTCGAAAACGCCGCGTGCGTTATTGAAATCGAAAATGAGACTCTCATCAATCGATAGGCTCTCATGAAGCCAAGTAGTCGGAGAAGTCTTCTCATAACTGTAATTGATTTCGCGACCGTCAAATTCAAAGACATAAGTGAACTGTGCCGTGCCTCGCCCACAATCAGCATTCAAAAACAGACGATCATCCTGGTCAGAATAATCGAATGCCTCTGGAAAGCCGAGTGTAATGTCGAATAAAGCTGAACCGAAATTCGATTTACCAGACGCATTTCTGCCGATCAAAAGTGCGGTTTTCACGGTTCCGTTTTTAACGTTATTTTCTGCAAACTGGTAATCACGAGAAGCAGCAAAATTAAATGAAACCCGAGTCGAAAAATTCCTATAGCCATCAACAGTAAAACGCTTAAGCATGAGAGTCTCCTATCTCTTGCCGTAATTATATTACGGCAAGAGATAGGAGACCTGCATCAATTACGTCACTGCGGGAAAAGTCGTGTAACCAAAGCCCATCCGAACCATGAAAACCTACTGCGAAAGCCGCTCAACCCAGAAGTATGCTGCAAATTCTAGACATGCCGACCACACTGGAAAGCGGCAACGCTTCTACCAGCGGTTTCTTTTCATGAAAAAGCGGTGTGCTCGACGGTACCGAAATTTGCCGCATACTTCCGTTCGGCGTTTCCGGAAGTTCGGTGAAAACCTGAGATCGGTCGACCTAACCGCTGTTTAAAACTACCGTGACCTGCGGTTTTGTTGAGCACCTCCGTGGCGCCGCGCGGGCTATCGTGTTCTGCGACGGGCCGGACGCACAGAGTCTGAGTGGCATCTTGGCTCATATCCTTCTCGCCATGCTGTACCTCCTTGGTCTCGGCCGCATGGACAGCCGAAACGCACCAGCGGGCGATGCCGATGAGAATATCGCGGTGCCGAACGCCAATATTCTAGATGCGAGCGAACGGTTCTTAAGCGCAGTATTGCCGTTGTCGATGAGGGCGATTACTCACTTCTGCCCCACAAGCCCTCACCCACTCGTTCTTCAACGTGTTAATTTTTACTCATGAGAGGCCTATCGTTATAAAGGACAGGTGTGCACACAAGCACACAAGCACACAAGCGAGAAACACCTAAGGGGTACCCGAGCTTGAAAGCAGCCCGAATACCCCTTAAGATAAAAGTGACTGGTCGCAGTCATTTATTTGTCAGGCCTTAGTTAGCCTCTAGGGCCTGACCACTAACGGTTCTTCACGTGAACCTTTTTGGTAGTACTCCCCACCTTTACCAGACGTCCGGTCTTGGTAACGCGGTATTTGGGGATAGTAATTGTCACGTACATTCCTTCACCTCCTTCGAAGAGATATCGCATTGCTTAGCGATGCTTCGCGATTTGGTGCTTGACCAAAGTCTTTGCTGCCAAAGACTTCTGCTTTGAGCTAGAGCTGGAGCTTGCAAGCTTTTTGGCAGCCGCACCGACTTTACCGCCGTGATGGACAGGCATACTTCCCTCCTTTCAACAAATCGCTACGAACATCTGTACCATAACGTATGAGGTTCTCAAAGTCAATTCATTATTTTGTACGTTTGTCTCATTCTGTCTCATGTTATAATTCTCCTAGAAAGGAGAGGCCATGAAACGTGCCGATATAATTGATTTAATCCGCTTCCATTCAGAGGACAACGAAGTCGCTTTCAATGAAACCGCCTCGCGTATCGCCAAGGAATTCGAAGATACCGGCTATGGAGATCTCGCGGGCTATATAATGAGTCTTCTCGCTCAGACGAGGACATTTATACCTCAAACGCTTGAGCAGCCTTATGAGTACCTACAGCAGGTCGTTATAAACAACGATCCTCTACCCCTTCCCGAATGCATCTCCCAAGAAATACATGGACTGATAAACGCCCTAAACAGAAACATGGGAATCAATACCGTCCTTTTCTACGGCGCCCCTGGAACCGGTAAAACCGAAACAGTCAAACAGATCGCAAGAATACTGGGAAAGAAGCTTTTTTCTGTTGACTTCAATCTCATTATCGATAGCAAATTGGGCGAAACGTCCAAGAACATCAACAGGGTCTTTAGCGAGATCAAAGACATCGGCTCGGAATCTCTGTTTCTATTTGACGAAATCGATGCGCTCGCTCTCGATAGGATTAGGCAAAACGATGTTCGTGAAATGGGACGAGCGACAAGTTCTCTTCTTAAAGAGCTCGATGGGCTTGACGGTTGCGCAAACATAATTGCAACAACGAATCTTCACGACAAGCTTGACAAGGCACTCTTGCGCCGATTTGACGCACAAATTAACTTTGACAAATACAGTCATGAGGACTTGGCAGAAATAGCCCTGCTGATCATTAAGTCACAAAGCAAACGCTACGACTTCATAAAATATGATTCTCGGACTTTGAAAAGAATATTTGATACCTGTATCTCAATTCCCAATCCCGGAGAATTGAAGAACATCATAAAAACCTCAATCGCCTTTTCCGATCCAACCGTCGAGACCGACTATCTAACCAGGCTGTATCTCCAACTAAACGACATGGATAAGGTCGACATTGAAGTTCTAAGAAAACAGGGGTTTACGCTTCGGGAAATTGAAGCATTGACAGGAATATCCAGGAGCACCATCGCCAGAAACCTGAAAGGATAATCATGAATGATTTGCTTCGTCTCTCAGGTGCCTTCGAAACAAAGGGCGCGTCTGGTCCGGGAGCTCCGTCGCTTCCCGCAAAAGCTAAGGTCACTTCTACGAAAATCAAACGGCTAGGCACATCTCTAGAAACGCTCCTTGAAGAATGGAGTGGCGAATTTTTAATTAAGAGCATACTTGTATCAATCGAATACAGGCAGATTGTCGCAAAGAGCAACAGAGTCCGACGTCTCCTCAAGGGCGGGATAGGCCAAGAACCCGAGGCAACCATTAGGGGCGCTCGCTATCTAGATATCGATACTCCCCGCGCAAGGCACGTAATGACTCATTACGTGCCTAAAGAGACTATAATTTCAACGATAAATGAGCTGAGGGAAGCTGCCCGCATTGTGGATAACCACTTCTCAGGATCCATTGACAAGAACAAATTGAACAGTCTTTGGGATGAAAAGGATTCAGTTGAATCAAAAAAATGGAAACGAGACTACTCGACCATTATCAGTAAAAGCGCCTTTTCTCAGCTAATACGAGACTGCCACTATGTCGAGAAAATATATATTAGCGATGCACCCACCGTTCAAACCAAGACAACGTCGACGGCTCCAACGAACTCGTTAGTAACTCTTTACCGAACAGAAGTTGATATCAAAACACTGCTGCAAAAACTCGATCTCAACGTTGCCGCAGCCGATATCCTCGATAACACCGTACAACTTTCAGAAGAGCAATACTACGAGCTAACAAACAAGGCTCCATACCTTGTAGCAATGAGCATAAACGATTTATCCTCTTATACCCCAATACGGGCCAGCTCTGAAACGGTAATGCGGGAAAGCAATCTACCGCTATTTCCTTCAACCGAACCCGTGGTCGGTGTTATCGATACTGCTTACGAACAAAAAAGTTTGCCTTACTTCCACAATTGGGTTGAATACAAGTCGATGCTCCCGGAGGATGTTGAAATAAGACCTTCCGACACCTCTCATGGGACATCTGTCGATTCACTAATTATCGATGGACCTAGATGCAACCCATGGCTGGAAGACGGATGCGGCAATTTTAGGGTCAAGCATTTTGGAGTAGCAACTGGCGGAAACTACAGCTCATTCACCATTATGACGATGCTGCGTAAAATTTTGAGTGAAAACCCAGGCATCAAGGTTTGGAATCTGTCTCTTGGATCTGATGAATCCATCGACCACAATTCAATATCACCCGAAGCCGCCCTACTGGATAAATTGCAGGCAGAATATGATGTTCTGTTTGTCGTTGCCGGCACAAACAATCACGATGGCTCAACAGATCGAATAGGGTCTCCAGCGGACTCCGTCAACGCTCTCGTAGTCAACTCGGTAAGGCGTGATAAAACTCCCGCTTCATATACTCGGAGAGGTCCTGTGCTCCATTTTCAGCATAAGCCCGATGTTTCATACTATGGTGGAGACATAGACGAACCGCTCAACTGCTATGGGAGCGACAGACCAAAAAAGGAAATGGGCACATCCCTCGCAGCGCCCCTTGTCGCAAGAAAAGCAGCTTATCTCATCTACAAAATGCACCTTAGCTGCGAGTCAGCGAAGGCACTCTTGATCGATTCGTCAAAATCATGGAATCAGCCTTCGGATATGAACTCTCTTGGCTATGGAGTAGTGCCGATTCATATTAACGATGTAATTAAAAGCAGAAACGATGAAATTAAGTTCCTGATTACGGGGACCGTCACCGATTACGAAACATACAACTACAAGATACCGATTCCAGCCGTCAGAAACACTCATCCTTCTGTCGCACGGGCAACCCTTTGCTACTTTCCAAAATGCAATCGCGATCAAGGCGTTGACTATACCTGCACGGAGCTTGATTTACATTTCGGAAGGTTGAACAAAGGCAAGCTCAGTTCCCTCAAAGCAAACACGCAGGGAGAGAAAGAAGACTACACTGACGAAGAAACTGCCAGAAAGAGCCTTCAGAAGTGGGACAATACGAAGTCAATATCTGACTCCCTAACCAATCGAAGCAGGCCAAAAAAGGCTTATGAAAACCCTCTCTGGGGTTTGAAGATACGCAAGACCTCACGATATCAAGATGGGTCCCATGAACCGCAAAGGTTTGCCGTCGTAATCACCGTTCGCGAGCTCGACGGAGTCAATCGCATCGACTCTTTCATTCAGCAGTGCAACGCACTGGGCTGGCAGGTCAACCGCATTAGAGTCGAAAACGAGCTTAATATTTATGAGGAGAGCCAGGTTGAAGTTGATTTTGAATAAACTCCTTTCATAAATTAGTCAACTAGTTATGTGGCCAACCGAGGTTGATTGCCGTATCTTGGTTGGCCAGTTCTAGCCATTTCGTTGATAATTTGTACGTATACACCAGAAGTAATTACTTTTAAATTGCCAGTCAAATGCGGCCAGCCTCATCCCCTACAGCCGCAACATAAAGCACGATGCGTCATCGTGCAGCTTAAGCCGTGGATAAAGATCAAAGTCTGGGTCCAGGTTTTCTTCAGTGCGTAGACGTACAAGAAGCTCATCAAATGACTCGCGAGTCGCCTCAGCGAGAAACGCTGCGGGATCGGCCAACCCAAACAGATCAAATGCTCGCTCCAGCCCGTCGGACATAGCACAAACGTAATCGATATCCTCAATGCAAAACCGCCTCACATTGAGATGCTCCAAGGCAATCCCAGACGGATCAAGAATCCAATAGCCATCGGGCTTATTCTTGAGCCGACGGTTCGCAAGCAATGTATCGTTGACGGCAGCACGCTTCTGCACCCCAGTCATTGCTCTGCCACGCGAGCGATCGACCATCACGTCCACTGCTGTTTGGTCGAGCTCCGCAATCCGCTCATCAGACATAGTCACGAGCGAGCCGTCTTTAAAACCGATGAACGCTGGAGAGTCACCTAGGGAGACAATATCGACCAAATCGCCTGAAACAGAGACCACCACCAACGTGGAGGAGGGAAACAGTTCCTCGTTGTCCGTCACACCGTGTTTGCCAATAAAGTCGCGCGAATCATCCACCGCGAGGCGTATAGAATCGACAATTCCACGAGACATGTCTAAATACTCACAAATGCGGCCGCCAACAAAATGACTGAACCACTGAGCGTCCGAACCAGAATGATGCGGCAGCACACGCGTGCCGGTGATGCCAGAGGCTCCATCGAGTAGCACGGCATATGTCGACCCAACTGCAACGTAATCTTCATTAACCTGATTACCTATAGCAGAGCAGGAAAACTTGGCCTTGAACATGGAATCACCGCTTTCGGTAAACTGGCAAGCAAACGCAAAGCCATATCATCACTACCTAGGCCTTAGCAGACTTCAGGAATTTCGCCTTTGCTTTCTGGTTGCCATTGAACACAGTATCAACAAGCGATTGACGTGCAGATTTGCTCATATGAGGATGCTCGACAATATATCCAGCAGACAAAACCGTAATCGCCATAATAAAAGGCCACGCGGCATGCTCCCGCGCAGTCTTAATGGATTTCTTTGCTACGTTGCAAAACTCCTTCTCGGAGTTCGACCGCAGATATAGCGCGAGCATAAATAGCGAGTAAAAATCGCTTTCGTCAATAATCTTGGAGAAACCCAGAACACTAAGAGGTCCACAGGCATTAGACGCTACCGTGTCCAGCTGTCCGATACAACCCGACAGCGCTACCATAGATAATAACTTTCTAATATTTGGCCTAGCCTCTTCCGGAGATTCTAGCTGGCCAACAACATCTTCGACCATTTCGTCGTAGGAATCATCAACCGCTTCTAAAAGCAAATTGAGAGCAGCGCCAGTTGCGTAGTAGATTTGTTCTCTAACAGTCGCCTTAAGCGGCTCCTTTAGTTTTACCTGCTGTCGATTAAGGCAACGTCCCGCAATAGCAACATATTTCAAAGCAATAATTGCCGACTGAAAGGCACTCCTCGTTTCAGGAACCTCATATTCATAAACGCCAGCATAACTAACCCTTTCAATGGCTTCACAATTTCTTTTCTCTATCTCATCAGTTACGCTGCGAATGGCACCCGCACCTTCTTGAGAGGGCGGAGCAATCTTAATGCCTTCCAACCCACTCAAACACTTATAGGTTTTTCCCTGATTAAAAATGAAATCTGAACTATCCACGGCATCCGATGCCTTTTCGACTAGTTTCTGGGTTAGCCAGGGAATGAATCGAGTTCCCTCAAGCAAAACGAGTATCTCTTCATTTATGGAAAAATCTAGCTCATCCAAAAGACGCAGTACATAGGTTTCTCCCTTGTCCACGTCCTCGTCAAACTCAAGATCAATTGCCTGAGCAACAAAATAGGCATACAGACTTCTCGAGGCAAAAGAGTAGTTGAAGCCATTGTCTTCAACTAGGAGCACGCCAGACTGGACAGAAGCATCCATGATTATTTTTGGAGTTATAGGGATACCGTATTCACTCAGGTAGTTTTCAGCCACTTCAGAGAATGTCATACTCGAGAAAACAGTCGTTCGATCAGAGTGAATTTTAAGAGCAAGTTTCTTCAAAACGGTAATAACCGCATCCGCCAATATATCGAGCATCTGATTCTCGCCGTCTGATATGACATTACATATCTTTCTTTTGACGTTTGAATTCATAATTGACGTAAACGGCAAGTCACCCTTGATAAAAGACGCACCGGAATCATAAATGTAATAATCAATATATTGATTGATGAAGGGCGGAGTCATATCAAACAATTGAAAATGAGAGCCAACAGCTTTATCAACAATGGCAATAAGCTCATCTACCTGTGCATCGGAAAGCCCAGTACCCTTACATCTCTTTTGAATTAACTCGTCTCTTTTATTTTTCGTCCAAGGACAGATAAGCAGATGTCGAAAATCAACCTCGACCGTTTCGTCCAACTCAAACGTAAAACTATTATCAGTAATTAAAACAATATTGCCGGCAGTCTTGAGCATCGATTTAATGACATCGGATTTTTTAGCTTTTCTCTTCAGAGAATCAAAGTCATCGACGAGCAAATGAACTTTTTCACGAGGAATTCGTCCAAACAGTTCAACAGCTTCCCGAGTATCACCATACTGATCCTTGATAATGGATGACAGCGTTCGTGAAATGGAACCAGTTGAATAATCGGGAGTCAACAATAAAGGCGAATAGCCCATCGCCAACGACTCGCGGTATATGGCTTTAAGTAAAGAGCTCTTGCCCGCACGAATATCACTATGGATTTCAAGCGCTTTAGCATCAAGCAGGAACTCCATAAAAGAATGGATATCAGATATTAACTTTTGATCATTAATTCTTAGTTCACCATCTTTTGTGCCAGTTGCGATCTCTTCTTTCAAAGAAGGAAACACAAATGAGTCCTTAAATGATTCACTTGAATTATCTTCAGTTTCAAAAAGCTCGTTCACAAAATCTGGGCGCGGTCTGAAGTACGTTTTTGATTTTATATAACGCCGATAAGAGTGGGCCTCATCGAGAAGCGTGTGAATTTGTGCAGAGGTTTCCCAGCCATAGACCCTTTCCGCAAATTCATAGCTGCCAAACTCTCCAAAGCGAATTAGTAGCATTTTATAGGAGCTCTGGTCATCATCGCAAAGTGAATAAGTTCCTCCTCGCACGACGACACAGGACTCACCTGACAAACCACCTACGCAGCGGCTTTGTCCCATATGCTCATGTCCCGTAAACGCAAAGTCAAAGCAGTTGGCAAGCATATTCTCCAGGCTAATACGCTCATTATCGCAGAACCACTCTGGGCCATGATGCGAAGCAAAAATATGAAGGCCTGAGTCCGGTGTGTTATCAAGTAGAGAGCGATTAGGGTTTCTCAATACATGAAACCCTTTATCATCACCGTCAAGAGTAGATAAGGGGGCACTATTAAAACCAGATACCGAGACTTTCGTCCCCTCAACCTCAAAAACAATTGGCCCTGGCTGACCAAAAACAAAACGGTTGTCATATTTGTTTGCAAATTCAAAAAATGACGTCATATTTTCGATATCCACACCGTACTGTGCACCAGCAAAGCACCCAACAGACTTACACGGGCCTTGCAAATCATGATTTCCCGGCAATATATAAACTTTCAATTGGTATTCAGGTTGGTTCAGTTGTTCAATCAGATAGTCAAAGAACATAGCTGCTGATTGATATTCGCTTTCCTTGCCAGTTCGGGCAACATCACCAGTAACAAGCAGCAATACGGTTCCAGACTTAATACTCTTTTTAATAGTCACGAGGATATCGTCTACCCGTTTTTGATAATTGCCCTGGAGTTCTTCGAAATGAAAATCCGTAAGCTGGACAATACAAAGCTGAGGATCAAAATCACGGCAATCCACTGCGCGACCTCCGAAATACTACTCCGTCGAATATAGTGATTCTAGCTACACACGCCGCTCACTTACCAGGCATTAAAGAAACAATTAAAGGGACGGCTCCATACAAGGCAATCGGAATAAAGGCGAAAACGATACCAAAGATAATCAAGCGACGACACAGCTTTTCGTCCCGCCCCGAGATGAGAGAAAACACTGCAAATACCGTAATCAGCAGTCCAAACAAAGAGCATGCTAGAAATGAAAGCTCAAAAAACTTCAGCTTTGAATGTGCCGTAATAGATGCCATGGTAAACACCACAGAAAGCACGGCGGAAAATAGACCAACAATTTCAACGTTACTTGACACACTTGCTTTTACATTTTCAATTTCTTTAGAAGCACGGTCAGCGATTCTCTTATTCGACGACAGAAAGTCTGCACGCAATCGAGCAGCTTCAATATCGGCGAGATGCTTTGGATATTCAGGGGAAGTCGGATGCAGCAAAGAAACTGCTTAATCAAAATCAATGTATGCATTATTCATATCCCCCTTCAACGCATTAAGCCGAGCCCTTGTAACACGGTATTTGGAATAAGACTGATCTAAACTGATTGCACGATTTACAGACTTGATGGCTTCATTAAGATAAGCGGAATCCATCTCCACGCCACTTTCCATAAGAGAGGCAACAATGTGGGCATACACGTTCAGGCACGACGGCCTATCAGGGAATTGAGAACAAAGAGCGCTTGCATCTTCTAGCAACTCGGCATGTGACTTACCGAGAGGATTGCAAAACTCATAGCAGCTAAGATAAATTAGTTTGAAATCGATGTAATCTTCGAACCGAGTTGCCCCGAGTGTAATAAGTGACTGAAGTTTTTGACGGTCGCATGCCCGTCTATATATCACCGATAATAAATAGAAGCCGGTAAAGGTTACCTGGTTGTTTTTACTTTCTCCTTCATGGATAAACAGACGCTCCATGCGAGCGAGAACATCTTCGTAGTCGCAAGATGTATATACAGTGTCAGCCAAATCGGTAACAGCGGAATCATATTCAGCGGTATTCGGTTTCGTATTCTCAAGAATACTATGCAAGTCACTGAGAAAACAATTGTGCATGCGTTCCGACCTCCCGAGCATACGCATCAGGCACCAGACAGCAGGCGCCAGGGTTACAACAACTTAGACGAATTTGAAAGCTACGGCCTATTGGGAGAAATCCTCAATAGGCCGTGTCATTTACAAATAATAATTCAAATACTCCCCCAGCTCTTCCTCCCAGTCGGGCATGTGGAACCCGACCGACTCGAGCCTGGAAAGGTCGAGCGCGGAGTGGACCGGGCGCGGGGCGATGGGGCCCGCGGCGTTCGCGTAGTAGTCCGCGGTCGACACCGGCGCGACCCTGTCGCCGTTGCCGTTGGCTGCCTCGAAGACGGCGCGGGCGATGTCGGCCCAGGACCTGACGGCGCCGGATCCGGTGCAGTCGTAGGTGCCGTAGGGGGCGTGCGAGCCCAGCACGTGGAAGATGGCCTCGGCCATGTCGCGCGTGAAGGTCAGGCGCCCCAGCTGGTCGTCGACCACGGTGACCTGCTCGAGCCCGTCCTCGGGGTCGGCGACGCGGTCGGACAGCCCCTTCATGGTCTTCACGAAGTTGTGGCCCTCGCCGATGACCCAGCTGGAGCGCATGATGTAGTGGCGCGGGCACCCTGCCACGGCGATGTCGCCGGCGGCCTTGGTCTGGCCGTAGACGGACAGCGGGCTGAGGGGCTCCTCCTCCGTGTGGACCTCGGCCGTGCCGTCGAAGACGTAGTCGGACGACACGTGGACCAGGGTGATCCCGTGCCCGGCGCAGGTGCGGGCGAGCAGGGCCGGGCCGGTCGCGTTGGCCTTCCAGGCGGTCACGCGTCCCTCGGGGGTCTCGGCCCTGTCGACCGCCGTGTAGGCGCCGCAGTTGATCACGGTGCCGTAGAGCGACCAGTCGTACTGCGCGTAGGCCGCCGGGTCGGACATGTCGAAGGTGTCGATGTCGCAGAAGTCGAAGTCCTTGGCGACCCCGCGCTCCTCCGCCAGCGCGCGCACCGCATGGCCCAGCTGGCCGTTGCATCCGGTGACGAGGGTGCGCTTCGGCGCCATGGGTACGACGTCCTTGAGCATCGGGTGGTTGAGGTCGGCCTCGGAGACGGTGGCCTGGTCCAGCGGGATCGGCCACTCGATGGCGAGCTCGGGGTCGGCGAGGTTCACGAAGGTGTAGGTCCTCTTGAGCTCCAGCGACCAGTGGGCGTCCACCAGGTAGGTGTAGGCGGTGCCGTCCTCCAGGGCCTGGAAGGAGTTGCCCACGCCGCGCGGGACGTAGATGGCCCTGGACGGGTCCAGGGTGCAGGTGAACACCTTGCCGTAGGTGGCGCTGCCCTCGCGCAGGTCCACCCAGGCGCCGAAGACGCTGCCGCGGGCCACCGAGATGAACTTGTCCCAGGGCTCGGCGTGGATGCCGCGGGTGACGCCGCGGCTGTCGTTGTAGGAGACGTTGTTCTG
>ENA-OQLC01000184-OQLC01000184.1-human-gut-metagenome-genome-assembly--contig:-NODE-184-length-48317-cov-9.819320_pt1 | contig 48317 bp, 65 predicted proteins | sample MGYA00242653_ERZ504807 | MGnify/ENA primary metagenome ERZ504807 (study PRJEB26092, sample SAMD00036381) | human gut metagenome | host: Homo sapiens | study: EMG produced TPA metagenomics assembly of... | reverse complement strand
GGCACGCTGCCCTTGCTGGTGTGTTGGTGGGCGTTGTAGTTAAACGTCACGTTGGGCGTCTTGCCGGTGTAGTCGGCCAGCCAGATGTCCCACCGAGAGGACAGCCTCGCCATGTCCAGCTCATACTTGTAACCGGTGTAGGTGTAGAGCTGGGCGTAAAAGCCCATCCGCTCCACCTGTTCCAGCGCGTAGGCGGTCAGGTTGGTGAGGTTGAGGGTGCTCATGGGCTTGAGCTTGTTGTCCTCCACGTCCACCGCCACCGGCAGGGTCAGCTCCTTGCCCCGCAGCGCCTGACGCAGCAGGGCAAGCTCTTCGTCGGCCATCGCCTCGCTGGTGGCGTAGGTGTAGTAGTAGACGCCCACGTCCAGCCCTGCAGCCCGGGCGTTGCGGTAGTTGGTCTCAAAGGTCGGGTCGATGTACAGGCCGTCTGCCCGCTTGGAGAGCTTGTAGTTGGTGGATACCGTCTTGAGCATGACGCCCTTGTAACCAGCCGCTTTGACCTTGAGCCAGCCGTCGAGGGTAATTTTGCCCTGATACCGGCTCACGTCGATATACCGGTATGGCGGGTCGCCCTCCCAGCCGGCGACAGCCTCTGCCTTGGGGGCTTGGGGCGCAGGCTCAGGTTCGCCGGTGTCCTGCTTGTCCCCCGGGCCAAAGACGGCCCGCACCAGCTTTTCCAGCAGTTCCAGCAGCTTACCCATCGTAGTCCTCCCCCGTGATCTCCTTATACCGCTCTGCATCGATCTCGCCGTCGGCTACCCGCTTTGCCAACTCTGCTTTCACCCCGGCGCGGCGACTTGCGGGCATCTCTGCCCATTCCTTGGTACCGGCAATCAACCTGTTTGCCCAGATTTTATCCATATGCTACCTCCTCATTTGTTTATGGCGGCATCCAGCTCGCACAGCGAGTCCTCGATAGTCGCCAGCCTCTCCTGTGATGCCATATCCTGCTCACACATGGCATCTTCGATCCCCGCCACGAGGCCGGGCAGCTCTCTGAGCTTCTGTTCCTCTTTCAGCCTCTGGTGGAGCTCCTTCAGGCTCTTTTCTGTCTTGTGCAGACTCATCCGATGACACCTCCGATCATGGTGATAGTGCCGCCGACGCCGCTTTCGCCCCGGGCAACGGTGACTTTGTAATTGAACGCAAAGCCCCTGGCGGCGGTCTTGTTGGTAAAGGCGTGGTGGATAAAGGCCCGGCTCTCGCCGCTCTGGATGTCGGTGCAGTTCTCCCACACGGGGCTGTCGTCTAAGGCGTTGTTGGTCAGTTCCACGGTCAGGCTCATGTCTGCCGGAAAACTGCCCTCCAGCGTCAGCGCGGCCACCGTAATGGTGTCGTCCGCCGTCAGGGGGGCGGTCAGCGAGAGGACGGCGCTTGTCACATTTTTGGTAAAGGTCGCGGTCCACTCTGTCGTGGTCTTTCCGTCGTCCACTTCCAGAGTCAGGGTGTTTTCTCCGTTGAGGATCTGCTGGAACAGGGCTTTCTCGCTCAGACACTGCACTGTGAGTTCAGTGCCGGAGGCCACCTTCTCGCGGACGGCCAGCGCCACGCCGTTCACCTTTTCGGTGATGGTCATGGGGTCTCCGTCGCCGTCGGTCACGGTGTAGGCCAGAGTAAACGGCTCGTTCTTCTCGCCCAGCGCCACGCCGCTCTCGCCTGCATCGGAAGTCACTTCCGGCGGCTGGTTTTCCGTGGCGAAGCCGTCCTTGTCGATGTACAGCGTCTCCGGCAGGGTGAAACAGGGAAGGTAGCCGTAAGAACTGCCGGGAGTTCCTTCGGCAGTCGAAAGACTGGAGCCACTTGCACCGGATATGTATTGGCTGTTGGCATAGTAGTATTTCGTAAAGCCTGTCGAGTTAGTACCCGTAAGGACCCTAGATGGACTTCTCGTCCAAATACCGCTTCCGTAGCGGGTTTGAATGCTGGCGATCCTGCTGATTGCGGCTGAGGAAAGCGCAGAACCGTCGGAGAAGTTTGAGCCCCCGACTTCTGCTGTCGAAAGGGGGAAAAAGCTTGATTCGTATGTTTTACTATCAATTTCTGCGTTGCCAGTCGGATCGCCGCTCTGCGTATAAGTCATATAAACATATTGACCGATATATTTTGTCATACCAATCAATTTTCGTACTTCGCCGGAAAACTTATTCACATAGGTATTTTTGTACCAGGCGTCTTCATTATTGCTATCGACTCTGCAATCCTCTTTTGCGGACGTAGTATGTGTTCCACTCCCCGCCGGACTCTCTCTACAAAACAGTGTCCGTCCCTTGCCGTTCAGCCTCGACTCGTAGTTGTGGGACAGCGCGTAAAACTTGACTTTTGTGCTGCCTTCCATCAGGTATACAAAGCCGTCACCAACGGCCAAGTCTTTGATCTGCATGTTCTAATCCTCCTTCCTCTTAAAAATCGATGCGACTCGCCTTCTTGTTCCACACGCCCTCCAGCTCCACCCCATCCAGGGTGTCAAAGGCCGAAACAAAGCTGATACCGCTTACATCTGTGCCATGCACCATCTCCAACAGTTTGATGCGCACACCGGTGGCCGCTGCATCCGCCGCTGCGTTTGCCACCGTGAGGGTCTTGTCGGTCTCGATTTTGATAGCGTTGATGCGGTCGCCCACGGCTTTGGCGTCTGCGGGAGCGCCCTTGACCGTCAGGGTGGGGTCGGTGGTGACCCGGCCCTCGGTCTCTTTGGCAAACTGCTCTGCCCGCTTGGCAGACTCTGCAGCGGCAGCTTTGGAGCTTTCGGCGGCTTCGGCCTGCTGTGTGGCAGTCTCGGCCTGCTGCGTGGCAATGCCCGCCTGCTGTTCTGCGGTCCGGGCAGAGGCAGCGGCGGCTTCCTTGGCCTCGGCGGCAGTTTTGGCGCTGGCTGCGGCCTCCTCTGCCTTTTGGGTAGCGGTGGAGGCAAAGCCCTCCACATACTCAAGGCTCTCGGCCATCGCCTCCCGCACCTCAACGCCCCGCTTTGCCTTGCGGATGTCGTTGATGTTTTCTTCAAAAGTTTTGTTCACAGGCTCTTTACCTCCGTAGGCTCGTCATAGATGACGTCCTCATCAAAATAAAAATCGTCCCACAGCCAGTCTGCCCCTGCGTAGGCGGTGGCGTTGTACTTGTAGGGATTGCACGTGCCAGTGATGGAAAATGTGCCGGTATGCCGGTCTCTGCTCTGGGGCGACACTGTCCACAGACCCACCCAGAAGTTGGCCGGGTCCTCGTCCAGTACGCAGCGCAGCCACTGCCCCTGCAAGGCGTTTTCGAGGATGCTCTGCACCTTGCGGCGCTCATCCGGCGGAGCCTTGCATTTGAGGTCAAGCCGGATTGTGCGCTGGAGGTAGTGCACTTTGCCGTCCACAGCCCGGGTGAGGTCGAGTAGGAAATCGCCGCCCGGCACTTGCACAAGCTTTTTGTCCGGCTCTGCGCCGGAGATGAGCGGGCTGCCAACCAACAGGTAAAGGCCGAGGTCGTCCAAGGTGTGCAGAGAGCCGATTTTTGCCCCCATGAGCTTGCCCATAAAAATCACGCTCCTTTACATAAAGCCCTGCAGCTCCATGGGCAGGCAGGCGGTATCGTCCCGCTGCCATGCCCCGGAGGCTGTCTGTCGGTATCCGCTGCCAAAGGTCACGCCGCTTTCGGACGCCTTGACGTCCCGCCGCTGGGCCAGAGCGCCGGGGAAGAGGATGGAGTAGGTCTTGCCGTTCACCGGCAGCACCGCAAAGGCCCGGCCCTTGCCCCCGGCGGTATCCCACGCTGCGGCGTCGCCGTCGTAGGTGAGCAGCACCGCCGCATAGCCGGAGAGGTCTGTGCTCGTGGTCTGGGCCGCAAAGGTGGAGCCCGACCAGCTTTGCAGCTCGCTGCCGTTTTTCACGCCGGAGAATGTCAGGCCGTCCGTCCCAAAGTGGATGTTGGCCGTGATGCTGGCGTGTCCAACGGTCATACCGGAGGCGGGGGCGTAGTCGATGAAATCGCTGGCAGTTTTGCCCGCCTGCGTGGTGTCTATCTGCGTTGTACCTGCATACCGGCTGGTGGATGCCGTCTTTTCTGAGAGCTCGTTGGTCACGCCCAGATTTGCCACGGCCCGGTCGGTGAGGGTGCGCCGGGTCATGCCAAAGGTGTACTCCTTCTTCTCCGGGTGGTCGAGCGGCTCCACCAGCTTGGTGCAGAGCATGATCACGTCGATGCTGTGGGGCTTGCTGATGATATGGGCAAAGCTGGCAAAGGTCAGCCGCTCGGTATCATAGCCCGCATCCACAAGGTCAACGGCCTTGACCTCATAGCTCATGGTCATGAGGTCGTTTTTTTCCAGGTCCTGCACCGCGGCGGCAAAGGTGGCGTCGCTGCTGTCCGTGTCAAACTCCCTGATCTTGGAGACCACACCAAACTTTTTCACGGCCTCGTCGTTCTGGATCCATCCGTACTCCCGATTCCAGCTGTAGCCCTTCTTCGGGAGGTACTTGTCCACGGCGCTCTGGCTCGTGCCGTTGATGCCGTAGCGCTCTTCGTGGGTGCCGGTCGTCACAGTAGTCGAGCCCCACTTAAACCAGAGGAATTTGTACTTCCATTGGGTCTTGGTCTCTTCGACAGTGTGCTTGTTGCCCATCGGCCAGATACGAGTGAAAAGGTCGTTGGTGTCGGTCTTTTCGGTGAAATCCAGCAGATTCACGCCATATTCGATGTTCTGGGCGGTCTGCCGGTCAGCCTCGTATGCCTGGTCGCAGTAGTTGAGCACGTTCATGCCGGTGGTGGAGTTATAGGTGCAGTAAGCGTAGCCGCCGTAGGTCTTGAGCACCATTTTGCTGATGATGTCCCATGTGCTGCCGTAGTCCTCGCCCACGCCGTACTGGTTGCGGTCGCCGTAGCTCACCACAAGGTCGCCGAGGGCGGCAGTCACCCTTCCCAGCTCAAACTTTTTCATCTTGTCGTAGCTGGTCTGCTCCTCGTAGCCATTGCCGCCGGAGATCTGGGAGTTGTGGGCTTTGATGAGGTATTCTAAAAAATCTCTCAGCTTGCCCTCGTAGTTGAAGGGGGTAATGCAGCTGTCGTTGAAATAGCTGAGAGCTCCCTCGCAGTAGATGACCCGGCGGTTGAGCCAGTCGGCTTCGTGGCTGAGCACCCGGCCCCGCCATATCTCCTTGCCGTCCTGATGCACCGCCACAGCGGTGGACATCTTCTGCATGGATTCGTAGCAGGGGTGGGTGCGCAGCATGGTAAAAGTAAGGCTGCCGCCCTTGCTCACCTCGCGGGTAAGCTTGGGCGACAGCACCACAGCCTGTCGGTTGCCCGGCTGATAGACGGTCAGCTTGTTTTCGGGGTCACCGTAGGGATACGCAAAAATCTCGTACATCTCAGTTACCCCTTTCTGCAAGCATCTGGATATGGCCCAGCTGGTCGTTCATGCCGGGGGCGAGAGCGCCCACAATGGTGCCGTCATCCAACACGATCTGCTGATTTGCCACGTCGGGCAGATACTGCTCCACTACGGTGCTCAGCTTTGCAAGCTGGGCTTGTATCTCTGCCTGATATTTGGGGACGGAATTGTTGTTGGGGTTGTAGGTAAAGGGGTCGCTGCGGTAGTCGTAGCCCGCAAAAGCCCGCTCGTTGCCGTACCAGTAGGCGTCCTGAATGTCCAGATAGCTCATGGCGCCAGACGAGGCGCTTTCTGCCGCAGCAGACGAAGACGAGGACTTTTTGCCAAACTTTTTACCGAAGAAGTAGCTGATCCAGCCGATAGGGCCGGTGGCCGCCAGAAGTGCGCCGGAGAGAAGCTTGCTTCCCAAAGAGCGCTCTTCGCCAGAATCCTCGCGGGCGCGGGCGTTCTGGCCCATTTTGAAGCCTACAACGCCCTCCGCGATGACGGCCAGCACAGCAAGGCACTCCGGGAAGAAGGAGGCCGCTCCGCCCGCTGCAGACGCAATGGCCTGCCCGGCCCCGGCTTCACCGGCGGCCGCCGCAGCCTTCGTACCGCCGCCGAACAGCTTGAGGATGCTGCTGACGATTCCGCCGGAGCCTCCGGTGCCGGAAAGACCCTTCATGGCGGCGGCAAAGCTCTGCACCTCTTTGGTGGAGCCGTTGACCGCCGGAGTGATGCCGTTGCTGAAGAGGCCTGCAATGCTCTGCAGCGCCCCCTGAATGCCGCCCTGCGCGTAGTGCTCATTGATGGCGGTCATTGCATCGTCTGCCCATTTCAGAATGGTGTTTCGCTGCTCTTGCGTCACCTGTCCGAAAATGACCTTTACCACATCCCCGGCGATGGCCTTGCCGTCTTTGTTTTTGATGTCAGTAAAGAGAGACTTCACCAGCCCGAAAATGCCTTTGTCAGACTGCCCTTGGATCTCGGAGATATACTTTTCGGTGCGGGAAAGCGCAGCCTGAATGCTTTTTTCGGCCTCTTCGGTGTCGGTCTTGGTATTCTGGAGCACACCGTCGATATAGGTGTTGATGGTTTTGGTGGTCTGAGCCACGCCATCGACGATGTTTTCTTCGGTGATGGTCTCGGTCTTTTCGATGTGCTCGGAGCCGTCGGCGTATTTTTTGGTGACCTCCTGGATCGCTGTTGTCACGCCGCCCTCTACCTTTCTGGTGGTGCGGGTCAGGGTGGCCGCCAGCGTTTTCGACATATCGTCGTATGTCTTTGTGGTTTTGGTCACCACGCCGTTGACCTTGGTCTCCACCTGTTTATAGGTGGTCTCGATGCCGTTGACCATCTCCTTGCCGGTCTCGGTGGTGGTCTCGGTGATGCGGTCTTTGATGCTGCCCGCGCTGTCCTTGACCTTTTCGCTCAGAGTCTGGATGCTGGTGGTCACGGTGCCGAGGGCGTTCTGAGCGGTAGTTGTAGCCGTTCTTGAGATAGACGAAATGACCGTTTCGGTGGTGGACCTTGAGCCAGACTTTCCACCGGAAGAGCTCCCACCGCTGCCGCCGGTGGGGATGGAGCTGCCGCCGGTGCCAGCGGCAGCAGCAAGCTCAGCCTGCCGCTCAGACCAGCTCTTGTTGCTGATGCCAACGCCATTTAGCGCTGCCTGCCTGCGGCGGTCGCGGGAGTTTTGTTGGTCCGTTGATGTGCGGTAATCCTCGTAGCTGTCATAATCGGAGTAGGCAGTTTTGCCAAGGGCCTTGTTCAGGGCGTAACTGGCTCTATCCAGAGCGCTTACAGCCGCCGAACCCAGCCTGCCAAAACTGCTGATAATGGTGCTGATCGGGTTGTCTAGGCCAAGAATCGCTTCGCCGAGGCCTTTCCACCCATCCTTTTTGTAAGCGTCCTGCGCAGCCACCACCATATTGTTCAGATTGCCGATGACCACGCCGATTCCGTTGCTCAGGTCGCCGGTCATAAGGCCCGCCAGCTGGCTCACGTTATCTTTCAACGTGGATACCCGGCCATTCATGGTCTGGCTTTGGGTGTCCATGGCGTTGTAATATCGTCCGCCCTCTTCGCTGGCCGCGATAAGGGCCTGAGACAGAGTATCATAGCTGATGGTCATCTTCTGGACTTCCTGCACCGATTTTCCGGTGTAGTCGGCCAGGACCTGATAGACGTTGATACCTGCATAGGCAAACTGCTTGATGTCGATGGCGGACGCCTTGCCCACGTTGGCGATCTGCTGCAGGTTTGCCGACATGCGGGACAGCTCTGCATTGCCGCCACCTGTAGCCGAAACAGCGTCGCCCAGCGCCATGATGACCTTGCGGGAGTAACCTGCATTTTCACCGGCGCTGATGAGCAGCTGATTGGCCTGTGTCAAGCTCGCCACATCAAAGGGGGTGCGGGCGGCGTCCTCCTGAATGGCGTCCATGGCCGCTTTGGCCGCCTCAGCGCTGCCCAGCATGTTGGTAAAGCCGGTGGTGTAGCTTTCCAGCTGGGCGTTGTACTCGATGCCGGAAGCGATGAACCCCTCTGCGGCACTGAGTGCAGCGGCGTAAAGCTTCGAGAAAATGCCCGCCATGACCGTGCCCTGCGCAATGGCACCGGCCAGAGACTTGCTGGACGCTTTATCCGTAGAGCTGGCAAAGTCATCCATGCCGTTGTTTGCGGCTTTCAGCGCGGTCGTGGTTGCCCTGAGCTGCGCTTCTGCCTGTGCCAACATGGTCTTGAGGTTTTTGGTCTCAGAGGATGCTTTGCCGGTCTTGCCCACCGATTCGTTGTAACGTCTGGTCAGCTCCACTACGGCCTTTGCGGCCTTGCTATACTCTCCTGACAGCGAAGAAACGGTCTTTTTCGTCTCGGATTGCACATTTTGGATGCCCTGCCGGTAGGCGGAATCATCCAGCGACAGAGTCGCTTCCAGATTAAATATGTTCAGGGCGTTTCACCTCCTCCGCACAGCTCCGCCAGAGCTTTTGCATTGTCGGCGGTGATCTGCTCCGCCGTGCGGGTGTCTTCTTTGGTGTGCAGCAGGGGGAAATGCCTGGATGCAAGCCCGGAGTAAAGGGGCTGGATGCCGAGATACTGCCCGATGGCGTCGGCCACATAGTCCCGGAAAAGCTGCGCCTCCTGATGCCTGCGCGCCTCGGCGCGGATATGCTCCATGATGTACGGCTTGCCCAGCAGCCGGAGCATATCCAGCCGGATGGTGGATACCAGCCGCCGGTAGCCGTCCGCGCCGATCACATCAAGGACTGAAAAAAATCCATGAAATCCACGTCCCGGAGCGCCCGGCTCATGGCAGAGGCCAGCACCCGGGTAGGCGGCTGCTCCTCGCCCTTGTCCAGCACCACGAACAGGGGCAGGATGCCGAGGGTGAGGTCTGCCTTGTCCGTGTAAAGCAGCTTGGTCATGTCCACGGCGTTTTTGTTAGCTTGCGCCCGGCGCTTTTCCAGCCGCTCTGCGTCCGTCTCCGTGCCGGTCAGCTCCGGCTCGCGGCCCAGAATGTCTATCACGCCGGAGTCTGCCACGTACTTTTTATAAGCCTGCGCGCACTCATAGGTGCGCTTGAGGTATTCGGTGCCGTCGAGATCGATGATATTGCGCATATGTCCTCCTTAGTCCCCGGTCGGGGCCTTGACGATCGAGTAAAATTCCATGGGGGCTTGAGTGGGGTTTTCCAGGTCAGCGTAGCCGGTGAGGGTGATCTGCATGGAGCCGCCGCCGCGGTGAGCCGTCTTGAGGCTCAGGCCGCCGGAAGAAAGGGCGTTGAAAATTTTGCAAACCAGAAAGCCGCCGCCGATCATAGGGCCAACCCAGTACAGCTCCCTGTAGTCCTTCAGGGCAGCCTCGATGCGGGGGACCACATGGGTGGGGTCGTCCGCATCGATGTCAGCCGTGCCGATGGCCAGCTTGAGCACGTCGGGGCTTGCGTTGGGAGTGGTAAAGGCGATGGTGGCGGTTGTTCCGGTGACCTCATTGCCCTGCTTGGTGTTGGTGGGTGCGTTGTCGATGTCGGCCAGCGTATCCTCCATGCTGTTGCTGTAGGAGATGGTCACGCCGCCCTGCGAGGCACATACGACATTGGTGCTGTCGATTTTGGGAGCGGAAAAATCAAATGTGGAAAGCAGATTGCCGGAGCCTTTCGGGATGCTCTTGAACGCATCCGGGGTCAGCACATTGACCGCGAATTTTTTTGCCAGAGTTTCAGGCATAAAGGTTCCTTTCTCACGGGATAAGCCGTGTAAGCTCAAAATTGAGGTATTCGCACAGATAGCCCTCGGGCGGGTTGTCGAGTGGCTGCGCCCACGGGCTGCCTTTGCGCAAAAGAATAGCGCCGCCCTCGCATTCGATGGTCAAACCATCTGCAAGGGCTGCGCTTATTTTGTCTTCGGTCTGTAAAATAGGCGTCCGGCCTTTGGCACTCGGGTACCACAGCCGGGCGTGGAAGGATGCCGTTTCGTTCCACCCACCGGGGATGGTGGGCTTGTAGGTCAGATACGGCAGTTCTGCACCGGGAGGGATGTTATCTTCCAGATAGCCCGGGATGCCAAACCCGTTGAAAAACGTGTTCAGCGCCCGGTTAATGCTCTCAGACGGTCCCATTACGGCAGCACCGCCTTTTTGCACTTCACGGCCCGCAGGCCCATGCCGGATTCTGCCGGGGCGTTGCCCTCATCGGCTGCACTCGTCACCTGAAAGGTCTGCCCGTCGCTCACCCGCTTGATGTAGTCCGGGAAAGCCAGAGGCACACCGGTGTTGACCAGCAGCGTATAGGTGGACGCTGTAGCCGCCTGCTCTGCAACCTGAGCCTCCACGGTGGTGTCGTGGCGCTCTACGGCCTCAAATTCCGGGCCGTCCGTCCAGCCGGACACAAAGCCGCCGACGCCATCCGGCTCATAGCTGCGGGTCTGGAAGCAGAATTTTTTGGTAAAGCTCTGCATCACGGTGGATGCAGTGAACGGATTGACCATGTCACATCTTCCTCCATTGGTTGATTTCGGCGCGGAATTTAGTCTTGCCGTCTGCGGGAAGACCGTCCGCGCCTGTAGCTATCGTGCCGGACCACCCGGCAAAGGACTGGGACACATACACGCCGCCGGACGGGAGCGCCTTGTCGTATGCGTCGATTTTTTCAGTCAGCGTCACAAAGGCGGGCGGTACACGCATAGGCTGCACCGTGCCGTTAAAGGTCTCCGCCACCAAATCACCGTTCCCTGCCTTGTGTACGCCATCGTTGAAGATGGAGCCGCACACGAGAAAATACTGCCCCGGCACTACCCCGGCGGGCACGGTATCCGGCTCAAAGGCGAACTCCCCAGCAATGGGGTCGTCCGCCCGGTCAAAGAAATTGTGCGTCAGTGCGCACAGCTCAGGGACGGTCATGCGGTGTCACCTCCTGTCTTAGCCCAGAGAGACCATCTTACCGATCTTGATGTTTTCGGGCTTGAACTTGCGCTCCCAGTTTGCCTTCTTGGCAAGATCGGTGGTCGCAGGCGAAGCGCCGGTCACGTTGTCTGCCTTGAAGCTGAAGCCATTGGGGTGGATCACGCGGCCCTCCTTGGTATACAGCTTTTGAATACCGGCCTTCTCTTCGGGGTCGTAATCGGTGTAGTAGGGGTTCTCGTAGTTGGTCTTGCGGCAACCGACGAAGGAACCGACGCCCAGGAAATAGGTGTTGTAAGCAGTGGTTGCGCCGCTCGACAACGTCACGGAGGCCTTAGTTGCTGCGTCATTGACAAGAACCGTCATGCCGCCAATGCGGGGCAGAGTGACCTCGGTGCGCAGTGCGTCGTTGAAAGTGTACTTGTCGTAATCGACCAACTGCAGGGCCTTATACTTTGCCAGAATCATGCTGTGCAGCACAATCAGGCCGCCAGAAGATGCGGTATCGCCAAACGCGGCCTGCTGTGCATACAGAATGGTCTCTGCATCCACCTTGCTATTGTCGTTTTTGGTGATGTCGTAGATATGGGAGCTCATATCGGTATTCTGCAGAATTGCGTCAACCTCGGTCATGAGTTCCTTCTGCCATACCTGCTGGTAGAAGTGGGTCACCTGCTGCGCAATGTGCTCCATGGGCTTTGCGCCGGTCAGTTCGCGGGTAAAGTCCTGTGCTTTCCATGCCTTCATGCGCTGGATCAGCATACAGGTCTGCTTGCTGCCGGAAATGTCGGTGGGCTCGTTATTGGTGTTGCCGTCGTTGTTCAGTGCAGGGGAAGCGTTTGCGTCCAGCTCGGTGTAGAACGGGATAGTCGCCACGTTGCCCTTTTCGCCGATCAGGCTCATGATAGAAGCGTCCTCACGGATGACGCCAGATGCGATGATGTTGGTGTTGATGGTGTTCTGTTCGGCCATGTAATCGCCGAACACCTCAACGTCAAACGGGAAACCGCCAAAAGTATCTGCCATAAAATGTCCTCACTTTCTTACTTTTTCCTCAGCTGCTGATACAGCTCAGGATTTTCGTTTTTGAGCTTGATACGGGCATCAAGGCTCATTTTCTCGAAGTCCTCTTTGGAAACTCCGCTGTTGTTGGTGGGCGGGGTGTCCACCTTTGCGCCGGTGGTCGTGGTCGTGGCCACAAAGTCGCCCCATACGTCTTTCTGGCTGTCCATAAACTTCTTTGCGTCCTTGACCTTGCCGTTCTCGTCCAGCTCCAAAGCGTCGATGTCCGCGCCGGTCATTTTTACAACGCGGTCAAAGTGCTTTTCCAGCACGCCATTGTCCTTCAGCAGCTGCTTGTAGGCCGCTGCTTTCGTGGCCCGGGTGTCCTTCTGGGTCTGCTGGGCCTTGTAGTCGGTCAGCGCCTTTTCAGCGGCCTGCTTGCCGCCATTGGCTGCATCCCGGTCCTTTTCGGCCTGTGTGCGGGCTGTTTTTTCTGCATCCAGCTGGTCTTTGAGTTCGTCCGTCTCCTTGTGCAGGGCGTCCAGAATGGCCTTCGCCTTGTCATCGTTGGAGGTTTCGGTGTTCTCCAGAATCGTGCGGATGTCAGCTCTTTTGAGTGCCATGTGATAGTCCTTTCTGCCCTTGCTCGGGCTGGCGTGCTCGCCATCGGATTTGTGAATTGCCTACTTTTTGTAGGCGGTTGCCGGACGTGCTGCCGGTGTGGTGCCGCCTGTGGGGCTTGAACCCACGGCCCCCGGATTACAAATCCGGTGCTCTGCCAACCTGAGCTAAAGCGGCATAAAAAAGCGGCTGACGCTGTGCGCCAACCGCTGAGTGTTTAGTTTTTAGTCGAAGTCGTATCTCTGAAATCCAACATTGCTCGTTTTCATAGTAAGGGACACGCCAACCAGTGCGCTGCCCTCTCCCAGAACTCTATCGCAAATTTTTTGGAGTCTGGCTCTTGCTTCGTCGATTTCAAAGCAAAGCCGTTTATTTGCATCCCTATCGTTTTCGACCTTCAGCTCTCGAATTTGATTGGAAATCTCAAGCTGCCGCCGCTCGCATTCCTCAATGCCTTTTTGATGCTTGAGCTGTTCAAGACGCAGCTTTTCTCGCTCTTCTGTCAGTTCTTCAATTCTGCTCATGCTTATACCTCCACGTTTCCTTCTTCCACCGCGATCTCTCGCAGCTCGTCAATGTGTTCTTCCACCGCCGGGCGCAGGAATCCTTTGCCCTTGTTGGCTGCTCTCATACCACGGGTAAAGTGCCACTTGCCGTTGAAGTCCTTCCAGACCCACGGCGTTTTTCGTCCGTTGCCCTTCTCGGCAAAGATGCCCGTTCCCAGCTCCACATAGACGCTGTAAAACAGGTTTGACCCGATGGTCACGGTCTTTTTGGCAAGGTCTACGGCGTAGGTCAGGCTTTGCTTGAGCGCACCGCCTACATAGCCCTCAATGCCGGTGCTGTCTGCCGTGCCGGTGGGTACAAGCAGCTGGGCGTAGTCCTGCACTTTCATGCCCCATAGGGTCAGCACCCGCTCCGCCCACGAGTCCAACGCCTCATGCAGTTGCGGGGTGTTGTCTGTGAATTTTATGTCGTAGTTAAATTTCATGGTTATTTCTTACGCTTTTTTTGTTCTGCGTTGTAATTGATGCTTCTTAAAATCACCTCGCCGGAGAAGTTATATCTGCTGTCAATGACCTGTTTTGCCGGGATTTCGTTCATTTTGGAAAAGTTTTGAGCGCTGGCGCTCCGGTATTCTTTTGCAGCCGCAATCCAAGCGTCATTGTCCGCAGTAATTCTGCTTTTGAGCTCAGCCGTCATTTTGCTGCTCGGATGCCTTTGCTTGAAACCTGCAATCTCTTTTTTGTTCTGCTCTTCCATGCGCTTGATATTTGCATCAATCGTATCAAAAGAGCTCTGAATAATATCTTGCGCCCAAGCAACCTGTTTTTCGCTGCCCTTAATCGGCAGCGACGCCGCGTTAAAAGCAGCTATTCCTCCGTTGCCTGCTCTCGCGGAACTGCCCGAACCTCGTTTACTCACGGTAATGCCTCCTTTCGTATTGAAACGGCTTGATTTTTGTGACGTTCCAGTCAAATTCTGCCGGACACTTGCCGTACCACAAAATGCTGCTTGGTTGCAGAACCTCAAGTGCATTGCGGCAGTGCTTGGCAAAGCATTCCGCTTCGTATGGGTCAGATTGTGTTCCGTGGCTGGAAATGCTCACAATGGCGTTTCTCGGCTCACCATCAAAGCACCAGTCATAACTTTGCTCGCCGCACCAGCAGAGCGTTGGAATGACGTGGATGCCGTGCGCCTGCCAGTATGCCGCCAGCCAGTGCTTTTTGTAGTGCATGAAAAGCTGCACCGCAAGCGGCATATCGCTGTAAAGCGAAAAATCCGGCGAACATACCGCACCGAACTGCTGCAAAAGGGGAATGTATTTGTCTGGGTTGTTCCAAAACCGTTCAAACTGGTAATCGTCCTTGTAAAAATGCACGCCTTTTGTGGCCTTGTCTTTGGCCGTCAGCGCATAATTGACCGGGATCCATTCCAGCTTGTCAATGCGGATGTCCGTTTCCGGCCTGATTTCAGGGATGCCATACTTGCCAACGCCCGGAAATATCATTCTCTCGGTGTTTTCCATCGGCAGAATCACGGTTCATTCCTCGGTTCTCGCTTTTTCTTTAAGATACGACCGCACTCAGGGCAGAAATTCAGCTGTCCGGCACGATGCGTTACCGTACCGCACACGCCTGCGCCTTTCCTGTGCGTTTTTGTGATAAGACTGACTTGAAACGTGGTGTAAAGGCCGTTCTCCCCTTTGGGGGAATTTTCCTTCCACCACTCAAGCCTCTCGCAAAATTTGCAAGGCTTCTTCTCATCCATGCTTTGCAGCCTCCTTTTTTCTCTTGCGTTCTTCCGCCCACCACATCTGCTCGGCCTCGGTGCCGCCCTTGGATTTATACCACTCGGTGTAATCCATGACAGGCGTGACCTCTTTTGTTACGTTGTCCCGCTGCATGGCGTTCTGCCGGGGGTACTTTCCCAGCGCAGAGGACAGCACACAGCGGCAGTGGTAAACCATCTCCGGCGCTGCGTTGGGGTCGCCGGGGCGCTGAATCTCGTATCCCATGACCTTGAACGGCTCGTCAAGCTCTGCTGTCTGCTGGTCAAGCAGGCGGTGCATCTCACGGGTGCGGTAGTCGTGGGTGGAGTTCCAGCGCTTTTTGACCTCGATGCCCAAAGCCTGGGCGTTGCGCATCTGCTGCAATGCCCCGGCGTTCTGGGCGCTGGTAATGGCTGTGATGGCGTTGTTCATGGCCCAGTGGATCTCTGTGTCTGCCATGCCGTTGACGGCCTGCACGGCGATGTCGTGGACGCTCTTGCCCTGCATGATGCCCTGCATGACATAGCGGTTGAACACCCGGGCGTCATAGGTGCGGTTGCTCTCGCTCTTGATGCGCTTGTTTGGAACCAGCTTGGGGTTTTCTTTGAGCAGCAGCTTGACTGCCTCGGTGTTGTACAGGGTCAGTCCAAACGTCACGCCTGCGGCCTGTTCCAGCTCGTAGAAGGCCCAGTTTGCACCAAAGGAAAAGATGTTGTATTGCTCGTCCCGGGCCAGCTTGTAGGCCGTCTGCTGGGCTGTGGTGCAGGTCTGTGTGATGCCGTCCAGCTTGGCGTGCATCAAATCGGACTGAAAGACCTGATTTTGCAGCCAGATGCGGTAGTCGTCCTCAGTAATCTCGCCTGCGTCCAGCTGCGCCCGCTTGCGCTCGTCCAAAGCTCGGTACTTTTCCAGAAAATCGATGAGCTGCTTTTGCATCTCCCGGCGGGCAGTGCCGTACACCCGCAAAATGCGGCAGCGCAGGCGGTTCAGCTGGCGGGTAGAGATGTGGTCACGGTCGGTTTGTTTCATGGTCGTCTCTTCCGCTATAGCGGTCTCGAAACACTAGGTCATGCATAATTTCGGCCTGTTTTTCAATTTCGTCCTGAGATTTTGCGTTCAGTGCGTTAATAAAAGCCTGAACAAGCGGGTAGTCTTCATTCTTACTCATCATTATTGTCCTCCTCCGTTGTTTCTCTCGCCGCGCTCTCTGCCATCAGCGCCGCCTTAGCCTGCTCCTTCTGTTCCGGGGTCAGGTTGGGCAGCAGGTCAATGGCCATGTCATGCCCGATGATCGGTGCCTCGGAGATCACCGTTGCGACCTGTTCGGCTGTGTTGGTGATCTTGCTGCGGTTGAATGTCGGCATAGCGTTGTCAAAGCCAGCCAGTGCGCAGATCTGCCGGATGAACGGCTTGACCTGAGCCTCAAAGTCGTCCGCGTTCTGGTTCAGCGGTTCATAGGCCGCATCCAGATGGTCGTTGGTGCTATCCGCGCTGACGCAATGCACGTCCAGCCCGCCAAAGTCCTCATACACCCTGGTGTGGAGCAGCTCCAACAGAGCCTGCCGGGCCGTCACGGGGATCTCGTTGGTGTAGGGGGTGATCTTGCCGCCCTCGCTGGTGTCTGCGCCTGCAATGTGGTACAGATTCAGCTTGACAAGGAACTCCTGCAGTTCGTCATCGGTCATGCCGTTGAAGTTCTCGCACAGCCAGTAGATCTGCGAAAAGTCTTGCAAGTCATTGCAGAAACCGGACATCACCAGATCGGTGTTGTCAATGTAAGCTTTCAGCCCCACAAGGGTGCTCTGGTGCAGGTCGGAGCCCCACAGCGGCACAATGGGAAGAGCGCTGTAGTTTTCGCCCTCCACGCTTTCCAGCCCGCCGCCGGGTGTGGTGACGGTCACGCTCTTGTATGCCTGCTTCGGCGTTGTCTCCTGCATCACATTGCCGATTTTGCTTTCCGTATACTCGGTAAAGCCGTCCAGCTCGTACAGGATATAGTGCATATCCGTGTCCGGGTTCAACCGCCAAAAGCGCACACCCGCCTGCAAAAGGCCTGTTTTTTCATCGTACAGGGGCGCGAACTCGGTCAGCTTGAAAATCACCAGATGGTCGTTGTTCCAGAATCCGAAGCTCTCACCGTGGATCAGGGCGAAATATCCGGCTTTCTGGATCTGCTCGTCAAAGTTCTGCCCAAGCTTGCCCTTGTCCACGCCATCGTCCGCAAAGACCACGCCGTTGCCGAGGGAGTAGGTCGCCCGCTGCTTGTTGAGCCGCCGGAAAAGATTACTCTTGACCATATCGGGGCGCAGGACATCCTGCTTTGTGTTTTTGGACAGGCGTTTCAGCATCAAAGCGTAAGCCTGCGCGAAGCGTTCAGCCCCCGGGTTTTTCTGGGCGTCGTACAGATCAGCGTCCAGCGCCATTCTGTAAGGTCCGGAACTGCAGTGCTGCTGCACGAACCGCCGGATGAAATCAGGCTGTTCCCCGGCGGCTTGCGCCTGCTGGAAGGTCTGGAATGTGTATACAGTGCTCAAAATCAATCCCTCAGTTTCACAAGGCGCTTTGTGCGCACGAAATAGCGGATAGCGTCCATGCAGTGGTCATTTACCTTCAGCACGGTGTCGTCTTTGTCCGGGTCCCAAGCGTACACGCCGAACTCTTCCAGCGTGTGCTTGCAGTCTTTGTAGATCTTCAGCCGTCCGGTCTGCAGCATGGTCTGCACGTCCAGAATGCCGCTCAGGACGTCGTTATTTGCGGGGGTCTGGGTAAAGCCGTTCTTGCGCAGTTCTGTGATCAGGGGCAGGGCCGAGGGGTCTACGATGACCCTTTCCGGCTTGAGCCCGTTCAGCCACGCTTTCAGGTCTGTAACGTACTCGCCCACGGTCTTTTGCCGCTTCTGCTCTCGCCCGCTGTAGTAATACTCCCGGGTGACGATCCAGCAGTCTGCATCGGCCTGTTTTTGGAGCAGCAGGAACACCGTTGCGTTCTGGGTGCCGAAGTCACACGCCACATAGGCGCTTTTCGGAGACAGCTCCGGCAGCACGTCAATGACGTGTTTTTTCGGGTCGAACATGTCATATACAAGGCCCTCTGCCACCGTCCACAGGCCCAGAATGTAGCGCTGGTAGAAAACTCCGCTGTACTGGCTGCGGTATCTGGCCTTGATGTCCTCAGAAAGCGACAGGTTGTCGTCCATCGTGAAATGGAGATACATCATCTTGCGGGAACGGCACTTGCGCACCCATTCCAGATAAAACCAATGCTGCGGACTGCCCGGGTTGCAGTTGAACCAGAATTTTGATCCGGTGACGGAGCAGCGGGCCGTGGCCTGATTGACAAAGCTCTGCGGCATCAGGGCCACCTCGTCGAAGAATGCCCCGGCCAGCGTGATGCCCTGGATCAGGTCTTGGCTGCTCTCGTCCTTGCCGCCAAAAAAGTAAAACTCGTTGGTTCTGCCGCCCTTGCTGATGGTCATGCAGTTTTCTGCCCGGCGCTCCTTGACGTTGTAGCCACGGGCTGAAAGCTGCTGCTTGAGCGTTCCCAGCACATTGCGCCGGAAGCTGGCAATGGTCTTGCCGCACATGGCAAACTGCTGGCCGCTGTAGCAGGTCATGGCCCACTGTACGAACGAAAAGCTCATGGCAAAGGTCTTGCCCGAGCGAATAGCGCCATCTGCAATGATGCCGTTGTAGCCGCTGTATGCGCTCTGCGGTGTCCACCAGCTCAGGACCTGCTTTTGCCGCTGGCTGAGGGCTTTCCAGCGAAAGCCGTTACTTTTCCGCATTGTCGTCCTCTTCCTCTGGCAGCATCTCCACGTCATCCGGCGGGCTGAGGTCAGCGGCGGCGCTCAGTGCCTCCACAAGCCCATCGTCCGGGACTTCTATGCTGCTTTGATCTCCCAGCATGGCAAACTTGTCCACGATTGTGCCAAAGGCCGTGGAAAGCTGCGGCAGTGTTGCTTCCGCGATCTTGTCCGGGTCAGCCATCGCTTTCAAGTACAGCCCGAGAAGCTCTTGTGCTTCTCCTTGCTTGCTCTCCATGTAAGAAAGCATGTCCTTCGAGTTTTCCCGCTTTTTTTGTGCACACAAGCGCGCACTCTCCGGGTCCTCCTTCACAACTTTCTTAACGGTCGCGTCTGAAACATCATTCAGCTTTGCGGCTGCACGGTAGCTTTGGAGCTGCACATAGTCCGCAACGATCTTCTTTTTTTGCTTATCTGTCAGCCGCCGTGCGCCCACCGCCACCACCTCTCTAAACTCATGCAAAAGAAAAACCGCCCGGAAAATCCGAACGGTCAGAATATCAAAATAAGAGGCCTTGCTTGTCGGGTGCAAAGCCTCTGCGCCCGGAACTTTCGCGGCCGGATGCCCCGCTATTGCACTCCCCGCTCTCGTCAGATCATGCAAGCACTCCCGGCAGGACTCGAACCTGCAACATGCGGTTTTGGAAACCGCCGCTCTACCACTTGAGCTACCGGAGTATAAAACACCGCCCTTGGACTCGAACCAGCCAGCAATATCTCAGCTGACACGCGCTCCGTACTGCGCTCAGGCGGCCATATAAAACAGCCCTGGCGGAGAACCAGGGCTGTTGTTTGACGCACATCCCGTCGGGAAGTCTACCCACACCCTCAGGGATTCAAAGCTTTCTCTCGTGGCACGGGAGGTTAAGCGTGCAGCTTTGTGTGGGATGAGTCCATGCGCCATACGGTGCGATACGGCGGAATCGAACCGCCTCTTGTCTCTCGTGAGCGACAAGCTGCCTTTGCGTCAGTGTATCGCATAGAAGCAGCCCGCAAAACGGTGAAGGAGAACAGGAAAGCATGAAAACCTGTCACAAGGAAGGAACCGTTTCGGAGGCTGCGTGGCAAGCGGCTACCGCTTAGCGCTGAACCGCTTATTAGAATTTTACATCTAAGCCTACAGACTTGAAAAGAGCTGACCCCTCCCAAAATCACGCTGTGTTTTCTTGTGCATGTTGTACACTTTGCACGTCAGAAAACTCGTCCCATATCTCGGCCAGGGCCATACATCCGCGTTTGATTCGCCGGTAGACCACATCTGCCCCGCACACGCCGACTTCTTTTGCAATTTCCTTGTGAGATTTTCCTATGACATAGTGCTCGCAAATCGATTCGGCACATTCCGGCTCGGCTATCAGGCAGTATGCCCGCCGGGTGGCCTCGACACGCAGATTGCACAGGTCCGTCTCCATCCTTTGAAGTTGTCGGCGCTCGGTGTCCAGCTGCTCTACAGCAAAGCCCACCTTGTCCCCATTGCCACCACCTGCAGGCATCCCGCTCAGGCTCTGGGTGCATTTTTCTGCCGCGTCCCGGATGCGTTGTATTTTTTGCTTTTGGACTTCGATAGCCGCCGCAAGGTCCCGGCACTGCTGAAACCACGCCTTGACGGTGCGGTAATCCACGCCGCCCGGTGGTGTCGGCGTCTCGCTCTCAGGTGTCCATGTACGGATCATCACTTTCCCTCCTCAATGTGTAGTAGGCTCATTTGACTTGTGCGCTCCGCAAACCTCTCTTCTTCCATGTGAAAATAGGAACTGTCAATTTCAAACCCGATAAAGTCAATTCCGGCTTCATAAGCGGCAATTCTGCTACTTCCGCTGCCAAGGTGAGTATCTAGCACCTTTTGTCCAGGCTTTGCGTAGTTTTTGAAGATCCAATCATACAGCGCAACTGGTTTCTGTGTTGGATGGATTCTTTTCTCGTTCAGGCTTTTATTGCCCTGCATGATATGTCCTTCTGTGATGCTCTTACCTTGCATCATTCCAGACCACATATACCGAAACAGCCGAACACTAGAGAACAAATCCGTCGCCGCGATCTCACAGTCTGAGAAACTCGATTTTCCATTGCACTTGTCCCACACGATCCGACCGGATGCAAAACTATAATCGAAGTAGTTGCAGCCCCATACAATGTAGTGTCGGCTTACCCGGCGCAGCTCGTCGAAGTATTCCTTTCCCGGCTTCGTCCATTCCGGCGAAACCGGATAGTCACGATGTACTCCAATCTTGCTGATTTTTGACCCGTAGAATCCTCTGCGTTCAGGCCCCGAAAAATACGGCGGGTCTACCACAGCAAGATCAAAGAAATCGTCCCGGAACTCTTTCATTGCTTCCATGCAGTCCATGTTATAGCATTTGTTTAACACAAACATCATGTATCGTCCTCCATTTCTTCAATCTCGATTTCCGCCCTCGGGTTTTTCCGGTCAAGCTCCACCCGGCTGCCGTCGTGGGCGGCGACGATCTTGCTGTTGTCGTCCTCCAGCACGCGGGCTTTTACCAGGATGTCTGTGGTTGCCTCGATGAGGTTTGCCAGATCGACTCGGCGGGCGGTCTTCATGTAGTAGACGCACCGCACGTTCACACGGGCAGAGATGGGGCTGCGTGGCCTTTTGATTTTCCGCAGGCAGTCCGTCTCATAGTCCACGTATGCCTTGCTGGGGGCCACAAAGCGCCCACCTGAGCGGCTTTTGAGGATGCGGGCAGAGTTTTTCTTGGTGCGCGGGTCGCCGTAGAGGGTCAGTTTCATCTGCCGTCCTCCACATAGTACCAGCTTTGCGGCGGACGTTCGATTCCGAACGCTTCTCTCCGGCAAATCAGCTTTTCTGCGTCCCATCTGCGGCAGGTGCAACAGTCTCCGCGATGCGTACAGGGCTGTATCGCCCAGAAATCTTTAAGCCTTACTGACTCTTCGTAGAGTTTGAAGTTTGAAATATGCCAGAAAAACAGGTCAACGTAGAGTGCATTTTGTGATGCGTAGCGATGCAGCTCATCGTAGGATACGCACGAATCTTTGGCAAATCGTTCATTAAACTCGTCCCGATGCGCTGGATACGGAATCAACGCTCGTTCGATTTTATCGCATGTAAACTCGCCAATGATATTGCCATCCAACCGCTTCCATCCTTTGCCCGGGGCAATTAGGAGCCAGCCTGTTTTGGATTTGCTTTTCGTGCAATAGACATAGCACTTAAATGGAGTCTCCAGCTTCGGGCGGGTCCTGCGCGCCTCAATGGTCTTTTTCCCACGAATGATGAGGTCGCACCATTCAGGCCGGATGCTCAGCAAGATAGCTTTCATTTTTTCATCATCCCTTCCATTGCCAGCTGCTCGCACTGCTTTTCAGCTTCTCTGCGCTGCTGGTCATACTCAAACAGCATATCTGCGTACTCATTGCCAACCCGGCGGATGGCCGTTTCCAGCATCTCCGTCACAAGGTCGTGGTACTTGTCCGCGCCCTTGCGGCTGTTTCTGGCAGCTTCCCGGGCTTCCCACAGGTCGGTGATCTTGTCCCGCCTGTCGGCAGTGATTTCGCCATAGCCGTAGGCATCCTGGATCTGCTCCATGCTTTCCCAGCCTTCCAGCTCAGCAAAGGGGTCAGCTTCAGCCTTTGCCATGCTGCGGGCTTTGGTCTTTTTCTTGACGTACCGGGTCAGACCGTCTTGCATCACGGCGCGGGCATCGTCCATCGCCTTGCGGATGGCCTTTACCTCCCGCTCTCTTTTGAGCTGGTCGGGCCGGCCGGCCCATTCGGCCATCAGCTCGGATTTCGTTTTCGGTTTCATCTGCTTACCCCCATTGCTCGGCCATTGCTTTTGCAATTCCGGGAAAGGTCTTGCTTCGCTCTTTTTGCGATCTGTGGCCTCCCGGGCGGCCTTTCCCTCGCGGACCTTGCCCTTGCACCCAATACATTGTTGGCATGACAATTTCTGTAGGCTCTAGTGGAGGGAGACCTTTTAACCATAAGCAAGTCTTTTTGTGGAAGGGATGCCCGAACTGCCACGGCTGGATGATTTGTGTGTACCTCGGAAGGCGGTAAACGCCAGATGGCACGGGGTTTTCAACAGCAATCTTCGAAATTCCGCTTTGCAAGAATCGGAGGAAAAAGTCTTTTGCTTCCATGCCTTTGCTCAGACGTTCAAGAGCGACGTAACTTTTTCCATCAATGATCTTGTAAAGCCTAGAAGCGCCGGCGTTGCTCAGGTATGTGCAGGGAGGGTGTGCAATGAGCAAGTCCCACTTGCCAACGTCATGCGTTACGCCGTCCATTGTCACGACTTGCCCCCCCTCCAGAGCCTTGAGCGCATCTCCAAGAATATGCCACTCAGGATGCCCGCCGGATGGCTCCTGAATATCGCAGGAGTAGGCTTCGTGTCCTTTTGCCCGGAAAGCCTTGCATACTTCCTGCGATTCCTCACAGGCGATAAGCACTTTCATCTGTCCGCTCCTCCGTTTCGGCTCCCTTCATGCAGCCTTCACGCTTTTCGCCGCGGGACCGCGCATCGACTTCCGCAAGGGTTTCGATGTCGAACGAATCAAGCCCGCCGTGCTGAACGATCGCATTCAGGAGTTTTACCTCCTTCGCCAATTCAAGCAGCGTTCTTTTACCCGTCATTGACTTTGTTGCCCCATACAGAAGGTTGTTCAGAGAGATTATCTCCTCGCCGGTCAGTATGACCATTGCGAAGCCGCTCTCATTTTTTGCGTCGTCACGATGGACGAGTGAATGTATTCTCACTGTTTCCTCTCTTCCTCCCGAATAATTTCGAGATCGTAACTGCTCGCCACGAACCACAGGCAGAGGTCGTGTTGGATGCCGTTGCCCAGGTAAATGTAGATCAGCACCAGCTCTTTTTCGTTGCTCATGTCCACATCTCCCGTAAGTCCTTTTCGACCTGTTTGCCGCACAGGGTGCAGTTTCCAAATTTATTCATCTGTCCGCTCCTCCGTTCGCTCCCATATACTTCTTACGGCCCCGCTCCCGGTGACGGTCCTCGTGGTCGTAGCGGTATACAACGCCCCGGTCGGTCATCTGCTTTGTGTAAGCAAGCTCTGCGATATGCTGGCGCTTGAACTCGGCGTACTTGGGGCATGTGTCGTGGCATACCGGGTGCCGTGCAGGGCAGTCTTTACACGGTGTCATCTTCATTTTTCGCGTACCTCGCTTCCAACCGCTGCTTCCAACGGCTCATTTTGGGCTCTGCCTTTTCGCCGCACTTGCTCATAAATGAGTGGTAGTTCAGATCGTCTTCCAGCAAAAGTGCGTCAATGCAGTTCATGACATCGCCGATTTCTTCTTCCAGCGACTCCCAGCATTCGGGGATAGTCTTGGGAGTCGGGTTTGAGTCATCCAGCGCCCGGCGCAGCTTGAGCGCCGCCTGTGCGGCCTCTGCCAGCTCTTCTGCCATCTGGGCGAGAATTTCGCCCTGCGAAAGATGGTCTATGATTTTAGCCATTTTTCAGCACCTCCGTTCTCACCGGTTTGATGTCCCGATACTCGGGGTAATGGTCACCCGCCAGCTGGCAGGCCCGGAACTCTGCCGCAAACTGACTCGCGGCGTTGATGCGGTATGTAAGCGCCGCGTTCCCGTGCGGGCCGCTGCACTCTACGATGACTTTGTATCTAGGCATTTCGTCCTCCGTTCTGGTTTGCCTGCCCAAGAAGCTTTCTTTCTTTCCTGGACTTGAGCATCCGGGTGCGGGCAGCAAGGCAGTGCTTCGCCAGCATCTGCTCACCCTGGGCCTTTTCGATGGCCTTTTTCCACGCCGGGAGAAGCTGGCTCTGCCAGCTGCACTCCGAAATCACCTCGTGGAATGTCTTATAGGCCATCTCATCCGGCACATCCTTGAGCGATGAGTTCGCCCAGATCTCCGCGATGCTTGCGCGGTTCTCTGCGGGCTGAGGCCGTCCAAAATAGGCCTCAGCGTCCGCAAGGAGCTTTGTCATCATCTCCACTGTCACGGTTTCACCCCCTTGAAAATATTTGCGTATGCTTCTGCGGTGCTTTCTGTGGCTTGTTTCCCGCGAGGCTGCTCTTGTCTGCGCTGCTCATTCGCTGCCACGTCCCCCGGGGTGCGTATCCCGTCCCGCTGCCAGCCAGACAGGATGCCGTTGATGTAGTTCCACGAGCGCTTCCCGGCCTCTGCAGCCTTGTCGATCGCCAGCAAAATCATCTCCGTGCTGTACTCCTGCCGCCATTTTTGCAGTTTTTCCAGCGCCGAACGCGGGAAGTCGCCGATAGCACGTTGGTAATGCTGGACGATTTTTGATAACTCCATATCAACGGCGGCGGTGTTATCGCGCTTTACAACATCTACATCCCCATCTACATCTACATCTCCATTTACATCTACATCTACAGTTATTTTTGTTATGTCGTCATTAGCATTGTTATCGTTTGTTATTTTTGTTATGTCTTCAGACTTTCCCCAGCGCTTTGCCATGCCGCGTTTTCCGGCGTTGCTGCGTTTCTTGCGGGTTTCATCCCATTTTTCAGACGCCCGTTTTACGTCGCTGCACATAAATTTCCAGTTGACACGCATCCCACGGTCTGAAAATTCGGGTTTTTCTCCGGTTTTGGCATACCGTGCAAGAGCTCGCATCAACTGCCCAACCTCTGCGTCGGAGTATTCTTCCAGCGCGTCGAACCAGCTCAGATACGCCACAAATGACTTTTTATCGTCCTGTGCCACTCAATCACCTCCTTTGCGCGCCCGTATAGCCAGATAGCACAGCTCTCGGCTTAGAACGGGAGGTCTTCGCTGTCGTCGATGACCGAGAAGTCGTCTGCGCTGCCCTGCGAATACTCCGGTACGTTCTGAGACTTCTGCGGGGCGTTGTGAGCGGTGTTTGCTTCGCGCACATGATTTTCCGTCTGCCGGTCGAAATCGCGCACAGCAGGCTTCTCTGCGGCCTTTCCGCCGCAAAAGCTCACCTGCGACGCAAGAACCTCGGTGGCTGTGCGGTTGTTACCATTCTTGTCCTGGTACTGACGGGTCTGCAAGCTGCCTTCGATGGCGATCATGCTGCCCTTCTGGAAATACTTACAGACGAACTCGGCGGTCTGCCGCCACGCGGTGACGTCGATAAAATCGGACTTGCGCTCTTCGCCCTGCCGGGCAAAGCTGCGGTCACAGGCAATGCGGAAACTGCACACATTGATGCCGCTCGGGGTGGTCTTCAATTCCGGCTCGTAGACCAGACGGCCCATCAGCGCAACAACATTAAGCATGGGCCGCACCCTCTTCCTCGGCGTCGCCAGCGCCTACCTCGTAGTCGATGTTGGCGCCCATCAGGACCTCCGGACACTCGGCGCGGGCAAAGTAAGCGGCGGCGCGGTACTTGAGCATCATTTCGGTCATTTTGGGCCAGTAGCTGCCATTCTTGTTCCACCACCCGGCATCCTTTGCCATCTTGACCGTGACTTTCGGACCTTCGACCTTTTCGCCGGTGAGCTTGTCCACGCCGATCAGGCGGCAGCCCCAGTTGTCGGTGCCTTCTTCGCCCTCCATGCGGTAGCGGGTGCGGCCTGCAAACTGGCCGCTGTTGTCGATGAGGGCCTTGCAACTCTTGCCGCTCCATGTGGGCATACCATGGACGACGTAAAGGTTCTGCATGACGAAAAGGTGCGAGACACCCATGCGCAGGGCCATCTCGCAGGCGATGGCACACGCGCCGGGATTGCCAGTGTAGGTCTGAGGCAGAAAACCTTCGGGCAGCTGTGCCATCGCGGCGGCTTTGGACTTTGCAAGCATCCAGTTGCGCTCGTCAATGGTCAGGCCCTGAACCTTCTCGGCGTAGCTCTGACGTTGCGGAGGCTGAGTGGGTGCAGTGGGCGCAACAGGTGCAGGCACCTCGGCGTTCTGGGCGACAGCCGCATTCTGGTTGAGCATTTCAGCAGGAGACTGGTTCATTTTTTCAGGCATGGTGAATTTCCTCCTCGGTAAATTTAATATCGATGATATTTGCATAACGCTTGATGGCGTCAAGCTCGGATTTGGTGCAACGGAAAACAAGCTTCCGGTCCCTGGGTTCTTCCTGGCGAGTGAAACGGGCAAAGAAATCGTCATCGTACTCGTCCGGTGTGTAACCATCGCCGTAGCCAACGCCCGGCTGCACAAGGCTGACAGTGTAGGGGTTCTGCGCTGGGCCTTTGTAGTTGTCCGGCATCCCACGAATGACAGCTTCCCGTAGCATGGTGCGGTACTCGGTCATGTAACAAAAATCTATGGATTCATACGGCTCAGGCATGATTTCTTCGCCGGCGGCGGCGTGGACGATGTCAATGAGGCACATGAGCTCACCGACCCGGCGATAAATCGAGTCGATTGTGCGGCGGGTCTCCTGACTGCCCAGCTGATGGCTGCGGGCGAAGCCGGTGAACAGAGCCACAGCATAGTTGACGTCGCTGGTGAGCTTGTTGCCGGTGCTGATGAGTCGGAACAGCACATTGTCGTTCCCGACGTACTGAAAAATGCCCTCGGCCTTGTTGGACAGGTCTTTGATTCGCGCTCTGCGGGCTAACGTCTGACTCATGTGTATTACCTCCCGTAAATCTTGCGGCCCGAAGAATCCAAGACGTCGACATGGTCATAAAGCGGCCAGTTTTCGTCCGCCCAATGCTGAGCCTGCACACTTGATAACACGGGGTCAAAACCGGCAAAAACCAGTTTATCACTTCTGCCTGGATCCCCTTTATGGTAAGCATGGCAGCAGAATGAAGCCTGCTGTTTTTGAGTTTCATCCCGATGGATGTGCCGCAGCCGTTCCGGCTGTCGCTTATTCCAGCGAATCTCTGCGGCTCGCATATATCTACCGTTCATATTCCTGTTCCCTTTTCGTCTTTTTGCAGTAACGGCGAAGCGGAGGGAGACAGTCGACCTCCGCACGATCAATGCGCTCCTGCTCAAAAATGTACTTGTGCGGATGCTTTTTTTCATGGCGTCGGCGTCCAACGGAAGACACAAAGCTGTTGGCGGTCTTGTATCCTAGCTTAGCAGCGCACATGGCGGACGTTCCCGCTGCCACTACCTCACCAGTCTTGGCGCTGTACACGGTGTACCATGTGACATAGTGGATGTAATCAGCCATGTGCGACGTCCTCCGCATCGTGGAGGGCTGTGAGCAGCCCATCTGCTGCCGCGCTATAGACCTCTGATTTTTCCCGGCAGATGACCCGCAGCCAGATGTCTCCCGTGAGCGCGGACTCCGTTGCAAGCCGCGTGGCTGTTTTCAGGTGCTCTTCGGCCTGCTGCCGAATCAACTCTTCCAGCTTCATGCGCCCTTCTCCTCATCCTGCGGATACTCCGGGTTCCTGGCATGGTTGCGGACGATTTTGCTGTAACCGCTGCGCTTATACCGTTTGTTGTCCTCATACATCCCATAAAACGACATCGCCAGCCCGGCAGTGGATGCAACAATAATCCAAGGCGCGGCATGTGCAGCCTCGGCGATGCCCCAGCCGCCCCAGCAGGTCAGCGCAACGGCCAGCCAGGAGCAGGCCCAGCGCACCGCCTGCACCGCGCCGATAATAGCCAGCAGACCTACCGTGCCGGTGGCGACAAACGATTTGAGTTTCATTCTCTTGGTTCCTCCTTTGTATAAACCTTTTTGAGTTCGTAAAAGTCCTTCACCCACGCCATAAACCTGGCGCGGGAGATGTCAGGGCAAGGCTCTTTTGTTCCTACGGATGGCTTTGACCATTCCGGGAAAACTCCCGCCTGAATCTGAGCTCCCAGGACCTTTTCGGTCTTTGAGATGTTGTTGTCCCGAAGGATCTGGACGCATTCGCCTATCGTAAGGCTCGGCTTCTGCATGGCCTGCTCCTTTCTATCAATGTCTCAGCACAACATTGGACGAATGAACCAGATAGGTCACGCCGTCAATCTTCACTTGCAGCTGGTCGCCCTCGTAATCGTCCCAACTGTTCAATTTCCCCTCGACAATCGTTCCATCAGGCATTTTCAGCTGTGCCCAGCTGTATTCATAGGTCAGGTCAATAACCTGCTTATTGCATCCTGCCATCAGCAAAGCGCTTGCCAATACGGACACTACGCCTACAATAACTTTTTTCATGCTTATACCTCTTTAACAAACTTCCCGGAGGTGGTGGTGTTCCTCTGGGCAGCAGCTGCGGCAAACAAACTGGTCTGGCCGTTGGTCTGCTGGATCAGCATCACGGTGTTGGTGCTGGGCTTCCAGCGCTGGATATACTCCACGGCTTCATCGAAGCGCTTGCGGGGGATGTTGCCCACGCTGTTTACCCTGAACCAGTCCTGCACATCGTGGTTGCACTCGCTGTACACCTTGCTGCGCACGTGGTTGTCGATGTAGGCCGGGGTGTCCTCGCCGCCCAGCGCCCCAATGACGGCCCGGCTGATGGCCTTGCGCAGCACACGCTGCTGGTTGTAATCCACCGTCATGGTGTTCTCCAACGCGGTGAGCCGCTCTTCCTGCCGCTGGGTGCGGTTGTCCAGCATAAACAGCGCCTGCATCTCCTTGCTGAGCTTGGGCATCATGTAGCTGCCGGTCTTGCGCAGGGCGGGTAATACTTCGCTTGTCACCCAGCGCTTAAACCGCACCGCACCTTCCAGCTTGCTGCCAAAAATCAGGCTGTACACGCCGGATTCGTTGATGGTTGCAATCGGCTGTTTGCCACCGGGGGTGTCCATTTCGTTCACCCCTCTGTCCTGTTCATCAACATGATCACGAATCGCCTTCTGAGGGTTGCTGTACCCCAGCGCTGCGGCCACGTCCTTGCCCACGAACCAGGGTTCACCGTTCTGGTCTACCGTGCGAATGTCCCCGAACTCGGGGTTGTTGAAAATCTGAATGTTTGCCATGCGAACCTCCTTAAAAAACGCCTTTCAGTGAATGCACTGTAATTCCGAAGACCGATACTTCATGGCTTCCGTCACTGTAACGTGTAGTTTTTCCTCCCAAGCTACCGATTGTTAAGATTATGTGTCTATACCTCTTGCAAAAATCCATCCCAATATCGCTCGGGTATCCATCTTGTAGGCCTTCAGACCTGTGTTTTTGCATCATGCTCCAATAGCTATTCAAATCTAGAACGACGCTTTCAACGCACTCCTCTGGCGTTCGTTCTTCCCACTTACTCATCATCGTAGACCACGATCTCGTTCAGTGTGACCTTGAAATACTTTGCAAGTTTGAGCAGCTGCGAGATACTGGGTCCGTAAATCGAGCGCTCCCACTTTCCGATTGCGCCATTGCTCAGGCCTGCCGCCGCCTCCAGATCGGTGCGGCTCAATCCGTGCAACTTGCAAAACTGGTCGATTTTTGAAACATTCACTAGCAATTCTCCTTTCCGGGCTTGAAAATCACTAGAAAATATGCTACTATGTAGTTGCGAGGTACAAAGTGAATAAAATCTAGCGTCTGCCCGATATAATATTGTCAGGGGCTTTGGTTTTGCTTGCCCTGTGCTTAGTATTATACTAGCCAAGTGGCTATTTTGCAATAGTCAATTTGCAATTTAGTGAACATTTGGCTATTTTTACAAAATAGCGAGGTCTTTTTTATGCGAAATGTGGAGAGGGCTAAAAAAATCGCTACCGAAAAAGGAATCAATGTTTCTTTTGTATGCAGAGAGGTCGGAAAAAGCCGTGGCTATATTTCGCAAATGCTAGTAAGTGGGCGTGACTTCCCAGATGAAATGCTAGCGCCAGTAGCCAATGCGCTAGGTGTCACGGTCGAAGAGTTGACCGGTGAAGAGCAAAAAGAAAAGCCCAGCACCCCGGAGACGGTAAGCCTGAGTGGGCTGTCTCCTGAAGATGCTGAGCTTGTGCAAAAGATTCTGAACGCTTCGGAAGCGAAAAAGAACGCGATCCGGGAGCTGCTCTGAATCAGCCGTTTAGAATATCGAGGACTTTCTGACGAAATGCAGGGTCACTCTTAAGCTTTTCGATGATTCTTTTGATTTCGTCCTGGCTGAAAGATGTGTCCTGCATTTTGCTTTGTCCTCCTTATATAATTGTTATGTGTGAGGTGTTTCCCGTGATATGGAATGTTGGATTTCGGAAAAATATCACGCGGGTTATCAATGCGGTCTTCAAGAAAAAAGACGATCCTGAAGCCCAAGAGCCGTTGCGTTTTGTGCGCCCGAACGCTAAGTGGAGCAAATCACCAGAGCCCGTTGTTTTAATCGATCCTGACACCGGGGAAGAATTTGTGGATTTCCCGGAGGAAACTATACCAGAAAGAATACGGAAGGTTCTGGATTCTTTTTTGGTGATCGAGCAAACATCAGATATTGAAGTTTTGTTTTCAAGATATGATCTGATCCTTGATACGCTCGATGAACTCAAGAAGTATGAGAGGATGGGGTTCAAATTTGATTTTAGCCCTACTGAGCTTTACAACATGATAAAGTTTTCTCTCTCCGACCTTTTTGAGGTTGTTGTCGAAAATTCTTATATCAAGCAGCTGGAAAAACTCCTGACCTTGAAAACTCAAAAGGGAAAAGCAAACTCTATTCAAAAATGGAAAGATTCTTTTTCGGATGAACGAATCACAAATTCAATGATGGGTTGCGTGGTTTTGCGTTTCGACAAAATGCAGAATTTTATAAAATCAAAAGGCGAGGTATAAACATGGCAAATATCTGCCCCATTTGCGGCGGCAAGCTGGGCCTGCTAAACCGCGAGAAGAGCGCGGACGGCCCGATCTGCGCCGGCTGCAGCAACTTTTTCTTTTCAAAATTGGGCATCCGGGCAGCAAAGCAACCGACATCTGCCCTTGCGGACTACTGGGCTACACTGGAACAGCGTCGGAAGGTGTTCAAAGAAACCGATTCCATCTATGATGGTGACGCACTCTTTGTGTCGATTGACAAACCCAACCGGCTGTTTTGCATTGGACACCGCAGCGGCGATAAAGGCCCTCGCATGATCTACAGCTTTGATGAAGTCGCTGGGTATGAATCTGATGCTCCTGACGATCTGACGGTGACAGAGACAAAGGGCGGTATTGGCCGTGCCGTGATCGGTGCAGCCGTTGCCGGGCCTGTGGGTGCGATCGTGGGCGCCGCCACCGCTAAAACAGAGACCCGCAAGGGTCGCAGTAAAGAGAGCGTGTCTATCCGCTTTGCGCTTCCACTGGGCGAAAGTAGCTTGCCGACAATGGTTTACCCCGGCGGGATGACTGCGTTTCTCAAGAGCTGCAAAGCCAGCCAGGAGAAGCCGCAGGATCCCGCTCCGGTTGCCACAAGCGCCGCCGATGAGCTTTTGAAGTTTAAGCGGTTGCTGGATATGGGAGCTGTTACGGAGGCAGAGTACAACGCCAAGAAAGCTCAGCTATTGGGCTTGTAACTCATTCACAACCGCATTATACAACTGTTGATTGTAATACGTCAAGCGCGTTTAATCGCGAAAAAATGCGTAAAAAATTTAGCATTTGCGCTGAATCGCTGAAATTTACGCTGACTTTTTGCTAAATACGCGCGTTTTGCGCGAACAACGTGCAAAATATGTACGTTGCTATCCGTGGTTGCAAGGTTGTTGCATTTTTTGCAACAGTTCAGCGGCAAGCTCCCCACCGGGTGCGTCTGCTGCGGCCTTGAGCTGCCGGAAATCCCCGGACTTGCGGATCACAAAAAGTCGAGCCCGAGCCTGTCCCTCGGGCGGCATATCCTCATAGCAGGCCAGCGCGGCGCGGATGTGGGTGCAAAACAGCTTCATCTTGTCCATCTTTAGTCCTCCCAAGGTTCAGGTGTTCGGGCCGTGCCGGTCAAAATGGTGGCAGGCATCCCGTCAATGATGGTCATTTCGTTTTCTTTGCCGTTTCTTTGCTCGAAATCCATTTTATTTCACCTCTGTTTTTGTTCAATTTGTCCAACTTGTCTTAGATTTTACCATTTTATGGGAAAACTTGAAGGACTTCCGCTCTGTCGAGTGGCATGGGTTTTTCCCATGTCACTTTTTGTTTTTATGGCATGGAAATTTGTGAGGTTATAATTGATGAGCTACTTTACTGCGGAAAAGCTTGGTGTCGCATTGGCGCGGGCCAGAGTCGCGGCAGGCTTGAGCCAAGTCGACATGGCCCGCCGGATCAACAAGGGAAAGGCTACGATCCAGAGCTGGGAGTGCGGGGCGTCCAGCCCACCGGCTGACAAGATAATGGACTGGTTCGAGGCTTGCGGGACTTCTCCGCTCCCCGCCATGCAAGAAATGCTGCACCCAGAACTTTATAAAGAGCCCGTACAGCGCAAATCAGACGAAGAGCTGGATGAGGCGCTTACAGAATACTTTCGCACAGCGCCGCGAATTGTAAAAGAGATGGTGCTGTTTATCCTTTTGGGCCGACATGGCAGCTATCCACCGGCGGTGTTTGCTGAGGTGTGTGCAAACCTGCACACTCCCTTGCAAAACAAGGTATCCGTCTGCGGCCAAATACTGGACAACTACGGGTTCGCCGTGGCTACAGGAACAGACCCGATCCCGTGGGAAGTCCAGCCTCCGGTGAGTCTGCTGCAGTCGGCATACCAGGCGGGAAAAGAGGCCGCGAAGAGCGGCGAGGCCGACTATACCGCAAAGCGAGGTGAAGAGCTTTGAAATGCATTCGCGCCTGCTGCCGTCGGGAAATACCGGATGATGCATCTTTTTGCCCATACTGCGGCAAGAAGCAGCCCGAAGCCACCCCGCAGCAAAGAAAAAAGCGCCGCCGCCCAAAGGGCAGCGGCAGTGTATATAAGTTGAGCGGGACGAGGTCAAAACCGTATGTGGCCCTGACAGCCAAGCGAGACGTTCTGGGGACGTTTGCGACGCCGGGTGAAGCGGTACAAGCACTGGACGCTTACAACGCCCAGAACACCCCCGCAGCGCGTCTGAAATGCACTTTTGCGGATGCCTACGCCCAATGGAAAGCGCAGCCCAAATTTGACAAGCTCGGCACTGACATGAAAAAGGGTTATGAGCTGGCCTATGCAAAGGCTGCGCCGCTGTATGACCGACAGCTCCGGGACTTAAAAGCCGCAGACTATCAACAGGTGATTGACCAGATGGTGGAAAAGGGACTCTCCCGCAGCTCCTGCGAAAAGCAGCGCACACTTTTCAGCCAGATCTGCGAGTGGGCAATGGCTCAGGACATCATAAACAAAAACTATGCCATGCTCTTGCAGCTCCCGGCGGCTACAGGCAAGGCAGAGCGCACCTTGACTGCTCAAGAGATCGAGCAGATTAGCAGCCGACAAGACGACCCGAAGCTTGGGCAGACAGCACAAATTGCAATGGTGCTGCTCTACACCGGTATGCGTATCGATGAGCTGCTCTCCATGCGCTGCGACGATGTGCATCTAAAAGAGCGGTATATGCAGGGCGGCGAAAAGACCGAGGCGGGCAAAAACCGCATTATCCCTATTTTGGACCCCATTTATAAAATTATTGCCTTTTGGATGCTTGACAGCGGCTGTGAGTGGCTGATACCGTCCAAAGCCGGTACAAAGCTGGACAAGCGCAACGTGGCTACAAAGTTTCGGGCCTTGATGCAGGAGTGCCACATAGAGGGGGTGCATCCGCATACGCTGCGCCACACGGCCAGCAGCAAGATGGTGGAGTGCGGCTTGGAAACGACTGCCGTGCAAGCCATCTTGGGTCACAAAAATTTCTCCACCACAGCAAACAAGTACGTCTCCCACAATGACCCGAATTATCTGTTGCAGGAAATGCGAAAGATGAAGTATTGATTTGTTAGATCGTTTGTTAGATTGTCACGTTCATTCAGGAGATTTTAAGGCATTTCAAGCAAAAAGAAAAACGCACGGACGATTTGTTTTAATCGTTCGTGCGTTTATTTTTGGAGCTGGTGACAGGAGTTGAACCTGCAACCCACTGATTACAAATCAGTTGCGCTGCCATTGCGCCACACCAGCGAGTATCGTTTGCACAGGGTACTTTAGTAGAATACCAGAAACCTCCCCACTTGTCAATATCTTTGTCTGCCCCGGCCACCGACGCCGACAATTCCATCCGAAGCCGCGACGGCAAAAAGCTGCTGGACGAGGTCATCCACCTCATGGATAAAAACAACAAGCTGGGCCTCGTGAAGCTCGTAGAGGACGACGAGAACGTCAAAACGCTGCACTTCCACCCTCTCCCTCTCCGATGTTGCAGCCCTCGGTGCGGGCGATACGCCTTTCACCCTCAGCCACAGCGGCTCCACCGCTAGCTTCACCGTGGGCGGCGCAGACCACAGCGCACTGCTGAGGTAAGCAGAGTACCATCCTCCATTCCTTCCACATAACGACCAAGGCCCCCGCAGTTCTGTTCCGGACTGCGGGGGCCTTGGCGTTTTATTCTGATAAAATCTTACTTCAGCTCCCGCTGTACGGCAGCAAAGTCCTCGAGGGTCAGGGCCTCGGGGCGGATGCGGGCGTCGAAGCCCGCCGCCTCGATGGCCGCGATGACCTTATCCTTCGGCAGTCCGAGGCCGCTGGCGATGGCGTTGGCTGCGGTCTTGCGGCGCTGGCCGAAAGCGGCACGGATGAGGGCGAAGTAGCCGTCCTCGTCCTCCACCTGTACGGCGGGAGTGGTGCGGATGTCCATCCGCACCACGGCGCTGGTGACCTTCGGGGCCGGGTAAAAGCTGCCCGGCGCGGCGGTGAACATCAGTTTCGAGGTGGCGTAGTAGCTCACGGCGCAGCTGATGGCGCTGGACGCCCGGGTGCCGGGGGCAGCGGCCAGACGGTCGGCGGCCTCCTTCTGCACCATGACGGTGAGGTTCCGGATGGGCAGGCGGTCGCCCAGCAGCTTCATGACGATGGGGCTGGTGATGTAGTAGGGCAGGTTGGCGCAGACAGCCACCGGCATCCCGGGGAACTCCTCCTCGATGAGGGCGCGGAGGTCTACTTTCAGAACGTCCTGCAATACCAGCTTGAAGTTATCCACGCCCGCCATGGTCTCGGCCAGCAGGGGCGGAAGGCGCTCGTCCACCTCGATGGACACCACCTTCGCGGCGCGCCGGGCCAGCTCTTTGGTCAGCACGCCGATGCCGGGGCCGATCTCCAGCACGCCCCAGGTCTTATCGACGCCGCTGGCGTCCACGATCTTGGGCGGCAGGCCGGGATTGATGATGAAGTTCTGTCCAAAGCCCTTGGAGAGCGCGAAATCGTATTTTTCGCACAGGGTGCGGATAACGGAGAGGTCGGTCAGCTCCGGCATAGTGGTTTTCCTTTCTGTTTTTCGGTTGTCATTTGGTAACGTACATGCCAAAGCCTCTCCCTTTGGGAGCAACAGCGATGACCGCCGCCAGCGGCGGAAACAGGGAGAAGCTGTTGGGGCCGCGGCCAGCAGGATGCGAGCGACAGCGAAGCAGACGCTGGGAGCCGCAACCCGGACAGTGGCATCGCTTGCGATGACGGAGAGGGCAAGGCCGCAGAAAAATGGCCGCTGCACAGCGATAGGCAGCGGCCTTTGTCAGAGCAAGACCCTCATAGCCTTGCACTGTTCCATTTCAGCATCCTTGCCCTCTCAGGCGCTCACGCGCCAGCTCTCCCAAAGGGAGAGCCTTTTTTAAGATGCGCTTTCCGTGCTGGAAGTCTCCTGCTCCCCTTCTGCGCCTGCCTCAGAGGAAGCCTCTGCCTCCCCTGCGGCCTCGCTGGAAGCGGTGCTCTCGGCTGCGGCCTCCGAAGAGGCTGCGGCGGAGTCGGCGGCGATGTCAGCGTCGTTCACGCCGCCCACGGTGGTGACACCAGTGAGCTGCTGTGCGGTGCTGACGGCGCGCTGTATCTGCGGGTCCGTGTCGAGGGTGTAGTCATAGTAGCTGGCCTGCTCGTCGGCAGTCAGCGGGCGCTCCACGTCCACGGTCAGGCCGGTGCCGTCGAAGCAGGAGCCGTCGCCGCAGATGAGCTTTGCCACCGTGACCACGACGGCACTGCCGTCCGAGAGGCGCTGGGGGCTGCTCTGGATGGTGCCTTTGCCCATCGTGGTGCTGCCCACGAGGCGGGTGCCGCACAGGGTGCGCAGGCTGGACGCAAAGAGTTCTGCCGCGCTGGCGGTGTTCTCGTTCACGAGGCAGACGGTGGGCTGGCTGATGACCGAGTCGCCGGTGCTGCTGCCCAGCAGGGTGCGGTTGCCTGCCTTATCCTCCGCGTAGGCCAACACGCCTTCCGGCGCGACGAGTTCGATGCAGCTGATGGCGTCATCAAGGATGCCGCCGCCGTTGTCGCGCAGGTCGAAGATGAAGCTCTGGGCACCGCTGGCGGTCAGGCTGCGGAGCGCAAAGTCCAGCTCACTGGGGGTGGAGTTGTCGAACTGCCAGATCTTGATATAGCCCACATTGCCCTGCACCAGCGCGGAATCGACGCTGTTGGCCGTAAAGCCGGAGTGGGTCAGGTCGGCGGTGTGCTGGGCGTTCTCGCTGTCCAGCCAGCCTACATTGACGCTCGTGCCGCTCTCGCCCCGGAGTTTGTTCTGGACAGCCTCCACGCTGCCCAGACTTTTGATGTCTGCGCCGTCGATGGTGGTGATGTAATCGCCCCGCTGGAGGCCGGCCTCCTTGGCAGGAGACTCGTCATACACTTTGATGACCTTGGCGTAGCCGGACTGGTCGATGGCCAGCTCCACGCCAATGCCCATCAGCTTGCCGCTCTGGGCGTTGAGCAGGTCGGTATAGGCCGAGGCGGTGTAGTAGCGGGCGTACTTGTCGCCGGTACCCAGCAGATAACCGGCAGTCAGACGGTCGTACAGCACGGTCTCGTCGATGTCGTAGTAGTCGTTGGCGCGCACATAGCGGTCTACCTCGGCCACCTTGTTGTACATGCTCTCCTTTTCCTTCACGCTGGTGACGGTGTGGTCAAACAGCCGCATCGCCATCAGCATCGTGATGGAAAAAGTGACCGTCATTGCCAGAATGACGATGGTCACGGTCATCCCTACGGAAATTTTGCGGTTCATTCAGTGTCCTCCCCCAGTTCAGACCAAAAACATCAGGATGACGCTGCCCAGTACCGACAGCAGGAACACTCCTGCCAGAAGCAGACAGCCCACCCGAAGGATACGCTTGCGTTTTTGCTCGTTCATTTCGCCTTGTGGCCTCCTTTGACCCCTCGACTTCAATTACAGTTGTATTATCTTATCGGAATATAACCGCGGGGATTGACCGCATTGGCCTTGGAGCCGCCCTTCCACACCTCGAGATGGAGGTGGTTGCCGGTAGAGTTGCCGGTGGAGCCCACATAGCCGATGAGGTCGCCCTGGTTGACATACTTGCCCGCCGACGTTGCCACCGAGCGCATATGGCCGTAGAGGGTGGAGTAGGCGTTGCCGTCTGTCATTTTGCCGTGATAGATGACGACATAGTTGCCATAGCCGCCGCTGGACCAGCCGGCCACCTGCACATAGCCGCTGGCGGCTGCGTAGATGGGGGTGCCTGCGGGGGCGGCAAAGTCGATGCCGGCGTGGAGCTTGTTGACGCCGGAGACCGGGTTCTTGCGCCAGCCGTACTCGCTGGAGATGCGGGTATAGCTCTTGAGCGGGCAGATAAAGCCGCTGAAGCTCAGCTGGGGCTTGCTGGCCGCTGCCGCTGCGATGAGCTTCTGGATCTCTTTCTTGACGGCCTCGTAGTTCATCTCGTCCGACTCGATGGCCGCCTGGGCGTTCTTCTGGGCCTGCTGGGCCTCAGCGGCGCTCAGACGGGCCTCCTTGACGCTGTTGTTGAGCTCGCTCTGCTTGGACTGCATCTGCTTGTTCTGGGCGTCCAGCTCAGCCTTTTTGTTCTGCAGCTGGGTGCGCTCCTCCACGAGCTGGGTGCGGTCGGCCACAAGGGCTTCCTTCGCAGCCTTCATGTTGTCGAGTATCTCGGTGTCCTTCACCGAGATGTCCTGCATGACCTCATTGAAGGTCAGAAGCTCGTACAGATCGTTCACAGACTGGAGCATGGCGACGCTGCCGCCGTCCCGCAGCTCCTGCATCGCGGCCATATGGCTCTTGAAATCGTCCCACTGGTCGGCGATCTCCTGCTCTTTCCGGGCGATCTCGTTCTGCTTGGCGGTGATCTCCTGCTCTTTGACGCCGATGCTGTTCTGCACCTCGGAGATCTGGCTCTTGAGGACGCCGATCTGGCTCTGGAGCACCGAGACTTTTTCCTTCAGCTCAGACTCGAGGGCCTTGGCAGCAGCTTCCTTCTTTTTGGCGTCGCTCAGCTCCGTCTTATGCTGCTTGATGGACGCAGAGATCTTGTCCAGCTTGTTCTGCAGCGAGCTCATGCTGGTGGCCGCACTGGCCGGGTAGACCGTCACGCTCAGCACGAGGCAGGCAGCGGCCAGAAAGGCGCAGGCGGCGCGCATCATGGCCGAATGGCCCGACGGCTTTGCGTGGCGGGGCGGATGGTGCAGGACAAAGCCTGCGGAATGCTTGTCGTGGTACACAGTAGGCCCTCCTTACACGTTCAGGTGCTTTCGGATGGAGAACATACTGCCCAGACCGCCCACCAGAGCGCCGCCCGCGAGGCTGTAGGTCAGGATGGTGGGCCAGACATTTTCCAGCGGCACCAGAGCCGTACCCATGAGCATCTGCCACAGGCCGCCCAGCGTGGGCGACAGCTGAACGATGTAGGCATAGCCGCCGATGGTGGCAGCTGCCGTCAGGATGCCGGAGAGCAGGCCCATGGTCAGGCCCTCGATGACGAAAGGCAGGGTGACGAGGGCGTTGGTAGCGCCGACATACTTCATGATCTCGATTTCACGGCGGCGGGCAAAGACGCTCAGCCGGATGGTGGTACCCACCGTGATGATGCTGACAGCCATCAGCACCAGCACCAGACCACGCCCGACCTTGGTGACAGCCTGCTGGACCTCCACAAAGGTCTTGGTCATCTCGATGGGAGCCGTGACGCTGTAGACGCCGCTGATGTTCTCGAACTGCTTGCTGATGGTCTCCATCTGGCTCAGATCAGACAGGGAGACGCGGTAATTGGCCTTAAAGGGGTTGTCGTTCTCGAACTCGTTCAGCAGGGCGGCATAGTCGGACATATAGCCCTTGTACTGGTTGAGGACGTCTTCTTTGGACATATACTGCACCCGGCTCACACCTGCGGTGCCGCTGAGGGCATTGCCCACAGACTGGATGGTGGCGTCATCGGCCTCGGGGTCCACGTAGACCACCATCTCGTTCTGGCTGCCCAGATAACTCACCATGCTGTCCACATTGACTTCAATGAGGCTGGCGAAGATGTTCAGGGTCATGCAGACGCTGAGGGAGGCGATGCAGGCGATGGTCATGGCCCAGTGCTTGCCGAGGTTGCGCACGCCGCGCCGGGTGAGGAACCCAAACGTAGAGATCTTCATGCGTGCACCTCCTCGCCGAAGCTGGCCGGAACATCGGAGATGATGCGGCCCTGCTTCAGGGTGATGGTGCGGCGGTTGAAGCGGCGCACCAGTTCATGCTCGTGGGTGACGACAAGCACCGTGATGCCCATCTCGCTGACACGTTCCAGCAGTTCCATCATCTCAAGGCTCATCTCGGGGTCGATGTTGCCGGTGGGCTCGTCCGCAATGACGAGGCGGGGGCTGTGGGCCAGAGCGCGGGCCACGGCCACGCGCTGCTGCTCACCGCCGGAGAGGAACTCGGGGTAGACCTTTGCCTTATCTTCCAGATGCACCAGCTCCAGCATATAGTTGACGCGCTCTTTGATGTCTTTTTTGCCGATGTTGGTGACATGCATGGCAAACGCCACATTCTCGTAGACCGTCATGGTGGGGATGAGACGGAAATCCTGGAAGATGATGCCCATCTGGCGGCGAAGGAAAGGCACTTTGCCCCGGCGCAGCCGGGCGACGTCCTTGCCGTCCACCATGACGCGGCCCTCGGTGGGCAGCTCTTCGCGGAGGATGAGCTTGAGCAGAGTGGACTTGCCGGCGCCGGAGTGGCCCACCAGAAAGACGAACTCGCCGTCGTCCACATGGAAGTCGATGTCCTCCAGAGCGGGAGTATCGCTCCGTTTGTATATCTTGGTGACATGTTCAAAATCTATCATGAGTATCTTGCTCCTGAAAAATTTATTTGGCACAGAAGTTCCAGACCATTACAAAAGAAACCGGCCAGCATCGGGGTCGAGCGGCCGGTTTCGGCGTCCGCAGCCGGAGCGGCTGAGACGAAATATCAATATTTGGCCGGGTTGTTGGACAGGTACTTCTTGACCATGAGCGCTACCTTGAACACGATAGCGTCGTCGAACTCACGCAGATCCAGACCGGTCAGCTTTTTGATCTTTTCCAGACGATACACCAGCGTGTTGCGGTGGACGAACAGACCGCGGCTGGTCTCGGAGACGTTCAGGTTGTTCTCGAAGAAGCGCTGGATGGTGAACAGGGTCTCCTGGTCCAGGCTCTCGATGCTGCCCTGCTTGAACACTTCGCGCAGGAACATCTCGCAGACCGTGGTGGGCAGCTGGTAGATCAGACGTGCGATGCCCAGATTGTCGTAGCGGATGATCTGCTTCTCGGTGTCGAACACCTTGCTGACCTCCATGGCGATCTGTGCTTCCTTAAAGGAAGTAGCCAGGTCCTTCACGTTGGCGATGGGGGTGCCGATGCCCACGACAGCCTTGATGTAATGCTCGCCGGACAGGGTGTCCACGATGCTGGCGGCCAGCTTCTCCATATCGGTGCGGTCGATGCCCTTGCGGATCTCCTTGACCAGGACGGTGTCCGTCTCGCTGATGTTGAAGACGAAGTCCTTCTGCTTGTCGGGGAACAGGCTGCTCACCACGTCGTAAGCGGAGATGTCGCCGCCGCTGGTGACGCGGACGATGAACACCACGCGGGAGACGTCGGTGGCAAAGTGGAGCTCACGGGCCTTGGCGTAGATGTCGCCGGGCAGGATGTTGTCCAGCACCACGTTCTTGATAAAGTTGGCCTTGTCGAACTTCTCATCGTGATACTGCTTGATGCTCTGCAGGCTGATGGACAGCACAGCGGCAAACTGGCCCGCAGTCTCGTCCGCACCTTCCACAAAAACGGCATAATCGTTATGCTTTGCGCTGGAGAACTGCTGGTAGGTGTAGCCATCCCGCACGAAGCGGTCACCGGCCGTCAGACGCTCTGCCATAAAGCCCTCGCGCACCTCGCCGATCAGATTCAGCTCCGAGCAGGAGATGACAGCGCCGGTCTCATCCACCACGCCGACCACGCGGTCGATCGCGTCCTTCATCTGGTAGATCACGCTCTGAAATACTCTATTGGCCATAAATGGATACCCCTTTTCCTCTCTTGTGCAAACCGCAGGTGGGCGGGATTGTGATTTTTAACAATTTCGCCGCATTACATTTTATATTTTACACAAAAGAATTTACTTTTGCAACATATTTCACCAAAAAAAATTCTTCTTTCTTGGTGAAATTATCTTTCGGGGTCATTTTCGGGCCAAAAAGGGCCTTTCTGCGTGGTTCTGAGGGCTATTTTACCGGTAAAATGTGATACTTTTTTGAAAACCGGGTGAAAAGCAGTCCTTTACCCCGTGGTAATTTTCGCCACCTCGTCAGCTGTCAGCTCCCGCCACTGGCCCGCAGCAAGGCTCTCGTCCAGCGCAAGCCCGCCGATGGCGTCCCGGTGCAGAGCGTTGACGCCCGCACCGTAGACGCCGAACATCCGCTTGATCTGATGATACACGCCCTGCCTGAGCAGGACGCGGACCGTCAGCCCGTCGGGGGTGAGGGCGGACACTTCCGCCGGCGAAAGGGCCGTGCCGTCGGCAAGGGTGACGCCTGCGGCAAATCCGGCCTTCATCTCTTCTGTCAGCGGGGTGTCGATGACGACGGTGTAGGTCTTGGAGACGTGGCGCTTAGGCGCGAGGATGTCGTGGGCAAAGCCGCCGTCGTCCGTCAGCAGGACGAAACCGGTGCTGGTCTTGTCCAGCCGCCCGGCCGGGAACAGCTCCCGCCGGGGATAGGCATCCCCCACCAGATCCACGACCGTCGTGTCCCGCTTGTCGGTGGAGGCGCTGACGACGCCCTCGGGCTTGTTGAGCATGAGGTAGACGAACTGCCGGTAGGCCAGCGCTTTGCCGTCCACCGCCACGGCGTCAGCCTCTTTCAGCTGGGTATCCCCTTTCCTGCAGACTGCGCCGTTGACCGTGACGCGGCCTTTCGCCAGCAGTGCCTTTGCCTCGCTCCGGGTGCATTGGGCCGTCTCGGCTAAATATTTATCGAGTCGCATGAAAACTCCTTCTGTGTGCAGAAAAGAGGCCGTTGCCTGCGGCAACAGCCTCTTTTCCTGTAAAATCACGTTTAGACGCTCAGGTTTGCGTGCTGTTCCACAGCATCCGGGTTGGCGTCAAAGATGGGCTTGAGGATGTGAGCAATGAACTCCTCCACCTGCTGGGGAGCGCGGCCCACAAAGTTCTCCGGCACAAGGCCCGCCACGATCTCCTCCTTGGTCAGACCAAAGGCCGGGTCGGCGGCGATGCGGTCCACCATGTCGTTGGGCAGACCCTCTTCCTTGACCTGCTTGCCGGCGGCGATGGCGTGCTGGCGCAGACGCTCGTGGAGCTCCTGACGGTTGCCGCCCTTCTCCACGGCCTGCATCATGATGTTCTCGCTGGCCATGAAGGGCAGCTCAGCCATCAGGCGGCTGCGCACGACCTTCGGGTAGACCACGAGGCCGTCGGTGACGTTGAGCATGATGTTCAGGATGGCGTCGGCGGCAAGGAAGCCCTCAGCCATGGCAACGCGCTTGTTGGCGCTGTCGTCCAGCGTGCGCTCGAACCACTGCGTACCGGTGGTGAAGCTGGGGTTGAGCACATCCACCATCAGGTAGCGGCTCAAAGCGCAGATGCGCTCGCAGCGCATGGGATTGCGCTTGTAAGGCATGGCGGAGGAACCGATCTGGTTCTTCTCAAACGGCTCTTCCATCTCCTTGAAGTTGGCCAGCAGGCGCAGATCGGTGGCGAACTTCATGCAGCTCTGGCCGATGCCGGCCAGTGCGTTGAGGATGAAGGCATCCACCTTGCGGCTGTAGGTCTGGCCGGACACCGGGATGACGGCCTCGCTGTCGAAGCCCATCTCCTCGGCGATGGAAGCATCCACGGCGCGGATCTTGTCGGCGTCGCCCTTGAACAGCTCCATAAAGGAAGCCTGGGTGCCGGTGGTACCCTTGACGCCGCGCAGCTGCAGAGTTGCCAGACGGTGGTCGATCTCGTTGAGGTCCATCACCAGCTCGTTGGCCCACAGGGTAGCGCGCTTGCCCACGGTGGTGGGCTGGGCGGGCTGGCAGTGGGTGTAGGCCATGCAGGGCATATCCTTGTACTCCTCGGCGAACTTTGCCAGCTTTGCCAGCACGCCGATGAGCTTCTTGCGCACCAGCTCGAGGCCCTGACGCATCACGATGATGTCGGTGTTGTCGCCGACATAGCAGCTGGTGGCACCCAGATGGATGATGCCTGCCGCCTTGGGGCACTGCTGGCCGTAGGCGTAGACATGGCTCATGACGTCGTGGCGCACCAGCTTCTCCCGCTCGATGGCGACTTCATAGTTGATGTCGTCCACATGAGCTTCCAGCTCGGCCACCATCTCGGGGGTGATATTGGTCAGGCCCTGCTTCATCTCGGCCCGGGCCAGGGCCACCCACAGGCGGCGCCAGGTGCGGAACTTGTTGTCGTCCGAGAAGATGTACTGCATCTCATCGGAGGCATAACGGGTGGAAAAGGGGCTGATATAACGGTCATGCTGAGACATTAGGATGTCCTCCTTGGGTAAGTTTTACGAAACCTCAACCTCTCAGTCTCGCTCCGCTCGACAGCTCCCCTACCGAGGGGAGCCTCTGGCGAAGAGAGAAAGCTTTACGAAATGCCAAAGCCTCCCCTCGTTAGGGGAGGTGGCATTGCGAAGCAATGACGGAGAGGTTTTCTCCTATTTTACCATCAAATCTTGAAATAGTCCACGCCGCCCTCGAAAATAGGCTGGTACTTGTCGCCGGTGACGTTCTTGTACAGGTACTCGCCGCTGCGCTCCGAATGGCCCATCTTGCCGAAGACACGGCCATCCGGGCTGGTGATGCCCTCGATGGCGAGGACGGAGCCGTTGGGGTTGTACTTCATGTCCATGCTGGGGTTTCCGTCCTGATCGACGTACTGGGTCGCGATCTGGCCGTTGGCGATGAGGGTGTCCAGCACGCTCTGAGGTGCCACGAAGCGGCCCTCACCATGGCTGATGGCCACGGTGTGCTGGTCGCCCACGCTGCACTTGGACAGCCAGGGGCTGCCGGTGGAGGCGATGCGGGTGCGCACCAGCATACTCTGGTGGCGGCCGATGGTGTTGAAGGTCAGGGTCGGGTCGCAGGCCGTGATGGGGCGGATGTCGCCGTAAGCGGCCAGACCCAGCTTGATGAGGGCCTGGAAGCCGTTGCAGATGCCCAGCATCAGACCGTCACGGTGCTGCAGCAGGTCGCGGACTGCCTCAGTGACCGCAGGATTGCGGAAGAAGGAGGCGATGAACTTTGCGCTGCCGTCCGGCTCGTCGCCGCCGGAGAAGCCGCCGGGCAGCATGACGATCTGGCTCTCGTTGATGGCCTTGACCAGTGCCTCGCAGCTGGCGGTGACGTCAGCGGGGGTCAGGTTGCGGATGACCAGCACCTCGGGGTCCGCACCGGCGCGGGCAAAGGCGTGGGCGGTGTCGTACTCGCAGTTGGTGCCCGGGAAGACCGGGATGATGACCTTCGGCTTTGCCACGCCGATCTTGGGCGCAGCGGGGGCGGTCAGGCTGCCGTCGATCTTCTCGACGGCGGGACCGGCCTTGCGGTAGGGATAGACGGGCTCGAGCTTGCTCTCCCAGATCTCCTGCAGCTGAGCCATATCCAGCTTGTCGCCGCAGCACTCGAAGGTGTAGTCTGCGGTGGTCTCGCCCAGCAGCTCACCAGCCGGGGCGTCAGAGACCATCTCCAGCACGATGGAGCCGTACATGGGCTTAAACATATCGTGGGTGGCCATGTTGTTCATCATCTTGAAGCCGATGCGGTTGCCCAGACCCATCTTGAAGAGAGCCTCGGCCAGACCGCCATAGCCCACAGAGGAAGCAGCGGCCACCATGCCATCTTCCATCATCTGCTCAACTTTCTTATAGTTGGCCTTCAGGGAGAAGAAGTTGGGGCAGCCGGTGACGGGGTCCAGGATGGGCCGGATGAGGACGACAGTGCTCTCAGGCTTCTTGAACTCGGTGGAGACGACGCGGCCGGCCTTGCCGATGGCGGTTGCGAAGGACACCAGCGTGGGAGGCACATCCAGCTGCTCGAAGGAGCCGGACATGCTGTCCTTACCGCCGATGGAGGCGATGCCGAGGCCAATCTGCGCGTCCAGTGCGCCCAGCAGAGCGGCCAGCGGCTTGCCCCAGCGCTCCGGGGAAGTGCCAAGGCGCTCGAAGTACTCCTGGAAGGTCAGGTAGGCGTCCTCATAGCGGAAGCCGGAGGCCACCAGCTTGGTCACACTCTCGACGACGGCCATCCGTGCGCCCACATACTGGTTGGCGCTCATGAGGTAGGGGTTGTAGCCCCATGCCATGCCGGAGCAGGTGTTGGTCTCGCCGTCCACGGGCAGCTTTGCGACCATGGCGTTCTGGGGGGTCAGCTGGCATGCGCCGCCGAAGGGCATCAGCACGGTGGCCGCGCCGATGGTGGAGTCGAATCGCTCAGAAAGGCCCTTCTTGCTGCAGACGTTCAAATCGCCCACCATGTTCTTCATCTTCTGCTCGAAGGTCACGCCGGCCCACTGGGGCTGCCAGACAGTCCCCTTCTCGATGTGGACGTTCTGATGCTTCTCAGCGCCGTTGGAGTTCAGGAACTCGCGGCTGATGTTGACGATGGACTTGCCGTTCCACACCATGTTCAGGCGCTTTTCCTCGGTGACCTTTGCCACGGGGGTGGCCTCAAGGTTCTCCTCGGTGGCGATGGCGATGAATTTATCCACGTCCTCAGGGGCCAGAGCCACAGCCATACGCTCCTGGCTCTCGCTGATGGCCAGCTCGGTGCCGTCGAGGCCGTCATACTTCTTGGTGACCTTGTTCAGGTCGATATACAGGCCGTCGGCCAGCTCGCCGATGGCGACAGAGACGCCGCCGGCACCGAAGTCGTTGCAGCGCTTGATCATCTTGCAGGCGTCCTCGCGGCGGAACAGGCGCTGCAGCTTGCGCTCGATGGGGGCGTTGCCCTTCTGGACCTCAGCACCGCAGTGCTCGAGGCTGTCCAGCTTGTGGGCCTTGGAGGAACCGGTGGCACCGCCGATACCGTCGCGGCCGGTGCGGCCGCCCAGCAGGACGATGACGTCGCCGGGAGCGGGGCATTCGCGGCGGACGTGGGAAGCGGGCGTTGCGCCCACAACAGCGCCGATCTCCATCCGCTTTGCCACATAGCCGGGATGATAGATCTCATCCACCTGACCGGTAGCAAGGCCGATCTGGTTGCCGTAGGAGGAATAACCGGCAGCAGCGGTGGTCACCAGCTTGCGCTGGGGCAGCTTGCCGGGCAGGGTCTCACTGACGGGCTTGAGGGGGTCGCCTGCGCCGGTGACGCGCATGGCCTGATAGACGTAGCTGCGGCCGGACAGCGGGTCGCGGATTGCACCGCCGAGGCAGGTTGCAGCGCCGCCGAACGGTTCGATTTCGGTCGGATGGTTATGGGTTTCGTTTTTGAACATTACCAGCCACTCTTCAGTCTTGCCGTCGATTTCGATAGGCACAACGATAGAGCATGCATTGATTTCTTCTGACTGGTCAAGGTCAGCTAGCTTGCCTTCCTTGCGCAGCTTCTTCATGCCGATTACGGCAATGTCCATCAGGGTTACCGGACGCTCGGTGTCTTCACCGTAAACCTCGTCACGGGCAGCCATGTATTTGTCATAAGCCTCTTGTACAGGCTGGGTAAAGGTGCCGGGAACGATATCTACATCTTCAATCTGAGTCATGAAGGTGGTATGACGGCAGTGGTCGGACCAGTAGGTATCCAGCACACGGATTTCGGTAATAGTAGGCTCGCGGTGTTCTTCGTTGAAGTATTTCTGGCACCACAGCAGGTCGTCCAGGCTCATAGCCAGGCCCATGGATTGGCGCAGTGCTTCCGCTTCTTCTTTGGACATGGTCAGGAAGCCGGTAACGGATTTAACCTTTTCCGGCTCCTCGCAGGTGCTGATGAGGGTTTCGGGTTTAGCCTGCTCAGCCTCACGCGCTTCAATCGGGTTGATGCAGTAAGCCTTGATTTTTTCGACTTCTTCCGCAGTCAGCTTGCCTTCCAGCACATATACCTTAGCAGCAGCAACCATCGGGCGCTCCTTTTGGGTAATCAGCTGGATACATTGTTCGGCAAAATCCTCACGCTGGTCGTATTGACCGGGCAGCAGCTCTACGGCGAAGGCAGCCTCGCCTGCAGCCAGCGGCAGCTCCTCTTCTACGACATTATCGACAGGCGGCTCGGACAGCACCAGCTGTTTAGCCATAGCGAATTCCTCATCGCTCAGGCCCATCACGTCATAGCGGTTAACGATACGCATACCGGTAAGATTGCTCATACCAAGGTTGTTGCGCAGATCTGCAAGCAAGCCATGTGCTTCGACAGCAAAGGCATCCTTCTTTTCTACAAAAAGTCTTCTAATGTTACTCATATACACGGCCTCCAATGTAATTTTTTCGAGGTGAATACTTGCTATTTATGTTTCTATTTTAACACACTTCGGCGTTTTATCCAATATGGATAGCGATAAATATAGGCATATTAGTGAACATTTTTCAGTTTTAACTAAAAATAATTCGGAAAATCGGCCATAATGCAAAAATGGCCACCATGAAAGATGACCATAATTTTATTGAACAGGATGTTTGTGATAACGCTTGTTATTTGGCAAACTCTTGGCTTACCTTAGCAATCGCTTTTACCGTAGCGC
>ENA-OQLC01000163-OQLC01000163.1-human-gut-metagenome-genome-assembly--contig:-NODE-163-length-51123-cov-3.733103_pt1 | contig 51123 bp, 40 predicted proteins | sample MGYA00242653_ERZ504807 | MGnify/ENA primary metagenome ERZ504807 (study PRJEB26092, sample SAMD00036381) | human gut metagenome | host: Homo sapiens | study: EMG produced TPA metagenomics assembly of... | reverse complement strand
TACGAATTAATTTCATGCTTATCTACCTCTTATTTAGCCTGCGCAAAGCCGTAGGCGGCAAAAATCTTCATAGCTCCTTCTGTCTGCAGGAAGGCCGCAAAATCCTTAGCAGCCTCAGCCTGCGGAGCCTTCGCCAACACGCCGATAGGATAAATTACCGGCTTTTTTAAGGAGACTGCCGGAGCTTCGGCCACAACAGTAACCTTATCCTTCAAGAGTGCTGCATCAGTAGCGTAAACAAGGCCTGCATCGGCACTGCCTTCGGCAACCCAGTTCAGCACTTGTGTTACGTTAGTACCAAGGCTTACTTTGGACTGAATCGCATCCCACTGGTCCAGCTTGGACAGTGCTTCTTCAGCATATTGGCCTGCAGGAACGCTGGCAGGATCGCCGATTGCAGGATGCTTAGCCTTGCTGAAATCATTAAAGCCTTTGATTTCGCTGCCGCTTTTAGGCACAATCAGCACCAGCTTGTTTTCCAGCAGCGGCTTCACCGTGCTCTTATCCATATAGCCCTTGTCGCTCAGTGCGTTCATCTGCTTGTTGGCCGCAGAAATAAATACGTCAGCTGCCAGGCCGCTTTCAATTTGTGCCTGCAGCTTGCCGCTGGCATCATATACGCCCTCGATTTTGATTTCCGGATGTTTTTGCTGATACAACGGAATAAGCTTTTGCGTAAATACCTTTTCCATGCTGGCAGCAGCTACCAGACGCAGTGTTTTGCCTGCCTGCGGAGCAGCAGCCTGCTTATCACCGCCGCCGCAGCCTGCAGCCATAACAGCTAACATCAAAGAAAATACTAAGCATAAGAGTTTTTTCATTTTACTCCCCCTGTTGTTGTTTTGTTTTATATAAGTAGACATTAAGACCGATAACTACCAAAAGGCAGATGCCCACAATTACGGCCACATACCAGCCTGCGGCATCCCAATCGCCTGCCGCTACGGCAGAATAAACTGCCAGCGGCAGTGTGCGTGTACGTCCTGCTATATTGCCGGCAATCATCGCCGTGGCACCGAACTCGCTCAGACCGCGGGCAAAGGCAAGCAGACCACCTGCGATAATACCGGGCAGCGCATTAGGCAGATGAATACGCCAAAAGATACGCCATTCCGTCATGCCAAGCGAACGCGCCGCCTCCAGCATGCCCTTGTCAACCTGCGACAAGGCACCGCGCGCACTGCGGTACATGAGCGGCAGCGAAATTACCGCTGCTGCCAGCACTGTTGCCAACCAGCTGAAGGCTATTTTTATACCTGTCATCTGATAAATAAGCTGGCCCAAAAAGCGGTTGTTGCCAAAAAAATACAGTAAAAAGAAGCCTGCTACCGTAGGTGGCAGCACCATCGGCAGTGTTATTACAGCGTCGGCAAAAATCTTCAGGATTTGGCTCTGCAGCCGTTCCACCCACCAGGCAATAATTACGCCGATAAAGAAAACTATGACGATTGTTGCTGCCGCAGTGCGCAGCGAAATCCACAGCGGTGACCAGTCTATTGCGCTCATTTTCTCGCACAGTCATGGGCGCTGCCCTTCAGGATACGCAGTCCATGCTCCAGCTGCGGCAAAACGATTGCCAGCGCTTCCTCCACCGCTTTGGTGCTTCCGGGAAGATTCACAATCAGCGTCTGTCCGCGCACTACGCTCACGCCGCGGCTCAGCATTGCCCGCCGCGTAATCTTCAGCGATTCCGCACGGATGGTCTCCGCGATACCGGGCACATTGCGTGTAGCCACCGCCATTGTTGCCTCCGGTGTAACATCGCGCAGTGAGAGGCCCGTGCCGCCTGTGGTGATAATCAGATCCACCTGTCTGCTGTCCGCAAGACGCATCAGCTCACGTTCTATTTTCTTCTGCGCATCGGGAAGCAAAACCTGCTCTACAATTTCGTAGCCTGCTTCCGCCAATAGCTCTGCTGCCCTAGGCCCGCTGGTATCAACACGCTCACCCGCGGCACCCTTATCTGAAAGTGTCATTACCGCCGCACGCAAGGGTGCGTCGGCTGCTGGCAGCGTCACTTCCAGCTCCATGCCACTGCGCAGAACGCCGCCATGCTCTACCGTAGCAAAAACGCCCTCACGTGGCATAATGCAGTCGCCCACACGTGCAAAAATCGTGCAATGGCTGTGGCATTCCTTGCCAATCTGCGTCAGCTTCATCACTACTTCACCGCTGCGCATGATGCTGCCTACCAGCAGCTTTTTGAAGTCGATGCCGCTTACCAAAATATTTTCACCGAAGGCACCGATAGCGGCATCACCGCCGCGCGCATTGAATTCATCCACCTTTTCCGCACTCAGCAAACTCACCTGACGATGCCATTTGCCGGCGTGAGCATCACCCTCGATGCCGAAATTTTCTTTGAGGACAATCTCATTCACAGGATGCTTTTCCGTACCCTTCTTTTCGCTGATACACACAGCCTTGATTATGCCTCTGATGCTTGCTTCCATACAAAATCACCACTCTTTCCGCCTGCTTTGCTCAGCAGATGCACATCTGTAATCACCATCGCCTTATCCACGGCCTTGCACATATCGTAAATCGTCAGCAAGGCAATCTGCACGCCTGTCAGCGCCTCCATCTCCACGCCTGTCTTGCCCGTAGTCTTGACCAGGCACTGTGTCTGTACAGCGTAGCTGCCGTTTTCCGCCAACAGCTCAAAATCTACCGTGCACTTCGTCAGCTGCAGCAGATGGCACAGCGGAATTAGCTCACTGGTGCGCTTGGCTGCCATAATTCCGGCAACACGTGCTACGCCCAGCACATCACCCTTAGCCATACTGCCGGCAACAATCTTTTCATATATTTCTCTGCTTACGCAGATTTTCCCCTGCGCCACTGCAACCCTCGCGGTGTCAGCCTTGTCGCTGACATCCACCATCAGAGCATTGCCCGCAGCATCAAAATGTGTAAATTCACTCATTGTCTGCTCCTTCAAAGCCTGTATTTATCCGCCAATCTGGCTCATATTAAAGCGCGCTGCTTTTACATCAAAGCTGTGTCCCGCAGGCTTGGCGTAAATAATCTCCTGCATAGCCTGCAGCAAATCCGCATCACTTGCGCCGTCACGCAGCAAGTGCTTCAGGTTCATGCCCGCGTCACTGTAAAGACAGGGCTTCAGCATGCCTACGGATGTAAGACGCACCCTGTTACAGACAGCGCAGAATTTATTGTGCAGCGGTTCGATAAAGCCCAGCGGCATTGCATAACCGCTAATGCGCCAGTAGCTTGCAGGACCGTTGCCGTAGCGCTGCGCATCGGGCTGCAGCTGTAAACCTGCCTGCTCCAGCAGACTGCGGATTTCGTTGCCGCTCACTCCTCGCAGATTAGCGTTGCAGTCCAGCGGCATCAGCTCAATAAAGCGCAGTGGTGCGTTATACCTGTGCGCCAGCTTTAGCAACTGCATAATATCGGCCGGACCGTTTTCTGCAAGGGGCACACAGTTCAGCTTGAACGGTATCCCTGCAGACTGCAGCTCCTGCAATGCCTGCAGAACGCTGTCCAGGCTGCCGCCGGTAAGCTCTGTATAATACGCTGCATCCAGCGTGTCCAGGCTCACGTTGATGCTGTCCACACCTGCCGCGATAAGCGCAGGCAGCTGATTTGACAGCAACGTGCCGTTCGTTGTCAGCGTCACCTGCTCCGCGCCCTCCAGCTGCTTCAGGTTGGCAATAAAATCACTGCAGCCCTTGCGCAGCAAAGGCTCGCCGCCGGTGATTTTGAATTTGCGGATGCCAAGCTGCAGCGCAGCGCGGCAAATGCGCAAAAGCTCTTCGTAGCGCAATATTTCATTATGCGTCACATGCTCACTCACCTCCGGCTGACAATAGCGGCAATGCAGGTTGCAGCGGTCGGTAAGGGATATGCGCAGATAATCTATTTTACGGTTGTATTGGTCGTGCATGATTGTAGTCCTTTTTTACGTGAATTGAAATTAGTAAAAAGCTGTTAGTTTCTCGCCTGCCCCTTGGAGAAGGTGCCGAACACAGTGAGGTGAAAGGTGATTATGTGCGTCGCAATTAAATATCATTTCGCTCAGAAAAAATTTTCCTGTGCCATAGGGCACAACGCAAATTTCGTGTGGAAACAGGACGAAGTGCCGCAAAACTCGCGCTATGCAAAGAGATTTTACTATAGTAGATAGCTTAGCGCTCAGACAGTGCGACACTTCTATGATTCCAGACACTCATTTGCTAAAATTGCTATTCCTTGCACGATATACCCATCGCTCAATTTACTTGCCTTCTTATCAATTAGCGTTGTTCTGCAGACTCGCGTCTTGGATGCGCGAATAAAGAATATATGCGCCTGCTCTGTAAGCCTCGAAATTTGTCAACTGTGAATAGACATTAAAGCAGTATAAATCAGTGTTAAAGTGCGCTGTTTTGCACTTATTTACACAACAATGTATAATTTTTAACAATTTGTCAGCGATTTTTAATAATATACTTGCTTTTAGTTACGTAATCATGATATAATTTTTTCGGACTTTTTAGAAAAAAATTATGGAGTGATTAATTAGATGAGAAAAATCAATTATTTGTTTTTGGCGGTAACGCTCGTTATCATGGCTGGCCTATTTTATATAAGCGGACAGCATCCTAACACTGTTGATCCTGAAACCTATAAGCCTGCCGTATATTCGACAATCGGCGCTTTGCTGCCTCCGGTTATCGCAATTGCTTTGGCCTTGATTACTAAGGAAGTATATTCTTCTTTATTCGTAGGTATTGCAATCGGTGCACTGTTATATTCCAACGGTAATCTTGAGCTTGGTTTAAATACTATGCTTTACAATGAAAACGGCGGCATGATTACCAAGCTGTCAGATAGCGGTAACGTTGGTATTATGGTATTCCTGGTTATTTTAGGTATCATGGTAGCTCTTATGAATAAGGTTGGCGGTAGTGCTGCTTTCGGTCAGTGGGCTTCTAAAAATATCAAGACCCGCGTTGGTGCGCAGCTCGCTACCATTGCACTGGGTGTACTTATTTTTGTCGATGACTATTTCAACTGTTTGACTGTTGGTTCCGTAATGCGTCCTGTTACCGACAGACATCAGGTTAGCCGCGCAAAGCTGGCATATCTTATTGACGCAACTGCTGCGCCGATTTGTATTATTGCGCCGGTTTCCAGCTGGGCTGCAGCTGTAACCTCATCAGTACCTAAAGGCTCTGATATTAACGGCTTTAACATGTTCCTGCAGACTATTCCTTATAACTTCTACGCAATTACTACCTTATCTATGATGCTTCTTTTGACCATCATGAAATTTGATTTCGGCAGCATGAAGGTTCATGAGGATAACGCAAATAAGGGTGACCTGTTTACTACTGCTGCTCGTCCGTATGGTGATGATGATGACAATACCGATAAGCCTAACGGTGCGGTTATTGACCTTGTACTGCCTGTAATTGTACTTATTATCTGCTGTATTATCGGTATGATTTATAGCGGTGGCTTCTTCACAGGCGAAAGCTTTGTTGATGCTTTTGCAGGTGCTGACGCTCCTAAAGGCCTGGTACTCGGCAGCATGGCAACCTTCTTCTTTACCTTCTGCTTCTACATGGTGCGCAACGTAATGACCTTTAAGGAATTTACTGAGTGTATTCCTGCAGGCTTCAGAGCAATGGTTGCGCCGATTATGATTTTGACCATGGCTTGGACTCTGTCCGGTATGACCGGTCTTTTGGGTGCAAAGTTCTATGTACATGATCTTGTTGCAAACTCCGCAGGTATCCTGAAAATGTTCCTGCCGACAATTATCTTTGTTGTTGCTATGTTCCTTGCGTTCTCTACCGGTACAAGCTGGGGTACCTTCTCTATTCTGATTCCTGTTGTTTGCAACGTTTTCGGTTCCGGCGATACCTATGAAATGCTGATTATCTCTATTGCTGCCTGCCTGAGCGGCGCGGTATGCGGTGACCACTGCTCGCCTATCAGCGATACAACGATTATGGCATCCGCAGGTGCGCATTCCGACCACGTTAACCACGTTTCCACACAGCTGCCCTATGCTTTGACTGCAGCTCCCGTGTCTGTTGCCGGCTATCTGATTGCCGGCGGTATTGCGTACTTTACGGAAAACTCCTTAGCGCTGATTGCTTTGCCTATTACGCTGTGCTTATTATTTGTAACATTGCTGGTTATGCGTACTTATATGCGTAAACAGGCTGCTTAAATGAAATATTTTATGAACGAAAAGCTGATACAGAAATGTATCGGCTTTTTTTATGTTAAGCATTGCTTATCATAAGCGTAATATTATGCCTTATAAATATAACCGGGCAGAGAAAATATCAATTTGCTATTGTCTGATTTTAGTATTATAATATCTATCACTAGTTAAAAGAAAGAGAAGGTATTGAAAATATGCGAACAAGCATGGACATGCTTAATGGTTCCTTATGGGATAAAATACTAAAATTTTCTATGCCGGTAGCTGCAACAGCTATCTTAGAGCAGTTTTTTACCGCTACAGACGTGGTAATTGCCGGCAACTTTGCTAACAGCGACAGAACAGCGGCAATGGCTGCCGTAGGAACAGATTTGCCGATTATCGGTATGATTATTTTTCTGTTCTTAGGTCTTGCCTTAGGCTCTAATGTTGTTATTGCGCAGTCTACCGGCAGACGTGATACGGAAGGCGTAAAGAAGGCGGTGCATACTGCTGTACTGCTTTCGCTGATTATCGGTATTGCGGTAGCTGTTTTTGCACAGTTTGCTGTTGTGCCAATTTTAGGTTTGCTGGAAATTCCGGCAGAAGTTTTACCTTCAGCTGTGATGTACCTCAGAATATATTTTTTAGGTATGCCGATTATTTTGCTGTACAATTTTGAAGCGGCTATTTTCCGCAGTATCGGTGAAACGCAAAAACCGTTGATGGCGCTTATTGCAGCCAGCTTGGTTAATATTGTGCTGGATTTATTCTTTGTCTGCGTATGCAAGCTGGATGTTACTGGTGTAGCTATTGCTACAGTGTTGGCTAACGCGGTTTCTGCTTTGATTCTGCTCCGCTTATTGCTGAAAACAGATTCTATAATTAAGTTGGAATGGAATAAGCTGCACCTTGATATGCCTACGCTGAAAGAAATTGTAAGCATCGGCTTGCCTGCAGGCATCCAAGGCGCAGTTTTCAGCCTGGCTAATGTTGTTATTCAGGGTGCTATCAACAGCTTGGGCACAGAGGTCATTGCAGCCTCCAGTGCTTCGCTGATTCTGGAGATGGTAGCGTTCAGTATCTTCAGCTCCTTTACACAGGCGTGTACGACCTTTGTCGGGCAGAATTATGGCGCCAGACAGATGGCCCGGTGCCGTGTGATTTTACGCTTATGCCTGCTGGAGGATGTTATCTGTACGGGCTTTTGTATGCTTATCGTATTTCTCTTCGGTGACAGGCTTATTGCGCTCATCAACGACGACAGCGAGGTTATCAGGCTTGGTTATATCAGGGCTTCTATTGTATTCTGTGCCTACATTTTCAGCCTTTCGTATGATGTGATGTCCGGTTATCTGCGTGGCTTCGGCATATCGTTTTTACCGTCGCTGCTTACAATTTTAGGTGTCTGTGGTGTACGCTTTTTATGGGTTGCCTTTGTTTTCCCGGTGTATCATGATTTCCGTACCTTAATGTATGTTTATCCTGTAAGCATGGGTGTTACCGCTGTGCTGATTTTTGCTGCGCTGATGTGGTGCAGACCGTCTAAAAGATTTGCGTAAATAATTTTCGAAGTGTTTTTTGGAGCAAAATACTGTTGTAAGTGAATATATTACTGATATAAAAAGCAATACTGCTCATTATAATATGCCGGTACGCAAATGTGCCGGCTTTTTTGTACGCTAAAGCATAAGATATAAAGTCTTGCGGGGGGGACAAATGTGCTACAATACTAACGATGATTATTAAAAGGATGGGATTATGTGTTTAGTAGCGCTTTGAAAAAAGAAATAAGGACGATAGTTATTACTTCTGTTATTGTGTATTGTATTTTAATGTTATTTGCTTGCGGCATATCTGGTGATTATACATTAAAACACTCTAACGGGATTATTTTAAGTGCGGTTGGTATTGCCTTAGCCAGTAGAGTTTATATAGAACGTAAAGTATATTTTTGTCAAATTTCCTTACTATTTTTATTGGCAAACAGTATATTTTTAATAAAGTTGGTATTAGGTAATTTTATAGGTCTAAGCAGTGTAAAAAATTATGCAAATTTTTCAATAGCGTTGCTTAATTTAGCGTTATTGTTGCCAATGCTTTTTGAGAAACATGTAATACGCAGTGTACTTAGGTTTATCTTTTTAGCCGTTATTTTATTACCGGTATTTGTTATTTTGGGATACTATTCGGTTACCAGTACTGTATTTGCTCCGGATACTCTTTTGGCAATTGCTCAGACTAATATTCAGGAAGCTATAGAGTATGCAAAAGACAATTTTTCCTGTAAAACAATTTTCTTAATTATACTGACAAATGCTTCTGTATTTTTCGTTGCAATAAAAAATACGCAAAAAATATTGTGGAATAAGTATAATCTATTTCTAGTGTTATTCTGTATTACTGCTTGTTTAGTAGGTGTGTATAAGTATAGGGATAATATTATTACAGATATACCTAAACAGGCATCTAAGACATTAGCTCAATACAAGAATTTTTCAAAGGAAAGAACTGATCGCAAGGATAATATGTCTAAACTGCTTTTGTCACATAAACCGGAAGCGGGCGTCTACGTATTGGTTATAGGTGAATTGCAAAACAGAGCGCATATGCAAGCTTATAATTATCATCGGGCAACTACACCGTGGTTGGACAGTATGAAAAATGATAAAAACATGTTGCTGTTCACCAAGGCATATTCGTGTCATACGCATACTATGCCTACTTTGTTATACGCATTGACTGCGAAAAATCAATACAATAATATTGCTGTAAAAAATGCGGTAAGCGTATTAGAAGTTGCGGAAGCGGCAGGCTTTGAAACTGTCTGGCTGAGTAATCAGGTTAAATATAGTGCTTGGGATACTCCAGTTACAAGCATTGCTAGTGAAGCTAATCAACAAAAATGGATAAACAGTACTCTTGGTGAAAGTACAAATACAGATTATTTTGATGGTAAGCTTATCGAAGAGCTTGAAAAAATAAAAATAACTGACAAAATGTTGATAGTTATGCATCTTATGGGCAATCATGGTTCTTATGAACAAAGATATCCGAAAGCATTTGAAAAATATGATGGAAAAAATACCATTGATAAATATGACAACAGTATTATTTATAACGATTATGTGATGAGTCAGGTTTATAAAAGAGCCAGAAAGATTCCAAATTTCAAAGGATTAGTTTATTGTTCTGACCATGCTGATGCTATAGATAAAAATTTATCGCATGATGCTGCTCAATTTGATTTTGATATGACTCACATACCTCTATATATATACTTATCAGATTCATATATCCAAAATAATTCAGCTAAATATAAGAGTTTGGAAAAACAAAAAAACAAGCTGTTTACTAATGATTTGTTATTTAATCTTATGCTGGGCGTTTTAGGCATAAATTTGAATAATATTTATGAACCTAATAATGATCCGACAGCAGACACGTTTGATAATAATAAAGAACGCTTTAAGACGTTATATGGGAAAAAGTATATTTGTGAGGAAAAATTGTGATACAAAAAACCGGTACGCAAATGTGCCGGCTTTTTTGTGCGCTAATGCTAACTTTATTGTTTATCCGGTTGGAATTTCAGTATATTTTTGTTATAATGAGTAAAGAGGATTCAAAGGAGGAAGGGCCATGAAAATAGAATTTACAAAAATGCATGGTGCTGGTAATGATTATGTCTATGTAGACTGCACCAAGGAGATGCTGCCGAACCCGGGCGCTATTTCCGAATATGTAAGTCATAGACGCTTTGGTATTGGCAGTGACGGTCTTATCTGCGTTTGCAAATCTGACGTTGCTGACTTCAAAATGCGTATGTTCAACGCTGACCGCAGCGAAGGCAAGATGTGCGGTAACGGCGTGCGCTGCGTAGCTAAATTTGTGCATGACAAAGGTCTGACCGATAAAACTACTATTACGCTGGAAACACTTTCCGGTGTAAAGGAAATTGAAATGGTTGTCGAAAACGGCGAGGTTGTAGGTGCAAAGGTAGATATGGGCAAACCTGTTTTCCGTGCTACCGAAATTCCGATGAACTGCGACCATTATATTTTCGTTGACCAGGCAATTGTTCTGAATGATAATCATGATGATGTAACCAAAGAAAAAGTTTTCTATAACGGTACGGCAATTTCTATGGGCAATCCGCACTTTGTTACCTTTGTGGATGATGTGGACAGCCTGAACTTGGAAGAACTGGGACCGCAATTTGAACATCATAAGCTGTTCCCGGAAGGTGTGAACACTGAGTTTGTACAGGTTCTGGACAAGAACACTGTCAAGTTCCGCGTTTGGGAGCGTGGCAGCGGCGAAACCTGGGCCTGCGGCACCGGTGCAAGCGCTGTTACTGTAGCCTGCATTATGCTGAACAAAGCAGGCAAGAAGGGCGAACCGCTCAATGTACATTGCAAGGGCGGCCTGCTAAAGGTTACGCATGAGCTGAATGACCATGTTACCCTGGAGGGCAACGCAGTCGCAGTATTTGACGGTGTAATTGATATTCCTGAGAGCATTATCAACGAGTAAACAAATTGCTTGAACTACTGGCTGCAGGTATCGCAATGCTTGCAGCTAGTAATTTTTCAGGCGTTTGCTATAAATTTAAAATGATTTTAATAATGGGGGTTTTTCAATGGCATTTGTAAACGAAAACTATTGTAACTTAAAAGAAAGCTTTCTTTTTGCTGATATCGCGCACAAGGTAAGCGCGTATGCTGAGGCACATCCAGACAAAAAGATTATCCGCCTGGGCATTGGTGACGTTACCCTGCCGCTGGCAAAATGTGTTGTTGATGCAATGGCTAAGGCTGTAGCAGAAATGGGCGTACAGTCTACATTCCGTGGCTATGGTCCTGAACAGGGCTATGATTTTCTGCATGCAGCACTGGTAAAATATTATGCTTCCTTCGGCGTTACCTTGGAAAGCGATGAAATTTTCATCAGCGACGGTGCAAAGAGCGATTGCGCTAATATCACCGATATTTTCAGCAATGCAAACACTATCCTGATTCCTGATCCGGTATACCCTGTATATCTGGATACCAACATTATGTGCGGCCGTCACATTATTTATATGGAAGGCAAGCCGGAAAATGATTTTCTGCCGATGCCGGACGAAAATGTTAAGGCTGACGTAATTTATCTGTGCTCTCCGAACAACCCGACCGGCTCTGCTTATACCAAAGAGCAGTTGGAAGAATGGGTTGCTTATGCACTGAAAAATGATGCTGTTATTCTGTACGATGCTGCTTATGAAGCATATGTAACCGATCCGGCAATTCCGCGCAGCATTTTCGTTATCGAAGATGCTAAAAAATGCGCTATTGAGCTGTGCTCTCTGTCCAAGACTGCCGGCTTTACCGGTACCCGTTGCGGTTATACCGTTGTTCCTCATGCACTGGTTCGTAAAACCGAAAGCGGCAAGGAAATGGAACTGAACAAAATGTGGCTGCGTCGCCAGACCACTAAGTTCAATGGTGTTCCTTACATTATCCAACGCGGTGCAGAGGCTGTATTCAGCGAAGAAGGCATTAAACAATGCCGCGAAAGCATTTCTTACTATCAGGAAAATGCACGTATTATCATGGAAGGCTTTGACAAGGTTGGCATTAAATATTATGGCGGCGTACATTCTCCGTACATCTGGCTGCAATGCCCGAACGGCATGAGCTCCTGGGAATTCTTTGACTTCCTGCTGGAAAAACTGCAGGTTGTAGGTACTCCTGGCGCAGGCTTCGGCAAAATGGGCGAAGGCTTCTTCCGCCTGACTGCTTTCGGCAGCCGTGAAAATACCATCGAAGCTATGGAACGTATTATTAACGGACTGAAAAAATAAGCTTAAGTATTTCAAGCCGTACTTTTTCTTGCGGGAGATAGTACGGCTTTTATGCAGTTATACTCATGTATACATTATATCTGTGCCGGAACGCTTGCTTTTTTGACAGTAATATAGTAAAGTATTACGTAACTTAGTAGATAATTTCACAATGAAAGGTGTGTTTTTGATGAACTTGAAGAAATTTTTGAAAGCTGCTCTGTGCGGCGCTATGGTTGTTGCAATGGCTGTTACTGCAGGCTGTGGCGGTGGCGATAAAAAAGCTGACAGCGGCAAAAAGGTATTGAAGGTTGGTATGGAATGCGCATACGCTCCGTACAACTGGTCCCAACCGTCTGCTGACGGCGGCGCTGTAAAAATCGCCGGCTCTAACGAATATGCTTACGGTTATGACGTTATGATTGCTAAAAAATTAGCTGATTCCATGGGCGCTGACCTGGAAATCCATAAAATCGAATGGGATGGCCTGGCTCCTGCAGTAGTAAGCGGCAAGATTGATGCTGCAATCGCCGGCATGTCCATTACCTCCAAACGTAAAGAGTCCGTTGACTTCACCAAACCTTACTACTATGCAACTGTAGTAGCACTGGTTAAAAAGGATTCTCCGCAAGCTCAGGCTAAGAGCGTTGCCGACCTCAAAGGCTCTATTGCTACCTCTCAACTGAATACCATCTGGTATGACCAGATTGACCAGGTTCCGGACGTTAAAAAGCTGCCTGCTATCGACAACGTTCCCGGCATGATTGTTGCGCTGAAATCCGGCAAATGCAACTTGATTGTAACCGATATCCCGACTGCTAAGGCTGCTGCTTTTGCTAACCCTGATCTGACTATGGTAACCTTCCCTGAAGACAAAGGCTTCAAAACTTCTAAAGAAGATGTTGAAATCGGTATTGCTATTAAAAAAGGCAACAAGGAACTGGCAGACGCTATGAACAAGGTTCTGAGCGGTATGACCGAGGCTGACTTCAATAAGATTATGGATGAAGCTATTAAGAAACAGCCTTTGGCAAAATAAGCTGTATAAGAATGGAATAGCTGCGTTGCAATAACGAGTTACGCCATTTGCAAGGGGCGGCGGTTGTCGCCCCTTTTTGTATTAAATTAAGGTGGTGTATGTAATGCCGGAAACATTTTTTGGCTGGGTAGTTTACCTGCTGCAGCAATATGGCTCTGTCCTGCTGAAGGGCGCGGTCGTTACTCTGCTGCTGGCAGTAGTAGGCACATTTATCGGCTGTATTATCGGCCTTATTGTCGGTGTTATCCAAACAATTCCTTTGGAGGATAATGACAGCAAGGTTAAGAGAACTTTGGTGCGCTGTTTGCAGCGCTTGTTAGACGCTTACGTAGAGGTGTTCCGCGGTACACCTATGATTGTACAGGCTATGGTTGTTTATTATGGTGCAATGAGCCTGTTTGATATCGATATGTCACCGCTGTTTGCCGGCTTTTTGGTTGTTTCTATCAATACCGGTGCTTACATGGCAGAAACTGTGCGTGGCGGTATTGAATCTGTTGACCCGGGACAAAAGGAAGCAGCAATTGCTATCGGTATGGATCATATCCAGACCATGCGCTGCGTTATTCTGCCGCAGGCTCTGCGCAACGTTATGCCGCAGCTGGGCAACAACCTGATTATCAATATCAAGGATACCTCTGTATTGAACGTTATCTCCGTAACAGAGCTGTACTTTGCTTCCAAATCTGCTGCAGGTGTATATTACAAATACTTTGAAATTTTCTTCATTACCTGCGTAATTTACTTTATTATGACCTTTACCGCTTCCCGCCTGCTGCGCTGGTTGGAAAGCAAGATGGATGGCCCGAAGGATTATCAGCTGGTTACCTATGACCCGATGATGGACCCCTGCGGTGATATTCCTCTGCCTACTAAGAAGCCGAAAGGACGGTACTAAGCTATGGAAAAGGAACTTTTGTTATCAGTCCATGATTTAAAGAAAAGCTTTGGCGAGCGTGAAATTTTAAAGGGCATCAGCTTTGATGTCCGTCGCGGCGATGTTGTCTGCATCATCGGTCCTTCCGGCAGCGGCAAGTCTACGCTTATCCGCTGCGTGAACTATTTGGAGCATCCGACTGCCGGCACTATTGATTACCGTGGTACGGATGTAAATGAAGCTTTCAAAAAGCTCACTATGTATCGTACTAAGGTAGGCATGGTGTTCCAATCCTTTAACCTGTTCAACAATATGACCGTTCTGGAAAACTGCATGGTCGGTCAGGTTAAGGTCCTTGGCAAAAGCAAGGAGGAAGCTCGCACAACTGCGCTGAAATATCTGAAGCATGTTGGTATGGATACTTATGTAAATGCGAAACCGCATCAGCTTAGCGGTGGTCAAAAGCAGCGTGTGGCAATCGCACGTGCGCTGGCGCTGGAGCCGGAGGTTCTTTTAATGGACGAGCCGACAAGCGCACTGGACCCGGAAATGGTTGGCGAGGTTCTGCGCGTTATCCGTGACCTGGCTAAGGAAGGCCTGACGATGGTTATCGTAACGCATGAGATGGCTTTTGCCCGTGACGTTTCTAACCGTGTTATCTTTATCGACCAGGGTGTAATTGCTGAGGAAGGCGAGCCGCAGGAGCTGTTTACGCATCCGAAGAATAAACGTACCCAGGATTTCTTAAGCAGATTTGCTAACGCTTAAGCTAATTTTATAACGTAGCTTTGCTCTCTGTTTCAAGGTATACCTTGAAGCAGGGAGCTTTTGTTTTGCGATGAGCTTTTATCATAACCGAGAGATGCAAGAAGAAATTATAAGTCAACGCAGGAATTTTATTTATTGCTGTAGAATTTCTATTAAGGCGAGGAATATCTCTGCTTAGAAAGAGTTAAAGGTAGTGATAAAAATGATGAAGGTTTTGCGAAGTGTTTTGCTTTGCGCTTTACTGTTGACTACTCATACAGCATTTGCCGCTAAGGGCACTCTGTTATATATACCCATGGACAACAGACCGGTGTGCCTTGATTACACAGTGCAGACGATGCAGGCTGCAGGCTGGGATGTGCAGCTGCCGCCGGCTGAATATATTGCCGGTGCTCAGTCAGCAGGGCAGCCGGAGAAGCTTTTTAACTGGCTGGAGGCTAAGGCTGGTGAATCGGTAGCCATTGTTGCTTCTTCCGATGCTTTGCTTTATGGCGGGCTGGTAGCATCGCGCACACATGAAATTTCGCCGGAGCTTCTGCAGCAGCGTGCCGAACGCTTGGTAGAGCTGAAAAGGCAATACGGCGGACAGAAGGTTTATGTATTTACTACTATTATGCGCTCTCCTAAGGCCAGCAGTGCGCCGACAGAGCCTGCATATTATAAGGAATGGGGCCCTAAGATTTTCCGCTTGGGAGAACTTGAGGACAAGCTGGAGCTTAAGCAGATTAAGCGTAAAGAGGTAAAGGAGCTGGCGGAGCTGCGCAGCAGCATTCCCCGGGAAATACTTGCTGATATGTTTGTGCGCCGCAGCAACAATATCCATGCTACGGAGCTTTTGCTGCATGGTGTGGAAAGCGGCGATTTTGATTATATGCTTATCGGGCGTGACGATACCGCTGCCTATTCTCAGGCACATAGGGAAGCACGCGAGATGGATATTCTGGTGAATGAGCTGCCGAAGGAGAAAATCCGTTTCTTCGCCGGCGCAGATCAGCTTGGCCTGCTGCTTTTGAGCCGAGCTGCCAACCGTCTGCAGTATGAGCTGCCTTTGGTAAATGTAACCTATGCTGTCGGCAAGGGCGGTAAAACAGTGCCAACATACGAGGATGATACTGTGGCCGTTAGTGCCAAGCAGCATATCTATGCGGCAGGTGCTTTCCCGGTATATTCGCGCAAAAATGCGGATTTGGTTTTGGCTGTCAACACTCCTGCCGATGGTGTGACGCATGAGGCGTCTGATGCAAGCAATAGCTATAAGGCATTGCCTGCTACCGTAAATTTCGTCAATAAGGTTGAAAGCATTCTTAAGCATAATCATCCTGTGATTGTGGCAGATATCCGCTTTGGCAACGGTGCGGACAATGCTTTGATCAAGACCTTGTTTGACAAACAGTTGGCATATCGTCTGGCATCCTACGGCGGTTGGAATACCGCGGGCAACAGCCTGGGCTTTGCCCTGGCGCAGGGCCTGCTGCATAAGCAGTTAACACCGGAAGCAAGAGAAAATCTGCTTAATGTGCGTTATCTTGATGATTGGGCTTATCAGGCGAATGTGCGCATGCAAACCTATCAGCAGCTTATCTGGCCTAACTATTGGCCCAACAGCGGACTGAATGAGGAGCAGCGTACTGCGGCTGAAGCATATATTACCCGGGAAATCAACAAGGTAAGCAAGCCGTATATGGGCAACACTGCCGAAGAATATAAATTTACGCTGCCGTGGAGCAGAATGTTTGAAGTAAAGGTGGATCGATAAAATGTCGATGAAGTATACGCTTCGCCTTGCGAAGCCTGAAGATGCCGAAAAGCTGCTGGAAATTTACGCGCCATTTGTCATCAGCAGCGACAGAACGCTCAGTGATGTATCATTTGAATACGAGGTGCCTTCAGTAGAAGAATTTACTGAGAGAATCAAAAATATTTCTGCGGACTATCCTTATATAGTTTGTGAGCACGAAGGCAGACTGCTTGGTTATGTTTATGCTCATCCTTATATTCAGCGTGCTGCCTATCAGTGGGGCGCTGAGGCAACTATTTATTTGGCGCCTGAGGGGCAGGGATGTGGCTTAGGTAAAGTTATGTATGCAGCGCTGGAAGCTTTACTGCGCCTGCAGGGGGTAGTTGTTACCTACGCCTGCATTACTGCCAGCAATGAGCACAGCGTCAAAATGCATGAGGCTTGCGGCTATAAAATTATCGGTACTTTCAATAATACAGGCTTCAAGCATGGTCATTGGCTGGATATGGTGTGGATGGAGAAGGTTATTGCCGAATATCCCAAGCAGCCTGCGCTGATCAAGAAGATAGGCGAGCTGCCGCTGGAACCCGTGACAGCAGTTTTAAAAGAGGCTTCAGCAAGGCTGTAGTAATAGCTTAGCAGAAAGCAGTTTTTGTGTATCGGCGTAACAGTATTTTAAAAAGCTGTTGTAAGATTTTAGCAGAAAAAGAAAAAGCACTGTCAGCTCTATCTGATATAAGAATATCAGTGAGCAGACAGTGCTTTTGTGCTTTTAGATGTTTTTCCAGGGGATAGCCTTTCTCTCCAACCATTGCAGGAACAGGTTAAAGAGCAGGCCGAGCAACGACAATACAATAACTCCGGCCATCAGGCGGTCGGTAATCATCAAATCGCCGTAATGCAGGATGAGAGCACCGATGCCGACCTGGGCAGCAATCATTTCTGCTGCTACCAGCAGCAGCAGAGAGGTGCCGGCAGCAAGGCGCAGACCTGCGAAAATCATAGGTAAGGCGTTAGGCAGAACAACACTTTTCATCGTTTTCCACCAGCTGGCGTTAAAGCTGACGGCAACCTTGATAAGCAGTGTATCAACATTTTTGACACCGCTGTAGGTGTTCATTGCTACCGGAAAAAAAACGCCGAGAGCAATAATCGTTACCTTCGAAAGCTCGCCGATTCCCAGCCAAAGGATGAATAACGGCAGCAAAGCGATTTTAGGGATAGGATAAAGAGCGTTGACAACAGGATTGCCGATTTTATCTGCCAGTGCCGAGGTACCGGTAACAAGGCCCACTGCAAGGCCGATAAGGCTGCCGACAGCAAAACCGATTAAGATACGGTACATGCTGGCTGCCAGGCTTACGCCGATTTCGCCGTCAGCAAGCATGGTAAGCAGGGCGCTGATAATCTGGCTCGGTGCCGGCAAAAACAAAGAAGAAACCAGGCCGCAGCGGCAGATAGCCTCCCAAAAGAGCAGCAGGATGATGATGGAAGCAACGCTTACCCAATGCGGATAGGTCTTTTGCCAATGCGTCATACGATTGCACACGATATATTCGTTAGCTGCGCTCGCAGCAGTTTTCTTTTCAGGCATTGTCTTCCACCTCCATTAAGGCAGCACGCGCATCCTTGCTGATATGCTCCCAAATGATACGGACAAATTCCGAAATTTCGTCTGTGTGCTCAGGCTTAGCACGCTCGGCACGCGGAAGGACAATCTGCAGTATTTTGCTGACCTTGCCGGGGCGACGCGAAAGCAGTACAACTCTGTCAGCAAGCATTACTGCCTCCTGAATATTATGTGTAACATATAGCGTGGTCAGACGCGTCTTTTCCCACAGCGTTACCAGCTCCTCCTGCATGATGGTGCGTGTTTGCGCATCCAGGGCAGAAAACGGCTCATCCATCAGCAGCAGGTCAGGCTCGATAGCTAAAGCACGGGCAATGCCAACGCGCTGACGCATACCGCCGCTTAATTGGTGCGGGAAGGATTTTTCAAAGCCCTTTAAGCCTACAAGCTCAATGTAATGCTTAATGCGTGCCTCCTTTTCGTCTGCTTTCATGCCCGCTGTTTCCAAACCGAAGGCAATATTATCATGCACATTACGCCAGGGGAAGAGGCCTGTTTCCTGAAAGACGATGCTCATGCGAGGCTCATAGCCTGCAGCGACATCAGTAAATTTTACGTTACCGCTTGTGGGTTCCAAAAGTCCGGCGGTTATATTGAGCAAGGTTGATTTACCACAGCCTGACGGTCCTACCAATGCTACAAATTCTTCCTTAGTAATGCTGAGGTTAATATCCTGCAAAACAGGAAGAAGCTTACCGCTGGTAGTGGTGAAATTCTTGCAGATATTTGCGATTTCTAATTTCATTTTCTACCATCCTCCAAAAAGACTGGCGCTAACATATCAGTCGCAGCGTTTTGGTGCTAAAGCATCGTCAACGCATTTTGCAGCTGTTACATTTACGCCAGTCTTGCTTTAATACAAGTTTTATTTCTTCAGTGCTTCATCCAAAAAGCTGGTGTTGGCAACATCCTTCGCATCCAGTGTGCCGGAAATCATCTTGTTGTCAGTGTACCATTTAATCTGGGTTGCGATATCGCTGACGAGCAGCTTGCCGTCCTTATCAATATAGGGCAGGCCGGCTTTAATGTCTTCAGCCGGAGCCTTAACGTATTTGGCTACAATATTAACAACCTCTTCCAGCTTCTTGGCATCCTTCTTTTCTACTGCAGCTTCGTAGTAATAGTTGCAGGCTTTGTTGTAAGCACGCATGAAGCGTACTGCCGCATCCTTATTCTTCATAAAGTCAGGTGAGTAGAAGATAGCAGAGGTCTGGTAAGGAATAACGTCGCCAACCTGTACTACAAGTTTGCCGTAGCCTGCTTTTTGCACCTTGGTGATGTTAGGCTCGTTTAAGATACAGCCGTCAATCTGCTTGCTTTCCAGAGCAGCCATAACAGCACTGAGCTTGCTCAGGGGAACAATTTCCACATCATTGAGGCTCATGCCCTGGGTTTCCAGCATTCTGCCAAGCATATAATGGAAGGTAGAGCCCTTTTGCGTAATACCAATACGCTTGCCCTTCAAATCCTTCAGGCTTTTTACGCCGGCGTTATAATTGTCGGTGGTCACAAGCAGTGCAGAAGAGGAATAGCCTTTTTGTTCACGTCCTTTATCCGCAACAATACCCAGCTTTTGTCCGTTGGCTGCCATGTTATAAAGGCTGGCCGTAATGCCGGTAGCACCGACATCAACCTTAGAGGAAGCGGTGGATACGGCAATCGGATGAGCGGCATCAAACCATTGCGGTTCAATTTCTATACCTTCTTCAGCAAAGAAGCCCTTATCCATAGCGATAAATAAAGGGGCGCTGCTTGTCAGGCGCAGCATGCCAAGGCTTACCTTAGTCTTTTCTTTGGGTGTGTCTTTTTTTGAATCGTTACCGCCACAGCCTGCAGCTAATACTAATAGGCAAAGGCTGAGCAGAATAGCAACAATTTTCTTCATTAATAAATCCTTCCCTTCTCCCAAAAATTCATAAAATACCGCTTTTATTCTACACTATTTAACAATAAAAAGCAGTAATATTAATGAAAAAATCGTTTTGGAAGCTAAGAAAAAGTTTTTTTGTACGAAATGAAACAGAATTTGCTGATGCTTTAGACACCTTTATGTGAAAAATCTGTGTTAATACGGTTCTTAATAACAAAAAAATGCTATAATATAATAGTATGTTTGAAGAAAGGACGTGGAGATGTGAAGATAAAATGGTTGGTGCAAGGCCTGGCCTGCAGCAGCGTACTTTTCTGCAGCAATATGGCCGCTGCCGCTGACACGCTGTTGGCGCAGGTGCCGCTGCAGCTGACAGCAGAGCAGACTGTTACTGCCGAGCTTTGGGGTGACAGGCTGTCTAACGGCTACGCCAATGATCTGCTTGTTATGATTAAGGATAAGGACAAGAAGCTTTTGACGGCTCATGCACCTTCTATTAAGGGAGGATATAATTGCCAGCTGCAGCCTATTAAGCTGTGGGCAGGCAAAAGCGGCAGACAGCAGCTGCTGGTGAGTGCTGCTCAGGGAGATTGGCATGCGCCCAGTGAATATCGTGTGCTTTCCTTTGCCAACAAGAAAAATGTGCGTGAGGTCTTTGGTGCTGCCGAAAGCATGGGACTGGTTACGCAAGCCTATGCCAAGGACGGTAAAATGCATGTAGCTTTAATCGACGGCAATAAATCTGATTTAACGCCGGCAACAGGCAGTGAGGTTGAAGACGGCAAGCTGGAGTATGGCGGCTTGCATTCGCTGGTGGCACATGATGTAGATAATGACGGTACAGATGAATTATTGGGCTGTCAGCAGCTGGTGCAGAAAAAGCAGCCTCTGGCAGATGTGGGCGCTATCTGGAAGCAGGACAAGAAAACTAAGGAATGGAAACAGTTTTCCCTGACCATTATGACGCTTGCGCCTACGCCTAAGGATAATACCGTAAATGATGGCAAGGATTTTGCTGCCGGTACTATATTGGTGCGTAAGATGGTAGTTCCCGGCGGTGAGGCGACCTTCCCGGTTTTTGCCGGCAAGGATGTAGAGCTACAAAATAAAATGAATAAGCTGCTGCAGGATGAATGCAAAGATTATCTGGAGCATTTTTACAAGGGTGAGGCAGATATGGCTTTTAAGGTGATGCGTGCCGATGAACAGATTCTTAGCCTGCAGCTGATCAGCGGTAAAAACAGCTTTATCCATCATCAGCTGAACGTAAATCCAAAGACTGCCGAAAAAATCAGCCTGGATGAAGTGCTTAATGTCAAGGATAAGGATTTGCTGCCGCTGATTAATCTGCTGAATACCAATAAGAAGGTTGTATATAAGGACAGACTGCCGGATGAATGGTATATTGAAGGAGATAACCTGTTCTTGATGCAGCGTATTGATGGCGTGGACCAGGTATCGGGTTTTGCCATGGGCAATCTGCATAAATTTTTGCTGAAAAAAGAACTGTTGAACAGCAAAAGCTGACTGGTCAGTCAGTAAAATTTGTGAGAAGAAGATAATGTGAGAAAATACAAGAAAAAGCGGCGAAAACTGCTTAAATGACGTTTGCTTTTCTGAAAAATGTCCATTATAATAGTAGTATTCTGAAACTGGAGCAGGAATATTTTCAGGTAAAGGTGCTATCGACAATATAGCAGTATCATTTGTCATTATATATATTGAGTAGTTTCAGAGTGAAGGTGAAGGAGGTTTTTTTATGTTAAGTTTTATTCGCTCCGGCCGTGCGAGAAAAGCAATGGCTGCGGCGCTGGCGGCAACCTTTGTATTGAGCGTTGCAGGCTGCGGTCAAAAACAGCAGCAGGGCGGCAATCAGGCGACATTGGTTAAAACAATGAAGGTTATTAAGCGTGACACCCCTCTGGTATATGATTATACAGGCTTTGTACAGGCTCAGCAGGAAATGGAGCTGAAAGCTCAGGTAAGCGGTCAGATTACAGCTAAGTATTTCAAGGGCGGTGACAATGTAAGTGCAGGCCAGACCTTGTATGCTATTGACCAGCGTACTTATCAGGCTAACGTGCTTAACGCGCAGGCAGGCCTGGCTAATGCCCGTGCGGCTTTGGCTAACGCAGCTCTGAATGCAGAGCGTTACAGCACTCTGTATGCACAGAATGCAATTTCCAAGCAGGTTCTGGATAACGCTATTATGCAGCGTGACCAGGCACAGGCTTCTGTAAATGCGCAGGAAGCAATTCTGGAAAATGCGCAGATTAACATGACCGATACCAGCGTTTCCGCTCCGTTCAGCGGACGTATTGATACTACAGCACTGGAGGTTGGCAACTATGTAACCGCAGGTCAGACTACTCTGGCCAAAATCAGCAACACTGACCCCGTATTCGTACAGTTCAGCATCGCTGAGCCGGAATATCTGAAGCTTTCCGGTTCCCATGATAACAGCGGCGCTGCTTCTCTTGACAACCTGACTGTTGTTCTGAGCGATGGCAGTACCTATGATTTAAAGGGCACCGTAGCAGAGGTTAACCGCGGTATCAACGACAACACCGGTACCATGACTGTAAAGGCTTTATTCAGAAATCCTGCACATCGTCTGTTGCCAGGCATGTTTGCTCACGTACAGGCAACTGCAGGCACCAAAAAGGATGCTCTCTTGATTCCTATGCGTGCAGTTGTTGAATTGATGTATAAGAAATTTGTTTATATTGTCGGCAGCGACAACAAGGTTACCATGAAGGAAGTAACTCTTGGTCCTTCCGTCGGCCGTTTCTACATGGTTGAAGGCGGTCTGACCGGCGACGAGACAATCGTAGTTGAAGGCACCGGCAAGATCAGACAGGGTGCTCAGGTTAACCCGCAGCCGATGACTGAGGCTGATCTGGATACTACTGTTGACAACAGTGCTACCGCCGGCAAGAAGCAATAAGGAGGTTGGCTAGATGGCTCGTTTCTTTATTGATCGCCCTGTATTTGCGATAGTACTGGCGATTATTATTACCTTATTGGGCACGATTGCCGGCTTCAGCCTGCCTATCGCCCAATATCCTAACATTACCAAACCGCGTATCAGCGTAAACACCAACTATGTAGGTGCGAGTGCCGATATCGTTGAAAAGGCTGTAGCACAAACCATTGAGCAGAAGGTCAGCGGTGTAGAAAATATGCTGAACATGTCCTCCGTAAGTACCTCCAGTGGTGAGTACGAGCTCAATGTTGAGTTCAACCTGGAGAAAAACGCAGATATCGCTTCTGTAGAGGTTCAGAACCGTGTATCCCAGGCAACCAGCTCTCTGCCGAGCGAGGTTTCCGGTTATGGTGTTACTACTGCCAAAGAATCTGCCGAGACCATTATGTATTTTGGTCTTTATTCTCCTAAAAATACCTATGATGCTATGTTCTTAAGAACATATGCGGATGCGAACTTCCTGGATGCCGTAAAGCGTGTTAAGGGCGTATCTACCGTTGGCGAATATGGTCCGGAATATGCAGTCCGTATCTGGCTTAATCCTGAAAAAATGGCGCAACTGGGTGTAACTGTAACCGATGTTTCCAACGCTATCAAAACGCAAAACATTCAGGCAGCGGTTGGTTCTATCGGTAACCGTCCTACCGTTGACAAGCAGGAGCGTACCTATTCCGCAAGCGCTCAAGGTCGTCTGAATACGCCTGAGGAATTCGGTAACGTTATTATCCGTTCCAATAACGGCGATAACTTGAAGCTTAAGGATATCGCAACTATCAAAGAAGGTCCTCGTAATGACCTTATCGTCAGCAAGCTAAACGGCGGTGATTCCGTTGTATTCCCGGTATCCTTGACCTCCGATGCGAATGCTATCGAAACTGTTAAGAATATCCGCGAGGTATTAAAGGATGCTGAAAGCCGTTTCCCGGATGATATGAAGCTGATTGTTATTCAGGATAATACCCAGTTTATTACCGAATCCCTGGAGAAGGTTGCACATACCTTCGTTGAAGCCGTGATTCTGGTTATTCTGGTAGTATTCATGTTCCTGGGCAGCTGGCGTGCAACCTTGATTCCTATTCTGGCTGTACCTGTATCCTTGGTTGGTACCTTCGCTTCCTTCGTAATTTTGGGCTTTACTATCAACACTCTGACTGCTTTTGCAATGATTCTGGCTATTGGCCTTGTTGTCGATGATGCTATCGTTGTAGTAGAAGCAGTAGAGCATCATATCCAGGAAAACGGTATGTCTCCTAAGGAGGCAACCTACCGCGCTATGAACGAGGTTTCCGGTCCTGTTGTGGCTATTGCCTTCGTACTGTCTGCGGTATTTATTCCTGTAGCTTTCACCGGCGGTACTGTCGGTGAATTGTACAAGCAGTTTGCGATTACGATTTCTGTATCTATGATGCTTTCTGCTATTGTAGCTTTGTCCCTGACTCCTGCGCTTTGCTCCCTGATTCTGGTCAAGAAGGAAGAGGCGCCGAAGGGCTTTATCGGCAAGGCTGTAAAAGCATTTGACGATTGGTTTGCAAGAACGCTGGCCAAATACGTGAAAAACGTTGAAGGCTGCATCCGTAAATCTAAGCTTATCCTGACCTGCCTTGTTGTTGTGGTTATCTGCATCGGTTTCCTGGCGAAGGCAACGCCGACAGGCTTTGTGCCGAACGAGGACCAGGGCATGACTGCTGTATCCATCGCTTTGCCTGAGGGTGCTTCCAGTAACCGTACGCAGCAGATTATGGCAGGCCTTGCACAAAATATGAGAAAGCTCCCCGGCGTTAAAAACGTTATGGAGGTTAGCGGTATTGATATCCTGTCCATGGGCCAGAAGGCTAACGCTGGCATGGCAGTAGTTACTATGGAGGACTACAGCAAGCGCAGCAACAGTGTACAGGATGTTATTCCGATGATTTTCGGCATGGGCGCACAGATTCCTGATGCAACCGTTATGGCCTTCCAGCCGCCTTCTCTGCCCGGTGCTTCAAGTACCGGTACTCTGAGCCTTTATCTCATGAACCTTGGCGGTGAGGATGTTAACACCATGGGTGAGCGTGCTAACGAATTTTTGGCTGCTTGTCGCAAGCGTCCGGAAATCGGTATGCTGTACACTACCTTGAACACCAATACTCCTATGTATCAGTTTGAGGTTGACCGTGATAAGGCACAATCCCTGAACGTTCCTGTATCTACTGTTTATTCCGCATTGCAGGCGTTCTTAGGCGGTAACGAAATCAACGATATCAATAACTTCGGCCGTACTTGGAAGGTTGTTATGCAGGCTGATGAAAAATATCGTACCGGTGTAGAGGATATGCGTTACTTCTTTGTACGCAGCAATGACGGCAAGTCTATTCCGCTGAATACACTTGTAAAGCCTACTCCTAAGAACAGCTCTGTTGTTATGACACGCTTTAACGGTGCCAGTGCGATTATGATTTCCGGTGACCCTGCCAGCGGTTATTCCTCCGGTCAGGCTATGGCTGCTATTGAAGAGGTTGCTAAGCAGGTTCTGCCTAATACCTATACCTACGAATGGACCGGTCAGAGCCTTGATGAGATTGAAGCCGGCAGCCGTTCCACTCAGATTTTCATTATCTCTCTGATTTTCGTATTCCTTTGTCTGGCAGCTCTGTATGAAAGCTGGACAATTCCTCTGGCAGTACTGCTGTCTGTACCTTCCGCAGTTTTCGGCTGCTTCCTGGTACAGTATGCACGTGGTCTGCAGAATGACGTTTATATGCAGATCGGTCTGATTACCTTGATTGGTTTGGCAGCAAAGAACGCTATTCTGATTGTCGAATATGCGAAGATGAATATGGAGCAGGGCATGGATGTTGTACATGCGGCTGTTGAGGCTGCTCATGTCCGTCTGCGTCCTATCCTGATGACCTCCTTCGCCTTCATCTTAGGCTGTCTGCCTTTGGCTATTGCTACCGGCCCGGGCGCTGGTGCGCGTGTATCCATGGGTAACGCCGTAGTTGGTGGTATGACCATCGCTACTCTCTTTGGTATCTTCCTGATTCCTGTACTCTTTGTAGTTGTTGAACGCTTCTTCAGCCACAAAAAGAAGGGGACTCCCGAAGATAATGTAACCGAGCAGCTGTAATGCTGCTAAAAAACGCCGCTCAAACGAGCGGCGTTTTTAATTTTCAATAGCTGGTTTTAGGCAGTAAAATGCATATTTTTAATTTTCAATAGCTGGTTTTAGGCAGTAAAATGCATATTTTTAATTTTATACATAAATAATAGCATAGAAGTTAATGGCTATTCTGATTTGAAAAGCAAGCTCAAAAAGCCTGCTTTTTTAAGTTACATAAGTAAACCAATCCTTTTCAATAACAAAAGTGCTTTTTAAATTTTAATAACAATAACAAATTTAAAACGAATACAATCTGTAAGTAAACTAAGACCGTCCGTTTATTATGTGTGACATAAGCAACGGAATAACAGCAGAATTATTTTTATACTTAATTCAGCAAGGCAAAAAGGGGTGTTTGAAGTCAAATATCCGGAAGCATATTGCGGTAAATATTATATTTAAATTTATTTGGAAGGGGTGATTTATATGGGTTCCGTAACAACTAATCCGTGGCTGATTTCTATTATCAACATGACAATCGTTTTTGGTGTGCTCATTGCTTTAGGTGTACTCATGAGTATGATTCAGTTGGTTGACCCTACTAGAAATAAGCATTGAAGCAAATGATGCACTTTTTTCCCTGTCTGATCTATTAAAAAATGCACTTATTTTCCCGATATGGGTCAAGAGGAGGATTATTCTATGTTTGAGGCATTTATCGTCGCTTTGGCTTCTGTTTGGGCAGACTCAGGTTTTTCTGCTCTGACAAGTGGCAACGTTATTATGATTGTCGTTGGTCTGGTTCTGCTTTATATGGCTATTGGTAGAGGCTTTGAGCCCTTGCTGCTGTCTCCAATCGCCTTCGGCTGTATCTTGGCTAACATTCCTAAAAACGGTTTCGAACAGCCGGGTGTTATGTCCGTTATTATGTATGGTATTCACCACGAAGTATTCCCGCCGTTGATTTTCTTGGGCGTTGGCGCAATGACCGACTTTGGTCCGCTGATTGCTAATCCAAAAACCTTGCTTTTAGGTGCTGCTGCTCAGATTGGCGTATTTGTATCTTTGATGGGCGCTATGGCTTTAGGCTTTACTGTACAGGAAGCATCTGCTATCGGTATTATCGGCGGTGCTGACGGACCGACAGCTATTTATCTGGCAGCTAAAATGGCTCCTCAGCTGTTAGGTGCAATCGCAGTTGCTGCTTACTCCTACATGTCTCTGGTTCCGCTGATTCAGCCTCCTATCATGAAACTGTTCACCACTGAAGCTGACCGTAAAATCGTTATGCAACAGCTCCGTCCGGTTTCCCACTTCGAAAAAGTTGCATTCCCGATCATGTGCACCATCGTTATCTCCCTGCTGTTACCTTCCGTAACCGCTCTGATTGGTATGCTGATGCTTGGTAACCTGTTCAAAGAAGCTGGCTGCCTGGATCGTCTGTCCGACACCGCACAAAACGCTCTGATGAACACCGTAACCATTATGCTGGCTACCGGTACTGGTCTGACCATGAGTGCTGATGCATTCCTGAACTATCAGACCATCCTGATCATCATCCTTGGTCTGGTTGCTTTCATCGGTGGTACTGCTGCCGGCGTTATCTTCGGTAAGCTGATGTGCATTGTAGACGGTGGCAAGACCAACCCGTTGATTGGTTCCGCTGGCGTTTCCGCAGTTCCTATGGCTGCTCGTGTATCTCAAAAAGTTGGTCAGAAAGCTAACCCGGCTAACTTCCTGCTGATGCACGCTATGGGTCCTAACGTAGCAGGCGTTATCGGTACTGCAGTTGCTGCAGGTACCATGCTGGCTATGATTGGTCCTGTTGGCAAATAATCATTAGCTAACTTCAAGAGCTCACACATTAGTGTGAGCTCTTTTTTGTATCTAAAATGTAAATTTTATTGCTGGCGATACTCTAAGACTAATATTTATAGTATAATAAAAAAGAACTGTTCAAGAATTGAATAGCATTTCTATACAAGAGGAGTCTTGAGTATATGCAACATTTTAATTTAACCAGACAGTTTTTTAGGGATGTCTGGTATCTTACGAAAAGCTATTGGCAATCAGAAGAGAAGAAAAAGGCTTTCTTTTTATTAGGCTGTATTATAGCGCTGACACTCGGCGTGGTTTATATGCTTGTTCTGCTTAACCAGTGGAACAACAGCTTTTACAGTGCATTACAAAACTATGATGCAAAGAAGATTTTTGACGAGCTTATTCATTTTTCGTGGCTAGCTGCCATTTATATCTTATTGGCAGTATACTCATATTATTTACAGCAGACGCTTATTTTAAATTGGCGTCGCTGGCTGACGACACGCTTTATTGACATCTGGCTGCAAAACAAAACCTATTATAATTTGCAGATGTTCGGTAAGGATACTGATAACCCTGACCAACGTATCAGTGAGGATGTGCGTCAGTTTGTCGAAATGACTTTAAGCTTTGGCATAGGTATCCTCAAGGCATTTTGTACGTTTGCATCCTTTGTTGTCATTTTATACAATCTTTCCGGCAGTCTTAGCTTTACCTTTATGGGTAAAACGTGGACGATTAACGGCTACATGCTGTGGGCATCGTTGCTTTATTCTGTAATCGGTACCTATATTACCCACATTGTCGGTCGTAAGCTGGTAAAAATCAATTTCATCCAACAGAAATATGAAGCAGATTTCCGTTTCAGTATGATTCGCCTGCGTGAAAGTGCGGAAAGCGTTGCCTTCTACCGTGGTGAAGCACAGGAAGGCAGTGTATTCAAACAACGCTTTAAAATGCTTTTGGATAACTTCTGGAAGCTGGTTAATAAACAGAAGCAGCTTGTCTTTTTAAATTCCGGTTATTCGCAAATCGCTATAATTTTTCCTTTTGTTGTAGCCATGAACCGTTATCTTACGAAAGAAGTAACACTTGGCGGACTGATGCAGGTTGCCAGTGCCTTTGGCCGCGTGCAGGATTCGCTTTCGTATTTTGTCGATATGTACAGCAGCATCGCTCAATGGCAGGCTGTTGTAATGCGTTTAACTTGCTTCGGCCATCATATGCATGATGTTTATCAGCAGGCGGAACGCTTTCATGTGGAACGCTTTGCTGCTGCCGATGTTGTTGAGGTCGACAATATGCAGATTAATTTGCCGGACGGAAAGCCGCTCCTGGAAAATATCAGCTTTACACTGCATCCGGGGCATAATGTTTTGATTAAGGGTGTCAGCGGCAGCGGTAAAAGTACCTTGCTGCGTGCTATCTCCGGTATCTGGCCATTCGTCGACGGCAAAATCTTTTTGCCGGAGCGTGATAAGCTGATGTTTATTCCGCAGAAGTCTTATCTGCCTTTAGGCACTCTGCGTGCTGCACTTAATTACCCGGGAAATAAACCTATAGATGATACTGAATTGATTTATCTGATGGATTTGTGCCAGATTGGTTATCTTAAGGATAAGCTTGATTTGGAAGCTGATTGGAGCCATGTGCTTTCAGTCGGTGAGCAGCAGCGTTTGGCCTTTGTACGTGCTCATATCCAGCAGCCACAGTGGCTTTTCCTGGATGAAGCAACCTCTGCTTTGGATGAAGATACTGAGGCGAATATGTACAGCCTGCTACAGGAGCGTTTACAGCAGACTACTGTTGTAAGTGTCGGTCATCGTAGTACGCTGAATAAATATCACGAGCTTGTTTTACGCTTAAATAAATCAACTCGTCAGGTTACTCTTGAAAAATTGTAAGGAGGTTTTCTTATGTTCCCATTACAAATTGCAGAAAACATTTATGACGTTGGTGTTCAGGATTGGGCTGTGCGTGATTTTCACGGCTACAAAACAGAGAGAGGTGCAACCTATAACTCTTATCTGATTATGGATGAAAAGATCACCTTGATTGATACGGTTAAAGCGCCTTTTACCGAAGAGCTGCTTGCCAATATCAGCAAGGTAACACCGTTGGATTCCATTGACTATATTGTCATCAACCATGTTGAGCCTGACCATTCCGGTGCTATGCCTGTGTTAGCCAAGGCTTGCCCCAAAGCAAAGTTCTATATTACGATGCAAGGCAAAAAAGAGGCTATTCAGCATTACGGAGATATTTTTGCTTTTGAGGTTGTTAAGGACGGAGCAACCTTAAATATCGGCAAGCGCACCTTGACCTTCGCTTCTATGGCAATGCTCCATTGGCCTGACAGTATGGCTACCTATAGTGAGCATGATAAAATTCTTTTTTCCAATGATGCCTTTGGTCAGCATTACGCTACCAGCAAGCGCTTTGATTCTGAAGTAAATCAGGACGAGTTATTCTACGAAGCAAAAAAATACTTTGCCAATATTCTCTGGCCTTATGCAAAGCTGATTGGCAATGCGCTGAAAAAGCTTGGCGGTCTTGATATTAAAATGATTGCGCCTTCCCATGGCGTTATCTGGACCGAGCATATTGCCGATATCCTGCGCTGCTACAGCGAATGGGGCAGCGGCGTACAGGACGGCAGCCTTGTTATTGCTTATGACAGCATGTGGGGCGGTACGGAAAAGCTGGCGCGGGCGATTGCGCGCGGTGCAGCTAATGCCGGCATTGTTGTTAAAGTATTTAAAATGGGTGCTACACCCAACAGTACGGTAGCAGCAGAGCTTTTTACCGCCTCCGGTTTTTTGGCAGGATCTTCAACGCTCAATTGCAGCATGCTGCCGAATATGGGCTCTTTGCTGATTTATCTTAAAGGCCTTGGCGCTAAAGGTAAAAAGGCTGCAGCCTTCGGTACCTTTGGTTGGGCAGGTGGTGCGCAGAAGGATATGGAAGAGCTTCTCGCAAAAAGCTGCTTTGATGCAGTAGAACCCGGCTTCAACTGCAAGTGGACACCGCAGCAGGCTGAAATTGAGGCTGCGGAAAAGTATGGTTATGATTTTGCGCTCAAATTAAAGGCCGAATAAGCTGTGAATTTTATGTAAAGAAAACATATTTACTAATAAAAAAAGTACGCACATAGTGATAATAGTGTATAATAGTATTATAACGATGAAAGCGAGGTATTATGATGAATAAGAAAGCTGAAGTGTATCAAAAGTTCCTTGAGGAAAATAAAATTAACTGGAGCGATGTTTTCGAAGTTCCGAAAGCAGACGAGGTTCCGGAAGAATCCTTCATGCATCCTGTTGTTTTCCGTTCCGCTATCGGCATCCAAGGTCAAAATCTGCCGACCATGTTAGTAATTGATGACAGCATTTATGTAATGCTGCAGGTTCGCGTAGGCGCAGGCTTGGTTAAAGAAGCTAATAAAGCTGCAGTTCTGGAACACTTGAACGCTCTGAACGAAAACTACAAGGTATTCAAATATTATGCTGATGAAGCAGGCAACATCATCATTGAAAGCTGCATTCCTTCTACCGATGATCAATTCGTACCGCAAATGATTCATGCAGTAATCGATGTTATTGTTGACCACCTCAACTCTGAATATCCTAAGCTGATGAAAGCTGTTTGGGCTGAATAAGCTGAATAAAAAAATATGGTACTTTCTTAAATAAGGGGAGTAGCCGGCACAAGCTTTAGGGCTGGTGTTTACACTGCCGTCAGTACGATTCGGAAGAATCCGGCTTTGTAATTAAGTGGCGAGACTTTGTTGTAAAATATTTTTATTTTACAGCATTGTCTCGCCCTTTTTTAATATATAATATAAGGTGAAGAGTGTACTTGCACGATTTACCGCAATTTTCGACAAGTAGCAGACGTAAAGTCAAAGGAGGAAGAAAATGAGTAAATATGGCTTAAGCAAGGAGCAGATTGAAGAGTCACGGCGCAAGTACGGTGATAATACGTTGACGCAGCCGCCGCGGGAAACATTTTGGAGCAAGCTGCTGGGTAATTTTCAGGATCCTATTATCCGCATACTGGTAGTAGCGTTGCTGGTAAATGCTTTTTTCGTGTATCTTGGTCATGGCGATTGGATTGAAACAATAGGTATTTTTCTGGCAATTATTTTGGCAACCTTTGTTTCTACCTGGTCCGAATACAGCAATGAGAATGCCTTTCAAAAGCTGCAGGAGGAGGCCAGCCGTATCCGCTGCAAGGTATGGCGTGACGGCGAGCCACATGAAATTGCTATTGATGATGTTGTAGTGGGTTATGCAATTATTTTAGAGGCCGTGGATACGACACCGGCAGACGGTATTTTGCTGGAAGGAACCCTGAAGCTGGATCAGGCAGCGTTGAACGGTGAAAGTGAGGAAGCTAAAAAAACTGTTGCACCTGCTGAGTTCCAATGGGATGACGGTAAAATTGATTTTCTGGATGAACATAAGCTGTTCCGTGGCAGCGTTGTGGTAGAAGGCACCGCTGTGATGCAGGCTGTGAAGATCGGTGATAATTCCGTTTACGGCCAGCTGACGCAGGAGCTGAAGGATGAAGAACGTGACAGTCCGCTGAAGCTTAAACTGAAAGGACTGGCAGAGCAGATAAGTAAATTCGGTTATGCCGGCGGTGTACTGATAGCCGTTGCGGTAATACTGCATAAGATATATCTGGCAGGAAGCTTTGCAGCTTATTTTGCCGATATGACAACAGTAATTGCCGATTTGGTGCAGGCTGTAATCTTGGCGATTATTATTATTGTTATGGCGGTACCGGAAGGCCTGCCGCTGATGATTGCGATAGTTTCTTCGCTCAATATGCGCAAAATGCTGCATGACCATGTATTGGTGCGTAAGCTTGTCGGCATTGAAACTGCAGGCAGCTTAAACCTGCTGTTTACCGATAAGACAGGCACGATTACTAAAGGACAGCTGGAGGTAGTACGCTTCTTAACCGGCGATTTACAGGAAATTACTGATTTTACATCATTGCCTGCACGTCTTAAGGATCTGACTTGTCAGCAGATTCTGATCAATACATCATCTACCGTTACCGAAGGCAAGATTGTCGGCGGTAATATGACAGAAGCAGCATTAAATAATTATGTCGGTGCTTATCGTTTACCGCAGCTGCCGCAGCGCCAACGCTTTATTCCGTTCAACAGCGCCAATAAATATTCCTGGGCGCAGGTTGCTCCCGCTGATGGCGGCGCAGCATATTGCCTCATTAAGGGCGCACCGGAAAAGCTGCTGCAGGCTACCGATTGGTATTGGTCAAAAGATGGCTACCGTTTGCTGTTGACTGATGAGATGAAAGCAGCTCTGGATAACAGAATGCTGGAGCTTGCAGGACAGGCGATAAGAATGCTGGCCTTGTGTACGTATGAGGGAGTACCTGCTGATAACCTGCCGGATAAAGGACTGACGCTTGCCGGTGTTGTTGCCATCCGTGACGACGTGCGTCCGGAAGCAGTGGAGGCTATTAAGGCTGTACAGCAGGCCGGTGTGCAGGTAGTAATGATTACCGGTGACCGTAAAGAAACAGCGGTTGCCATTGCTAAGGATGCAGGCCTGCTGCAAAGTGCGGAGGATGCAGTCTGGACCTCCGACGAGCTGGCACAGATGAGCGATGATGAGGTCAAAGCTAAGCTGACGCATCTGCGTGTAGTGGCACGTGCTCTGCCGATGGATAAATCGCGTTTGGTGCGTTTGGCGCAGGATTTGAATCTTGTAACCGGTATGACCGGTGATGGCGTAAACGATTCTCCGGCACTGAAAAAGGCTGATGTAGGCTTTGCTATGGGCAGCGGTACAGAGGTAGCCAAGGAAGCAGGCGATATCGTTATCATGGACGATAACTTCCTGAGCATCAAACAGGCGATTTTGTACGGAAGAACGATTTACAATTCTATCTGCAAATTTATTGTTTTCCAGCTGACGATTAACTTCTCAGCTGTGGCTATTAACTTTATTGCTCCCTTTATCAATATCGATGAGCCGTTGACGATTACGCAGATTCTGTGGATTAATCTGGTAATGGATACCCTAGCTGCGCTCGCCTTCGGTGGTGAACCGGCACTGGCGCAGTATCTGCGCGAGGCGCCGAAACGCCGCAGTGCGCCGCTTGTCAGCAAAAAGATGCTTACGAGCGTTATTATCAGCGGCCTGTATATGACTATTGTCGGTATTGCCTTTTACAAGAGCGCGTGGGTCGACCATCTGTTCCGTGATTCTGATAACCATATCTATACCTACACGGGCTTCTTCTGCGCCTACATTTTTATGGCAGTAGCCAATGGCTTTAATGTGCGTACTGACGGGTTGAACCTGTTAAAGAATATCAGCCTGAACAAGGGCTTCTTACAGGTAATGGCGCTGATTGTTGCAATTCAGGTGCTGCTAACCTTTGTTGGTGGGCGCGTACTGCGTACAACACCACTGAATGCGCATGAATGGGGCGTTGTTATCCTGTTTGGCACTTCAATCATTGTTGTTGATTTACTTCGTAAGCTTATCAGCAGCAGGTAAAGTTATGCACAGTTGTTGATAACTCTGTTGATAATCTGTGGGTAAAACACATAAGCTGTGGATAAGTTCTTATGGATAGAAGCACACTAAACGCTGTTACATTGTTTACAATATTGTTGTTAAAAAATTAATTTTAGAAATAGTGTTGACAATTAAAAGCGGAATGCGTATAATAGCATTCAACGAATCAAATATCGTCCCTAAAAAAACGGTGAAGGGAAGAAGATATGACCGGATGGGCTAAGAGAGTCGCTGGCTGGTGTAAAGCGATGTCAATGGTTATATGCATACTGATCCCGGAGTTGCCTTTCCGATATGTAGGGAAGGACGTGTGGTCACGTTACAGGCAAAGGCCTTGTTGGAGGCTGAGAGGACAGCATTGCTGAAGTGCTGTTGAAATAGGGTGGTACAGCGTGGAATTGTTCCCCGCCCCTAATTGTGTTATAAAAAACACAGGTTAGGGACGGGGATTTTTGTTTATAATCGCTAAGAAAAGCTAGGGGGAAATTAATCATGCAGCAGGAGAAAAAATATATTCCGTTTGAACAAATAAAAATTACCGACCGTCAATGGCCTGATAAAACGATTACTAAAGCACCTGTATGGTGCAGTGTTGATTTGCGCGACGGCAACCAGGCATTGGTAACACCGATGGGTATTCCGGAAAAAATTCGCTTTTTCCACACTTTGGTAGATTGCGGCTTTAAGGAAATCGAGGTTGGCTTTCCTTCCGCCTCGGAAACAGAGTACGAAATTCTGCGTACCCTGATTGAAGGCGGACATATTCCTGATGACGTAACCGTACAGGTTCTGGTGCAGGCGCGTGAAGAGCTTATCCGCAAAACCTTTGAGGCAGTACGCGGTGCTAAGAATGTTATCATCCATTTTTATAACTCTACTTCAACACTGCAGCGTAAAATTGTTTTTGGCAAGGATATGGACGGTATAACCGATATTGCTGTGCAGGGCGCACGCCTTATCCGCCAGCTGACGGAAGAAGAGGTTGCCCGCAGCGGTATGAATATCCGCTATGAATATTCTCCGGAAAGCTTTTCCGGTACGGAAATAGATTTCTCTGTGGCAATTTGCGAGGCTGTAATGCAGGAAATGGGCTCGACAAAAGAAAACCCGATTATCCTCAACCTGCCCTCTACTGTTGAAATGTGTACGCCGAATACATATGCCGATCAGATTGAATACTTCTGCCGTCATATTAAAAACCGTGAAGCAGCAATAGTCAGCGTGCATCCGCATAATGACCGTGGTACGGGCGTTGCCTGCGCCGAGCTGGCACTTTTGGCCGGTGCGGACCGTATCGAAGGTACGCTGTTCGGTAACGGCGAGCGTACCGGTAACCTGGATATCGTAACTGTAGCCCTCAACATGTTTACGCAAAATGTTGATCCCGAGCTGGATTTCTCGCATATTCTTGACATCAAAAAGGTTTATGAGGAATGCACAAAAATGCATGTGCCTGAGCGTCAGCCGTACGCCGGTGAGCTGGCCTTCACCGCCTTCAGCGGTTCGCATCAGGATGCTATCCGCAAGGGTTATGAATACATGAAAAACAGCGGTACAGAATATTGGGAGGTACCGTATCTGCCGATTAACCCGGCGGATATCCATCGTGAATACGAGCCTGTTATCCGCATTAACAGCCAGTCCGGTAAGGGCGGCGCTGCCTTCGTGCTGCAGCATACCGTCGGCTACAATCTGCCTAAGGAAATGCATCCTGAATTTGGCAATATCGTGAAGGCTGCTGCTGACGAATACGGCGACGAGCTTTCCAGCGAGCAGATTGTGCAGCTCTTCCGCAAGGAATACATCGACTTTGCCGGCAAATATCAGCTGCTGCGTCATCGTTTCACCGAGCTTAATGAAGCTGACGGCAGCATCCACAGCCGTTTTGAAGGTGAAATTGCTGTTGCTGGCGAAAAAAAGAGTGTAGTTGGTGTAGGTAACGGTCCTATCGATGCCTTCTTCCAGGCACTCAACGGTGTCGGAATTAATGGCTACGAATTCGTCAACTATCATGAGCATGCAATTTCCAAGGGTTCTGATGCGAAGGGTATTTGCTACATTGAGCTGAAGCAGAAAAACAATGGCCATATCTTCGGTGTAGGCATTCACTCCAACATCAACGTGGCAGCGCTGCGTGGCATCATCTGCGCTATCAACCGCGCGGAGAAGTGATTAGTGATTAATAGTTATCAGTGAATAGTGTTTAGTGGTTAGTAAACAGTTGGCAGTACGGGGTAAAGAGAAAATATATTAGAAAATCGCCCCTGTATATATTATTTTGCTAAGGGCCGGCGCCAGAAAAACAGATAAGCCGGCTTTGATAACATCCAAAATAAGGGAAAGATTTTTTGGAAAAATAAGGGAAAGAACTAAAAATAAGGGAAAGAAGCAAGCGCCGTCGGCCGTAAGGCAGGCGGCGATTTGCGCATTACAGAACAATATTTCCTTAAATAAAATTGTGGAGCAGGCTTTGCAGCGTTTTTTGATGCTGGAAAATTAAATATATAAAAAATTTTTATAGCTGTATGATAGCTGGCGAGCTATATTACGTCAGAGCAAGAATATAGTTGTAGGTTAGTTGACGTGTAATCACAATATAATAATGCTTTAATCATTAAGGACTTCATTGTAAGAGAATGGAGTCTTTTTTTATTTATCAGGTGCCTTAGGCACCTGCAAGCCAAAAGTACTCGATGTACTTTTGCTTGACGGGGGGGGACAATGTGCTATAATTCTAGCAGTGACTAATTATGTAATTAAAGTTATTGTAAAATAAGAAAAAAGCCAATATACATAATTAACAATTTAGAGAGTTTCTCATCTAAGTATTTTTTTCTTTGAGGAACTGCAAACACTGCATGATATATTGCTATAAAATTTAAGAACCTAACGAGAGAAAAAGAGAATAAAAGCGTATCAGGTGTATTTATACTTAATAGGTAAACAGGTGCAAAACCTGTGCTGTCCCGCAGCTGTAATGTGGAGCTGGCCTTATATAGTCACTGGGAAACCGGGAAGACAAGGCTGGCAGTGAAGCAGAGCCAGAAGAACTGCCTGATATAGGGCCTTTCAACAACCTGCGATGGACAGGGGTGTGCTTTCCCGGGGATAAGTGCGTCTTGCTGTCACAGTACGGCAAGGCGCTTTTATTTTGACTGCAATATTTGTATGAAGTATATTTATTATTCTTGCATATTAACATCTGACAAGCGGAACAAGGATAGCTTGGTCAGATGCTTTTATGAAAATAAATTTTTTCCCAGTATGCTCAAATATTACGAGAGAAAGGAGGAGCTATGAAAAGGATATTTATGCTGCTGACCTTAATTTTGGCGCTGATGTGCCCAGCACTTGCCGGTGCTTCTGAGATATCAAGCGACAAAATGATTTTGGACTGGACAACATCCAAGGTATGGGTCAACGGCGGCGAACTGTGTGTAACAGGTACCTTTGTCAACAAGCGCAGTGATTTGACCATCACCAAGCTGAATGACTTTATTATGCGTGTTACCTACACAGATAAAAATGGTGAGCAGAAGCAGTTTACCGGCAGACCGGTAAAGTTTCCGCTGTGCAAGATTCCTGCCAGAGGTTCACGTAAGCTGAATCTTAATTTTGGCAAATTTGCTGACGAAAGCGTTGGCAACTGGGTAACGGCGCAGACCTATACGTTTACGTATATTAACGGTGCGCGGTTCTGATAATGTTTTTGATGAGTATTAGGCGTTGAGTTTGCAAGAAACTCAAATTTTACAGAAAGTGGTGTATGAGTAACATGAAGAGAAGATATACAGCTGCGGCTGCTATGATGATGGTAATGGGCCTGTGCGCAAGCGCAAGCGCAGCATTTGACGAAAACCTGAACAGCTATACCTTAGATAGCATGATTGTAGAGGCTGATGCGACAAAAAATAAATTTGGTGATACTGTTACTGAGCAGTCTTACTATCGTACCGGCGGTGACGTTAAGGTTATCACCCGCGAAGAGATTGAAAAACGTCATTATACTGATGTAACGGAAGCAATTAAACGTATTCCTGGCGTAAGTTTTCAGAACTGTGGTTATCGTGGCGGTGAATATGGTTTTAACTCCTACAATAATAGTATGGCAATTAATGGTGATACTCGAGTAATTATTTTAGTTGATGGTCGCCGTGTAGATAATTCTACTAGTACACGTTTTGGTAGCACGACAAATGGTGGCACAAGAACTATGGCAGACCTTAACCAAATTATTAATGTTGAAGCTATTGATAAAATTGAAGTTATCAAAGGACCTGGCGCATCTGTGTATGGTGCTGATGCTACTGGTGGTGTAATCAATATCATTACTCGTAAAGGTGGCGTAGAAAACAAAGGTACAATTGATTTAGCAACAGGTTCTTGGCATAAGCATGTTTATAATATCAGTTATGCTGGTAGTGCTGGTGATGATAAATCTTGGCATTATTTTGTATCTGCTACAAGAAATATGGCTAGTAATAGCAAATATAAGGACGGTGTAACTGGTAACAATTATACTTACGAAGGTACTAATTATAAAGAAGAAGGTGTGAACCTTCGTGTTGATAAAGACTTCAATGATAAACAAAATTTGAAAATCTGGTATGATCATCAAAATGGTAAAGATGGCTATCCTATTACTGCCCGTAATTATAAATATTGGAGCCAGGAAGGCTGGGATCAGACTCTTGACAATGTTAATAATAAAGTTCCTGTAAAAGATAATCCTGGCTATCGCAATTTATTTTCTTTAGATGCTTTGGCTGGTTCCTACAACTCGTACAAGAGTAATGATATAGACATTTCTTATACTTTTGATAAGGATAATGGTATGGATAGCTTCATCCGTATATATGATCAAAACCATCATTATTGGGGTAAGGATATCTATCCTGATTGGGTAAAAGGATGGGGATTCCCTGGTAACCCCAATTTTAATGATTTTATGGAGTCACAGGGACCATTTGATATGTCGCCAACGAGAATCCGCGATGAAAAGAATCGTGGTATTCAATTACAATATGGAAAATCTGTTGGCGTAAATGATTTGTTAGCTTCTGTAACTTATGATAAAGCAAAAACATTTACGAATTCTTATAAGAGGGCTTCCAATGTATGGAAAACTTCTAAGGTTGAACGTGATAGTATTTTAGGATTTATTCAAGATAAAATTCACATCAATGATAAGTGGGATATTACACCTGCTATCAGATACTCACATTATGGTACATATGATAACACAGCTGAAGATGGTTCAACTAGCAGTGTTAACAATAGCTCTTCTTCTACAATTACGCCGACTATTAATACTCAATATGCTTTTGACGATACTATGAGTGCTTATTTTGGTTGGACAAAGATTTATCGTCCTGTTAAAGCTGGTGATCTGACATTACAAGATAAAAATTTATGGAATGGTATGAAATTAGAGGATGAGAAAGGTGACGTATGGACTTTCGGTGTCCGTAAGGATTTGTCAGATAAGACTAGTGTAGCTGTACATTATGATTGGACGGAAATGTCTAATGCAGTAACTAGTTATTCTGTAATGACTAAAATCGTTAATAATGTTCCTGAATACGAAAACAGAGCTGTCAATGCAAGGGAAACAAAGAAATCATTTAATGTTACCGCTGACCATCGTTTTGATGATCATTGGAATTTGAGTTTAAGTTACAGTCATATGAAAGATAAGTGGAAAGCTAAAGCTGGCATGGATTTTGACCCGAATATCAGTTTAGATAAGAATAGAAACGTTAATGCTTTGATTAACTCTTATCGTCCTGCTAACTATTATAGTGCTAACCTTTCTTATGAAAATGGTAGATGGTATACTGGACTGTTAGCAAACTTGTATAGTGGCTGTGATACATCATTGTATACGGACAGCAGCTTCTTGGTATTAGATTGGAATCTCAACTATGAAGTAAATAAAGATTTAACTGCGTATGTAACTGTAAGTAACTTAACCAATGAAGCTTATGAAAATACTGCTTTGTATAATTATGGTCCTGGAGCTGCTCCGCAACCTGGCCGCTGCATCATGGTTGGTATGAAATACAGCTTCTAACCCCTTAATTAAATAACACTCTATATTAAAGTTTAATCATACTCCATCTCACTTCGGTAAAGCACTACTGCTATTTTTAGTGGTAGTGCTTTGCTACAAAAAAAGCATTATGCTAACAGTTTATGAGTTAACATAATGCTAAATATTATTCTAGTTCTTGTAGAAGATAGTTTTTTATATCGGTTATGTGTTGACGGAAGTAATTTTTGTTTACAGCTTCATAAGAGAGAATGCGTTTTAATTTTCTTTCTAACTCAGCTATGAGATGCTTATTTTTTATAATGTAGATTTGTGCATTATAGCCTAAATATTCACGAGCAATATACTTATCAGTTATAGGAATAACATCGCTAATGAAAAAAATAGATTTTGTCGTTGTTTTGCCTAAATGGTAAAAACAGGAACGAATGTGTCTGGTGTCAGATTCAAGGTAACTCATAATTCTTGCCTTGGCTTTTTCATCTCTGTGCTCCCAATTACCAACGGGAATTGCCCAATACAAATTAGGATTCTCTTTTGCTGGCAATAAACAGACTATAGGGCGTTCTTTGGCATCATTCCATTGACCACCTAATTTTCTTATTAGTTCATAGAGAGCTGCATCTCCAAAATACATTCCGTTTTTAAACATTAAATTTCTCCATAAATAGCAAAAGCTCCTTTATGGAGCTTTGCTATTTCTACGATGTTTTGGCGCACATCGTGAAGCGTAATTGTAACTACAATGTTAATCCGTACATTGTGAAACGTAATTGTATCATTACGATGTTCTGCGCACATCGTGAGGCGTTCGATATATATAATATCTTCACTAATATTTTATAAGAAAAAAACTTAAATGTCAAGTAGATGATTTGTTGATGCACTTTAATAATTAGTTATAGATTTATCGATGAATTAAAGGAGAGGGGATAGTTTATGCAAAAATGTGTTGTAATTACTACATTAATTATTTTAGGGCTAGCACTCACCGGTTGCGAACGCAACATCTTTACTCTGCCGGTAAAGGAAAACCCAGAAGCGCTATTGCGCTTTAACCAACCGGCAGAATATGCCTATAACCCTGCGCACTATCCGGTAACGATCGAAAATTACAATACTCAGGGCGAGCCTGAGAAGATTACATATACAAAGCCGCCAGAGCGAGTAGTGGCAGTCTGGCAGAACAGCATTGAAACACTGCTGGCTTTGGGTGTGGGTGACCGCATTATTGCCGGCAACGGCGTGCCGGACAAAAAGTTTTTCCGCAAGGAATATCAGGAGCAGTACAGCAAAATACCTTATACCGGACTACAGCTTTTAGACCTGGAAACAACCATGATGCTGAAGCCTGATTTGCTTGTCGGCTGGCATTCTACCTTTGGTCCCAAGGTGTTGCGTACAACCGATTTTTGGCATAAGCGCGGAGTTAATACCTTTATCGCACGCTCGTCTATAGGTGACGGAAAACCGCGTACTCTGCAAAATGAATATAAGGATATTCTTGACTTAGGAAAAATATTTGACAAAAATGAAAGGGCGCAGCAGCTTGTAGGGCAGATGCAGCAGGAGGTTAATTTTGCCATCAGTCATACTGCAGGCTACCAAAAGCGTCCGCGTGCTCTGGTGCTGGAGTTTATGGGCAAGGAGCCGACGGTGTATGGCGAAAAATCTTTGGCTGGCAATATTGTCAAAGAGCTGCACGGTGAACTGCTGGCAGAAAAGCAGCGTGCTATTGGTCTGGAGCAGGTTGTAGAGCTTGATCCGGATGTTATTTTTTTGGTGGTAACGGAATTTAACTACGGACACGAGCAGGATGTACTGGACCGCGTTAACAAGCACAAGGCGCTGAAAAATTTGCGCTGCGTGAAGGAAGGACGTGTTGTAGCCTTGCCGCTGTATGCTATTTACAGCTCAGGCGTGCGTACCTATGATGGCATAAAAATTATTGCGGCCGGAATGTACCAGGATTTGTATAAGGAGAAATGATGATGGTTGATTTTTTGAAGAAGCAGGGGTACCTGTTCATCTGCCTGGGATTGCTTGCTTTGCTGGTAATTGCCTTGTTTTGGGCGTTGTCCATTGGTACAGTTAAGCTGCCGTTGGTAAATATTTATAATACTGTTGTAGAGCAGCTGTTTAGCGGACAGCCAATCGAAGGCGTTGACCGCGGACCGGTGCATGATATTGTCTGGCTGCTGCGCCTGCCGCGTCTGGTACTGGCTGCCTTAGTCGGTATGGGTCTTTCTGTCTGCGGCGTTATCATGCAGGCTGTAGTAAAGAACCCCTTGGCGGACCCCTATATCCTGGGTATTTCCTCCGGTGCTTCGCTGGGTGCGACGGCAGCAATTCTGCTGGGCATCGGCGTAGCGTTGGGTGAAAACTTTGTTGGTATTGCGGCCTTTATCGGTGCCTTTGCCATGTCGCTGGGTGTACTGTTTATCTCTAACCTGGGCGGACGCAGCAATTCCGTTAAGCTGCTTTTGGCAGGCATGGCGCTGAGCGCAGTCTGCGGTGCTTTTTCCAGCTTTATCGTTTACTTTGCCAATAATAAGGAGGGCATGCAGACTATTGCTTACTGGATGATGGGCAGCTTTGCCGGTGCCAAGTGGGAAACACTGGCAGTTATCGGACCAATCGTAGTGTTGGCAGTAATGTTCTTTTGGACGCAGAGCCGTATGCTCAACCTGATGCTTTTAGGTGATGAATCTGCGTTGACCTTGGGAACTGATTTACATATTTACAGACAGATTTATCTGCTTGTAAGCTCTCTTATCGTAGGCTTTGTAGTATACGCTGCAGGTATGGTTGGCTTTGTCGGCTTGGTAGTACCGCACGTTATCCGTATGCTGGTAGGGACCGACCATAAAAAACTGATACCTGTTTCCTCTTTAACCGGTGCTGTATTTTTGGTAATTGCGGATGGTCTTTGCCGCGTAATTATTCCGCGCACCGAGCTGCCGATCGGTATTTTGATATCCTTAATCGGCGCGCCCTGCTTCGTTTACCTGATGATTAAGAAAACCTATGGCTTTGGAGGTAACTGATAATGGAGATTTTAGCAGAAGCAGTAAAAATGGCCTTCGGACCAAAGGAAATTCTTAAGGGAATAGATTTCAGCCTGCATAATAAGGAATTTGTAGGCATTATCGGGCCTAACGGCAGCGGTAAGAGTACCTTTCTGAAATGCGTTTACCGTGTGCAGAAGCCTACGGATGGTAAAATTACCTTTAATGGAACGCCGTTGGATGAGCTATCCTATCGTGAATCGGCACTGCAGCTGGCGGTAGTAGCACAGCATAATGTTTACAGCTTTGATTTTTCGGTGTTGGAGGTTGTGCTGATGGGACGTTCGCCGCACAAGAAAATGCTGGAGCGTGATAATCTCAACGATTATCGCATCGCACGCGAAGCGTTGGCGACTGTAGGCCTGGCGGACTTCGAAGAACGCAGTTTTGCTACCTTGAGCGGTGGCGAGCAGCAGCGTGTAATTTTGGCGCGGGCACTGACGCAGCAGACGGAATGCCTGGTGCTGGATGAGCCGACAAACCATCTGGATATCAAGTACCAGCTGCAGATTATGGATATTGTAAAATCACTTGATTTGACCGTTGTGGCAGCAGTACATGATCTGAATATCGCAGCGATGTACTGTGACCGTTTGGTAGCAATTAAGGAGGGACAGATTGTTGGCATGGGAACTCCGCGTGAGCTGCTGACGGAAAAGTTTATTTATGATATGTATGAGGTACGCTGCAGAGTGGATGAGGAAAAGTCTACGGGACGTATAAATATTGTGTATCTGCCTCAACATTGGCAGTAGGACGGCGGCGGATAAGGCGCCATCTGCGGCTTCACCGCTCCTCGACGTACTTCTAGTACGCCGTCGTCGAGCTTTAACCACATATGCCACCTTCTGCGCCGCCTAGCGTGAAAATAAGGTTTGAATAGAACGGCGGCGGATAAGTCGCCATCTGCACTATAATATTTTTTTGTTCAAGGAGGGTAAAAAATGAAAAAGCTATTATTGATTCCGGCGTTCATGACAATGTTCTTTGTCGGCACCGTCGCAGTTTCTGCTGCCTTCGCTGCTCAGCCTGCACCGCCGCAGAAAAGCAAAATGATGCTGCTGCCGCCCAAAGACGGCAAGCATCCGCCGATGCCACCGCGTATGCGCCGGCCACAGCTTTCCAATGCAGAGGCTGCGGAAAAACTGCAGTCCGCATACGGCTACCGTTATTCTGATATGCTGCGACTGTTGAATATCGGCCATAGCTATGGCGATATGAACACAGCCTGCTTGTATGCGTATCTGTCCGGTGAGCCGGTAGAAAAGGTGCTGCAGCTGCGTCAGCCTGCAACCTGGGGCAGGGTGCGTGCGCAGCTAGGGCTGACGCCTAAGCTGTATGCCGAAAAATATATGGAGTATCAGGCAAGCTATCTGCCTGCCGACAGCCTGGTAGACAGAGAAACGGCGCTGAAATATCTGCGACAGGGTTATCCGCTGGGCGATATTCAGCAGGCTGCCAAGCTGGCCAAGGAGAGCGGCAAAACTTTGGCACAGGTATTGCCTATGCGCACTGTTACCTGTGATTGGCAGCAGGTTAAGGAAAAGCTGGGCTTGCAGCAGGAACAAAAACAGGACCAGCCTTTCGCCTTCAGAGGACGCGGCCAGCGTAGCGGCGCAGGCTTTGCCGGCTTGCATACACGCAACATGACAGCAGAAAGAGCTGTAAAGATTTTCCACGCTGATTATCTTTTTGATGAAGCAGAGCTGCTGCCGCTATATGAAAAGTATGGCTTTGAAGGCTTGGAGGATATCTGCCTGCATGCCTACATGAGTAAAAAGACACTGCAGGAAATTATTGACCTGCGCGATAAATATTCTTGGGAGCGTATGAAGTATGTGCTTGGCTTGACACCGCAGGTATATTTTGACCGCTGCGTGGATTATCAGGCACGACGTCTGGCAGAACGCATGGATATCCCGCAGAAGGTAACGAAGAAGTATATGCATATGGGCTACGCAATGCATCATATCAACAGTTCTTATCTGCTTGCACAAAAGGCCGGTCTGGATATTAAGGATGTTATTGATTTGAAGACGCCGAAGAATTCCTGGCAGGATGTGGCGCTGAAAATCGGTCTGACTGTTGAAGATTGCCGAGAGGTTAAGAACAAAATCAGTAAGGACTTTGGGAGGCATGAATGAAACGTATAGTAATTTTACGTTGCTTGCGTTCCAATAATGTATGTACCGGTGCAGCCTGCATGCGTGCTTTTAATACAAAAAGCGGTGCCTTCGCCAGATATGGCGAGGAACCGCTGGAGCTGGAGGCTTATTGGAGCTGCAACGGCTGCGGTGACTGCCGTTTTGAGCATCAGGCCGGCATTGAAGAAAAGCTGGAGCGTATCATCGGCCTTAAGCCGGATGCTGTGCATGTTGGCGTTTGTGTTAAGCACCGCACGCAGGATGGCCAGGTTGTTACCTGCAAAACTATTGAAGAAATTTGCGAGCGCTTGGAGGCTGCGGGACTGACAATTGTGGAAGGTACGCACTGATAGATGTACTTAGATTTGCAGAATACAAGACCTACAATGAAGCCGAAATTATGGCGTTATATAGTAGTGTTGGCTGGAGTAATTATACCAATAATCCGGCAATGCTAAGAAAAGCTTATAAGAATTCACTTTATGTTTTAGCTGCTTATGCTGATGGAAAGCTTGTGGGGATACTCCGTGCTGTCGGTGATGGTGCTTCTGTGGTTTTTCTGCAGGATTTAATAGTGCTGCCGGAATTTCAGCGTCATGGCATTGGTTCACAGCTTATGCGGAAGGTTATGGAAAAGTATGCCGATGTCTATCAACTGCAGCTCCTTACAGAAGCAAGTGAAAAAAATATTGCTTTTTATGAATTCCTTGGGTTAAAAAGAGTCGAAAAGTATGGTTGCTGCGCTTTTATAAGATGAGGATGTTAACATCGGTTATAAGCTGTAATCAATATAACACTATTGCAACAAATCTAAGCAAATTAGATAATTTTTGCAAACTTTAGCAGGAGTTTTCGTTCCTATAGCGAAATATAAGAATAAAGGGATAAAGCCCGAGCCCTTGATAGAAAAATGGTAGCACCGAAGCAATTTGGCGACATACCAAAGGAGGCATTGATTATGAGTGTAAACGTAAAAGGCAGAAACATTGATGTGACCCCGGCTCTGAAAGAGTATGTGGAGAAAAAAATTACCAAGGTTACTAAGCAGTTTAAGACTGTTGGTGACATTTCTGCAGTACTGAAGGTTGAGAAAGGTAACCATATTGTAGAAATTACGGTTCCTGCAAGCGGCATTTTGCTGAGAGCACAGGAAACCACGAAAGATATGTATTCATCCATTGATTTGGTTGTAGAGAAAATTGAACGTCAGATTCACAAATATAAAACTCGTCTGATGAAGAGAAAATACAGCAACTTTGCTGATACCGCTGTTCCTGCTCCGGCACCTGCTACGGAAGCTGCTGACGATGGCGAATTCGAAATCATTAAGAATAAACGCTTCATCATGCATCCGATGACTCCGGAAGAAGCAATCCTGCAAATGAATCTGTTGAATCACGATTTCTTCGTATTCTACGATCCCGATCTGGGTGCTACCAATGTAGTTTACCGCCGTAAGGATGGCAAATACGGCTTGCTGAGCCCGGAACTGAAATAAGTGAATATTTTAACCTAAACTTCACAAAAAAGCACAGGATTTGCTCCTGTGCTTTTTGCTTTTTAAGAGAGATTCTGTTATAATTTAAAATTAGGTGTATAGTCTTTTCAAACACCATAATTTTAAGGAGTGATCGTGTTGCTCGAAGGCATTTTAAAGAAAATTTTTGGTGACCCCAACGAAAAAGAAATCAAGAATATTCGTGTAATCGTAGATAAGATTAATAGTCTTGAAAAGGATATGGAAAGTCTTAGCTCTGCCAATTTGGCAGCCAAGACCAGCGAATTTAAAGTACGTTTGCAAAAGGGCGAAACTCTGGACGATATCCTTCCGGAAGCATTTGCCGTTGTCCGTGAAGCTTCCAGACGTGTTACCGGCATGCGTCATTTTGATGTGCAGTTAATCGGTGGCGTAGTGCTCCATCGCGGCAAAATTGCCGAGATGCGTACCGGCGAAGGTAAAACTCTGGTAGCTACTGCGCCTGTATATCTGAACGCACTGACCGGCAAGGGCGTGCATGTTGTAACTGTTAATGATTATCTGGCACGCCGTGACAGCGAGGATATGGGCCGTATTTACAAGTTCCTCGGTCTGTCTGTAGGTCTGATTGTGCATGATATGGATTTCCCAGATCGTAAGGCTGCTTATGCTGCAGATATTACTTACGGTACAAATAACGAATTCGGCTTTGACTATCTGCGTGATAACATGGTAGTTGATGAAAATCAGATGGTTCAGCGTGAGCTGAATTACTGTATTGTCGATGAGGTCGACAGTATCCTGATTGACGAAGCGCGTACCCCGCTGATTATCTCCGGCCCCGGTGAAAAATCCACCGAGCTGTATCAGGTTCTGGCCCGTGTTGTTGCCAACATGGAAGAGGGCGAGGATTACACTGTTGATGAAAAACAAAAACAGGTAGCACCTACCGAAAAGGGTATTGCCAAGGCAGAAAAAATGCTGGGCATCGGCAACCTGTATGACAATGAGCATGGTGTGGACTACTCTCACCAGATTATGTGCGCTCTGAAGGCTAAGGCTTTGATGCACCGCGACCGCGATTATGTGGTTAAGGATGGTCAGGTTATCATCGTTGATGAATTTACCGGCCGTCTGATGTTCGGCCGTCGTTTCTCCGAAGGCCTGCATCAGGCTATCGAAGCTAAGGAAGGCGTAAAGGTAGAACGCGAAAGCCAGACACTGGCAACTATTACCTTCCAGAACTACTTCCGTATGTACAAAAAGCTCGCCGGCATGACCGGTACCGCTAAGACCGAGGAGCAGGAGTTCCAGAAAATTTATAATCTGCCGGTTGTTGTTGTACCTACCAATAAGCCGATGATCCGTATTGACTATCCTGATGTTATCTATAAAACACGTATTGCCAAATACAAGGCAGCAGTCAACGAGATTGAAGAATGCCATAAGTCCGGCCGTCCGGTACTGGTTGGTACTACTTCCATCGCTCAATCCGAAGAGCTGAGCGCTATGCTTAAACGCCGCAACATTCCGCATAACGTGCTGAATGCGAAGTACCATGAAAAAGAGGCTGAGATTATTTCTCATGCAGGCCAATACGGTGCTGTAACCATTGCTACCAACATGGCAGGCCGTGGTACCGATATTACCTTGGGTGAAGGCGTTCCTGAATTGGGTGGTCTGCATATCATCGGTACCGAGCGTCATGAAAGCCGTCGTATCGATAACCAGCTGCGTGGCCGTTGCGCCCGTCAGGGTGACCCCGGTTCCTCCAAGTTCTTCCTGAGCCTGGAGGATGATCTGATGCGTTTGTTCGGCAGTGATAATATTGCCGGCATTATGGACAAGCTGGGCATGGAGGACGATGAGCCGATTGAACACAGCCTTGTTACCAAGTCCATTGAAAATGCGCAGAAGAAGGTTGAAGCACGTAACTTCAGCATTCGTAAGCACGTTCTCGAATATGACGATGTTATGAATCAGCAGCGTGAGGTTATTTACTCTCAGCGTCATAAAATCCTGCATCAGGAAAATCTTAAGGATACCATCAAGGAAATGGTTGATGAAACCGTTGAACGTACTATGACCATGTACGCACCGCCTGAGGTTTACTCTGAGGATTGGGATCTGCAGGCTCTGATTAACTACGCTGAGGATTTCTATGCTCCGCGTGGTCTGCTGACCGTAGATTATCTGCAAAACCTCAGCCGTGAAGAGCTGGCTGAATATCTGCAGAAGGTTGCTGATGACAACTACCAGGCACGTGAGGACGCAATTGGTCCTGAGCTGATGCGCGAGCTGGAAAACCTGGTTATGCTGAAGGTTGTAGACAACCACTGGATGGAGCATCTGGATGCTATGGATATGCTGCGTGAGGGCGTTGGCCTACGTGCATATGGCCAGAAGGATCCGCTGGTTGAGTACAAATTTGAAGCCTACGATATGTTTGAAGCCATGATGGAGGCTATCAAGGAAGACGTTGTTCGTTACATTTACCGCGTCAATGTTATTACCCAGCCGCAGGTTGAAGACCCGCTGGAAAATGCTTCCACCAATAACCCGACTCCCGAGGGTGACGAGGGTAATTTGAAAGCTGAACCCAAGAAATAATTTTTAAGTCAGCAGCCTTGGCTGCTGACTTACTTAGCCTTGTTTGCAAGAACTCGGCAAAACGGCTGAGGCCGTAAATAACTAATATTTGCTACACGAAAGGTTGTGAGGAATTTTGTTGATTGAAGAATATAAGCCTGAAATTACAAATCTGCAAGCAAAATTAGAGGAAATGAGGGGATCTCTTTGACATCGCTGTCAAAGAAGATCGTATTGCAGAATTAGAACATAAAATGGGTGATCCTACTTTTTGGGATGATCCGGAAAAGGCACAAAAAACTGCGCAGGATGTTAACAGCTTAAAGGAAGAGGTTGACGGTTTCCATAAATTAAGCGCAGGTGTTGATGATTTGGAAGCTTTGCAGGAGATGGCTGCCGAAGAAAATGATGAAAGCCTGCTTCCTGAAATGGATGAGCTGCTGGCAAAATGCCGCAGCGAGCTGGAGCATTTGGAATTAGGTATGCTGCTCAGCGGTGAATATGATGCCAATAATGCTATCCTGACACTGCATGCAGGTGCCGGCGGCACCGAAGCGCAGGATTGGACCAGCATGCTGCTGCGTATGTTTACCCGCTTTGCGGAGCAAAACGGTTTTGCGTTGGAAATGCTCGACTATCAGCCGGGTGATGAGGCCGGTGTAAAAAGTGCTACTATCCAGGTTAACGGCCATAATGCTTATGGCTTCTTGCGCTCTGAAAAGGGTGTACACCGCCTGGTGCGCATTTCTCCGTTTGATGCCAATGCTCGTCGTCACACCTCCTTTGCTGCGGTAGACGTAATGCCGGAGCTGGATGATACTGTTGATGTAAATATTAATATGGATGAGGTGCGCGTCGATGTTTACCGTTCCAGCGGTGCCGGCGGCCAGCATATCAACAAGACGTCATCGGCCATCCGTATTACGCATTTGCCGACGAATATTGTTGTTCAATGTCAGAATGAGAGATCCCAGCATATGAATAAGGATAAAGCCATGCAGATGCTGAAAGCCAAACTGTATTTGCTGAAACAGCAGGAGAATCAGGAGAAGCTTTCAGGTATCCGCGGTGAGGTTAAGGATAATGCCTGGGGCAGCCAGATCCGTTCATATGTGATGCAGCCATATAAGCTGGTCAAGGACCATCGTACAGGTGCTGAGAGCAGCAACGTAGATGCGGTCATGGATGGAGATATTGATCTTTTTATCAATGCCTACTTGAAATGGAACAATCTTTTAAAAAATCAGCCGCAGGAACAATAAAATAGTTGCAATGGGGGATAATTTGTGCTACTATCGTTCTAGTAAAAACAAGTGTATTTCCTATGCGAACAAAAGGTGGAATTTATGGATAAAAGTGGCAAATATTACATTGTAAAGGAACGGGCATTGCCTGAAGTTTTACTGAAGGTTGTGGAGGCAAAGCGTCTGATCGATTC
>ENA-OQLC01000155-OQLC01000155.1-human-gut-metagenome-genome-assembly--contig:-NODE-155-length-52253-cov-5.854071_pt1 | contig 52253 bp, 46 predicted proteins | sample MGYA00242653_ERZ504807 | MGnify/ENA primary metagenome ERZ504807 (study PRJEB26092, sample SAMD00036381) | human gut metagenome | host: Homo sapiens | study: EMG produced TPA metagenomics assembly of... | reverse complement strand
TACTCCCAGCGGCCAGAAGAATGGGTGCCAGAAGCAGCCACATTTGAGACCGCCAAGAGCTATCGGGAGAAGAAGGCCATGCCGCTGATCCAGAAGTTGGTGAAGGTACTCTTTGCCCTCCATCGGAAGTACTGGGAGGTTAAGAACGAGAGGGATAAGTACCAGTATTTCTATCAGGACGAGAAGAAAGCTACCCGCCATTTGAGCCAGCAGCTGGAACAGGTAAAAGCTGAGAATTCGCAGCTCTATGCGATGAAACGTGATTTCAGGCGAGTATGGAACTATTTCGGTGCCGAAAAGATGCAGCAGGTCATTGGGTTTATGAGGGAGCAGGAGCAGACCACAGATAGGAGCCAGAAGAAGAACAGGCAGAACAGCGTAGAACTGTAAGCATAGTAGACCCCCGCCAGCGGATGTTGGCGGGGGCTGCCATATGGAAAGTCGGATAATTAAAGCTTCCGCAGCAAATTGTTTGTAAAAATGACGATGAATTGTTTTGCATGGACTTGACGTGTTAAATGAAAAACAATATAATCAATACTGAGAAAGTTTAACTGTTACAGCATACTGTACGAACGATAACAGGAGGAAGAGCAATGAACCAGAGCTCCTGCTTTCAGAATAGCCTTGTGGATTTATCAAATGCTCCTTGGACAATGCACGAATTCTTTGCGGGAAGTGGATTGGTAGCATATGGTTTGAAAGGTATGTTCACACCGATTTGGGCTAATGATATTAGTGAACAGAAGGCAGCCGTATACAAAGAGAATTTTGGTGATGGTTATTTTAAACTTGATGATATAAAAAATATAAATGGGAAAAATCTTCCATTTGCGAATCTCTCGTGGGCAAGTTTTCCGTGCCAAGATTTGTCTTTAGCAGGATCTTTAGGTGGAATTCATGCATCACGTAGTGGATTGGTATGGGAATGGCTACGTGTTTTAGATGAAATGCCTAATAAGCCCAAAATTTTACTGTTGGAGAATGTTCTAGGATTGCTGTCAACTAATGGTGGAGACAATTATAGGGCTCTCCATATGTCATTAGTGGAGCGTGGATACCGTTGTGGAGCAATCGTATTAAATGCATCTCATTTTGTGCCGCAGTCAAGACCGAGGGTTTTTGTCATAGCGGTTCAAAAGGAATGCGAGATTCCGAAAGAAATAGTTCGGAATGAACCCTGCTGGCTTCATAATAAAGTGGCAGTAAAGCTTGGGAAAAATCTTCCGGACTGGATTTGGTGGTATACAGAAAAACCCGCTCGAAGAAAATTGATGCTTAAAGATGTTGTGGAAGAACAAACTCAATTCGATAAAGATGAAGCGCTAAGATTAGTGCCTCCAAAGCATCAGCAAAAACTTGATATGTTAGATACAGTGTATGCTACTGGATATAGGCGCACTCGCAATGGAAAACAACAACTGGAACTTCGATTTGATGGAATTGCTGGATGTCTTCGAACACCAGAAGGTGGAAGCAGTAAGCAATATTTGGTGGTAAAAAAAGATGGGACAGTGCATGCTAGACTGCTAACAGTGCGTGAAACGGCACGTCTTATGGGAGCACCAGATAGCTTTAAATTACCAGGAAGCCAAAATGATGGATATAAGGCGATGGGGGATGCAGTGGCAAAACCGGTTGCTGAATTTTTGGGAAAGCGGTTTTTAGCTAAGATTGCGGAGGCAGTATATCAATGAAAAGCGCAGAAGATAGATTGGGAGAATTTCAAACACAAAATAATATTGCCACGAAGGGACCACTGTCACTTGTAATACAGTTTACTCGTCTTGTTCGGGATAAAGAATTTCCGTTAAATTCTGATGATTTTCAGACAAGCAGTAAAGGGCAGGTAGCTGGACTTGGTGGGGCAAATTTAAAGAAAATCTTGAAAGAACATGGGATTACACAACAGTTGTCTGCAGAGGGAGGAAGAACAAGCAGAGGCAGCATGGGTCTTATGATAAAATATGTTGACTTCCTCAATGAGTGGCATAAAGAAGAAGCCGTTGATCTTGCTGTCGTAGAAGAATTTTGGGCAGAGCAGGTTCGAGAATATTTTAGAAATCAGCCATTTATATTAACGGCGGATACATCAAAGACAATTGGTGCAAATTTGGATGAATTATTTGAACAGGCAAAGAAGCGACAGAGACAAAACCACGGAACGCAGTACCTTGGAACGGTGCTGCAACATTTGGTGGCAGCTAAATTATGTATGGTTATGCCGGAGGGCTCATTTGAAATCCATGGAGCTTCTGTAGCTGATGCACCGACAGACAGAAATGGTGATTTCGTAATTCAAAATACAATTGTGCATTGTACAACTATGCCGGGAGCACTGTTGATAGAAAAGTGTAAAGCTAATTTGCGAGCAGGATGCCACCCAGTAATTATAACGATTTTTGAGCGAGTTCATACGGCTTTGAATTTGGCAGAGGATGCTGGATTGGCTGGCCGTGTGGAAGTATGGGACGTTCAGCAATTTTTATCATCAAACATATACGAACATAGCTTTTTTGATGAAAGAAAGCGCAATTCAACTCTTTCAGAGATTATTGTGCGATATAACAAGATTGTTCTTGAAGTGGAGAGTGATCCGAGTTTAAGAATTGAATTTGAGACGAGGTGAGAACTCGTCATATCAATCGGAAAGTGGTTTTAAAGAAAATGGCAGGAAAACCGATAGAGGTGTACTCTTTTTTCTCTGGTGCAGGATTTTTTGACTTGGGCTTTGAAGAAGCAGGATTTGATATTGTGTTTGTTAATGAATTTAATAAACAATTTTTGAACGTATATCAATATGCTCGGCGTAATAATGAAAAGTTACCACAGTATGGCTATAGTAATGAGGACATTAGAAATTTTTTATCCGATGAAAATTGGTATAGTAGATTTCCACGGTACAATGACAGGGCGAATAAATTGATAGGATTTATTGGAGGACCACCATGTCCTGATTTCTCTGTTGCGGGAAAAAATGAAGGAGAAACAGGTGTAAATGGGCAGTTAACATCTGTGTATGTTGACTTGATTGTTTGCCGTGAACCGGATTTCTTTGTTTTTGAAAATGTAAAAGGCTTATATAGAACCCAAAAACATCGAGAATTTTATGAGAAGCTAAAGGGCAGACTCGAAAAGAGTGGATATGTCTTATTTGACGCAGTAGAAAACGCTATAGAGTATGGAGCTCCGCAGTATAGAGAGCGGCTGTTTTTGATAGGTTTTAGAAAAAAAGTTTTTGGTAATCAAATCGATTATAAGATTGGAAGCAATCATAAATATAATCTAAATGATATAAATCGATGCTCTTGGCCGAGTACAGCACCTTTTGTGGAAAATGGCAAGCTAAATAAGCCCGCTAATATAATAGAAGAACTTACAGTGCAATATTGGTTTGAGAAGAATGATGTGTTAAATCATCCAAACGAAAAAGATGTTTTTAAAATTAAAAATAGGAGAAAATATTACAATATAGAGGAAGGAGCAGTAAAAGGAAAATCATTTAAGCGGCTACATCGATGGAGATATTCTCCCACAGCAGCATATGGTAATAACGAAGTTCACTTACATCCGTATTTGCCAAGAAGAATTAGTGTTGCGGAAGCACTCGCAATACAATCCCTTCCTGAATGGTTTGAGCTTCCAGAAGAACTGCCGATTTCAAAGAAGTTTAAGACAGTTGGAAATGGTGTGCCGTATTTGTTGGCATACGGAATTGCAGACGAATTATATAAATGGCTGGTGAATAGATAATGGAAGGTCAAGTAGAATTAAAGAAAGATTTGATGACGCTTGAGCCCGAGGAGTTTTATTTTAAGCATATTGTTAAATCTCGAAATTGGTATTTTTCAGAATATCTTCATATTCCTCCGGAAGAAATAGTTGATAAAATGGACTATTTTAAAGAAATAGTGTCAATAAAGTTGGGAATAAGCTTTCACAGTTTGCAAATTGTTGGTAGTGCAAAAGTTGGATATAGCTTGTCTCCGAATAAACTATTTAAACCTTTTCATGATGAAGAACCCAATACGCCTTCCTCTGATATTGATATAGCAATTGTCTCCGAACGATTGTATCAGCATTTTTGGGATGAGGCAAGAAAAAGTAAAAAATTGAAATATAACACGAGATATTATGACCGTATAACAAAATCAATATATAGAGGATATATTAATGAAAAAGATTTGTTGAAAATTGAAGGAGCGGGAAAAGAATGGGAGAATTTGTGCAGACCTATAAATGTTGAATTGCAGGATAAGCTTGGATTTATACATCCTGTTACATATAGAATATATCGAAATTGGGATGATTTACAAGAGTATCAAATAATAGGCATATCAAATGCACGTCGAGTACTGGAGGAAAAGTGAAGTGTTTAATTACACAGACAATAGAAAAAGCATTAAAGACATTTCCAAAATGTTCGAAGAGAAAACATTGATTGTAGATGAATCTTATCAACGTAGGTCAGTTTGGGGAGAAAAAGACAAAGTTCGATTGGTGGAAACTGTCCTTTTAAACTTGATTATTCCAGTATTGTTTTTTTGGAAAGCTGATACAGATGCGGAAACAGGAGAGTCTATTACACATATTGTAGATGGACAGCAGAGGATAAAAGCGCTTTGTTCATTTGTAAACAACGACTTTAAGCTGAAGACGCAGTTCCTTTTGGATAAATCGGCCAAAGAAAAATATGGAAATAAATATTTTAAAGATCTTGAATCTGAGGATAAAAAGAATTTTTGGCTGTATCAGTTAATGGTGATAGATATTGATCCGTCTGCAACAAGAGAAGACATTATTACTATGTTTAACCGGCTTAATTTGACGGATTATAATTTGAATGATCAAGAAAAACGTAATAGTATGTCTGGAGAATTTGCATCTTTAGCGCGAGAATTGTCGGATGCACCAATATGGGAAGAAAGACATTTGTTTACAACAACAGACATTAAACGTATGAAAGATGTGGAATTTTGTGCGTCATTGATTTTGTTATATCGAAATGGTATAATTGATCAAACTGACCAAACTGCATTGAATCAAGCGTATGAGGAACTACAAGCAGGATATAAGGATGCAGAAACAGATAAAGAAGCTATAAATAATGCTATTGAACAGATTTCTCAATTTTTTGTGTCAGATGATGTGACCAAATTTTTAAAGAAAAAAACGCAACTGTATACATTGTTTTCAGTGGTGTTTTATATGCAACGTAATAAAATAGGCATTACAGCTGAAAATTTACAGAATTTGAAAAGTTTTGTTGAGTTGTATGCAGTATTCGACAATGATATGGATTTAACGGGAAATATTACAGACACAGAAAAGAAACTTTTTGATTGGTTAAAAAAATATAAATTGGCATCATCAGAAGGACTAAACAAACATACAAATCGTATGATTCGTTTTAATGTTATGAAAGACTTTTTGTTTGGTTTGGATGAAGAACTAAGAGAAGCGATAAAACCGCTACTAAGTAAAATGCAAGCAGAACGAGAAAAAATGCCGCTAGAGCCAATTGAGAATACAGTGGAATAATTAAGGGTATGGAGATTGAAGTATGTGATACTATCCTGATACTAAAAAATCAGCAAGCCACATCTACCACGGCAATCTCATGGAAAAGTGAACATCCAAGAATAGACTTACTAAACAAATTTGTTTAGTAAAAATCTAAGCTTACCGAGCTCGAGTAATAAAAATTTGCCTTCCGGCTTTTTGAACCTCTCGAAAATAGAACAGAACAACGTAAAAAAAAAAAACAGCCCCGCTTTCAAGATTTTTCGCTTGAAGGCGGGGCTTTTTCGCGTCCAAAGCAACAGAAAAAATAACACCCGAGGCAGGATCAAACCGGTATCACGGTTCCTTTTCCCCTGGGAAAGCCAGAGCTTCCAGCCGGCCCGCGACTTATGAGATCCTCTTGACAAAGTGGAAAGAGGCAGTATAATAAATATGAACATTGTTCATATTGAGGGTGACTACATGAATACGATCGTGACCTCCAAGGAAGAGATCTTAAAAAACAGCCGTGAGCTTATCCGGGAAAAGGGCTGGGCGGCAGTCAGCATCCGTTCTGTCGCCTCGGCATGTGGGGTCTCGGTCGGCTCGATCTACAACTATTATGACTCCAAAGCTGAGCTTATCAGCGCCACGGTCGAGAGCGTCTGGTGCGAAATTTTCCACCGCCCGCAGGACGAGGCCGTGTTTCAGGACGTGCAGACCTGTGTCAAATGGATGTACGAGCGCATGGCCTACGGCGATGAGCAGTATCCCGGATTCTTCACACTGCACTCTCTCGGCTTTATGCAGGAGGAGAAGGCCGATGGCAAACGGCACATGCAGCGAATCTGGCACCATATCTTAAACGGTCTGTGTACGGTGCTGCAACAGGATACCAAGATCCGTCCGGGCGCTTTTAATGAGCAATTCACCGTTGAAAAATTTGCCGATGTTCTGTTTTCGCTTATGCTGTCTGCTTTGCTGCGGCAGGACTACGACCCCGCCGCTGTGCTGGAGATCGTGCGCAGGACCTTATATTGACCGCATTTTCTTCCCACACTGCTGTGGGAATTTTATAGCGTCCAAATTGAACACTGTTCACTCAAAGGGGATGCTCATAGGAAAGCTCATCGCAGTATCCTGTTGCTGCTTGCCTGCCTTGTGTGGAACACTGCCAGCTTCAATATCCTGCGCTTTGGATGCAGCTATGCCAAACAAGCCCCTGATGACCGTAAAAACTAGGACGACCCTGCAAAAAATGCAGTGTTACAATAAATTTGATGTATCGACAAGGAGCAATCAACTATGCAAGCAATCGTAGAAACTGTTTTTGATGCGGTGTATCTGGTATCCGTCATCACCATCGGTATCCTGATGATCCGCGGCTGCAAGGGCAGCCACCAGTTCAAGCTGTTCGGTCTGATGGCTGTCGTTCTGGGTACCGGCGACTCGTTCCATCTGATTCCCCGTGCTCTGGCTCTATGCACCACGGGTCTTGAAAACTTTACCGTTCCCCTGGGTCTGGGGAAGTGGATCACCTCTGTGACAATGACAGTCTTTTATGTGCTGCTGTACTATGTCTGGCGTGAGCGCTACCGGGTCAAGGGCAGCAATGGCCTGACTGCCGCCATCTACGGTCTGGCTGCTGTGCGTGTTATCCTGTGCATGATGCCGCAGAACCAGTGGCTGAGCGACGGATCCCCGCTGTCCTGGGGCATTTACCGTAACATTCCTTTTGCACTGATGGGCCTGCTGATCATCGTGCTGTTCTACCGCAGCGCCAAGGAGCATAACGACTCGGCTTTCCGCTGGATATGGCTGACCATCGTGCTGAGCTTCGGTTTCTACATTCCCGTTGTTCTTTGGGCCAATGCCATCCCCATGATCGGGATGCTGATGATCCCCAAGACCTGCGCCTATGTGTGGACCGTTCTCATCGGCTATTCTGCTATGAAGAAGGAATGTAAGTGATTTGTACACCGTACCGATAAAAAGCAGGGTTATCATTTAAAAGAGAGCCGCATCCTGAACGTCCAAGAATAGGCTTGCCAACAAACCTTCAGCGCCCTGCTTTTTGGCAGAGCGCTTTTATATTGCAAAACTTCGTACGTTCTGTTATAATCAAATCAACAACTGACGAGCAAACGAAAGGTTGTATAGAAAGAAGGCGGGACAGATGTATTTCCAATACGGCGAAGCGGAAACGGCGTATCTGAGCGCAAGAGACGAGCGGATGGCGGCGGTCATCGCACAGGTGGGACACATCGAGAGGGAAGTGGATACCGACCTCTTTTCGGCGGTGGTACACCACATCGTCGGCCAGCAGATCTCCACGAAAGCGCAGGCGACCATCTGGAAGCGGATGCGGGATGAGTTCGGCGCGGTGGATGCAGCTGCCGTCCTCGGAGCTGGGGTTGAGAAGCTGCAGAGCTTCGGCATGACCTTCCGAAAGGCTGAATACATTACGGACTTTGCCCGGAAAATCGAGAGCGGAGAATTTGACCTCGAGGGTATCCGGCAGAGGCCGGACGATGAGGCCATCCGGGAGCTGAGCGGCCTGAAAGGCGTCGGTGTCTGGACGGCAGAGATGATATTGCTCTTCTGTATGCAGCGGCCTGACGTGTTCAGCTACGACGACCTTGCCATCCAGCGTGGGCTGCGGATGGTGTACCATCACCGAAAAATCGACCGGAAGCTGTTCGAAAAGTACCGCCGCCGGTTCAGTCCCTGTTGCAGCGTGGCCAGCCTCTACCTCTGGGCGGCAGCAGGCGGCGCGGTGCCGGGCCTCAAGGACTACGCGCCGACCCAAAAGCCGAAAAGGAAGGGGTGAACCGCCATGACCGATACGATGCATTACGATTCGCCGCTGGGAAAGATATTGCTGGCAGCAGACGAAGAAGGGCTGACCGGAGTATGGCTCGAAACACAGAAGCATTTTGCGGCGAAGCTTCCTCCAGAGCATGAAGAGGGGACAACACCGGTGCTGGGAGACGCCTGCCGCTGGCTGGACGTCTATTTTTCAGGCCGGGAGCCGGACTTTACTCCAAAACTCCATCTTATCGGCTCCGATTTCCGACAGGCGGTGTGGGCGCTGCTGCTGCAGATCCCCTACGGACAGACCAGGACCTACGGCGCACTGGCAAAACAGCTGGCGGAGAAGAACGGCGGAAAGCGCGTCTCCGCGCAGGCTGTGGGCGGCGCGGTGGGGCATAACCCTGTTTCCATCATCGTACCCTGCCATCGGGTGGTGGGCAGCGACGACAGCCTGACCGGCTACGCGGGCGGCATCGACAAGAAGATGCGCTTGCTGACGCTGGAAAACGCGGAGGCGGCAAATCTTTACCGATAACAAAAAGCAGGCCATCCCGGCGGGATGACCTGCTTTTGCTATATGTATCGTTTACTTGTTCTGGATGTACTCGTCGATGGCCTTGGCGGCAGCCTTGCCTGCGCCCATGGCCTTGATGACGGTGGCGGCACCGGTGACGGCGTCACCGCCGGCGTACACGCCCTCGCGGCTGGTCTTGCCCTCGTCGCCTTCGGTGACGATGCAGCCGTGCTTGTTGGTCTCGAGGCCCGGCGTGGTGGAGCGGATGAGGGGGTTGGGGCTGGTACCCAGGCTCATGATGACGGTGTCCACGTCCATCGTGAACTCGCTGCCCTTCTTCTCGATGGGGCGGCGGCGGCCGGAAGCATCCGGCTCACCCAGCTCCATCTCGATGCAGGTGATGGCCTTGACGAAGCCGTTCTCATCGGGCAGAATTTCCACGGGGTTGCAGAGGGTCTTGAAGATAATGCCCTCTTCCTCGGCGTGCTCGACCTCTTCCTTACGGGCAGGCAGCTCAGCCATGCCGCGGCGGTAGACGATGTAGACCGTCTCAGCGCCCAGACGCAGGGCGCTGCGGGCAGCGTCCATTGCCACGTTGCCGCCGCCGACGACGGCGACCTTCCTGCCGGTGCGGATGGGGGTCTTGCTGGTGGGCAGGTAAGCCTTCATCAGGTTGGAGCGGGTGAGGAACTCGTTGGCGGAGTAGACGCCCTTTAGGCTCTCGCCCGGGATGCCCATGAAGCGGGGCAGGCCGGCACCGGAACCCACGAAGACGGCCTCATAGCCGTACTCACCCATCAGCTCGTCGATGGTGAGCACCTTGCCGATGACCATGTTGCACTCGAAATCGACGCCCATCTTCTTGAGGCCGTCGATCTCCTGCTGGACGATGGCCTTGGGCAGACGGAACTCGGGGATGCCGTACATCAGCACGCCGCCTGCGACGTGCAGGGCCTCGTAGACTGTGACCTTATAGCCCAGCTTGGCGAGGTCGCCTGCGGCGGTCAGACCGGCAGGACCCGCGCCGATGATGGCGACCTTGTGGCCGTTGGACTCAGGCACGACGGGGGCAGTGTGGATATTCTCACGGTGCCAGTCGGCCACGAAGCGCTCCAGACGGCCAATGCCGACGGGCTCGTTCTTGATGCCGCGGGTACACTTGCTCTCGCACTGGCTCTCCTGCGGGCAGACGCGGCCGCAGACGGCGGGCAGGGAAGAGGAACGATTGATGACCTGATAGGCGGCTTCGAAGTCACCCTCGGCCACATGGCCGATGAACTCGGGGATGTCGATGCCGACGGGGCAGCCGGTCTGGCAGGGCTTGTTCTTGCAGTGGATGCAGCGCTTGGCCTCGTTCACTGCCATCTCGGCGGTGTAGCCCAGAGCCACTTCCTCAAAATTCTTGTTGCGGACGTTGGGGTCCTGGGTGGGCATGGGACACTTTTTGGGGTCCATATTGAAAGCCATTTTACATTCCCTCCTGAGTCTTGAACAGATTGCAGGCCTTTTCCCGGGCCTTGGCCTCAAAGGGGCGGTACATGGTGCCGCGGGCCATTGCCTCGTCGAAATCCACGAGGTCGCCGTCGAAGTCGGGGCCATCCACGCAGGCGAACTTGGTCTCGCCGCCCACGGTCAGGCGGCAGCCGCCGCACATACCGGTGCCGTCGATCATGATGGGGTTCATGGAGACGATGCTCTTGAGGCCGTGCTTCTGGCAGGTCTTGACCACAAACTTCATCATGATGAGCGGGCCGATGGTGATGACCAGGTCGTACTGGTTGCCGGCAGCCACCAGCTCGTCGAGGGCGGCGGTGACGACGCCCTTGGTGCCGTAGCTGCCATCGTCGGTCATGACCCGCAGCTCGTCGCTGCAGGCCTTGAACTCATCCTCGAGGATGAGCAGGTCCTTGCTGCGGAAGCCGACCACGCTGTGGACGACGCAGCCCTGCTCGTGGAGTTCACGGGCGATGGGCAGTGCAATGGCGCAGCCCACGCCGCCGCCGACGACGCAGACCTTCTTCAGGCCCTCCACCTCGGTGGCGCGGCCCAGCGGGCCGACGAAGTCGTGGACGCTCTGACCCACTTCGAGGCTGTTCAGCTCCATGGTGGTGCCGCCGACGATCTGGAAGATGATGTCCACAGTACCCTTCTCGCGGTCATAGCCTGCGACGGTGAGGGGGATGCGCTCGCTGTCTTCAAACGGGCGCACAATGATAAACTGGCCGGGCTTTGCCTTTTTGGCAATGAGCGGGGCTTCAATGACCATCTTTGTAACGGTGGGGTTCAGCGCCACCTTTTCCGTGATCTTGTACATTGCGTGTGCTCCTTATTCCTATATTCTCCCCTGCATGAAAACACGCCTGTTCCTCGGTGCAGCAGCCCGAAGCGGCAGGCGCGAAAGTTCAGCAACGATTTGACAATCTTAATTATAACGATATTAAGAAAGGAAAGCAATTAAAATTTCTTCGCGTCAGCTGCGGCAAACTTGAACGCTTCCGCAGCTTTGTACGCAGTAGGGGGACGGAAACGTCCCTTTTTTCAAAAAATGCAAATTTGTAGTTGACAAGAGGCGAAAGCTGCGGTATAATAATCGACGTCGCCGGGAACGCACGGCGCGCCACAATGGAATCTGCGGCCGTAGCTCATCTGGTAGAGCGCCACCTTGCCAAGGTGGAGGTAGCGAGTTCGAGCCTCGTCGGCCGCTCCAAAAAACAGTGGAGATTGGTAAACATCAGTTTTCACTTATATGGTGACGTGGCCAAGTGGTAAGGCAAAGGTCTGCAAAACCTTCATTCACCAGTTCAAATCTGGTCGTCACCTCCAAAAGCCTGTGACAAAAAAGATGCCACAGGCTTTTTTCTTTGTTGTAGCGTCGAAAATCAGTGATTTCGCCAACCAATTTTGGACGCGGTTTTACAGTGTTGTCCAATCATTTCAGGGCGGTTTTCCCAACTTGATGCCCACTTTTCCTGCCGTTTTCCGGAATTTGGCAGGGGAGGGGGCAATTTTTTTGAGAAAAAACAGAATAAATCCTGCTGTTTTCAGAATGTTTTCAATTTCCTCGCAGCCAATTTCCTGTTTGCGCGGACATTTTACAACCTCGAAAAAAATATCTCGAAACTGGCGGACCTGCTCGGTCATTCCAGCATCGAGACGACAAGAATTTATATCATGGAATCCGGCGCAGAACATGAGCGTCTACTCAATAAAATGCACCTTCTATTGTAATTTTAACGAAAGCCGAATTCTGTTCCTACTATTAACAAGGGTTGATCCCTGTTGTGCGTCCGGCCGCGTTTTTTGACAAGCAAGGCACAAAAATGGACAGGCAAAAGTCGTTGGGTAAGCGGTCAAAATCCCTGCAAAAATCGGCTGCAGTGAGCCATCTGCACGCACTTTTTGAGCCACCCTGCCGGAGCTTTTGAGCCACCTCGTCGATCACAGTGAGCTACCCTTCGCTATAATGAAGATGGCGCAGGCGACAGTCTGCGACTATTTTCAAAGCGGAGGTGCCGCAAATGACTGATTATCGAGAAATATTGAGGCTGCGTGGCTTGCAATACAGCCAACGTGCCATTGCGCGATCTGTGAGGTGTTCACGAAATACCGTAGAAAAGGTCTTAGCGGCGAGCGCTCAATTACATCTTGCTTGGCCCCTCTTCGACGACGTCACCAACGCCGACCTGGAACGGTTTCTCTTTCCAGACAAGCACAAAGCATCCAGTCAATATGCCGAGTCCGACTACCCGTACAGCCACCGCGAACTGGCCCGGTCGGGTGTGACCCTGACGCTGCTGTGGGAAGAATACTGTGCGAAGTGCCATGAGACCAGTCAGAAGCCGTACATGAGCACCCAGTTTGGCGAACGGTACGTGTTACAACGGCAACTATGCGCATCCAGCACAAGCCGGGAGATGCCATGCAGGTAGATTGGGCTGGAGAAACCATTCTCCTCCAGGACCCGGTCACGGGCGAACAAAGCGCTGCCTATTTGTTTGTTGCCGTTCTGCCATGCAGTTACTACACCTACGCAGAAGCCTGCGATGACATGAAAACTGAGAACTGGCTGAATTGTCATGTCCATGCATTCGACTACTTCGGCGGCGTCGCACGGCTGCTGATTCCTGACAACTGCAAAACGGCCACGCTGTCCAACACCCGGTACGATGTGATTCTGAACCGCAGCTACCAGGAACTGGCCGAGCATTACGGCACCGCAATCGTACCGGCACGTGTCCGCAAGCCGCGGGACAAGAGTTCGGCGGAGGCATCTGTCCGCTTTGCCGAAACGTGGATTGTGGCGGCCCTGCGCGACCGCAAGTTCTTTTCCTTGCGGGAATTGAACGAGGCGGTCGCCCAAAAGCTGGCTGAGTTGAACAGCCGCCCGCTCAAGCAGATGGCTGGCTGCCGCCGCAGCGCCTATCTGGAAGAAGAAAAGCCCTACATGCTGCCGCTGCCTGCCAGTGCATATGAATCGGCTGTCTGGTCGGTTGCCAAAGTCGCCAACGACTATTTTGTTGCGGATGGCAGGAACAAGTATTCTGTTCCCTACAACTTGATTGGCGAACGCGTGGACATCCGCGTGACCAAGGAGGTGTTCTACCTCGGCAGCCGCGTAGCCAGCCACCGCCGGCTGCAGACCCGGCAGCGTGATCCGCTGGTGAAGCGCGAACATATGCCGCCGGAACACCAGAAATATCTCACCTACAACGCCGACGAGTTCAGCCGCTGGGCAATGTCGGTTGGCCCCATGACCGAGAAGGTGGCCGACCACTTTCTGAAGTCCGGTAAGGCAGCCGAGCAAGGTTACAAGGCGTGTGCAGACTTGAGCAAACTGGAACAGCGGTACGGCAAGCAGCGGTTGGAGGCAGCCTGCGGCAAGGCTCTTGCGTACAGCACCGCACCCGCGCTGCGCACCATTGCCAGCATTCTGAAAAACGGCCTGGACAAGCCGGACAAGGCCGAGAGCCAACTGCCGCAGTCCAAAGCCAATAGCTACGGCATTACCCGCGGTGCGGCCTACTTCCGGAAGGGAGGCGACCGCGGATGCTGAACCAGGCAACGATGGACATGCTCACGTCGATGAAGATGACCGCTATGGCAGCGGAGTTCGCCAACCAGTTGAAAGATCCCACGTTCAATGAACTGGGCTTTAAGGAGCGCTTGGGCTTGCTGGTAAGTGCGGAATGGAAGGGCGCGGTGGCCTACGGGTTGGAATTGATGCTGGCGGTGTTTTCCATTGTGCAGGGCATGGTGTCCACTATTATTACCCAATCGGGCAGCTCCGGAATGAGCAGCGTATCGCTGCCGCAGGAGTTGAGCGATGCCATTAACAATGTGGGATTCTGGGATAGCATCCCGCTGTGGGCGGTTACGCTGATCGGTGGGCTGCTGATTACGGTGCTGTCGTTCACGATGATTTTAACCGTCTACGGCAGAATGTTCAGCCTGTGGATGTATGCAGCCATTGCGCCGATTCCGCTGTCTACCTTTGCGGGTGAGGCTACAAGCAGCGTGGGCAAAAACTTCATCCGCAGCTATGCAGGGGTCTGTTTGCAGGGTGTGGTGATTGCACTGTCCTGCATCATTTTCTCCGCCATTTCGTCCAGCCCGCCCGCCGTGGATACCGGTGCATCTGTGGTGACGGCAGTGTGGACGTATGTTGGCGAGTTGGCATTTAACCTGCTGGTGCTGGTGGGCGCCATCAAGGGCTGTGACCGCATCGTCAAAGAAATTATGGGATTGTAAAGGAGTGTTGCCTTATCGAAATCAAAGTACCGAAGGAAGTCCGCGACTACCACGAAAATATCTTTTTCGGGCTGAACACGCGGCAGTTCATCTGCTCGGTGCTGGCGGTCGGCGTAGCGGTGGGCATTTACTTTGCCTTGTAGCCGTATGTCGGCACCGAAGAAATCGGCTGGATGTGCATCTTGGGTGCCGCACCGTTTGCCGCCTGTGGATTCTTTACTTACCACGGCATGACCGCCGAACAGGTGCTTTGGGCATGGTTCAAGTCCGAAATCCTCTGCCCGAAACGCCTTGTGTTCAAGTCCGACAGCTACTATTACGAAGCCATGCAACCCGCCATCCGTGCGGGCACCAAACGAAAGCGAGGGTTGCCTATGAAGAAAAGCGAGGATAACGCTTGATTAAAACCCTGTCAAAAGCGCAGAAGATGGAACGCGAAAAGTTCCGCATTCCGCGCAGTGTACAGGATGCCATTCCCATCCGCAGAATCTTTGCGGATGGGATTTTTCAGGTTGGAAACCAGTATTCCAAAACGTGGTCGTTCACCGACATCAACTACGCCATTGCCGGCAAAGAGGACAAGACCGCCATGTTCCTTGATTACTCGGAACTGCTGAACGCTCTCGACTCCGGCGCGTCGGCAAAAATCACAATTTACAACCGCCGCATCAATAAGGCCGAGTTTGAGCGCAGCGTTCTGCTGCCCGACAGGGGCGACGGCTTGGACGAATACCGTCACGAGTTCAATCAAATGCTCACCGCCCAAGTCACTGGCATCAGCAACAGCATCGTGCGGGAGCGTTATCTGACCGTAAGCGTGGTAAAGCGCAACGCGGACGAAGCCCGCAGCTACTTTGCCCGCGTCGGCACGGATCTGGTGACGCACCTTGCACAGCTTTCCTCGGTAGCAACCGAACTAACGCTGAACGAGCGCCTGCACATTTTCCGCGACTTTTTCAAAGCAGGGGAACAGGCTGCGGCGGAGTTCAATATCCACGAACACGCCAAACGCGGGCAGCATTTCAAGGACTGGTTCTGCCCCGACAGCATGGAGTTTTCCGCCGACCATTTCAAGCTGGATGCCCGCTATGGTCGGGTGCTGTATTTGCAGGACTACGCCAGCTACATCAAGGATAGCTTTGTGTCGGAACTCTGCGACCTTGACCGCGATCTGATGCTGTCCATCGACATCCTGCCGGTACCCACAGACGAAGCCGCCCGCCAGCTGCAAAGCACACTGCTGGGCGTGGAAACGAACGTTGCCAACTGGCAGCGCCGCCAGAACGCCAACAACAATTTTACCGCGACGATTCCTTACGACATGGAGTTGCAGCGCAAGGAAACCAAGGAGATGCTGGACGATCTGACCACCCGCGACCAACGAATGATGTTCGGGCTAGTGACGCTGGTGCATCTGGCTGACAGCAAAGAGCAGCTCGACAGCGACACCGAAACGCTCTACTCCACGGCGCGTAAGCACCTGTGCCAGCTTTCCACGCTGCGCTGGCAGCAGAAGGATGGGCTGGACACGGTGCTGCCCTATGGACTGCGGAAAATCCAAGCCCTGCGCACGCTCACCACCGAAAGCACCGCCGTGCTGATTCCGTTCCGTGCACAGGAAATCATGCAGCCGAACGGTCTGTACTATGGGCAGAACGCCGTCAGCAAGAACATGATCGTGGCAGATCGCCGCTTGCTGCTGAACGGCAACAGTTTTCGTTTGGGCGTGTCCGGTTCCGGCAAAAGCATGAGCGCCAAGGAAGAAATCGTGCAGATCGCGCTTTCCACCGAGGATGACATTCTCATCCTCGACCCGGAGTCGGAGTTCGGCTATCTGACCGAAGCCCTTGGCGGTGAAGTCATCCGCATTTCGGCCACGTCTGACACCCACATCAATGCGCTGGACATGGACCGTGCCTACGGTGACGAGCGAAACCCGATCGTGTCTAAATCCGAGTTTGTGCTGTCACTGTTTGAGCAGCTGATCGGTGACGGCATGGTGACGGCGAAAGAAAAGTCCATCCTCGGCCGCTGCACCGAGCAGGTGTACCTGCCCTACATTCGCAACGGCTATAAAGGCACACCGCCTACGCTGCAGGACTTTTACCGTTTGCTCCAGATGCAGCCCGAACCCGAAGCACAGGGGCTGGCGCTTTCGTCCGAGTTGTTCATTACCGGCACACTGAACACCTTTGCCCGGCACACCAATGTGGACACACAGGCGCGGATCATTGCCTACGACATCCGCGAATTGGGTGAGCAGCTTATGCCGCTGGGGATGCTGGTGACGCTGGATGCGATTTACAACCGCGTGATTCAGAACTGGAAAAAGGGGCGCAGAACGTGGATTTTCTGCGACGAGTTTTACATTTTGTTCCGCTATGAGTACAGCGCCAATTTCTTTTACAAGCTGTGGAAGCGCATCCGCAAGTACAACGGACTTGTGACCGGACTGACGCAGAATGTGGATGAGTTGCTGCGCTCCGACACCGCCCGCCTGATGCTGGCAAACTCGGAATTTCTGGTCATGCTGAACCAGAGTGCCACCGACCGCGAGGAACTGGCGAAGCTGTTGAATATTTCCGATAACCAGCTTGGCTATGTGACGAATGTCCCCGCAGGCTGTGGGTTGATTCGCTGCGCGGGGAATATCGTGCCTTTCACAAATTCTTTTCCCAAGGATACAAAGCTCTATAAATTGATGTCGACCAACCCGTCCGAGAGAAAGGAGTAAATCCTTGCATTACAAAAATAAAGGACCGCCGAAGCGGTCCTCAGGGGTGCTACAAACTTGAATTCGACGCTATGATATTTCCTTTTCGTCATCTCTCGGTGGTCGAACATAGCGTAGCATTTCTTCTACACAAGCACCGAATTGCAAGAAATTGGATTTTGCTTCTTTTAGTGTTATTCCATGATTGGAGTCGCTTGGCTCGTTATCAGAAGTGATGAACGGGTCATTCTCCCAAAAGCAAACGGGACAAATATACCCACAATCTTCATCTGCCGGGACATTGTAGGTAAGAAATCCACAACAAGGACATGGATATTTTTTCATTACGGAGTTTGTTCGCCCCTTTCATTTTTCAAATTTATAGACCTATTTTAATGCTGCCAAATATTGTTTTCCAAATCCCGCAGCCGTCCCTTATAGTCATCTATCAGAGCCTGAACATTTTCCCCCTGCGGGAAGGTCACCAGATAGCCGTCCCCAGCTTCATGAAAGCCGATGATTCCGGCAAGCCCTGCCATCTCGGCCACTTTCAGCAGGGTGTGGTAGTCATACTCGGCGGCACTGATATATAAATTCATGGGAGAAACCTCGCGTTTCAAAGAGATGATTCTATTATAGCAACATCTTTTCATAATTGCAAAGAAAATGCTGTATCGTCCAGAATCGGAAGATACAGCATTGCTTTTTTATATGTAATGGCCCTTTAGCCTAATTTGTTGTCTGGCCTTAACCGAGCGATTGCTCTGGCATGGTCTAAGGCGCAGTGGTGAGTGCGGGATGCTTCCTGCGGTTGTTTCTTGATTACGAGATTTATTATAGCGGCGACTTGTGTGCAGAATTTAAAAGCCGTTTGAACGATTTTGAAATTTCTTTTGAAAAATTTATGACAGAGGTGATGCCATGAAAGATATTAAAGAAAAGCCAACTGGGCGGGTGCTGAAAAGCAATGTGACCGGGAAGATTCCAAAGGCGGCGCTGAAAAAGGCATGGACAGAAGCAAAGGAGAAAAGCAGAACTAAGCTGAGGAAAAGCACCGCCGCACAGGGGGAGAGCGATTATACCACAGCCCAAGATACTGGCGCAGTGCTGACAGATACATCCTATTCGTCTATCAAGCAAAACACCGATTTCACCGTACAGCAGGGGCGCAAGATTGCCCGCAAGCAGATTCAAAAATATCGGGAGCGCCGTGCCGCAGAGCAAGTCGAAACCACCCACGCCCACGCCGCTGGTGAGTGCGGTGTCAGCCCGAAACAAGCCGAATGTGGCACGCTGCCCGATTCGGCGCAACGCCCGCGCCGTGGGGCGGATTTGCCCCGGCAGCGAGCAAAAGAAAAAGCCATCACCGCCAAGACCGCACCACGAGATATTCGTGGTGTGACCCAAGGACAGCGCCAACTGCGAACCGCCGCAAATGAAACTGTGCGGAGCATAACAACCCAAGCACAAAATGCAGACCCGTACCCGTCAAGTGCAGCTTGCTATCCAGAAAGCCACCAGCAGCACCCGCAAGACGGCTGTGGCGGTGCGCTCGGCAATACGGCATTTCCTTGTCGGCCTGCACAGTCTTGTCGCGGCCATTGCTGCAGGGATTAGCGTGGCACTCAGCATTATTATTGTCATCAGCCTTGTGGCCTTTGTGTCCGGCTCGGCCTATGGCATCTTTTTTGCCGCCAATGCGCCCAACGCCGACACAATTACCGTGCAACAGGCAGTGGAAACACTGACAGCAGAATACCGCGACAGGCTGGAAGAAATCTCTGATACTGTACAACATGACCGCCAAGACATTACGGCCAACGATGATGTATACTACATCCGCTGGCAGGATGTCCTGGCGGTCTTTTCTTCGTATGTTTCAGGAAATGAACAAGGCGCACCCGTTGCGGCACTGACAGAGGAGCAGGTAGATAAACTGCGGGAAACTATGTGGGCGATGAATGCGGTGGATTGTTCCACCCACCCGGAGACTACCACAATAGAAACTACCGATGAGGACGGCAACCCGACTACCACAGAAATCACCGAAACTGTCCTCGTAATCGAACTGACCCACAAAACACCCGACGAGATGGCGGCAGATTATCATTTCACCACCCGCCAGAACACCTATCTGCAACTCCTGCAAGACCCACAGTATGAGGAACTGTGGGCAGAATTGCTCGGCGGTTTTGCACAGGGCGGTGGAGAACTTATGAACCCGGACAGTACCCGCACGCCAACAGGCACCCTGCAATGGCCGCTGCCAGTCGCGGGTACGATTACCTCACAGTTCGGCTATCGTGTTGATCCCATCACTGGCGAAGTCAGCTCCCACACCGGCACCGACATTGTCTGCGCCGAGGGCACGCCAATCCTCGCCGCCGCAGATGGCGTGGTCACTGTTGCCAACGGTCTTGACAGTTGGGGCGGCAGCTACGGCTATTACATCCAAATCGATCACGGCGGAGGGCTGGAAACTTTGTATGCACACTGTTCGTCCATCTGTGTAACTACCGGTCAGCAGGTGCAGGCCGGGCAGGTCATTGGCTATGTCGGGCATACAGGAAGGGCAACAGGCTCACATTTGCATTTCGAGATACACATAAATAAAATTAGGAAGGACGCAATGAGTTATTTCGGGATGCAATATTGAGAACAGATTTACAATTTGCAGCCGGTCACGGTCTGCTCAGCGCACGATCAGGACATAGGGATCAAACAGTTGTTCATGCAGCTCGTCCATGGCCTGTTCGGGGTCGGAAATATCGGTCAGCCAGAGCGAATAGTAATACTGGCAGAATCCGGACAAATCCATCTTGAAGTTTGTTTCCCAGTTGTTGTTCATGACCCAGGAATACAGCGGGCGGGCATTGTTTTCTGCTGCGCCGTCGCACAGGCGGATGGGGTGATGCTGCATCTCGCCGGTATAGAACATGGGAACATCTCTGGCTGCAATCAACACGCCGCCTTCGGGGGAAAGGCGTGCCGCGCCGTCATCCGACATATAGAATTCCATGCAGGTGCCGGGCAGCTGGTCAATGCCGGGGCGGAAAGCCTCACGCGCACCCTTGCGAAGCACGGTTCCGTTGCCGGGACGGTTCAGATCAAGCGACAGGAAAACACTCTCCACTTCGTCCGAAATTGTCTTGCCAAGTTCCAGGGTAAAGTCAATGCGGGGAATCGCTTCATACAGTTTCAGTAGAACATCAGCTTTTACTGTACCGGCAAGGCTGTAATGCAGACGCAACTGGGTGAACACAGGACCATGTTCCATGCAGGTGATTTCCATCAGTTTTCCGATGTGCGTTTCTGCGTGTTTGCCGCGAATATTGCGACCCAGTGCGCGGCGCTCCTCGTAAGAAGAGAACGGCACCTCCTGATGCAGAGGCGTACGCTGGTAAATCGGCGTAAAGAATGGAATGGCAGTGCCGGCCATTTCGGTTCCGGTGCGCTTATCCACAAACGAAGTGATGCCATCGCCCGGCTTATAGCAGATGCGGAAGAATTTGTTTTCCACTTCATACGGCAGGCGGTACGTCACCGGGTCGTAGTCATTCACAATATCCCGTACTTCTTCAGCGCCCATATAGCAGTGACGTGTATTCAGCGTTTCCGGAGCTTTGTGACGGGCAGTGTAGATGTATTCTTTTTCTTCGCCGTAAGACAGCGTATCAATAAAGCTGATTTTGCGTCCGCGCGGGTGAGGGGATACCTGGCAGGTGTACAGGTTTCCTGCCAAATCACGCACCTCAACATCTTCAAGTGCAAGAGTTTCAATATAAAACTCGATCAGCTGGGGTTGGCTCGTGTGGCTGACGCCTACCGCACGCACAGCACCGGTGGTGTTGTAGTAGCGGAGCATATCGCCTTTCTTCTCGGCAATGGAGCAAAGCATAAGGGAGGCGGCTTCATGCGCCTTGGATGCGTAGCTGTTCTTACGCATATCCAGGTTCAGCACCATCGTGTCATATGGGTTAGTGATGGTGGAAGAATGTCCGTGTGGGAATGGTGGACAACATAGACCGTCTTGATGGAATGTGCCATGATAAAATACCTCCTAATATTTGATTTGCGGTTTTCGGGGGAAAGCCACAGACTTTTGAGATTGATAAAATGCCGGCGATTCTACACCGGATGTGCCACAATGCATACCGGTACAGGGCAGGAGATTCCCGCTTTTTCCGGTTTCAGACGTCCCGTCTTTTCATCCCGGCGGAAGCAGGTGATGCAGCCGCTGTCCTGATTGGCAGCCAGCAGCATATAGGATAACTCAGTTGCGAACACAGGCAAGAATGACCTTGACCTCGCTGCCGTCCGGGCTGGAAATTTCATAATCGCCGGCTGCCTGAGGAACAATACAGGTTTCGGCATAGTGCAGCTCCAGAGGAGGGAACGCATCGCTTTTGCTGCGCAGAACCGCCCGCGTACCATCAACCAGGTTCAGCATATGCACACTGCCGTTGCGATGTACCGGCAGGGTAGAAGATGTTGTAAAGCGGAATGTGTCCAGAAACTCCAGTTCATGCAGACCGGTGCGCACAACCGTTCCGTTTTCGCCGGTATAAACTCCTGCCACTGCGTTGACAAGGTTTCTGTGAACCCATTCGGTATTACGGTACCATTGGATGTTGGCTGCACCATGTTCAAGGTGGATGGGGCGCGGTTTGCCGTCAAGGTCAACACGACCCCAGTCCCACAGCTTGAATGTGAAAATATAGGGTGTAGCGCTGATTTCCAGCACCATGGTATCTGCACCGGAACAATGCACAGTGCCGGCCGGAATCAGTACATGGTCGTGCTTTTTGACAGGGATTCTGTTGACAAATTTTTCTGCCGGGAAAGGCTTGCCGCCGTTCTGGGCCGTCTGCAGGGCGTCGATCATTTCTTCCGGCTTTGTACCGGTTTTAATGCCCAGATAGACGCAAGGGGCTTCGCCGGCAGCATCCAGAAGATAGTAGCTTTCGTCCTGCGTATAGTGCATATGGAAATGGCTCTGGATATATTCGGTCAGGGGGTGAACCTGAAGGGAAAGGTTTTGACCGTGCATGGTGTCCAGCATATCAAAACGGATGGGGAATTCCTTGCCGAAGCGTGCATGAACGCGGTCGCCCAGAAGCTCACGCGGGTGCATATAGACAAGGTTGAGCGCCGGAGTTTCCACAACACAGGAACCGAAATCCAACAGCAGGCTGTTTTCTTCCGGAACACCGTCAAAGCTCCATGCATAGTTGCTGCCGTTTTCGGGCAGGTCAAAATGCGTTTTCATCCAGTCACCGCCCCAGACACCCGGATCAAAGTAAGGCACCATGCGGAACGGCTGCGCCGCAGCTTTGGATAGTGCATCGCGGTAAGTATATCTGTGTCTGGATGTGGGCGGTACGGAAATCAAGGCTGCGCCTCTGGATAAAAGAGGAAATTTTCTGGCACCTGTCCGCCATTTCCCGGCAATGGCCGGCGCGGACAGGCAAACGTTGCTTGAAAACTTTGGTTGGATTTTTAGCAGTATCTGCCCGGAAAATGCTGTTCCCATTGAAATTGATCTTGCGTTTCCGGGACCGTTTGACTATAAAAACGGCATCTGCCTTTTACAAGGACTGGACAAATACGATGCACTGTACGGCTGCAATCTGCGCCGAGCATTCTCCGAAATCAGCGGCTTGCCGGAGCAAAGGATTCAATTTATCAATGATGCAGCGGCCTTTGCGTTGGGGGAAATGACCTTTGGTCAGGCGACGCAAGCCGGGCGAGCGCTGTTTGTAGCAGTGGGAACCGGCTGCGGCAGTGCATTTGGGGTGAACGGATTTCTGGCTGAAGAAGGTACACCCGGTGTGCCGCCAAACGGATATTTTTATAATGCACCGTTTCGGGACAGCTGCGTAGACGACTATATTTCCCGGCGGGGGCTGGAAAAGCTGTCCGGCGAGATGCTGGGTGTGCCGCTGGATGGTCGTGCGCTTGCTGAACGCATCGCCGCCGGGGACGAACGGGCCAAAGCCTGTTTCCGGTGCTTTGGTGAACAGCTGTGCGATGCATTGCAGCCGCAGATCGAAGCATTCTGTCCGGACACGCTCTGCATGGGGGGACAGATTATGGCAAGCGCGGCATTATTTCTGCACCCGTTGGAAGAGCTTTGCGCAAACAAGAAGATTACTTTATATATTACACAGGATACTTCTCTGCGGACTATGCAGGGGCTGACAAGAGCTGCCAGCCGGTAGGATGAGGCGGCTTATGCCATATATCAATCTGCTTATATATCTGGAAAAATTTCAGTCCATGGAGCACTTCAAACAGGAACTCGTCGAATATCTGGATTACTACAACAACCGCAGAATCAGAGCAAAACGAAAGGGCTTGCCGCCTGCAATTCACAGACAACAAGCCCTTTCGGCTACTTGAACAATTTTTACTTCAAAATATGGCCCTGACTTTTTGGGATCACCTCAAAACCGCGGATGTCCTGCTATTTATTTGGTGAAAAAACCATGTAGCTGATTGCTTTATAGAATAGACTCGTCAGGATTTGAAGCTTTTGGATCGGATGCCAGCACGCCGCGGTAAAGCACTTCGGAAGAAACGTAACTGACTTCGGGCGCCGCTTTCGGGTGTTCTATCACAAAAAGAATCTTGGCGGCCAAGCGAGAACCGATGGTTTTCGGCTTTACATCGACTGTTGTAATACGGTCGGCAACGTTCAAATATTCGCTGTTGTTGTCAAAGCCCGTCAGTACGATACGTCCTTCAGGGTCTATCCCTTTTTCTTCAAGATAACGCTGGATGAAATGAGCAATATAGTCGCTGGCACAGACGATACCGTCCGGCATGGTTGGCAAAAAGTCCAGAAAGTGACTGATTTCCTCATAATGGGTACGAAGACCCAATGACCCGGTAAGGTAAAGACTGGGGTTTGGAATGATCCCATGCTCATGCAGCGCATCCAGAAATCCCTCGTAGCGTTCTTTGTTTGTCTGGGCATATTCTACATCGCCTATGAAACTGAGCTTTCGGCATCCATGACGGAGCAGATTGCTTGTAATCTGCCGGATAAGGTCGCGACCCTCAATAATGAGCAGATCCCCATGTAACTGGTTATAGGGGACAGAAGGAACCGTGTCCAGAAAAACCTTTGGTATAGGTAAAGAGGATAACAGCCGCAGCAAGGGCGCAGAGTACGTGTTCAGTACAATGACACCATCTACTGTACCGTTTGTCAAAGGCTCCGGCAACACATAGCCCGCTTTGTAATTTGTGGGAAGATATGTGTACATGAGGTTGACATTATGCTCGGAAAGATCTTTGGCAATCTGATGGATAATCTGCATCCAGAAAAGAGAGGACTCCGGTCGGCACACGGCTACCGCTACGGTGCGTGTGTGGGGAGGCAGTTGAGCAGAGATGGTTGCAGTGGAATCCTGAGATGGAGTGTGGAAATAGCCCATCTCGGTGGCTTTTTGATGAATCTGGGCACGCATAGAATCCGAAACGCCGGGACGGTTGCTTAGCGCTTTCCATACGGTGATTCTGGAAACAGAAAGAGCATCAGCAATATCCTGCATGGTTGGTTTGCTCATGAAAGAAAGCCTCCGTTTTTTGAGTTTATAGTAAGTATAGCACAATCATAAGAGAAAAGCAACACGAAAAGTTAACTTTTGCTAATGTTTGATGTTGAAAATGTTGGCTATCTTGCACAAAAAAACAATGCGAAAACCGTTGATATGCACGAATACAATGAAACGGTGCGCGATTTGTGCAAAATGACGATTGACAGGTACAAAAGTAAATGTTAATATTTGACTAACAAATGGCAACGAATGCTGACTATGGAGTTAACGCTTAGTTAGCACGAAATGCTGGCGGCTGTTAACACTTGGCTCGCCAAAAGAAAGGGGCACATTCTATGAAAAAGGATAAGCCGGCAGTTTCAACTTCAACGAAGCCACGCCGCAAACGTTGGACGAGTGATGACACGGAGCTGACACTGCTGGGGCTTCCGGCAGCCATCTGGTATGCGGTCTTTTGCTACCTGCCTATGTTCGGTCTGATTATTGCGTTCAAGAATTTCAAGATCACTCCGGGAAGGGGTTTCCTTTACAGCTTATTTCACAGTGACTGGGCAGGATTTGATAACTTCAAATTCTTTCTTACCAGCAACACCTTTACCATGCTGCTGCGCAATACGCTGTTATATAACATCTTATTTATCGTATTGAACATTGTAATTCCGGTTACATTGGCTGTGCTGATTAACCAGATTTACAGCCGAATCGCTTCTAAAGCATACCAGACCATGATGTTCTTCCCGTACTTCCTTTCGTGGGTTGTTGTCAGCTACTTTGTCTACGCCTTCCTGAACCCCGACAAGGGCTTGATGAACACTATCATACAGTTTTTCGGCGGCGATAAAATCATGTGGTATTCTCAGCCAAAATGGTGGCCGCTGATTTTGACTTTCATGCAGGTCTGGAAATCCATGGGCTATAATATGGTTGTCTACCTTGCAAGTATTACCGGCATTGACAGTACGCTGTACGAGGCGGCAACGCTGGACGGCGCGACCAAGTGGCAGCAGACCAAATATATTACACTGCCGGCACTGAAACCCATCATCGTTATGATGTTCATTCTGAATGTCGGCCACATCTTCTATTCCGATTTCGGCTTGTTCTATCAGGTTACGCAGGGTGTTCCCAACTCACTGTACAACGTTGCCAGCACATTTGACACCTATGTCTACCAGGCTTTGCAGAGCAATGTGACAATCGGCAGAACTGCTGCCGCAGGTTTGTTCCAGGCTGCATGCTGCTGCGCGACCGTTCTGGTTGCCAACTTCATCGTTTCCAAGATTGATGAAGAAAGCGCGATTATTTGATGAAGGGAGAACACACAAATGACTCTGGCAGAAAAGCATAAGATAAAGGCCGAAGAAAAAAAGCTGGAAAAAGAGGAAGCTCGTGCGGCGTTCCGCTTAAACCAGATTAAGCCGACAACGAATGCCTGCTTTAACATTCTGTTTGTACTGCTTTCCTTCGTCTGTCTGTTTCCGGTGTTCTACGTCTTTATGATTTCCGTTTCCTCCACGGATTCTATCACAAAGTACGGGTACAGGCTTTTCCCGGATACATATTCCACGGCGGCGTACACGTTCCTTTGGAATGAACGCGGAACGATTTTTAATTCACTCATAATTTCCGTGGTGGTCACGGTTATGGGTACGGTGCTGGGTGTGCTGCTGACCACAATGATTGGCTATGTGCTTTCCCGCCCGAACTATAAACTCAAAGGCTTCTTCACTTGGATGGTGTTCATCCCGATGATTTTCAATGGCGGCATGGTTGCAAACTATGTGGTTGTTGCCAATATGCTGCGTTTGAACAACACCATCTGGTGTCTGATTCTGCCGCTGGCGATGAGCAGCTTCAATGTTATTATCTGCAAGACCTTCTTCCGAACAACGGTACCGGATTCCATCATTGAGTCGGCAAAGATTGACGGCGCATCCCAGATGAAAATTTTCTGGCGTATCGTGGTGCCCATCTCCAAGCCTGTTTTTGCCACAATTGCGCTGTTTTTGACCTTCGGCTACTGGAATGACTGGTTCCAGTCCGCCCTGTATATTTCGGATTCCAAGCTGGTATCCTTGCAGGCACTGCTGAACAACATGATGAAGAACCTGGAGTACATCGCCAATAACCCCAGCGCAGGTCTGAGTCTGCAGCAGTACCGTAACTCGATGCCGTCCGAATCCGTTCGTATGGCAATCGCAATCATTATCGTCATTCCCATTGCGTGCGCGTATCCGTTCTTCCAGAAGTACTTTATTTCCGGTCTGACGGTTGGTGCGGTTAAGGGCTAAGAGAAAGACTCTGAAAAAGAAAAACACTGTATAAGAACATCGATGCTAACAAATAAGCCCATTCAATTTTCCCACCACATTTGGTTCTGTTCCCCTATAAGGGGAATGAAGATACACAACTTTACACAAGCAAAGGAGAAAAACAGATGAAAAAGTTCAACAAAGTGCTTGCGCTGGGCATGGCCGGTTCCATGGCCCTCAGCATGGCAGCCTGCGGCGGCAGTTCCTCTTCTGCCTCCACCGGCACCGATGGCAGCAGCACCTCTACGGCTGCTCCTACGGCTGCTCCCTCCAAGGACGTCGTCACCCTGAAATGGGTGGCCGTTGGTTCTGGCATGCCTTCTAACTACGATGCATGGCTGGCACAGATTAACCCGTATCTGGAAGATAAGATCGGCGTCAACATCGACATGGAGGTTATCTCCTGGGGCGACTGGGACACCCGCCGCAATGTTATTGTGAACACCAGCGGTGAATACGACATCCTGTTCACCAACGTCAACACCTATAACAACGACGTCAATACCGGTGCTTTCCTGGATATCACCGATATGGTCAAGGAAGCGGCTCCTGAACTGTACGCTTCCGTTCCGGAAGATTATTGGAAAGCCTGCGAAGTGGGCGGACGTGTTTATGGTGTGCCTACCTACAAGGATTCTTCTCAGAGCGAGTACGTTGTCTGGGATAAGGCAAAGGTCGAGGCTGCCGGCTATGACTATACCAAGGAGCTGGGCATCACCGACCTGGATGAACTGACTGCGCCCCTGAAGGCTATCAAGGACACTGACGGCGAGGCTTCCTTCCCTCTGAACAAAAACGGCGGCGGCTACCAGTCCTATATGTATGACCAGCTTGGCGCCGGTCTGTATCCCCTGGGTGTGCGCTATGATGACAGCGAGGGTAAGGTTGTTGCTACTGTTGAGCAGGATGACATGAAGCAGATTTTGAAAACCTTCCATGAGTGGTACAACGAAGGTATCATCAACTCTGACGCTGCAACCCGTCCCGAAGATGCAAACTACAAGGCTTGCTCCATTGCACAGGGCTGGTCCGGTGCGGCAATCACTTCCTGGGGGCCGCAGCTCGGCGTTGAGTGCGTTGCCCAGAAGTGGGGCCCGACCATCGTTTCCAATGAAACTGTCCGCGGCTCTATGAACTGCATCTCCGCTAACTGCGCCTATCCCGAAAAAGCACTGCAATTCCTGCAGCTGGTAAACACCGACACCTACGTCCGTGACCTGTTCTACTACGGCGTTCAGGGCGACAACTGGGATTACACCGATGACAGCAAAACCTTCGTCCATAAGAACAACGCGGATTGGTCTATGGCCGGTTACACCCAGGGCAGCTTCTTCGCTATCACCCCGACCGACGATTTCGATTTCAACCAGTTCGACGAAGTTAAAGAGCTGAACGAAAAGGCTGAGCCTTCTGTCCTGCTTGGTTTCACTCTCGACACCACCTCCATCGCTGATGAACTGGCAAACTGCATCCAGATTGCAGAGCGTTACAAGGGCGAGCTGCTGACCGGTACTGCTGATCCCGAAGTCATGGTTCCCCAGATGATGAAAGAACTGCGCGCTGCCGGCTTTGACAAGATCGTTGCTGAGGCACAGAGCCAGGTTGACGCTTTCATGGCTACCAATAAGTAATCTTTAAAAGTCCAAATACTATCCCTGCTGGCAGGAAAACCTTCGGGAGCGGGACGCTGAGTTCCCGCTCCCGATTTATTTTAAGTACACAAGGAGAATCAAGTATGGCTAAAATCATCGGCAGCGCACTGCCCAATATTCCGTGGCAGGAACCGCCTGCAAACACCCGCACCCCTTTCTGGCGCTATGATGCAAACCCCATCATCGGTCGTGACGGCAACGCCCGTTCCAACAGCGTGTTCAACAGCGCCGTTGTGCCTTTCAAGGATGGCTTTGCCGGCGTATTCCGCTGCGACAGCCTGTCCATCAGCATGGATATTTTCGCAGGCTTCAGCAAGGACGGTCTGCACTGGGATATTGAGGATACCCCGATTCATCTGGTAGGGGACGACCCGGAGGTCACAACCCGTGAATACCGCTATGACCCCCGTGTATGCTATATGGACGGCAAATACTATGTGACCTGGTGCAACGGCTACCACGGACCCACCATCGGCATTGCATGGACGGATGACTTCAAGACATTCCACCAGTTGGAAAATGCCTTCCTGCCGTACAACCGTAACGGTGTCCTTTTCCCGCGCAAGATTCAGGGGCGCTACATGATGATGAGCCGCCCGAGCGATACCGGGCATACCCCCTTCGGCGATATTTTTGTCAGCCAGAGCGAAGATATGATTTACTGGGGACGCCACCGCTTTATGATGGGTGCTGTAAAAGGCGATGAATCTGCATGGCAGAGCATGAAAATTGGCCCCGGCCCCATCCCCATTGAAACCGATGAGGGCTGGCTGCTGATTTACCATGGTGTTATCAACACCTGCAACGGCTATGTATACCGCATTGGTGCTGCTCTGCTGGATATTGACGAGCCGTGGAAGGTAAAATACCGCGGCAAGGATTACCTGCTGGCTCCTCATGAGCTGTATGAGTGTGTAGGCGACGTGCCGAACGTGACCTTCCCCTGCGCCACCTTGACGGATGCCGCGACCGGTCGTATTGCGATGTACTACGGCTGTGCCGATACCGTGACCGGTCTGGCGTTCACCACGGTGGATCGTGTATTGGACTATATCAAGAAGAACTCTTTCTGATGTTAAAGGGGCAAAGAGATGCCACAGGATAACATTTTGCTGATACCACGATTTCGGTGTAGATACGTTCCACTAACGCAAACAAAAATGCAAAAAACAGCCAGCTTTGAATTGCTGGAAGCCTCGTTATGAGGGAAAGGAAAGACCTATGCGCACCATTGATTTTCTTGACAAGCGCGTCACAGGTATCTGCAATGAGCTGAAAAAGCTTTCTGTAAAACAGAAGTTTGAAACGAGCGACTGGCTCATAAAGCCGGGCAACTTCCTGCGCCCGGAAGATGCCGATGCAGACCCTGCACCGTTTGAACCCTTTGACAGCCGCACCATGCATTGGTACGGACCGGACAAGCATTACTGGTTCCGCGCGGATGTGGCTGTGCCGCAGGAAATGGACGGAAAACCGCTGTGGATGCACGTCTGCACCCAGATTGATGAGTGGGACGATGCCAAAAACCCGCAGTTCCTGCTGTTTGTGGACGGCAAGGTGACACAGGGCGTGGATATGAACCACCGCGACATCCTGCTGGACCGCTGCGCCAAGGGCGGTCAAAAGTACCGTCTGGAATTGCAGTCCTACACCGGAACCCTGCATACCGAATTCAACCTGATTGTAGACCTGCGGGAAATCGACCCCGAAATTGAGGGTCTTTACTACGATATGGTTGTGCCGCTGGAGGCTTTTCCCCGGTTGGAAGAGGACGGCAAAGCCCGCCGCGATCTGGAAAACGTGCTGAACGAGGCTGTCAATCTGATCGACCTGCGCACACCTTATAACGAGAGCTTCTATCAAAGCATTGCTGCTGCCCGCCGGTATCTGGCAAAAGCACTTTATACCGACCTTGCCGGTCATGAGGAAGTCATTGCAAGCTGCATTGGTCACACGCACATTGACGTGGCATGGTGGTGGACTGTTGCACAGACCCGGGAAAAAGTGTGCCGCAGTTTTGCAACTGTGCTGAAACTGATGGACGAATACCCCAACTACAAGTTTATGTCCAGCCAGCCGCAGCTGTATTACTTCCTGAAGCAGCGCTACCCCGAGCTGTATGAGCAGATCAAACAGCGCGTGGCGGAGGGACGCTGGGAACCCGAAGGCGGTATGTGGGTTGAGGCGGACTGCAACCTGACCAGCGGCGAAAGCCTGGTGCGTCAGTTCCTGTACGGCAAGCGTTTCTTCAAGGAAGAGTTCGGTGTGGACAACCGCATCCTCTGGCTGCCGGACGTATTCGGCTATTCGGGCGCACTGCCGCAGATTATGGCAAAGTGCGGCATTGATTATTTCATGACCACAAAACTGGCGTGGAACCAGTTCAACAAAATGCCTTACGACACCTTCAAGTGGCGCGGCATTGACGGCACCGAAATCCTGACCCACCTTGTCACAACGCTGGGGGTCGGTCAGAGCGAGAATGACTTCTTCACGACTTACAACGGCATCCTGCATCCCGATGCGCTGATCGGCGGCTGGCACCGCTACCAGCAGAAGGACATCAACAATGATATCCTGATTTCCTACGGTTACGGTGACGGCGGCGGCGGTCCGACCCGCGCCATGCTGGAAACCTCCACCCGTATGGAAAAGGGCATCGAGGGACTGCCCAAAGTGCGTCAGGCATTTGCACGCACCTACTTTGATGAGCTGGCTGAGCGTGTGAAGGACAACCGCCGCCTGCCCACATGGGAAGGTGAACTCTACTTTGAGTATCACCGCGGCACATACACCTCCATGGCGCGCAACAAGCGTTCCAACCGTAAGATTGAGCTGCACATGATGGACTTGGAACTGCTCAGCCTGCTGGCACAAGCCAAGGTCGCATACCCAGAGGCAGAAATCGACAAGCTGTGGCATGGAATCCTCATCAATCAGTTCCATGATATTCTGCCCGGTTCCTCCATCCACGAAGTATACGAAGTCACCAAAAAAGAGTATGCCGAGATGGAAGCCGAAATCACGGCACTGCGCGAGGAGCGCCTGGATGCACTGACCCCCGCCGGGGAAGGCGTTACCGTGTACAACACTACCGGCTTTGTCCGCAGCGATGTGGTTGAACTGGGTGATTGCAAGGCAGAGGCTTTGCAGGACGAAGCCGGCAATATCTATCCCGTACAAAAAACAGCCGATGGTGCCGTGGCGTTCCTGAACAACCTGCCTGCCAAGGGCAGCAAAACGTTTGCGGTCGTACCGGCACAGGTTTCGGCTGCGCCTTTTGAAATTGCGACCGATGGACATAAGATTGACACCCCGTTCTATACTGTCACCTTTGATGAACACGGTCAGATGACCGGCATCTTTGACAAAGAGAACCGCCGCGAAGTGCTCAAGCCCGGTCAGGCAGGCAACCTCTTCCGCGTATATGAGGATAAGCCCATCTATTATGACAACTGGGATATCGATATTTTCTATACCGAAAAGTTCTGGGATGTCACCGACCTGCAGGACTTCACATGGACGGAGAACGGTCCCGTGCGCGCCACACTGCACATCGAACGCAATTACAGCAACTCCACCCTGGTGCAGGATATCCATTTCTATGCAAAGCAGCGCCGGATTGAGTTTGTTACAACCGTGGACTGGCACGAACACCAGAGCCTGCTGAAGGTTCACTTCCCGGTAAATGTCCATACTGACGAAGCTACGTTTGAAATCCAGTACGGCAACCTGACCCGCAAGACGCACGCCAACACCAGCTGGGATCGCGCACGCTTTGAAAGCTGCGGTCAGAAGTGGATGGACCTGAGCGAAGGACATTACGGCGTCAGTATGCTGAACGACTGCAAGTACGGTCATTCCGTCAAGGATTCTGTGATTGGGCTGACCCTGATTAAGTCCGGCATTGAGCCGAATCCTACCACGGATCAGGAAGTTCACCATTTCACATACGCCATTTATCCGCACGCCGAAAAATGGCAGGCAGCCGGCACGGTGCCGCAGGCGTTCTTCCTGAACCAGCCCGCGTTGGCTGTGCAGGGCGGAAAGCCGGGCGAAAGCTTCAGCCTTGCCGGACTGGATGCACCCAATGTGGTGCTGGAAACCATCAAACGCGCCGAGGATGGCGATGGTGCCATTGTGCGTATGTATGAGTGCGAGAACAGCCTGACAAATGTCACCCTGGACTGGAACCTTCCCTTCCATGCGGCAGAAAGCTGCAACTGTCTGGAACAGCCCGACGGCGAGCCGGTTGAAGTCAAAGACGGCAAGATTACCTTTACGGTAAAGCCGTATGAAATCAAGACAATTCGTATCCGTTAAATAACAAAGTCCGAACATTCTGCACGGGCGGTTGGCAATGCGCCCGCCGCCCGTGCCTTTTTTTGGAGGAAATGATGATGGAGTTTATTCCGAATCCACATAAGATCGAACACCCTGCAGGGGTTCATATGCTGGACAATCAGAGCCGAATCACCCTGTGGCAGACCGAACCCGCCGCGTTGCTTTATGCACAGATGCTGCAGGGCTGCCTGCGGGAGTACGCCGGGCTGGAAGTGCCGTTCACCCGCGGTAAGCCCCGGGCAGGTGACGCCGTACTTACGGTGGATACCGCCCTGCCGCAAAACCGTTACACGCTGAGCATTATGCCGGAATGCATCACGCTGAAAGCCGGCAGCGATGAAGCACTCTGCAACGGTGTGCAGACACTGTGCCAGTATATTGAACAGCACGGAGCCGTACTGCCCGCACTGGAAATTGAGGACTGGCCCGATCTTGCCAACAGAGGCTATTATCAGGACTGCTCCCGCGGACGTGTCCCGAAGCTGGACTACCTGAAACAGGTGGCAGATATTCTCTGCCGCTACAAGATCAACCAATGGCAGCTTTATATTGAGCACACCTATCTTTTCCGTGACCTGAGCGAAGCATGGCGTGAGGATACGCCGCTGACCGCGCAGGAGATCATGGAGCTGGATGATTACTGCGCAGTCCGGCACATTGAACTCGTTCCTTCCTTGTCTACCTTCGGGCATATGTACCGTATTCTCAGCACAAAAACCTGTTGCGACCTCTGCGAGCTGCCTGACTCGGAAAAGATTCCGTTCAGTTATACCTATGCAGGGAATCACCATACCCTGAACGTATCCAATCCCGATGCGCTGGGGTTTGTAAAAGGGCTGATTGACGAATACCGCCCGCTTTTCCGCAGCAGCAAATTCAATATCTGTGATGACGAAACGTTCGATTTGGGCAAGGGGCGCAGCAAGGCACTCGCCGAGGAGCAGAGCGAGCGCAGCCTGTATCTCAGCCATGTGAAGGCGCTGTGCGAATATCTTGTTGCGCAGGGGGTAACACCGCAGTTCTGGGGGGACATCATGTGGCGCTTCCCGGAAAGCTGTGCCGAGCTGCCCAAGGAAACCATCTGCCTGAACTGGGGCTATCTGCCGCATCAGCGGGAAAATGAGATCCGGGATATTGCCGCCAGCGGGATTACGCAGTACGCCTGCCCCGGCGTCTGTGGCTGGAACCGTTGGATGCCTCTGATGTACAATTCTTACCTGAATATCCGTACCATGTGCCACCATGCACACAAGTACAACGCCATCGGCCTTTTGAACACGGACTGGGGCGATTATGGTCATGTCAATGACCCGCGCCTGACGATTCCGGGCATCCTGTACGGCGCAGCGTTCGGTTGGAATGCAGAGCCTGTGGAATTTGACGAGCTGAACGAAGCGGTTTCCCGCCTGTATTACGGCGATACCACCGGGCAGTTTGCCGGTCTGATGGCAAAGCTGCAGGATTATGAAGTTTTTGACTGGCGGAATACCGTCAACTGGATAGAATGTGATGAGAAAACCCGCGCCGAGATCCTTTCCGAGGTGGACTTTACAAGGATTGACGATGCCAACCGCGCCGTAGAAAAGGCAAAGGCAGATATCCTTGCAGCCGCGGTAAACCTTCCTGCCGGCAAAAAGCAGATTGTACAGGTACTCTGCCAGACGGCAGACATCATTGTGCTGTGGAACCGTATTGGCGCATGGCTCAATGCAGGCTGCCCGCACGGCCCCGAAGCAGATGCCATGGCAGCTGCGCTGGAACACTGGCTGCAGCGCTACCGTGCGCAGTGGCGTCAGGTCAGCAAAGAAAGCAGCCTGTCGGTTCTGACAAACCTAATCTGCCGTTACGCGGATCTTCTCCGCGGACGCGCTTACGGAACCGTGGAGGCGCCTGCCGGGAGGTAAGCCATGGGCTGGCTTTATCAGCTGTTTTTTCCTGCGCATACACCGACCGAAAATGAACTGGAAATGGGTCGCTACCGGATTATTGCCGAAGGCGCAGTGGCCGGCGTGATTTATGCCGTTGCCACCGGCAACTTTCTGGCCGGGTATTTGAGCAGCCTTGGGGCGTCCGTATCCTTATGCGCCGCAGCGGCCATGATACCGTCTTTCGGGTGCGTACTGCAGTTTTTCTCGCCCTTTGTGTTTGAACGGATGCACCACCGCAAACTGGCTATATGGCTTATGTGCGTGGTGTTCAGGCTTTCCATCAGCAGCATTCTGCTGGTACCGCTGGCTCTGCCGGACCCCGGTCATGCCCGCGCTGTGGTGCTGGTGCTTTATACCATCGGCTTTTTCTCTGCGGGGCTTGTTACGCCGGGGCTGGAACACATGGTTTTGGGCATCGCCCCCCAAGGCGGGCGCGGTCAGTTCTACGCCGTCAAGAGCATTATCGGAACCTGCGTTTCCAGCGCGGCAACACTTGCACTTGGTCGCGTACTGGATTATTATCTGGAACAGGGGCAGGGCTATACCGGCTTTCTTATCATCGGTATTGTCAGCCTGTCGCTTACTGTGGTGGATGCCGTTCTGCTTGCTTCGGTAAGAGAGAACCCGGTAAAATTCACCTCCAAAATGCGCCCGGCGGATATTCTGCGCCCAGTGCGCGACCCTGCTTACCGTCCATTGCTTTTTTACTGCATCATCGGCGGGCTGACTGGCGGCTTTGCTTCTCCGTTCCTTTCCGTGTATGAGCTGCGGTTGCTGGGGCTCAGCCACACCTTCATCACATCGGTGGGTGTCGTGTCCGCTGTTGTGGGTATGGCGGGCAGCTGGGTGTGGGGGCGGCTGGCCGACCGCACTGCGTGGAACCGCGTCATCTGGCTTACGGCATTCCTGAACCTTTCCTGCACGCTGGGCTGGTCCTTTGTGCGTCCTTCCTTTGCGCATTTGGTTGCCCCTGTTCTGATTGTCGTTGCGGCGGGCTGCGCAGGGGGCGCAGCACTGGCAAGCACGAACCTGCAGTTTGCATTGAGCCCTGAAAGCGGCAAAACCGCTTACTTTGGCGTAACAGCTGCTATGAGCAGCATTGCTACGTGCACATCGGCCGCAGTGGGAACAGCCATCCAGCCCCTGTTGGAGAAGTCTATGGGGGACAACTCCATTTCGCTGCTGTTTTTTGTGGCAGGTGTCGGCGGCTTTGCCAATCTGATTATAAACGGGCAAAAATTACCCTCTGTAACATAAAAGGAGAAAAAGATGTATCCATACCAGAATCCGAATCTTCCGACAGAAGAGCGCATCAATGACCTGATGAGCCGGATGACTCTGGAAGAAAAGATCCTGCAGACAGATCAGTATTATTCCGGCGATTTTACAACGCAGGACGAAAACGGCAAGGTTACAGCCGTGGATATGCAGCGGTTTGATGCACTGATGCAGCGCAATAGTGTCGGCAGTGTGCAGCTGCGCGGTATGACTGCTGCCCAAGCCAATATCGTACAGCGGTATGCCATGGAAAACACACGTCTTGGCATCCCATATCTTTTTAGCGAGGAAGCTCTGCACGGGCTGATGACAAACAACGCAACCAGTTTTCCGCAGCAAATTGGTCTGGCGGCAAGCTTTGAGCCTGAACTCGGGCGCGAGATGGGACACGCCATTGCGGCAGAGTCCCGGGCTTGCGGGATTCACGAAACATACAGCCCCGTCATGGATCTGATTCGTGATCCACGGTATGGTCGCGCGGAAGAATCCTATGGTGAGGACACATACCTTTGTGCTGAGTTTGCACGCGAAACCGTATTGGGTATGCAGGGGACAGACCTGACGACACCGGACACCGTGGCTGCCGAACCCAAGCACTACGTCGGCTACGGCAACCCTGTGGGGGGACTGAACTGCGCCCCCTGCACCATGGGTCGGCACGATGTATTCAGCGACTGTCTGCCTGTCTTTGAAGCGGCTTTTGCGGACGGCAAAGCGTGCGACGCTATGTGCAGCTACAACTCCATCGACAGTATTCCGGTATCCATGGACCATGAGCTTTTAACGGATGTCCTGCGCGGGCAGTTTGGTATGCCGGGGTTTGTCCGCAGCGACCTGACGGCGGTTTCCCGCCTGTATGACTGGCACTTTATTGCCGAAACGCCGGAGGAGGCCATCCGCCTTGGGCTGGAAGCCGGCGTGGACTTGCAGCTTTACGACTTCCCGCATGATGTCTGGCAGAAAGCGATTGCCCACCTGATTGAAAGCGGCTCTATGAAGATGTCTGTGCTGGATACGGCGTGCCGGCGTGTGCTGCGTATGAAATTTGCACTGGGTTTGTTTGAAAATCCTTATACGGACGAAAAACGCGCCGATACAATCCTGCGCTGCCCGGAGCATCTGGCTACCGCGGAAAAAATAGCAGAGAAATCCATCGTACTGCTCAAGAACGACGGTCTGCTGCCGCTCAGAAAGGACCTGCGCAGTGTGGCAGTCATCGGTCCGGCAGCCGATGCGGTTTCTTACGGCGACTATACCGAAACCCGAGGTCGTAAAGGCGGGGTTTCTGTGCTGGACGGAATCCGCGCTGCAGTCAGCCCCGAAACCGAGGTGTTGTATGAGCGCGGCTGCAACTTTCTGGGGCAGGCACTGCACCCGTTTGATCCTTCCATGCTGCGCGATGAAAACGGCAACGCCGGTCTGACAGGTCGCTACTATAATGGGTCTGTACCGCAGGGCGAACCGGTGCAGGTTCGCACGGACCGCACCGTCAACTTCAACTGGATTTTTGCGCTGCCACATTCGGAGCTTGATGCCAACTGCTTCAGCGTAGCATGGACAGGTTCGGTCATCATGCCGAAAACTATGGATGGTTGTATCGGTCTGAGCACGCAGGACAGCATGCGCCTGTACGTGGATAATGAGTTGCTCATTGACGGCTGGGGCAAGGATAAGAGTGCTGACCAGGTGCTGGACTTCCACTTTGAAGCCGGACGTGAATATAAGATACGTATTGAGTTTGTTAATGACGGTCGAGCTGCCCGTGTGATTTTCGGGTACAGCGCCGGGCGGGAAAATTTCTCCGCCGCAGTGGAAGCCGCACGCAAAGCGGATGTTGCCATCCTTTGCATGGGCGACAACGAAGAAACCAGCGGGGAGAACTTTGACCGCACCGACCTGAACCTGCCCGGCAGGCAGCTTGAGCTGGTACAGGCTGTTTATGCAACAGGAACGCCTGTAGTTCTGGTGCTGCAAAGCGGACGACCCGTTACGGCGAATTGGGAAAACGATCATCTGCCTGCCATTCTGGAGGCGTGGTTCCCCGGTGAGCAGGGCGGCACCGCTATTGCAAAAACACTGTTTGGCGATGCAGCCCCGGGTGGACGGCTTCCCATCACATTCCCGCGCAGTGTCGGGCAGATCCCCTGCCATTACAGCCGGCGACCCGGCGGCGGAAAGCGTTATGTGGAGATGGACTGGCTACCGTTGTATCCGTTTGGCTACGGTTTGACCTACACAACGTTTGCTTACCGCGATATGGTGCTGAGCCGCAGTGTGATTGGCCCACAAGACTCTGTCACCGTTAGTGTTACGGTTACCAATACCGGCAAATGTGCCGGTGATGCCGTGCCGCAGCTGTATGTGCGGGATATGTTCAGCTCGGTCGTAAAACCGGAGCGCCAGCTGGCAGCTTTCCGCCGCCTGACGCTTGCCCCCGGTGAAAGCCGTCGGGTGGAACTGACCGTCGGACCCAAGCAGCTGCGTACCCTTGGCCCCGATTATGTGTGGCGGGTAGAACCCGGAAAATTTGAACTCCAGCTTGGCGACAATGCTGAGAATATTCTGCTGCGCGCCGACCTGACCGTAGAGTAAAGCAAGGAAGGAGAAACGGCATATGTTGTATCTGGGCGTTGATCTCGGCGGCACAAACATCAAGGCCGCACTTGTGAACAGCGAGGGCGAAATTCTGTGCGAAGCCGGCATCCCCACAAACCTGCCGCGCCCGGCGGAGGCTGTCTGCGATGACATTGCAGCGCTGTGCCTGCAGTTGGCGGAAGGAAAGGACGTTGCAGGCGTTGGCGTCGGGTGTCCCGGAACTGTGGACGGCGGAGTTGTGTTGTATTCCAACAACCTGGATTGGCATGATTTTGCAATGGAAGAATATCTGGCGCAAAAGATAGGTCTGCCGATTTCCGTTGGTAATGATGCCAATGTTGCTGCATTGGGCGAGGCTCTTGCGGGCTGCGCTAAAGGCGCACAGAGTACCATTGTCGTTACTTTGGGAACCGGCGTTGGTGCAGGCGTTGTACTGGATGGAAAACTGCTGACAGGCTACACCGGTGCAGCCTCCGAAGCCGGACACATGGTTGTTCTGGATACACCGGACGCCCCGCAGTGTACCTGCGGTCGTCATGGATGTCTTGAGGCACTGGCCAGTGCAACTGCACTGATCCGCATGACAAAAGAGGCACGGCTTGCCCATCCGGAAAGTGCGCTGAACGTGCTGGCCGCAAGGCCGGAGGACGTGAACGGTCGCACGGCATTTGATGCCGCTGCGCAGGGGGATACCGCCGCACAGCAGGTTGTGGATACCTATATTCATTATCTCGCGGTAGGCGTTGCCAACCTGATCAACATCTTTTTCCCGGAGGTCATCGGGTTGTCCGGCGGCGTAGCCAACCAAGGCGAAAACCTGCTGAGACCGCTGCGTGCCGCCGTGGAGCCCATGGTGTTCGGGCATGATTTTGCCCAAAAACATACCCGCATTACAGCCTGCACGCTGGGCTACCGCGCAGGGGTCATCGGTGCAGCCCTGCTGGCCAAAAGCCGCATGGAATGAGGAAAATTAAGATGGACATCAAAAAAGAATATGAGCGATGGCTTGCTAATGCAACGGCAGATGCCGATGTTGCCGCCGAACTGAAAACGCTGGACGATGCCAAAATCGAGGATGCCTTCTACCGTGACCTTGACTTTGGCACGGGTGGTCTGCGCGGCGTAATCGGTGCAGGCACCAACCGCATGAACATTTACACGGTCGCAAAAGCATCGCAGGGCTTGGCTGACTATCTGAAGAAAAACTTTGCAGAGCCTTCTGTGGCAATCGGCTATGACAGCCGCATCAAGAGCGACGTGTTCGCAAAAGTCGCTGCTGGTGTTTTTGCAGCCAATGGGGTCAAGGTGAGTATCTGGCCTGTTCTGATGCCGGTGCCTACCGTGTCCTTTGCGACCCGTTATCTGCATACCTCTGCGGGTGTCATGGTCACCGCTTCCCATAACCCCAGCAAATACAACGGCTACAAGGTTTACGGCGCAGATGGCTGCCAGATTACGACCGAGGCAGCTGCCGAAATTCTGGCTGAAATCGAAAAGCTGGATATCTTTGCGGATGTAAAGTACAGCGATTTTGAGGCGGGTCTTGCAAATGGCAATGTCAAGTATATTTCGGATGAGGTCTACGCTGCCTTTGTAAATGAGGTCAAGAATCAGTCTGTCCTGTTTGGCGAAGAAGTCAACAAGAATGTGGCTATTGTTTACAGCCCACTGAACGGCACCGGTCTGAAGCCTGTGACCCGCACCCTGAAGGAGATGGGCTACACCAACATCACGGTGGTCAAGGAGCAGGAGCGGCCGGACGGAAACTTTCCGACCTGCCCGTACCCGAATCCGGAGATTAAAGAAGCTATGGCACTGGGCATGGAGTATGCCAAAAAGTGCAATGCGGATTTACTGCTTGCCACCGACCCCGACTGTGACCGTGTGGGCATCGCCGTCAAGAACAAGGCAGGGGAGTACGAGTTGCTGACGGGCAACCAGACAGGTATGCTGTTGCTGGATTACATTTGCAACCAGCGTGTCAAGCACGGCAAGATGCCCGCCGACCCGGTCATGGTTAAGACCATCGTGACGATGGATATGGGGGAACAGATTGCCACCCATTATGGTTTGCGGACAATCAATGTGCTGACGGGATTCAAGTTTATCGGTGAGCAGATTGGCAAGCTGGAAAAGCAGGGCAGGGCAGACAGCTATGTGTTCGGCTTTGAGGAAAGCTACGGCTACCTGACCGGCTCCTACGTCCGCGATAAGGACGGTGTGGACGGTGCCTATATGATCTGCGAGATGTTCAGCTACTACGCCACCAAGGGCATCAGCCTGCTGGATAAGCTGGACGAGCTGTACAAGACCTATGGCTACTGCCTGAACACCCTGCACAGCTACGAGTTCGACGGCAGCGCCGGTTTTGCCAAGATGCAGAGCATTATGCAGGCATTCCGCGGCAATATCAAAGCGTTTGGCGGTAAGAAGGTTGTAAAGCTGCTGGATTATGCTTATGGTCTGGACGGGCTGCCCAAGTCCGATGTGCTAAAGTTCCTGCTGGAAGATAACTGCTCCATTGTCGTGCGTCCCTCCGGCACGGAGCCGAAACTGAAAATTTACATTTCTGTCAGTGCCGAAAACAGAGAAGATGCTGAAAAGGTCGAATGTGAAATTGTGAAAGGCGCCGAGAATTGGTTTGCTTAAAGTGGAAATTTTAGCGCCCTATGCTGAGCGCCATAACCTATTTTGGTGCGGCTGCGACCGCACGGGGCATCGGCGGCATAACCGAGGCTGGAATGCGGTGTTTGTACTCTGGCTGGGCATGACACAGTCAGCGTTTATTGTGTGCTATTTTTTGCGAGAACAGGAAACAGAAGATGCCTGAGTAAAAAATGAAATTTTGAGGTAAAGGAGATCCATATGAATATACTGAAATTGACTCCCAGCTGCAAGGATTACCTGTGGGGCGGCAGCCGCCTGCGCAGTGACTTTGGCATCAAGAGCGATCTGAACCCGCTGGCCGAGGCGTGGGTGCTTTCCTGCCACCCGGACGGTCCCAGCTATCTGGCGGACGGCACAACGCTGGCGGACTATGTGACCGCCCACCCGGGCTGCCTTGGCACCGACTGCGAGAAGTTTGAACAGTTCCCAATCCTGACAAAGTTCATTGACGCAAAGAACAATCTGTCCATTCAGGTACACCCCTCCAACGAGTACGCGCTGAAAAACGAGCATCAGTACGGCAAGACCGAAATGTGGTATGTGCTGGACTGTGAGCCGGGTGCCTTCCTGTACTATGGCTTTGACCATGAAATCTCCAAGGCGGAGTTTGAGGAGCGCATCAAGAATAACACCCTGACCGAGGTGTTGAACGCCGTGCCGGTGCACAAGGGTGACTGCTTCTTTATTCCGGCCGGCACGCTGCACGCCATTTGCAAGGGCATTGTCATTGCCGAGGTACAGCAGAACTCCAACGTGACCTACCGTGTGTACGATTACGGCCGTGTGGGGGCGGACGGCAAGCCTCGCGCGTTGCACATTGAAAAAGCGCTGGACGTGACCCTGCGCATCCCGCCCATCAAACATGACTTTGGCAGCCATCTGGCCCAGTGTGAGTATTTCACCGTGGATGCCAGGAATGGCGCGTTTGAGGGCACAGCGGACGAGAAAAGCTTTGTCTCACTGCTCATCACAGATGGCGAGGGTGAGCTGACCTGCGGCGATGAAACCGTGACCGTCAAGAAAGGCGACAGCTACTTCCTGCCCGCAGGCAGCGGCAGCTATGCCGTACACGGCAGCTGTCAGACCTTGGTGACAAGGGTGTGAAGTAAGACTATTCGCTTGGCAGCGAACATCGGGATAGAAAAACACCGCAACTTAGAAATCAATCTGTGCTGGATACGCAAGCAAAACAGATGAAAAAAGTTTATAAAAGCAAGATGGTAAGGATACACATAATAATAGGTGAAGTAATATAAGGCAATACCGCATAATTCTAAGTACCGATACGGCGAGCAAGGTGCGGCAGCCGCCGGAACGGTGCTTAAGCCGTCAGGCGGGAATTGTGCGGTATTGCTATAAATTTTATGCTGTACCTGATACATTGCAAACAGCAGAAAAACTAGTACAGAGATATTTCATTGAAGAACTTACACTGAATCTTTCTGTATGAGACAGGAACTTTTCCGCTATTGGCATATAGTCGGAATAAAAAACTTCTAATGCAAAACACCGCTGATTCCTTTACTGAAATCGGCGGTGTTTTTTTAACTTCAAAAATTCACAAAAAGTTCAAATAATTAGTGCAAGGTTTTTGCACTAATTACATTTAAGATGGGGTTTAGAGAAATGAGAGGAGGTGATGGAGTGTCTGACGTCGAAATACGCCGCAATGAAATTATTGAGCTTTTATATGCATATAAAAAATATAGCATCGATGATTTTGCGAAACTGTTCGGCGTTTCTCGCCGCACAATCAATTATGATATTGTTTACCTTATGGACTTTTACGAAATTGACACGAAGCCCGGTCCGCATGGAGGAATTTCTCTTATAGACCGCAGACCCAATTCTCATACAACATACTTAAAACCGATAGAAATTGAGTGGCTTCGCAGGAAGTACAATGAGGCAGAAACAGAAGAAGATCGTATGGCGGCACACTCCATTCTCCGACGCTTTTCTCTTTAGCGGATATAGTCCGTTCCCCAGCACCTTGACAACTGAATACCCAGCATAACAGGTACGTTCCTTTTCCGGCAGACCCGATGGGCGGTTTGGCAAAACCATATGTTGCCAAGGAAAAGGCTATAATGATACACCTGCAGCCTCCCGCGTCAGAGGGGGTGACCGAGCCGGAGTTGTAAGCAGTAAGACTCCGGCAAAGTCAGTGAACGGCCATTGCCAGTGGCCTGCCTGTTGTGTTCCCGGTGTCAGGGGTGCGGGCGGCAAATGTGGCACAGTTTCTTAACTATCTACTTTTGCCGTTTAGGGCAAATCGTGGGCAGCAGGAACCCAAGCGCCTGCTGCCCATCATTTTGCTTTAAACGGGATGGAAAACAGGGGTGTAAAATGCAAACCTATCCAACGGGCTATGCGGAATCCCACCACATAGCCGAACAGATTTTCCGGGAGATTTTACCCCGGCACGGCATGGCGGTGCGCGAGGAACAAATCGCGCTTTGCCATGAAGTTTTAGATACCTTATATAATAAGGAAATTTCCCTGTGCGAAGCAGGCGTGGGTACCGGCAAGACGCTGGCCTACCTCGTGGGCTGTATTCTTTGGCAGATGAACCGTCCCGAACGGATGAAACTGCCTATCGTTATCTCCACTTCCAGCGTTGCCTTGCAGGACGCTATCCTTACTGAGTATCTGCCCGACCTGTCCGCTGTCTTGCTGGACGAATGTATCATTACCGCACCCATCACAGCCGTTGTCCGCAAGGGCAAAGAACGCTTTGTCTGCGATGCCCGCCTTGCCGAAAGAGCATCGCTGGTGCAGCCAAGCAGAAAACGGCAGACCAACAGCCTGAACATTGCTGCGCACATTTTGGACATGGATCATATCCCGGAACTTTCCCGGTATGACCGCTGCCGAATTTGTGTGCCGCAGTCCTGCCCGCGAGATTGCTTTATGCGCTTGGATTGCCGCTACCAGCAATATCTGCGAGATTCCATGAAACCCGACATCCAAATTTGCAATCACAATTATCTTCTTGCCGACGCATCGCATCGGCAAGAAGATAGACTGCTGCTCCTGCGCAGCTATCAGGCGCTGGTGGTGGACGAGGCACACAAACTGCCCGATGCCGCCCGTCAGATGTACACGGAAACACTATCCTCGCGCGCCATGGATGAATTGTGCCTTTTATTACAACAGGCGCACTACAAGGATTTTGCCAGACAGCTGCGGACGGCGTTCCTTACGCTGTCGTTCTCCTGCACGCAGCAGCAGGGCATGGATTCCTTGTACGCGGCACATCTTTTGACCATTGCAGCGGAAACACCTTGAAAGACCGCATCGGTCTGCGCACCATGCTGGACGCAGTAGAGAACGGTCGGATTGAAGCCGTGATGGTGCGCGATTTGGAGCAAATCAGCCGCAATAGCTACATACTGGTGGGAGTTATTGAAATTCTGCGTCAGAATGATGTCTACCTTATTACCACTGAATGTGACTTAAACGCCGAGCTCATCAACAGCGGGCTGGAACGCTTTGTCGGCGACCGCTTCACGCGGGCATCCTTTGGCAAGCCGCGCTTTGATGTCCGTCTGCCGCTGATGGACCAGTTTTGAGGTGCCGCTATGACAGAATACAAAGTATGGGCGTTCGCCCGCAGTGCCGCACTGAACCTGCCCGCATTGGAAGAACAGCTTGCAGAAGTCATGCGTGAAGCCGACAGGCGCGGCTACATCATTGTCAACTCCTGCATGGAGCAGAAGTGCGGTACCGAGTTCTGGCGACCTGATTTGTTCGCCATGCTCACCGCTGTGCAGCAGGGGCGCGTCAATGTCGTCATGGTGCAGAGCCTTGACCGTTTGAGTCACGACATTACAATCTTGTACCGTATCCTGCGATTTCTGCAAAATTACGGTGCAGTGCTGATTACGACCGAGACCAATCTACAGTATGAACTCTATCTGACAGGGTTGGAGAGTCGAATCCTGGCTCGTACCGCACGAACCGGAAAAAGAGTGCCGTGGGAGGTGGCTGTCGATGTGGATTGACCCGTTTCCCGTAAGACTGGAACAGGAGCTGAAATATGCACTGGCCTATGCCGCGCTGGTATCCGCTGCCGCAAACGGAAGATTGCCTAGGGACATCTGTCAGCGCGCGAATGTTGGTTATGCCCGGAAATGCGGCGTTTTGCGCCGAGAAGTTTAGTGGTTCTCGTGAATAGCTTTTGACTTGCCTTTCGGGTATGTTGTATGTGATAAAAAGAATGTCACAGCGTCAAACTCGGAGGAAATAGTATGCCGCAAGTCCAAGTTATCCAGCCGATACAGCAACAGCCGAAGCGTCTTCGCGTGGCGGCCTATGCCCGTGTCAGCAGTGATTCCGAGGATCAGCTGAACTCGCTGTCTGTGCAGGTGGATTACTACACTCATCTGATACAGGAAAATCCAAACTGGGATTTTGCCGGGATCTATGCCGATGAAGGCATTACCGGCACCAGCACCAAACACCGTGAGCAGTTCAACCGTTTGATGGACGACTGCCGCGCCGGGCTGATTGACCGTGTGCTGGTCAAATCGGCATCCCGATTCGCCCGCAACACGGCGGATGCGCTGGCATCGGTGCGCGAAATGAAAAGCCTTGGCGTAACGGTTGTCTTTGAAAAAGAGGGCTTTGACACAGAAACTGCCAATGGTGAAATGATTCTGAGCATGATCTGCGCTGTGGCACAGGAGGAATCGCTGTCAATCTCTAAGAACCTAAAGTGGAGTATCCGCAAGCGGATGCAGAATGGAACATATACAAATTCCTCTGTGCCGTTTGGGTATTCTCTGGAAAATCACCTTTTGGTAATCAACAATCAACAAGCAATGATTGTTGCAGATATTTTCAAAAGATATCTTGAGGGAGAAAGTATCTCTAAAATTGCACAATATTTAAATAATACTTACCCGAAAGAAACAGGCGTCTGGCAATATTCTTCGGTACAGTTAATTCTCCAGAATGAAACCTACAAAGGCGATACCAGATATCAAAAGCATTATACGGCGAATCTATTTCCAACCAAGGTTAGCCATAACCGAGGGCAAGTGCCGCAGTATTATATCGAGAAAAGCCATGAGGCTATTATTTCTGATGAAGATTTTGATAAAGTACAGTCTCTTTTGAAAATGAAGGCCCACCATAAGCCTAAGGTAGCAGAAAAGCTGTTCGACCAGAAATTATACTGTGCGGTCTGCGGAACATTGTTTGCTCGAAAAACCCGAACATCAGGTGCGGTTGTTTGGAGATGCAGGAAGCATTTGAACAAATCCGGCTTATGCCCAGTAAAGTCTGTTTATGAAACAGAACTTTGCCGGGCATTTTTATGTATGCATAATAAGTTACTAATCAATCAAGAAAAGATATTTGAGCCATTGCTTAACTCTCTCACACCTTAAATCATATCAGGAAAAGCTAGATACCATGCGCATGGGGATTCAGGTGGAGATTCAACGCCTTGCAAAGCAAAAGCACAACTTAGAAAGAATCTATGCACAAGGGCTTATCGAGGATTCCCAATACTTGGAGCGAAAAGTTCTCATAGAACAACAGCTCTTTGAGAAAAAAGAATTTCTGACAAGAAAGCCCTTAGCCGGAAATATCGATAGACTTCTAAAAAGCACGAGACAAATAAAGCGGTTATTGGGAACCTGCCAACCATTGATGTACTTCGACAAGCAAGTTTTTACATCGTTAGTCAGTAAGGTGACAATCATTGATACATCATTTGAATTTGAACTCATCAATGGTATGAGGGTGTCGGAGAGGAGAACTTCAAAATGAGGAAACGATATCTTCCTTTCGGTTATCAAATCAAACAAGGCGAAATTGCGATTGTATCAAAAGAAAGCAACGCAGTTAGATTCATCTTCGAGGAATACCTGGCAGGAAAGTCTCTTAAAGGAATTGCAGATATTATGTCTGCAAAAGATATCCCTTATCATGAAGGCACCCAAAAATGGAATCAAAACATGGTGGGACGAATCCTTGCAAGCAAAATTTACTACGGCAATGTAAAATATCCGCCGATTATTTCAGAAACTCAATACAATTTGGCTGAGAAGATCAGGCGTGAAAAACATCAGGCATACTCCACAATATTACAACCGTTCCGCCAAGATATGCAATGCGGATGTTGTGACGAACGTTTATACTGGCATCCGAAAACAAATCAATGGTTTTGCCGAAGGTGTGGAATGTGGGCGAAGCCATTGCGGGCAGAGGAAACTTCCGCCGCCATCGCGGAAAAACTGTGCTGGCTCCGGCAGAACCCGGAAATTATCCACAATCCCGAAGGACAGGCAAATGTGCAATCCGTAGAAGTTGCCCTGCTGGATCGTGAAATCTGGCAGACGCTGACTAATGCAGAACCCGATGTGGATGCGTTGGTTGATAAAATCCTGCACCGGGCGGAGTTGGAATACGAATTCTGCTCTGCAGGAGATGCCGATCCGGCAACTATGCAAATACGAAAAGTTTGTGCCGAGTATAAGCCGGCAGATGGCTTCCCACATACCCTTTATAAGGAAGTCGTCAGCAAGGTCATCCTGTACCGTGACACCCATATTGAATTCAAACTGCAGAACGGACAAATTGTGTAAGGGGAAAAGCCATGAGCAACATGAGAATCATTGAGATTCCCGCTTCTATGAGGGAAAGCGCCGGACAGAAAAACACGGTGCGCAAGCTGCGGGTGGCGGCCTACTGCCGCGTCAGCACCGAGGAAGAAGAACAGCAGGGCAGTTTTGAAATCCAGAAACTGTACTACACCGAGAAAATCAATTCCACCCCGGAGTGGGAAGTCGCGGGCATCTATGCAGATGACGGAATTTCAGGCGTGCATACCAAGAAGCGCGACGGTTTCAACCAGATGATTCAAGACTGCAAGAAGCATAAAATCGACCTTATCCTGACGAAATCAATCTCCCGCTTCGCCCGCAACACACTGGACAGTATCCAGTATGTCCGAATGCTGAAACAAATGGGAATCGCGGTGGTATTTGAAAAAGAGAACATCAACACCGCCACCATGAACTCTGAGATGATCCTCACCGTACTGAGCGCCTTTGCCCAGGCCGAAAGCGAGTCAATTTCCCAGAATGTAGCCCGCGGTAAGCGCATGGGATATAAGCATGGTAAATTCGCCTTCCCTTACGGCAGAATCATCGGCTACCGTAAAGGGGCAGACGGCAAGCCGGAGATCATCCCGGAGCAGGCTGAAGTCATTCGGCTGATTTTCAACAGCTACCTGCAAGGGGACAGTCTGCAAAGTATTAAGGCAAAGCTGGAAACGGCGGGCGCACTCACAGCCCGCGGCAACATCGAATGGTCAGCGCAAAGCATCCAGCGCATCCTGCAAAACGAAAAATACTGCGGTGATGTGCTGCTGCAAAAGACCTTTACCGACGATGTGCTGACGGGTGTACATAAGAAAAACACCGGGCAGCTCCCGCAATATTACATTGAAAATTACCACGAGGGCATCGTCAGCAAGCAGATATTCCGAGAGGTACAAGCTGAGATCGCCCGCCGAAACAGTAAGTTGGCTACCAACCAACGCAAGCGCCGCCGGGGTCGTTACAATAGCAAATACGCCTTGTCCGAACGGCTGTTCTGCGGTGATTGCGGCAGCCCTTACAAGCGGGTGACTTGGAATATTCACGGCAGAAAGCAAATCGTCTGGCGGTGCGTAAACCGCATTGAGTACGGAACGAAATTCTGCGGCAGCTCACCGTCCGTCCCGGAAGAAGAACTGCACCGTGCCATTTTGAAAGCGGTGCAGGATTTGGCTGCAAACTTTACCGATGAAGTCGCTGCCCAGATCAACGGCATCTTGCATGACATCCAGACCGGCGAAAGCACAAAGCCCAATTTGCAGGTGCAGATGGAGCAGACCCAGCAGGAATTTGACCGCCTGCTGGAAATGTCCTTGGACTTTGATGAGGATACTCCGTTTCTGGATGACAGGCTGAAAAAGCTGAATAATAAAATTAAGAGTCTGAAAAAAGCCATCGAGGACAGCGCCGCCCGACAGGAAAAAGCCAGACAGCCGGAGATGCTGCTGTCAGCCAAGGACCTGCAAATCCAAGAATATGACGATGCACTGACCGCACGAATCATTGAGAAAATCACGGTGAGGTCGCGTAATGAAATTGAAATACGGTTCATTGGTGGCTACGAAAAGGCGATGTTGTTACTGTAAAAGAATATTTATAGAAAGTGTGGAGCGTTGAATTTCAAAACAAGGAGTAGCTGCTCATATAAAAGGCATCTCGACATGAGTAAAAAAGTATGCTATACTGAATAAAAATGATAATTTAACTGCGAGGAAACAGGAATGGATAAGTTAGTTGTTCGGGGAACAGAAATCAATGTGCAGTGGGATCTCAAAAGAGATGATTTCCTTAGCTTAACGGATATTGCCAAAATCAAGGATAGCGATAATCCGCGTTACATTATCCAGAACTGGCTCCGCAATAGAAACACCATTGAGTTTCTTGGTGTGTGGGAGACACTTTATAACCCGGATTTTAACCGTGTCGAATTCGATGCGTTTAGAAGTCAGGCTGGGTTGAACAGCTTCGTGATGACACCGCAAAAATGGGTGGAGGCAACAGGTGCTGTTGGCATTGTATCTAAAGCCGGGCGCTATGGCGGCACTTATGCGCATAAGGAGATTGCATTCGAGTTTGCATCATGGATATCGGTAGAATTTAAACTCTATTTGGTCAAGGAGTTTGAACGGCTTAAGACCGAGGAGATGAAACAACTCGGTTGGGATATCAAACGAAATCTTGCAAAAATCAACTATCGTATCCATACAGATGCTATTAAGGAAAATCTGATACCGCCGGAACTGTCTGCTAGGCAGATTTCTTTGGTTTACGCCAATGAAGCAGATGTTTTGAACATGGCGCTGTTCGGGATGACAGCTAAAGAGTGGCGTGATGCTAATCCCGATTTAAGGGGAAATATCCGCGATTATGCGAATGTTTCGCAGCTTGTTTGCTTGTCTAATTTGGAAAACCTAAATGCAGTATTCATCAATGAGGGAATGCCGCAAGCAGAAAGACTGGCAAAGCTCAATGCTATTGCAATTAGCCAGATGAAGGTGCTGACAGAGGATCACCGACTGTTACAGCTTGAAGCGGCAGAAGAATAATTGCATAAGGTAAAGAGACTATAGGCAGTGTTAAAAAGTTTTCTGACCCGAAAAGGAGTATGGTCGTGCCAATTGATGAGCGAGAGCAGGATAATCGTACCTTACGGACGCTAATTATAACCACCTTGACAGAGACAGGGCAGACCCGTGATGCGCTGTATGCAAAAGTCGGAGAATTTTATTATTGTACTGCTCCGAAATATCTGTACAAGTATTATTCGGAAAAACCGTCGAACATAGACGCACTTAGAAATCATGAAATGTGGTATTCTGCACCATGCAATTTTAACGATATTTTTGACTGTAATGTTTCAATTAATGAGAAAGCCATTTTTGAGAGCTTTTTAAAGGAAAATCCTCAAGGACACAGAATTGAAGTGACCCCAAAAAGTTAGACAATATTCTGAAGTAAAAATTGTTCAAGCAGCCGAAAGGGCTTGCTGTCTGTGAATTGCAGGCGGCAAGCCCTTTAGCTTTGCCTTGATCCTGCGGTTGTTGTAGTAATCTAGATATTCGATCAGTTCCAGTTTGAAGTGTTCCATGGAGCGGAACTCCTGCAAATACAGCAGCTCACTTTTGAGCAGCCCGAAGAAATTTTCTATCACAGCATTGTCCAGACAGTTTCCCTTGCGGCTCATGCTCTGGCGAACACCTTTCTCCCGGAGCATCTGTTGGTATTGTTTGTGTTGGTACTGCCAGCCCTGGTCAGAATGGAGAATCAGGTTTGTTTCGGCCGGGATCTTTGCAAACGCCTCGTCCAGCATGGTGGTTACCATGCTGAGTGCAGGACGATCCGATATGGTGTAACTGACCAGATCGCTGCTGCACAGATCAAGGATGGGAGAGAGATAGAGCTTCTCTCCAAACAAACTGAACTCTGTCACATCGGTGACCCACTTCTGGTTCGGCTTTTCGGCGTGGAAGTCCCGGTTTAACAGATTTGGCGCAATTTTGCCCACTTCTCCCTTATAAGAGCGGTACTTCTTCATCCTGACACGGCAAACTAAGCCATAACCACATTTTTTGAGAAACCGAAGGGAGTCAGCAACATGGCAACACGCACGTTAGCATTTCAGGTATCCGAGGAACTTCTCCAGCGCATCAAAACCTTTCTTGCAAGGTACGAGCAAATCTATCACCGCAAACTGAGCCAGAAAGAGTTTCTGGTGCATCTCATTGAAAGAGAATTGGATGAAGCCGAAAAAGACTACGAAAAAATTATGGCCGAGCAAAACGCAGAGGAAAACGCTGATGTCGACTCCGGCGAACCAGATGACACCGAAATGGAGGTAGATGCTCAATCCTGAAAATCACATACTTAACCAGCAAGGGCAGCCCGCATTGGTTGCCTCTTTTTTCGTTATCGAATCGGTGATTCGATTTATAGATATGTTCTCCGGCATCGGCGGTTTCCGCGAAGGACTGACCCGTGCCGGAGGCTTTACATGCGTAGGGCACTGC